>Ga0256832_1000484_pt1 | contig 25800 bp, 20 predicted proteins | sample 134614metaG_FD_190534 | JGI IMG/M metagenome (GOLD analysis project Ga0256832, IMG submission 190534) | Hydrothermal vent microbial communities from Lau Basin, Pacific Ocean - 134-614 | ecosystem: Environmental > Aquatic > Marine > Hydrothermal vents | place: Pacific Ocean: Lau Basin | collected... | reverse complement strand
CAAAGTTAACAGCCACCATTGCACGAATGCTTTTGTTGGATGGCCACGAATGGACGAATATACTCGCGTATATGTTTGATGAGGCTAAAGCCGATTTCTTTTCATTCCTTTTCCGTCAGTAGTAACTGACGGCAATGGTGTGTATTACAAAATGCATTATTTATCCGTGTTTTTTTGAGAATGTAGCATGGGCAATGTTCCCATTTTGTTTTGCTTAGCCCATTGCCGTTCGCTTCAGCGAACGGTCAGAGAGTTAGGGGAAAATGGCTTTAGCCACATAAATACGCGTGTCTTGATTCCTTTCCTATTGCTGCGATTGTATTTTGAGTTTACTCTCAAATGTGCAATTTGTAATACACACAAGTGCACTAAAATGAGGAAATGCTTTGTTTTGTCACTATTTTTGCATGCAACACTTCTCAAGCATTTAACCTATTGGACCTGGCAAAAATACCTCCAAAACAGCTGTGGGTTTTCTTATAATCCCTGCACTTCGCTGTCGCTCGTACAGGGCTACAAAGGTGACATCCCTACGGGATTATTACAGGTATTCAAATCAGAAAATTGCAATTTGCAACGCACATAAAAAATAATAGAGCATTATTGCAACATAATCGAGATTCAAGTCATTGTAAGGGGGAGAAACGTATTAGTCCCAATTCATCTACTTCTTGAGAAGCTGCAGCTAAATTCATGACATCTTCGGTCCGGGATACGGATGCGTCGAAAAGATGGCGCAAGGACGGGGTGTTTAGGATTGTGCTTCCCGTGGGCGCACTTTAGGATATCAGTATTTATTCTTCATTTTAACCCTTTAAGGAACTTATTACATATTAGTATTTTTTTTAATTTTTCCTTGTATCTTTGCACCCACAATATAAATTAATAAACGTTATGAAACGATTTAAGATAGTTATTTTAGCCATATTCTTCTTTAGCTCAATGTACAACACATTCGGGCAAGGCATCGTGTTGGAAGTTCAAAAGGCGCCTTTTCAATATCTATCGGACCGCGGCACACCGGTCTTGGTCACCGACACCTATTTTGAGACAGACACCAGCTACGAAGTCACCTTGCCTTATGCCATAACTTATCAGGGAAACACTTACAACAAGGTTTGGCTTACATCACGGGGGCAAATCGCCTTTAGCAACCCGGAATCCGGCTATCCTATTGAGGTCATCAGCCCCTTTGAGTCCAATTTTCAAGCGAGTTTAGCCGAAGACCCCAAATCAGCCATTTCATACATGGTCATGGGGAAAGCCCCGGAGAGGATTATAGCATTCGAATGGAGCGATTATTATTTTAAAGGGCTAGATGGTGTCCTTGATTTTATTAATATGCAAGCATGGGTGTATGAGAAAGGGGAAAAAATCGAATTCAGGTACGGCCCGAGCGAAACGATAGACATGTACCCCAATTATCTCGAGGACAGTATCGGGCATTTTGGCGGGGTCGTAGGTGTGGGTTCGATATTGGCGAAGGATACTTACGAAGGCAACTGGTTTTTTGGGGACAGTGTCTCCCCACAGATCATTAATGTCATAAGGGATGATGAGAAGGTGGGAAAATACCGGTTGGGGTTCCCGCCGGACAGTACGGTCTTTGTGATTACGCCGGAGAATCCTCTATCATCAAGCGAGCCAATACAAGGCGTTTCCATCACATTTAGCCGTCCTTCGACCCATTTGATCACCCTTGACATCGTTGCGAAGGAGACCATCAATACGAGTTATTATCTCTATGACATCAACGGACACCTTTATCAACGAGGATTCGTAAAGGAACCAAAGGTAAGTATAGATGTATCCAAACTCGAGGCCGGAATTTATCAGATTTCCGTACCTTTACGAAACGGCAACATTTGGTCGCACAAGTTTTATAAGGCCAAATAACCGTAATGGTATTATTCAAGCTCTTATTATGCTAGATCGAAAGGATCTAACAAAGCGATACTATTCGATTTCTGAGGTGGCGTCCTTACTGGAGGTCGCCCCTTCGCTGCTGCGCTTTTGGGAGACGGTATTCCCGACGATCAAACCGGTCAAGTCCCATCGTGGAGAACGGCGTTATACCCCTGATGTAATCATGCATTTGCAAGAGATATATACCCTTGTCAAAGTCAAAGGCTACACCCTGGACGGAGCAAAATCCGCATTGCAAGATGCTAGAACAAGACGGAAGAGCAAGGCTGAAACGCTTAAAAAACTCAGGCAAATTCGAGAGAAGTTAAATCGGTTGCTCAACTGAGTGTTTGTTGGTGTGTATCACAAAATACACAGTTTTTTTCTTATTTCTCTACCCGTCTCTTCTTGATAAATCTCCCCGCTATGTCTCCGCTCACCGGTCTTCCTTCATCAGCTCAGGAGTCGGGGCTCTTCCGTTAAGATGAAGGCCCGGGAAGCTGACGACGAAGGAGTACGATTTCCGAACCGGCTCAAAAGGAAGGATTATCTTCGAACCCGCTGTCTTGGCTGATGGCAGTTTGTTATGTCCCCGACCAGATTAGTCCACCATTTCATACCAAAGAATAAAAAATAAGCACTCACAACAAGGCCTATCTCCCCATAAAACCGTCAAGGGTAAGGGTCTTGTCAAGCACCACCCTACCTCGATCATTCTTGGTCAGGGTGATGCATTCTACCGTGGGGTCGTGTTCCAGAAATAAGGTGTATTGGCCGGCCAAAGCCTCATTAAAAAAGGCGGTCTTTTCATCCAATGTCGTCAAAGGGCGGATATCGTAACACATCACATAAGGCATGCCGATATGAAATCGTGAAGGCAGGAGGTCGGCACAATACACAAGGGTCCCATACTCAGTGTGGATGATGGGTACCATCATAGCCTCGGTATGTCCATAGCTAAAAAACACCTTGATATCCGGCCCGAAAGGGGTTTGTCCGGTAAGGGTTTCCGGTATGAAATGTATCCTATTTTTCTCTTCGAGGGGAATAAAATTCTCCTTCAAAAAAGAGGCTTTCTCTCGTGCATTGGGATATTTGGCCCATTCCCAATGTTTTTGGTTGGACCAATAGCGGGCATTGGGAAACGTGGGAACGAGTTGCCCATTCTCATCGTATTTTACCGCTCCTCCATCGTGGTCAAAATGCAGGTGAGTAAGCCATACATCCGTGATATCCTCCGGCGAAAAGCCCACCTCACGTATCGATGCGACCAATTCTTTGCCGGAGGGATAGAAAAAGGAGCGGAACTTGGCGTCCTGCTTATCCCCCATCCCGGTATCAATCAAAATCAAGCGCTCATCTGTCTCCACCAACAAACAGCGCAGCGCCCAATCACACATATTCTTATCGTCCGGCGGGTTCATCTTTTCCCACATTGACCGGGGGACAACTCCAAACATAGCGCCTCCGTCCAATTTAAAATGACCTGCATCAACTACGTACAAATTTTTTACTGCCATGGTTATTGTGTTTTAAATCGTTGGTAGAGTCTTGCCATTTGGATGGCGGTTTCAGCAGCTTCCTCGCCTTTATTTCCCCATTTTCCGCCGGCGCGATCCTCGGCCTGGCCTTGATCTTCTACGGTCAGTAAGCCGAAAATAGTGGGGGTTTGGTATTTTATATTGAGCTGAACGAGACCTTGCGCCACGGCGTGGTTGATGTATTCGTCATGCCGGGTTTCGCCCTTGACGACACACCCCAAACCAATAACTGCATCGTAATGTCCATGTGCAAGGAGAACCGACATTCCCGCCGGGATTTCAAAACTGCCGGGAACAAAAACGACCTCCAAATCTTCTTTTGCAAGTCCGGCTTTTTCCAGTACGGAGCGGCATCCCTCCAACAATTTGGTGGTAATTTCACTATTCCAACGGGACACCACCACTCCAATATGCAATCCGGCAGCGTCCAAAGGACCTGAATGATGTGTACTCTTTTCGGTAATCCTATCCTTGGAAGACATAGGGGATTACTTCAGCTTTTCGATAAACATATCGATTTTTCGGGCATCCGGAGCATCGGGGTACTCCTTTTGTATCTTTTCGTAAGCGGCCAAAGCGGCTTTTTTATCCCCCAAGACCTCCTGTAGTTCACCGTATTTTAACAAGTAGTATGCCGCCAAAAAGTCCGATTGGTCTGCAGCGAGATCTGCGGCTTTTTTATAGTACTCCGCGGCTTTATCCAACTCATTTTTCTCCGAATAGATATCTCCCAATACACCGTTTTTCATAACCGGCATGACGGCACCATCCGGCGAGTAATCTTCTATGTAGTTGAGTGCTTCGTCCAGATTGCCCATCTTGAGATAAGATACTGCAGCATAATAATGGGCAAGATTAGCGACGTTGGTACCGCTGTAATTATCTATAATCCCTAAAAACCCATCATACCCACCACCCGGATTATTCAGTGCCAGGTTGAATGAATCCTTATCGAATTGGAATTGGGCCTGGTACATCTGTTCGGCAGCTTCCGTTTCACGGGGCAATTTATACAAATTCATGTAGGCAAAATACCCACCGACTCCAATGAGCAACGCGGCAATTACGCCAACAACAAGGTTCTTATTCTTTTCAAAAAAACCTTCTACGTTCCCTGTTACTTCCTCAAAGTCAACGAGTACATCCGATTTGTCCTGCTTTTTAGCCATAATGCTTTATATATATTTTATAACTATTATCTATTGAGCGCGCAAAGATACCAAAATGTATCGAGAACATCGTCCAAATAATGATTGAAAAATGCATTAGAAAAAAAATGAATAATCTGCCATGAGTTGATTCGATTAAAATATCTTTGGGGCTTCAAAGAATTAAGCCACTCATCTCAACAGAAAAGTCACCGACATGCAACTCATAGATGGAAAGGCCTTGGCCTTACAAATACAGGCAGAATTAAAAGAAGAAGTCATTCGTCTTAAAGATGCCGGGAAACGCGTTCCACATTTGGTGGCGGTTTTGGTAGGAGACAATCCTGCCAGCCGGTCCTATGTCCGCAATAAGATCCGGTCTTGTGAACGCGTGGGGTTCCGTTCGACCTTGCATCATTTGGAAGAAGAAACAACAGAGGAAGAACTCATGCAGCTCATCGAGTCTCTCAATAACGACCCGAATGTCGATGGTTTTATGGTGCAACTACCGCTGCCCCGTCATATTGACGCGACCAAAGTCACCTTGGCGATTCGCCCGGAGAAAGATGTCGATGGGTTTCATCCGACCAATTTTGGCCGTATGACCCAAGGGCTTCCGGCTTTTCATCCCGCCACGCCTATGGGCATCATGGAGATGTTGCGCCGGTATGATATCAGCACTTCCGGCAAGGACTGTGTCGTACTGGGTCGCAGCAATATCGTGGGACGCCCCATTAGCATCATGTTGTCGGCAAAGGGCGATCCTGGCAATGCTACCGTAACAGTATTGCACAGCAAAAGCCGGAATATTGAAGAGCGATGTGCTCAAGCGGACATTGTTATTGCCGCCATTGGGATTCCACATTTCGTCAAGCCCAACATGGTCAAAGAAGGAGCCGTTATCATCGATGTCGGGATCAACCGAATCGAAGATCCCTCGCGCAAATCCGGTTACCGCCTAACCGGGGACGTAGATTTTGAAGCTGTTGCTGACCGCTGTAGTTTTATCACTCCAGTGCCCGGCGGAGTTGGTCCAATGACGGTTACTGCCCTAATTATGAACACCTGGAAAGCTTATTCCGGCGAGGTATATTAAGCAGTAAAAAGGGTAGGTGGGAACACCGAACAAGGATTAACCCCATAGTATACACATTCCACGGGGTAAACGAACGCCGATTTGAGATGTGGTGAATTTGCGTGCGGCTATGCTGCAGGTTGTTTTTTAAGCAAATATCTTCTTATAACGCCATGGCGTCACGAGTTGTGTCCTATTAACGCCGGGGCGTCACAGGTCGTGCCTAATAACGCCAGGGCCACAGGTTGTGGTAATCAACAACTTTTTTTGAATCACGACCTGTGACGCTGTAGGCGTTATAAGGCACAAAGAATACATAAGGTGTGTATTACAAAATACACTTTTTTACAACCTCACCCCCATCCCTACCGCCACAGCGGTAGAGCCTGTGCCGCCCATGGCGGTATTAGGGGATGAGGTTGTTCAAACGGGATTCGAGATTAAGAGGGTGTACACTCTCTTCCTGTACCGCTATCACGGCACAGGCTATACTACTTAAAACCTGTGGCACCAATACGTACAAGGCGTAATAGTGCACTTTGTAATACACACTCACATAAGATTTATGTCCTGCACGAACTTCAAGTAGTATCCCAAACGCCTGTTTAAGAAGTGATAAATTCTACGTGCGCCTATACTACACATAGCGCGGAGGGGCGTATCACAAACTGCACTTTTTTGATTTGAGAAACTGAAATAATCCCGTAGGGATGCCATCTTTGTAGCCCTGTATGAGGGATAGCGAAGTGCAGGGTTTATAATATCACATAACGCAGTTTTGGCGATATTTTTGCCCAGTGCAATATTGTAAATACATGAGAAGTGTCGTCAGCAAAAATAGTGACAAAACAAAGCGTAGGCTCACTTTTGTGCATTTCGTAATACACATAGCGCGGAGCAAAATCACAAGTTTCGTCCAATTCTTTGTATATTTGTGACACCAATCATTGCCCTTCAAGTCATCGTAATAAATCCTGCATTATGAAGTTTTCTATCACACTACTCTTTTTGCTGTTGACCGGAGTGGCTCTTGAGGCGCAAGTCAACTATTTCATATCAAATAATGGAGATGATTCCAATGATGGAAGTATCCAATCTCCGTGGAAGACCATCCGGCACGGGATAGCAGCATTAGTGCCTGGCGACACCCTCAATCTGCGGGAAGGCACTTATTATGAAAAGGTGGATTTTGATGTTGCCGGAACTCCCGGTGCCTATATAACCCTCAGAGGCTACCCGGGGGAAGCGGTTCAAATCAGCGGCGCCAACAGTCCGGATGAAACTCCGCTCCTCTATACAGAATCAGCATATCAGGTGATTGAGAACATTCACTTCACCAACAATCAGCACAACTACGCATCCGGTATTGCATTGCAAGGCACGGCGCATCATATCATCATTCGTGACAACCGGGTGAGTCAAATCACTTTTTCCAGAGACCTCAATTCTCCGGTGACCTACAATACCAATGCCGTCCCCATCAACATGTGGGCGGACACCTATCCGGATTCGATGCACCACATCTCCATCCTCTCCAATGAGGTATTTGACAACCGAACGGGTTATAGCGAAAACATTTCGGGAAGCGGCAATCTCAGCGAAGTATTGATAGAAGGCAACTCGGTGCACGACAATACCAATATTGGAATCGATCTCGGAGGGCACTACCGGGTGGTCCCACAACCGGAGTATGACCAGGCGCGGCATGCTATCATCCGGGGCAATTTGGTGTACAATAACGTGGCCTCTTATTCGAATGCGGCCGGTATATATATCGACGGTGGTCGGGACATCGTGGTGGAGAACAACATTTCTCACCACAATGGCTACGGCGGCGAGATCGGATGCGAAGAGAATGGCGCTACGGAGCGGATTTCCTTTCGCAATAATATCTTCTACAAAAACGAAGTGGCCGGGATGCACATCGGAGGTTATGACCCCAACACGACGGGTATTGTCCGGGACTTCACCGTGACGGGAAACACCTTCTACGCCAATGACACCAAGCAAACCGACAACGGGGAATTGCTCTTTAGCCTTTTCGAAACGGGGACGATACACAACAATATCTTTTATGTGGACAATCCGGCGCATGTGTGGATGTACAGCGACCGGAGTCAGACCGGGCTGAAGATGGACTACAACCTCCTCTACTTGGACGATGGTTCCGGGCAAGACCTCCTCGCCACCTTCAACAATAAAGACTACGAGGGATTGGCCTCTTTCTACCGCCAAACCGGCCTTGGCCGGCATGATATTTTTGGTGATCCGTCCTTCAAAGATCTCCATGCTCCCCTACCCGACTTTCATCTCACCAATAGCTCTCCCGCTATCGATCAAGGCAATCCATCTTATATCGCTGCACCGGGCGAAAAAGACCTGGATGGCGAAGCGCGCATCATACATCAACGTGTGGACATCGGAGCGGATGAATACGCTTCCGGCAATAGCACAGTGCCTATATGGGATATAGGCCAACGATTTCATACCACTCCCAATCCGGGTATGGATTACATTTATATCGTCCCCGATCCGGGAGCAGTGTATTACACCCTCTATGACATCAAAGGGCGACCTTTATACGAGGGGTGTTACACCGGGAAAATAGCCATTGGCTCTCTATCGAAGGGCATCTACGCACTCCAGATTATGGAGGATAAGAAAAAGAATAGCAATCAGGTGGTTTGGGTTATGAAATGGTAGAGATATTGCCGAGATTCTCTACCTTCTCTATCCGGCTGTCTCTCTGCATTCCCGGTTCAGCTGGTCCCAAAATCCCTTGCATTGATTAAATAAATATTGAACGAAGAAGCTTTATAAGCGCTTTCTTCCTTTCCCATAGCAGAAAGCACGCGCGCGCGCCAAATTAAACATCTGCTGCGGACGGCTTCCACAACATGTGCTAACAGGTGGGATTTGACCAGTCCTATTCCATTGGCATGGGAGATTCCTCCTTTGTAAGGGTACCATTTTATTGCATACTTTCCTCCATGACCCGCCAAGGGATGCTTTCGAGAAGAAAACGTCATATCCGCACTATTTAGAGCATGGCGCCAAGTTCCTACAAAGTGTTCCGGCTCCAGACAGCGGCTCAATTTGTCAAACAATACTGAACTGTCCGGAAACAGGCGGATTTGTCTCTCCACCAAGGCCGTATCATACCCCAATGAAAGGAGCGCTTTAACATTGGCACGATAAATCGTCATGGCGGAAGTCCAGCGGGTACTGTCCCCACTCCATACCCGCCATTTCATACCGGCCTCATCCACAAAAACACTATCCTGCCTCCGGCTATGCCACTTATAGTGTCCCAGTGAATCCACATACCCCCAACACTCCCTCGCCTCTCCGGTAGAAAGAGCAATAAAAAGCCCGAAAATCATCAGCCAATTCTTCGTTTGCTCCACGACGGATCAGAGTTTGATAATCTTCAGGAAAGCCTGCCTTCCGCTCGTTGTTGTAACGACCACGCCAACAACTCCGGGGGAAAAACCGGTCAATGGGAGGACGACCTTTCCGCTTCGGTTGGCTTGAAGCCGGTATTCCCTGCTGTATCCTGTCACTGAATGGACCTTGACGTCCAATAGACCGCTTCTGAATTCGACAGGAAGATGCAACTGTACACGATTGTCTCCAACCGGATTGGGGAAGACCGCCCATTCATCCGGCTGCCTTATGAATTGAGTGTGTGACACCGTATCCACTTTGACATGAACAGGGACCCGGGGACTTTCGCAATACAAGGGTACCGGACTCACCGCCCAATCGTAAAAATAGTAATAGGAATCAGGAGAGAAAGAAGGTCTTACGATCTCCAAATAGGGATTGCAGCGATAGGGGTATCCGAAACTTCTAATGTTGCGTATGAGTCTCGGACTCACGGTGCCAAGCACCTCTATATTGGTCTTGGTGTCCGTCGTTATCCAATATTCGCCTTCGCTGGCGGGCAACAACACTCCGAGGGGGAGGTGATTGATGCCTTTCTCCAGGACTATGTCCCGCCGTAGAAGACGCGCACCATCCGGATTGTAGATTTCGATGGTCCGTCTCCCGATGCTATCTGTCATCGTATTGACGGAAGATAGAACAATGTCTCGGTCCACCTTAAAATACACTTTCACATTTTTGCGATCGACGTGGTATCCTCTCTTGTGAAGTCTACGGATGCTCAAGCCACAATACGCCGTATCGTAAGTAGCCGAATCCGCGGTGGATACCCACCAAACCGTATCTTTATCTACCGACTCCAGATGCAGCTCCGCCCCGATAAAAACCGGGGTGGTAGCGGTATCAGAGGTATACCAATACGTACCGGAAGCATCGGAATGCAAGGTTACAGATTCGCCCTTCTTGACGAGGGCATCCGGCACATGTGGCCCGGTGGAATCCCCAATAAAATGCAGATCAATCGTATCGGAAGAAACATCCCCACAGCGCTGATGATCCACACACCACACCAGTGTGTCTTCCGTCAATGCCAAGGTATCTCCTTGACGCGTCCCCCACCATTTTATGCCACCTACACCCCTTCCTGCAAGCAGGACGGCAGTGCCGGTACAAGAAGAGGGGCCTCCCTTAACGAAGTCAATCTCCGGCTTCCGGTGCCGCTCCAGAAACACCTCAAAGGGAATGGCGTAATGGATACACCCATTGCTATCGCGTCCTTTGACAGAATAGGTCCCCGGACGGGTTATCCTGCGAGTGCGTCCGGCAGTCCCGTCATTCCAGACGATATGATCCTTAAAGATGGAGGGATCCAATGTTATATCAAACGTATCGCCCCGGCATATATCCACCTCTCCGCCCGGCACTACCTCTACTCTCGGGGTGAGACAATGCCCGCGTTGTACGTAATAGTACTGATCTGCTATCAAGCCACGATCAAACTTCTCGTGTACGCCATCCGGCCAGACCACCACCATGGAGTCGATAAGAGTGGTGGCACCTAAGCCAAAATGCACCTTCAGCGTATTCATGATTCCGTAACTCTCTCCCGAGACCACTTCCCTGATTTGTTTGACCGGCTGGTTGTCCAATTTATGGTATAGCAAGACTTTGGCGCCTATCGCATCGGTATTGATACCCACTTGATTGAGGTGAAAGCCTATGAAATGGTTGGCATTGCCCGAATTATAGTACACCTTATCCGGTTGGCTGCGCTTCGAACTCAGCCCCTTGTAGGTCGCATAAACATCCAAAAATCCGTCGGTATTCAAATCTCCAACCCCTACCGATTGAGGCGAATAAAGCCCGAATGGATACGCCTTTTTGACAAAATGCCAGCCCCCTTGATTCATATACAGGTAGGCCGGATCACCGGCAACCAGTATATCCAGATACCCGTTGTTGTCCAAATCCCGAAAGAGGGACTGCAGCGGGAAGCCGCTAATGCTTACCCCGGCCATTTGCTCGACCCGCACATAGTGCCCCTTATCATTTCTCAGCAGATAAGCCAAGCTATCGTGGTGGGTAACCAGAATATCCATATCGTCATCATTGTCCAAATCCCCGAAACTGGAGGTCCAGGATTGGGCACCAAACGCCAAACCGTAGGTATTAGCAGAATCCTGCACATAATGCCCGGGACTATCCTGAATAAAAAGCCGGTTAGTGCGACGAGGATCTTTGGGATCCTTGGACTTACCATAACATTTGGCTACGTACAAATCCAGGTCGCCATCCAAGTCAAAGTCCGTCCATGTACACCCATAGTTGCCCGCTGAAATTCGAGCGTCCTCCGACTCCCCCAAATAATCGGCACGTTGAATCCATCCGCCGGCACGGTCAGAAAGGAATACCACATTGCGCCCTTCATCATCTGCCACAAAAATATCCAAATGTCCATCCCCATTAACGTCGAGGATGCTCATGGCCTGTGGATACAGGTGGTGCCGGATGTTGTGCACCCGGAAGCCGGCTCCATCCCGGTATAAAATCGAGAGTGGTTCATTATACCCGGGCACTACGACATCTCTCCTCCCATCGCCATCCAAATCGGCAACTGCAAAAGTCCAGTGCTGCAAGGCGCCGGTATTAAACGGTCTTCCTGCGGAAAGGGAGGCATCCACGGCTTTCTGATAATAGGGTATGAAATCGTACCCTTTATGCATCGTAAGGACATCGTCCAACAGGTCATCATTAAAGTCCACGACCCCATTGAACATGAAAGATGTGGGATGCAACGTATCGGGAAAAACCGCCTTCTCTTCGAAGGAGATATTCTGAGCGAATAATGGAGAAAAGAGTATAAAGCATAAGAAAAAAAGCGTGTTTCGCATGACCTATATATTTGGATACAAATATAGGTAAATTATATATATATTTATTTAAGATAGAATAGAAAACAATGTAACAATCACAAGAAAGGGGGGTAAGCTCCCCCCCCTTTCTTATAAGTATTTTATCACAAACCATACGGTTTACGCCACACAAAACACAAAAAAAAGCTCCCCGTCGGGAGCTTTCTCAATTAATTTTCATCGTTGGTCTCTTTGGTAACAAACCTTGTTTTACCAAATTTCTTCTTGAATTTATCAATACGCCCTGCTGTATCCACAAATTTCATTTTACCGGTATAAAAAGGATGTGAAGCACTTGAGATTTCCAATTTGACCAAGGGGTACTCATTGCCATCTTCCCATACAATCGTGTCTCTTGTATTAGCGGTAGAGCGGGTTAGAAATGCATGGTCACAAGAAAAATCCTTGAAGACCACCAATCGATATTGTTCCGGATGTATACCTTTTTTCATCGCTATTATTCTTTTAGAATACAATTTATGTTAATACCCTCCTTAAGGGGCGGCAAAGATAAGAGCTTTTTTACAATATCAATGCAAAGAATCCGCGAAATTTATCTCAATTGCGCAAAACAAAGCCCATCTTTGTCCATCGCCGTTGTAGAGGGGACCATTGTAAATCATAACAGACAGCGGGACTCCCCAAGCGAAGGAGGTCAACAGCGCGCACCGAATGATTAAGTATCCCCACCCTAAAAGGTAAGCAGGCGATTAAGCTTCTCCGTGTAAAAAGGCTTTTTTAGCGGCCAATTCTTCTTTAGACTCGACATGGTCTTCATCCGGCACACAGGAATCTACCGGACAAACAGCGGCACATTGGGGTTCATCGAAGAAACCCACACACTCCGTACACTTAGAGGTCACGATAAAGTAAAATTCATCCGAAAGGGGCTCCTGGGGAGCATCTGCATCTACTTCTGTGCCATCCGGCAAAGTAATCGTACCGGACAACTCCGTTCCATCTGCATAAGTCCATTCTTCACCGGGCTCATAAATAGCAGTGTTCGGGCATTCGGGTCTACAAGCATCGCAATTGATGCAATCTTCATTGATTAATATGGCCATGTTGATATAATTTTCAGTTAAAAATAAAGTGCAATATTAGGAAGAATAATGATTATACCGTCCAAAAGTTTTCAAAAAAAGCATGCAACTCAAACAATTTTAATTGCAATACGCAATTATGCAGGGGGGGGGCAACATGTAAATGCGTCCCCTTCATGTCGGACGGCAGTAAACGGACTAAACACAATGTTCTTTTATCTGGCGAACCGACTTGAATGCCTCTACCGCACACAAGGCGGATAAATTGACAATATTCCTTACCGAGCTGCTCCGGGTCAACAACTGGACCGGATGAGAGAATCCCTCCATGATCGGTCCAATCATATTGGCATTGATCATCTTCTCCAGCATCTTTACGGCGATGTTAGCGGAATTGAGGTCCGGAAAGACAAGCAAATTGGGTTTTTTATCCAACTGAGTAAATGGGTAGTGCTCCATAAGCAGCTCGTAATCCAACGCATAATTGGCCTGCATAGGTCCATCTATGCTGACATGTGGGTAGCACTTCTTTATACGAGCAATCGCCTCTTCTATTATCGAGTTATCTGCGCCTTTGACTCCTCCAAAGTTAGAAAAGGAAAGCATGGCAACTTTCGGATTAAAACCGAAGCGTTGGACTGCCGTGATGGCATTGGACACGATGCTTGTCAATTGGTCGGCATCGGGTTTGATATTGACAGCGGTATCCGTCATAAAGAGGCTTTTGTTGTTATGTCGCACCCAATGGATCCCGGAGACAACTTCTCCGTCATGAGGCCCGAGTATTTGCAAGGCGGACTTTAACACAAAGGGGTAATCGGTATCTATTCCTGCAACAACCCCATGACCATATCCCATCCGCACCATCATAAAAGCAAAAATATACCGGTTGGACATATCCTCTTCCGCTTGTTGGAGGGTCACTCCTTTGCGTTGGCGCAGACGGTAATATTCGTCCACCAAATCCCTCTTAAACGCAGCATTTCTATACTCCAACAGTTTGATTCCGGCAATATCATGCCCCAGCTCTTGAAATGCGAGCTTAGCGCGTTCGATATTCTTCACCAAGAGCACCGGGTTGGCCAATTTTTCTTCCACTATTTGCACCGCAGCCCATTTGACAAGAGCGTGATCGCCTTCGGGAAAAAGGATAGTACGAAGATGTTTTTTGGCGGTATTAAAGATATTGCGCATCGTCCCCCGGGTCCAATCGGTCTTGGCTTTAAGGCGCTCGCGGTAGGCTTCGATATCGATGTACTTCCTTGCCACCTTGGTTTCCATAGCTGCTTGGGCGATGGCCGATGCCGTCACAGAAAGCACACGCGGATCAAAGGGTTTTGGTATGATATAATCGGCTCCGAAAGTGAGATCTTTATTTTCATATATACGCTTAACGATCTCCGGCACTTCCTGGCGAGCCAACTCCGCCAGGGCGTGGGCTGCAGCCAATTGCATTTCCATGTTAATGGTCTTGCTCATCACATCCAGTGCGCCTCTGAAAATGTAGGGAAACCCCAATACATTGTTAATTTGATTGGGATAATCACTGCGCCCCGTTGCGACGATGGCATCCGGACGTGCTTCTCTGGCATCCGGATAAGTGATTTCCGGATCCGGATTGGCCAAAGCAAAGATGAGAGGCCGGTCACTCATGAGCTTCACCATCTCTTTGGTGAGCACTCCTTTGACAGAGAAACCGGCAAAAACGTCCGCTCCTCTAATGATATCGGTGAGCGTTCTGGCTTTGGTATCGTGAAAATACGGTGTCTTATATGGATTTTTCTTTTCATCTCCCCTTCCCTTCCACATAACGCCCTTACTATCTACCATAAAGATATTGGATCGATTGGCGCCCAAGGCTTCATAAAACCGTGCACTCGCGATACCTGCAGCTCCGGCACCGCTGATGACAATCTTCACGTCCTCTATCTTTTTCTCGACCAAAAGCAGTCCATTAATCAATCCGGCACCGGATATAATGGCGGTTCCGTGTTGATCATCGTGAAAGACCGGGATATCCATTAGCTCTTTCAACTTCTCTTCGATATAAAAGCATTCTGGCGCCTTTATGTCTTCCAAATTAATTCCCCCAAATGTGGGTTCCATCGTCTTGACGACCCGGACAAACTCCTTAGGGTCGCTGATGTTGAGTTCGATATCAAACACATCAATATCGGCAAATTTTTTGAAGAGATTGGCCTTTCCTTCCATCACCGGCTTGCCGGCCAAAGCACCGATATTGCCCAGTCCGAGCACCGCCGATCCATTGGTTATGACCCCTACGAGATTGCTGCGATCCGTGTAGTGGGCAGCGTTTTTCTCATCCTTTACGATTTCAAGGCACGGATAAGCCACTCCCGGAGTGTATGCCAGAGACAAATCGCGCTGGGTATCAAAGGGCTTCGTCGGCACCACCTCGATTTTACCATTGCGACCTTGAGAGTGATACAGCAAAGCTGCTCTTTTTAGATTCTCTTCAGAAAGATTGGATTTCACGATGTTTTCTTTTTATTAACAAAAAGTTTAAATTAAACCTCCATCAAGCCTAAATGGGCGGACATCTCCGGTTAATAAAGGACTTATTGCATGGTCTTTTGTAACAAAGCATCCGGGGAAGCGGTTTTTAAACCTTGTTTAAAACATACAAATAACAAACCAAAGTGCAAGAAAAGTAAAGAAAGTATCACTTCCCCCTCAAAAGGTATGCGGGATTATGCCCATCCAGATAATCGACATACTCTTTGGCTCCCACTCGTAAAAATACCGGAATGCGATGTTTTCTCTGACGAATCGCCTCCATTTTGCAGAACACTCCATAGTTTTCAAAAACTGTATTCTCCCGTATCAACACAGTGGACTTTTTATCATAATCTCCCGAGTGAAAGCTTTCTTTTACTCCTTTCAGCGCGGGGCGAAACACGGATTCCAATTTAGGCGGATGACCGCTCTGACAATATCCCAATAGTGGAAGAAAGAGGAGGGAAAGTGCTATGGACATGTTTTTCATAGTTAATAATGGATTATCAGATTGACGTTTAAGACAGAATTCCGATAGAGGTTACTTTGTAGTGTATGCCGGAAAAATTGATAGTTTTCTGGCATACACTATGTTTGATGAATCTAACAACGCAGTAGCACCATAGTTCGGGAGGATTGGTATGCCTCCCGACAAATCGAAGTACAAAAAAGGGGCACTGACTACAGGGCCCCTTTTTACGTGATTGGCTATAAGCCGGATTCTGTCCCCATTACGGGTGGTTATCATTTATCTAAGCTGCCTACCCCTTGCGAGGGCCAAGGTGCTCCGTGTATTTAGTTCTTACGCGGAGCACTAAGTGCAAGCACCGGCACAGGATCAAGCGAATCCTAACTCGCAATATACATGGCATTACAGCCCACAAGGTTTACCTGCATCCATTGTCACCAACGGAAGCCGTGCGCTCTTACCGCACGTTTTCACCCTTACCTGCTCTATAAGAACATCGGCGGTTTGTTTTCTGTGGCACTTTCTGTCATCCTTAACGGGTTTGAAATGAATGTCACCCGGATGCCCGGCCTTTCAGCCGGTGTGGTGCTTTGTGCTGTCCGGACTTTCCTCACAGCAAATTGCTGCGCGATAACCCGCCAATCACGTACGAACCTAACAATGGCCACCGGAAGAAAGTTCCCAAAACAGGGAAATTATACGGCAAATACCTTCCTTTTGCCGCCCCACAGCGTCTTTGCAAAAACTGCTCCTGAATAATTGCAATAAAAAACACATTAAACTATTGTATAATATATATTCTTCTTATTTTTACGCCTTAATTATATGAAGAATCGATTCAACATATCTAATACAAGAGGAGTCTTGTCACTCGTGGGGGCCATTGCATTACTGACAGCCACCATTAGCATGTCACCTTCTCTCCCCTTGGAATACGCAGGGGGGATAGGGGGGATGTTTCTTTGGCTCTATGGCATAGACCGCATTGCATTACCTCCGGCATTTTCCCTTCTTAAAAGAGGAGGAATACTTGCCGGATTGGTCTTTTTATATCCCATATTGGCGCTTATAATGCACTTCATCTTTCCGTCAGAAACCGATCTTTTTCATGCCAAATTTAAGTGGGGTTCGCTCTCTTCCTTGCATGTTTTCCTTTTTGAAATAGCGGTGCTTTGGCTAGTGGCAAAGGTGTATCGTATCGACATTCGCCTTTCCACAAAAGCAACGGGAAGGGAAGTCCGATGGTGGAGTACGCTGGCGTATCTGACGTTTTTTCTGGCGGCCAATGTACTGCTTCAATGGACATTGGGTTTACAATTTCATACCGCCTTCCTATATGACTTAACCGACATCAATCGCTTTCAAATCGGGCAATTCATGTTATTTGGTCACCTTTTTTTGGCGTTGGCCACTCTATTTCTCGTAGGCCATAAGTTGACCAAGCTACTCCAGTCCCTTTCGCCCAACCTCAAGGAGCGTATAAAACACCTTGGACTGGCGGCATTGATTTGGGCGCCAGTCGGTTGGGTGCTGCATCCGGGGCTTCCCTTCGGAATCATTTATCTGGGAGTATTCATTTTTACCCTCCTGATGGATTTGTATGGTGAAAAGCCCGCAAATGGCTATGTCTGGCTCATCATATGGCTCATTTTCTTTAGCAGTGTCGCCTCTGCGACCATGCTCCAATCGACCCACTACCTTGCAAAGGCCACATCCTCTTCGCAGTCGATAGAACCTGAGGAGTTGGGCCAGAAGTATGCGAACTACATCTATCTTGAAAAGGGTAAAATCAAAGAAAAAAAGGGCATATTCACCCAGTCACTCCGGTTGTCCAACTTATCCGGGCGCCAAAAGATCGGCAAATACTCCCTACAAAAAGTATCCCAGAACAACCGCACCCTCCTATTTGCCTACCCGGCGCCGGGTATAACCAACGGCATATCGCTATTTTCCCTTTTCTTTATTTTCATGCTTGTCACAGTGGTGCTTTTAGCTTTGGTCAACAGTGTGCTGCACTTTCTGCCCGAGGCCATCCGGCTACACATCCGGCTCCGCTCCTCCTTGCAAGAGCGCATCCAAATCATCATCATCTCTACCATTATCGTGTCCTTTGTCATCATCGGTTACGCCTCCGTGTATTTCTTCCGTCAACGCACCCACAACATCCTCAACAACGCAACGGCCAAGGACCTCCACTATATTCAACTGCTCTTGAAAAGCAGCCCCGGCAAAGCCCTCCACCCCGATTGGCAACACCAATACATCCGCCCACTGGGATATGCCGTGGACGAGATGAACAAGGAGGAGACGGGGGAGAAGTATAAAGAGGGTATGAAATGGTTGACAAAGGGGCATAAAGACCTGTTCTGGATCACCGCCCCGGGAAGCGGTAATATAATGGGCGCCTTGATTCCGTCCAACAAAAAAGGACATTTTTACAGGATTGAGAAAACCGGTTCCCATGCCCCTACCCTTTCGCAAGGAGTACTCACCAATTTGATCAATGTCTATGTGTTTCTTTTCTTAATTGCGTATGCCATTGTCATCGCCATGTCCGGCTCTATCACCTGGCCACTGAAGGTATTGGGAGAGCGTTTGAGAGAAATAAGACTCAACAGAAAAAATGAGACATTGGAGTGGCCGGACAACGATGAAATCGGTCAGTTGATCAATAACTACAACCTCATGCTTGCCAAGCTGCACGAAAGCGCTGAAGTGCTCGCCAAGACAGAACGGGACAATGCCTGGCGGGAGATGGCCAAACAAGTGGCGCATGAGATAAAGACACCATTGACGCCGATGAAACTGAGCATCCAGTATCTCAAAATGACGGCGGACAATCATTCCGGCAATTTGGATGAAATGGTCCGAAAAGTAGCCAATACCCTCATCGAGCAGATAGACAATCTATCGAGTATTGCCACCGAATTTTCGAACTTTGCGAAGATGCCCAATGCCAACAATCAAAAAACGGTACTCAACGATGTAGTGGTGTCCGTCCACAACCTGTTTAGAAAGCGGGAGGATATGAACATCCAATGCTACCTCCCCATCGATGACATCCTTGTCTTCGCCGACCGCGAGCAACTGTTGCGCATCTTGAACAATCTAATCAAAAACGCGATTCAGGCCATCCCATTGGACCGAAAGGGAGAGATCACCATCCGGCTCAACAAGTCCAACGGACTTGCAGTGATATCTATTGAGGACAACGGCATAGGCATCCCGGAAGAGATGAAATCAAAGATCTTCGAACCCAACTTCACCACCAAATCTTCTGGGACAGGCCTGGGCTTGGCTATGTGCCGCAATATGATCGAAGGCTTCAATGGCAAAATCTACTTCAAATCCACCCCAAACAAAGGCACCACCTTCTTCGTAGAAATCCCAATGATGCGCCTCGAAGGCAATTATATGGACGAAAACCGCGTGGTGCTGACGTAAAAGGAAACACTAAACAATTACACCTTTGAAAATGAATCTAATGTAAAAGAAATTGTGTACTTTTGCGCATCTCATTTCAAGCAATTTAATATGGCTGCACAAAACTACTCCAAAAACCTTTTTTTAAGGGCCTTCCAAGGCTTGCTTATCGTAGGGTTAATAGCTACAAATGTATATCTTGCAGGAGGAATATTTGACCTTTTTGAGGGGCAATTAGAGTCAAAACCACAAGAGGATACCTCGATTCATGTGCAAGCACCGCCCCCTCAAACGCTATACGGATACGACAAATCCAAATACACCTTCTACAGAGAAAAAATCAAACCCAACCAGTTTTTTTCTTCCATTCTTGAGAATGCAGAAATACCCCCACAGAAATCCTATGCCATCACCCAAGGATGCAAGGGCGTGTTTGACATTCGCTCATTGCGGGCGGGCAAAGAATACACTTTGGTGTATGATGACCCCTGTGCGGCGCCTATTGGCCTCGTCTATGAACCTTCCATTTACGACTACATCAAGTTTGATCTTAAGACTCCAAGAGTTGAGCGGATTACACGGCCCACGACGATTAAAGTCGAAACCACCAATGGTGTGGTAAGAGGCTCCTTATGGCAAAGTATGGATGCCGGCGGCAACAGTTGGGAACTCATCAGTCTGATGGAATCTGCACTTGGATGGGCCGTTGACTTTTACCATATCAGTGATGGAGACATGTACAAACTGGTCTACGAGCGAAAGTATGTCGACGGCAAGCCTGCCGGAATAAACAGGCTATTGGGAGCCTATTACAAGACAAAAGGACAGGAGTACTACTCCCTTTGGTATGACAATGACAACTACAAAGGATACTATGACTTGACCGGACACGCTGCTAAGAGCCGGTTTCTCAAAGCTCCCGTCAAATTTGCCCGAATTTCATCCAGGTATAACCGTCACCGGTTTCATCCTATCCTCAAACGCAGACGACCACATCTCGGAACGGATTATGCCGCCCCGGTCGGCACTCCGATTTACGCTGTAGCCGATGGCGTCGTAAGTATCGCAACGCGTAGAGGCGGCAACGGGAGATATGTCAAAATCAGACACGACAAGACCTATCAAACACAGTACTTACACATGAGTCGCTTTGCCAAGGGCATTCACCGGGGCACACATGTGCGCCAGGGGCAAGTCATCGGTTATGTCGGATCCACCGGACTCAGTACGGGGCCTCACGTATGTTTTCGTTTTTGGAAGAATGGGCGCCAGGTCAATCATCTGAGGTTGCACTTCCCGGCATCTAAGCCCCTACCCGATGCCGAAAAGCAGGAATTCATCTGCACCTCAAAACCCATTGTAAAAATGCTGGATGATATTCATTTCGTAAAGGACCGACAGGCCGTTTTGGCGCAGAAATAATTTTATGTACTGTCAAGTCAAATTGACACTTCTCACTGGGGCATAAATCTTCTTCTCTTTGTTTATAACACTTTTTGGGGTATGAAATGGTGGATTCTGTGCTCCGCCTGTCCACCATTTCATACCAAATAATAACGACAACAAATGCACTCATCCGACGTTTCTTATAAAATATATGCAAACTGCTTTAGCAAAGAATCGGGAATAATTGGTAGTGATAAAGGAGTATTTTCTCATCTTTACCCCGGAAAACAGACATGCAGATGACAGAGCAAAAAAGACCATTGATTCTGGTCACCAATGACGACGGCATATTGGCACCGGGTATCAGGGCATTGATCGAGGCGGTGGCTCCTCTAGGGGAAGTATTGGTCGTGGCGCCGGACTCTCCCCAATCCGGGCAGGGGCATGCGATCACCATCGAAACTCCAATACAACTCAGTCCCGTCAATATCCGGGACGGCGTCGAAGCGTATGAATGCACCGGCACTCCGGTAGATTGTGTCAAGCTCGCCACCAATGTGCTACTCAAAGGGCGAAAACCCGACCTTTGTGTCTCGGGGATCAATCATGGCTCCAATGCATCCATCAACATCTTGTACTCCGGAACGATGTCAGCAGCTATGGAAGCATCATTGGAGGGCATTCCTTCCATAGGTTTTTCGTTTCTCAACTACTCCCATGAAGCGGACATGTCTACCGGCAAGTCTATATCCGGCAAAATTGTCCGGTATGTTCTGGAGAATGGGATGCAGGATGCATTGCTTTGGAATGTGAATATTCCCGACCTACCCTTCGACCAAATCAAAGGAATCAAAATCGCACGACAAGCCAAGGGCAATTGGGTCGAGGAGTTTCAGGAAGGCACCAATCCACGAGGGACCAAATACTACTGGCTCACCGGAAAATTTGTCAATGAAGACAACAGAAAGGATACCGACCTTAAAGTATTGGAAGACGGATATGTATCCATCGTCCCCTCCTGGCATGACCTCACCCACGTCAAAGCCATGGACTCCAATAAAGGCATCGAAGGACTTTCGTTGTAATGAACTTGTTCTACTTTTGTCTAATTATGGACAATGGAATGTAAAGCACATATCGTTATCACTTAGATAGAAACCAAAAATTAGACGAATGAAAGACAAACTCATCACCGGACTCCTTATTGGATTTGGGGCGCCCATCGTGGGGTATTACCTCATCGTCGGGATTATGGCCATCATTGATGTGTTGCTTGACAAGAAGGATGTTTTCATTCTTCTGAGGCCTTCTACCCATTATCTACTAGCCTTGGCCTTTAATATTCCTGCCGTTAATTGGGTGAATAATAGATACATGTCCCGGACAGTGCGCGGTATCGTAATGGCTACCTTAGTATACGCCGGTCTGTGGCTGTGGCAATTTTACAGCACCCTCATGTAGTTCACCAAGTTGAACCTTACAGCTAAAACACCATTATGAAATACTTTATCATTGCAGGAGAAGCATCGGGAGATTTGCACGGTAGTTATTTGGTGCGTGCGCTTCAAAAAGCTGACCCACGTGCCCAATTCCGGTTTTGGGGTGGGGCCAAGATGGCCCGTGCCATTGGCCGGGAACCGGAGATGCACATCGACCGGCTCTCCATCATGGGTGTTTGGGAAGTCCTCAAGCACCTGTCCGACCTGCGTATTCAATTCAAGCAATGCAAAGCCTCCCTTTTGGAGTTTCGACCGGATGCCTTGATTCTAATCGACTTTCCGGGGTTCAATCTTCGCATTGCCGAGTGGGCAAGCAAAAAGGGTTTTAACATCCAATATTACATCTCCCCTAAGCTCTGGGCCTGGAATAAAAAACGGGTAAAGGCCATCAAGAAATACGTCGACGATTTATACGTCATTTTACCATTCGAAGCGGACTTTTACCGTCCGTACGGGATTGAAGCCCATTATGTAGGCAATCCATTGGTCGAAGAGATAAAGGAGCACCTCCATGCTTGTCCCGAGCGGATCACACGCCAAAAACCCATCATTGCCCTCTTGCCCGGTAGCAGGGCACAAGAGGTCCGGCGCATCCTCCCCACCCTGCTCGATATAACCGGACATTATCCCGATTATCACTTTGTTCTGGCGGCCATCCGGACCGTTCCTGAGGCCTTCTATCGCTCCATACTCGACCGGCATCCAAACGGAACATCTGTCGAAGTGCTGTATGATGCTACCTACCCCATCTTGCAATCGGCCCGGATCGGACTAATCGCCTCCGGCACGAGCACCTTGGAGGCGGCCTTAATGGATTTACCTCAAGTCGTCTGTTACAAGACCTCCCCTTTGACCTATTTCCTCGCAAAGACTTTCTTGAATATTCGCTATATCTCCCTCGTCAATCTCATCATGGATGCTCCCGTGGTCCCCGAGCTCATCCAAAATCAGCTTCATCCCGGACGGCTCCGTCAAGAGGTGGACGCCCTTCTGGCCGACCAAACCCGCCGGAAACAACAGAAAATATACCGGGAATTATCCCAAAAACTGGGCAACCACTCCTCTTCAACCTTGGTCGCAGAAGGGGTATTGCATTCCATTCACTCCCGGCGCGCTTCCAACTAAGTTACTTTATTTGCTATACTTCAGACTCCTGCCAAGTCCATCACGTATTCCATAAACTACTCTTTTATAGGGTTATACATATATTTATTGTTAAAGTTTTGTGTCCGATCAAAAATCCTCCCTATATTTACCTTGCAATAACACCTTACTTCGCATTTGCTTGATTCAACGTATCAGATGGGAGAACCACTCCTATGTGGTTAGTTCGACTCATCTTCATCGCTCAACACTTTAAATACACACGACATGAAAACGTACATTTATTTTTTATCACTCTCCTTCTATTTCTTATTGACTACTACAGGCCTTGCCCAATACACCCAAATACCGGACAAGGGATTTGAAGCCTTCCTTATCCAGGAGCATATCGACAGTGAAAGGAAGCTGGATGGCCGGGTACTGACAAAAGATGTGGAAAAGGTGAGGGTCTTAGTGTTTGCTCAAAATTTACCAAAAGACATCTACAATCTTAGGGGCCTCGAAGATTTCAATTCATTGGAATACCTTGAGTTTTCTGGCAACGAACATAATCATATAGATACTTTGGATCTAAGAGTTGTGCCAAATCTTAGTTCTTGTAAAATTGAACGCTTGAATAGCACCCCAATTATCTATATGAATCCAAGAATTAAGAGGCTGGATTATAGTCCTTCCGATTCAACAATATCTGAGATTGCAAATCTACAGGATTGCTCTAATCTGGAGGTTCTCTCCTATTCTCACTTTCATCAAAGAGACACGTTTGATGTTTCTTACATGTACGAATTACGCGTCTTTAATTGTACAAATGGTTCTTTTTCAACCATCGTACTTCCTAAGGAGAGTAAACTCAAGAATCTAGATTGTTCTGCTAATAAAAGCTTTAAAAATATCGATTTGAGCAGAGCGCCGGACCTTGAAGTCTTAAACTGTGCTGACATCCATCCAGGTACTATATTGGATATATCCAGCAATCTCAAACTCGATAAAATCACTTATACTGGGAACTTTGATCTTACGCACAATAAGTTGCTTACAAATATAAAGGTCACTCATTCAACAGCTTTAGATGTTTCACAAAACACGAACCTCAAGTTTTTGAAATGCGATTCATCCATACTTCAAGAATGCAATCTAACTAACAACCACAATCTCACTTCTTTATTTCTTAGACTCAACAAAGGCTCAAATGCTTCCCTAGATTTATCACAAAACAGAAATCTTTATACCCTAATTCTCAGTATACCTAGTATAAAGGATGTAATTTTCCCGGACACTGCAAACGACCTTCATTATCTTTACCTAGTTTCATTTTCACCTTCATTTCCCAAACGATTGACGTTTAGTTATCCGAAAGTCACATCCATTTTATTCTATGAAGGGGATATCGACTCGTTGGATGTCTCTAACTGTCCCGAGCTGAGTAGTCTCACTTGCAAATACAACCATCTTAAATGGTTGAATCTCCCTCATCATAATACTTTTAAGGAATTAATAATCGTATCAAACCCCGTCAATTCCCTAGATCTAAAGGGGTGCAATTCTCTAACAGATCTGAGCTGTTCTAACACGTTGTTGGACACCCTTGACTTATCCTTTGGATTAACAAAAATAAGGAAAATAGAGCTCAGCACTAATGCTCTTAAATACTTAGACCTTCGCAATATAAAATTTAAAGACAATTGGACCAGCTTAACCGTCGATGGCAATCCGGACTTGCACTGCATTTTTGTGGACTCCAAGGACGACCTTCCGCGTGTCAGTCCGCGCCGTTTTAAGTACTTCGTAGAGAGTGAAGCCGAGTGTGACTCGGTAACAGCGGTACAGCCGGTGGTACGGAAGTCTCCTATCCGCATTGCACCCAATCCTGCCGAAGACCATTTTGTCGTCACCCTGCCCTCGGGGCATCATTTCAATCGGTTGGAGCTCTATGATATTTGGGGAAAGGTGGCAAAAGAAGTATCTATCCACTCCGGGAGCGAGGACATAGAAGTCGATCTATCGGGAATCCCCCCCGGGTTGTACATAGTAACGCTACAGGGGGCCAACGGGCAAGGGGGATTTTATGTAAGAAAAGTAGTCGTACGGTAGTGGTGAGGGTGTGTCGAAAACTTACACGATAAAAGCTATTTCAAAATCACATCCTCCGGCGAGGTCGGTCGACGGCTTACGAGCCACCGAAAGCCTTCGAGGCGCCACTCCTTGACGCCCTTCTCTTTGAGTGGTTTCATCTGCCCTTTCGGCTGCTTGTAGAAACGGATCATGTCCACCTTCTTGTCCTTAAAGTCGATGACCATCTCGCTGCACTCTGTTTTATTGCCTGCGACGTAGGCTCCATTGTCATCTACGAGATAATAGACCACTTCGGCATTGCCGGTGATGTGAGAGCGT
>Ga0256832_1000483_pt1 | contig 25812 bp, 27 predicted proteins | sample 134614metaG_FD_190534 | JGI IMG/M metagenome (GOLD analysis project Ga0256832, IMG submission 190534) | Hydrothermal vent microbial communities from Lau Basin, Pacific Ocean - 134-614 | ecosystem: Environmental > Aquatic > Marine > Hydrothermal vents | place: Pacific Ocean: Lau Basin | collected... | reverse complement strand
GGCCTTCTTCAGGGTGGCTTCCCGATCCAGGACGACAGGGGCGTGCTGGACGATGGCGATACGGTACATTGGTCTCTCCGGGAACTCAGCGGGTGCCCACCGCGATCAGCATCTCGCAGGGGCCTTCGAACTGATGGCCATTTTCGAACTGGCGGAGGGCCTGTTCGATTTCTTCCCAGGCCTCATCCTTCTCGGTATCAGGGAGTCCGGCGAGCATCTGGTGCAGGGCGCCAAAGGATTCCTGCTCGAAACGCAGGCACTCAGAGGCGCTGGCCACTCTTACCGGGGCAACGACTTTCTTGGTGCGAACGTCACGGAAACCCGCATCGGTAAAGGCCTTCTCCAGCACCTCGGGCTGGCCAAGGCTGAAGGGGCCGGGCTGGCCGGGGAGGGGCGGAGGCAGGGCAGCCCGGCGGCGGATGATGGACACCGGCACCGAGAAGAAGCCGTTGCATTCCGCGGTGGAATAGACCATAGCCGCCGCTTTGCCGCCATCGACCAGTTTGTTGTACATGCCCCGCAGGGCCTTCTGCTGATCGGGGAAATAGATAAGGCCGACCCGCGAGATCACGGCATCGAAAGGACCGGCTTCCAGTTCGTCCAGACGCTCGCCGTCAATGGCGTGGGTACTGACGTTGTCCAGTCCCTGCAACTGTGCGGCCCGTTTGGCGTATTCAAGGATCACCGGTGATATGTCGGTGGCCAGGACTTGGCCTGCAGGGCCGACGCGGCGTGCCGCGGCCAGGCTTTGCTCGCCGGCGCCAGCCGCCACATCCAGCACCCGCGAGCCCTTGGTGATGCCGGCCATGTCCAGCATGATTTCGGTGGCCGGTCCCAGCCAGCGCGACAGCAGGCTACCCCACCGGTCCCAGGCCTCGGCGGCCTGGTTCCATTGTTCCAGGGTGGTGTTCTTGTACTTGACCGGGTCGAATGCGGCCTGCGTGGGTTGTCGTTGTGCCTGTTGCATCTTCTCTCTCCTCTGTTGTCTTCTCTCTTGGGGTGTTATGAAGTCTAGTCCGCCTGCCCGCCGTGCCCATCCCGGAAAAATCGAAACCGGATGTGCAATAATGCACGGAAAAGATTGACCCCGGTCGTCCCGGCCGCTGTTTTCCACCGACAACCTGTATTGAAGATGAAACTCGTGAAATCCGCGCCGGCACCGGTGTTTCGTTTGTCTCTGGGCGGCTCATGAGCCGGGAGCGCTTCTTCATGCGGCGCGCCCTGGAGCTGGCGAGGCATGCCGAGGCGCAAGGCGAGGTGCCTGTGGGCGCGGTGCTGGTGCTTGGTGATGAGATTGTTGGCGAAGGCTGGAATCAGCCTATAAGCCGGCATGACCCCAGTGCTCATGCCGAAATCATGGCGCTGCGCGACGCGGGCCGGCGCCTCGGTAACTACCGCCTGCCGGAAACCACTCTCTATGTCACCCTGGAACCCTGTCCCATGTGCGCCGGGGCCATTGTCCATGCCCGAGTGGGGAAGGTGATCTATGCCGCCAGCGATCCGCGCAGCGGCGCTGCGGGCAGTGTTTTCGACCTGTTGCCGTCCGACCAGCGTTTCAACCATGTGACGGAAGCCGAGGGGGGATTGCTTGCGGAAGAGAGTGCTGAGCTGCTGCGTCAGTTTTTCAGGGCCAGGCGGCGCTGAGGCGTAACGCTGGCGCAGTCCAGTCCCCTTTCGGCGTTGTCCCAGTATCCATAGGGGTCGGAGTCAAATTCCACCCAATTGTGTAATAGGAACGGGATGAAATTGTTTCATCCCATCGGCTCTTTCCAGCATTCTCTCTATTTGACTCCGACCCCGACCACTTCAGCGACCGGGTGAAACGTTCGGGCTAGTGCAGTCCAGCCCCCTTTCGGCGTTGTCCCAGTACACTAGCAGCCGGTAGTAATAACGGATGTTTTCCACGTAGGCCACGGGCTCCCCGCCTCGCGCCTTGCCGTGTTTGACGGTACGGTAATATTTTTCCTTGCTCAGCAGAGGCAGGCGCTGCTTTACGTCCTCCCAGCTGTCAGGATTTCCGCCCTGACGTTCGGTGAGCACCCGGGCGTCTTCGAGGTGGCCGTAGCCGATGTTGTAGCTGGCCAGGGTGAACCAGAGCAGATCCTCGCCCTGGATGTGGTCGGGAATGCGTGCCTCCATCCACAGCAGGTGACGGGCGCCGCCCGGGATGCTCTGGGCGGGATCCAGGCGGTTGCTGATCTTTTGCTGCCTGGCTGTGTCCTGGGTGAGCATCATGATACCGCGTACGCCAGTGGGAGACTTTGCTTTCTCGTTCCAGTGGGATTCCTGGTAGCCGATGGCCGCCAGCAGGCGCCAGTCTATGCCTGTTTCCTGGCTGGCCTGACGGAACAGGTCGATATATTTTGGCAGGCGATCCTGTACGTGTTTCCAGAAATCACGGCGGGTGACGAAATCCCGGGAGGGCAGTTTTTCCACATATCTGTCACGCAGCGCCTGGAGAAAGCCGCTGTCGGCCTGACGGCGCAGGAATTTGTTGGCGCGATCGCGCAGGCTGCTATCGTAGAAGCGGGGAAACAGCCAGCGTACTCCCAGGGGGGAGCCCAGGTTTTCGCCGGGCACCAGTCGGGGCATGAAGTTGGCATGGGCCTGAAGCTGGGCGTCGTTGGTCAGGGTGTAGTGAAAAAGGCCCATATCCACCAGGGCAAGCACCGCCTCCTCGGCGGCACCTTCCAGTCGGTGGGGGGTGAGTCCTCTAGCCCTGAGCAGGCCGTCCGCATAGCCCCCCTCCGGGACCACGACGGTGGCTGCCGGTATGTCGTTCAATTGGAAACGCCGGTAACTCATGAAGTGCGCAAAACGCGGCTGTACCTGGATCAGCGCTGCCGATACATAGTAGGCGTCGGTGTCCAGGGCGGCGGGAATGATGAAGCCTGCGGCCATGTCTTCCTTGCCCCTTTGTACCGCCTCCATGGCGCTGAGGCGGTTTGGATAGACAGTGAAGTGCGGAGACAACCCCAGATCCCGGGCAAAGCCACGCACCAGTTCGTATTCCAGCCCCGCCGGGCCTTCCTCGCCCAGGTAGCAGCTCAGGGGACCGGCCACCGTGGCCACCCGCAGTATGCCCCTTGCCTGAAGTCTTTCCAGCAGCGGCGGCTGTTCGCATCCCTGGACCAGCAGCATGAGCAACGCCAGCACGGCCAGAAAACGGTTTCTGGCTGAGAATGATGCTGTTCTGTGCTGGTTGGGAATCAAGGAATTGCGTTCGATGCGGGTTGAAAGGCACGAATTCTAGCAACTTGCGCCGTGTGGAACATGGATTCAGGTCAAGGCGTCACGGGCAGACAAAGGCCGCGGCGGTGGTATGATGCCCGGCCATGGAGCTTCCCGTCGAACAGATATTGCCTCACCTGCGCCGGGTGCTGTCCCGGGGACATGGGGTGCTGACCTCGCCGCCGGGTTCCGGCAAGACCACTCGCGTGCCCCTGGCCTTGCTGGATGAACCCTGGCTGGCGGGCAGAAAGATTCTCATACTCGAACCCCGCCGGCCGGCGGCGCGCATGGCGGCGGCCTTCATGTCGGAATCCCTGGGGGAGGAGACGGGCCAGACCGTGGGTTACCAGGTCCGCCTGGACAGGCGCATCGGCCCGGACACCCGTATCGAAGTGCTCACCGAGGGCCTGCTGACGCGGCGGCTGCAGGAAGACCCGGAACTGTCCGGCGTGGGGCTGGTGATCTTCGACGAGTTTCACGAACGTTCCGTGCAGGCGGATCTTGGCCTGGCCCTTTGCCTGGACGTATGCAAGGCCCTGCGGGACGATCTGCGCCTGCTGGTCATGTCAGCCACCATGGACGCGCAGGCCGTGGCCGATCTCATTGGGGGTGAGGTGGTTCAATCGGATGGCGGCTTGTTTCCCGTGGAAATCGAGCACCTGGACCGTTCCGCCGGGCGGGATGTACTGCCGGCTGTCGCCTCCCTGGTGCGGCGCGCCGTCAATGAAAGAACCGGGGACGTGTTGGTCTTCCTGCCGGGCAAGGGGGAGATCCTGCGCCTGGAGGAGCAGCTGTCGGCCGCGCTTCCCGGGGTGGACATCCTGCAACTTCATGGCGAGATGGATGCCGCCACCCAGAATCTCGTGCTGCGTCCACCTCCCGGCCATCCCCGGCGGGTGGTGCTGGCCACGGACGTGGCGGAAACCAGCCTGACCATCGAAGGCATCACCACGGTGGTGGACAGCGGTCTGAGCCGCAAGCCCCTGTTCGATCCCGACAGCGGTCTGAGTCGTCTTCAGCTGCTGCCCGTGGCCCGGGCTTCCGCCGTGCAGCGGGCCGGGCGGGCGGGGAGACTGGGGCCGGGGCATTGCTACCGGGCCTTTACGGAACAGGAATTTCAGCGCCGCCCGGCGCAGCGCCCGGCGGAGATCCTGCAGGCGGATCTGGCGCCCCTGGCGCTGGAGCTGGCCCTGTGGGGCGTGAAGGAGCCTTCAGACCTTTCCTGGCTGGACCCGCCGCCGGCGCCGGCCTGGGAACAGGCTGTGGACTTGCTGCGCCTCCTCGATGCCGTGGATGAAAATGGACGCATCACCGCCCATGGGCGGCAGCTCGCGGGGCTGGGATTGCATCCCCGCCTGGGACACCTGCTGGTGCGTGGCGGGGGCAGCGTCCGGGTGGCGGATATGGCGGCCCTCCTGTCCGAGCGGGACCCCTGGCGCTTTCGCCAGGGAGAAGCGCGGCCGGCGGATCTTGGCCTGCGCCTGGAGGCGCTGAAGGCCCTGCGGGCGGGAGAGGCAATGCCGGCGCAGGTGGACCATGGCGCCTGCCGGCGCATCGTGAAGCTGAGTGACCGCCTGCGGCGTCAGTGCCAGGGATTGTCCCGGCCGGAGCCACCCCTGTCGTCGGCTGCCCTACTGTCCCTGGCCTATCCGGACCGGGTGGCGCGCTGCCGGCCTGGTGGGGAGGGTCGCTATCTCATGACCTCCGGCAAGGGCGCCGTGCTGCCCCGGGATGACGGCCTGTCGGTAGCCGAGTTCCTGGCCGTGGCGCAGATGGATGCCGGCAGCCGGGAAGGGCGCATCTGGCTGGCCATGGCCCTGGATGAAGCCGAGCTGCGGACCGTGCACGGAGAGCATCTTGAAGAAAGACAGGAGCTGGCCTGGGACGCCCGGGCAGAGCGGGTGAGGGCGCGCCGAATCGTTTCCCTGGGAGCCGTGGAGCTGGATGCCGTGGAGCTTCCCGCTGATGACGACGCGGCTGTCTCCCGCTGCCTGCTTCAGGCCGTGGCGGACAAGGGTCTGGACTGCCTGAACTGGTCCCATGAAGCCCGCCAGTACCAGGCGCGCCTGGTTCTGGCCCGGCAACTGGACCCGGAGGGCGGCTGGCCGGATGCCGGTGATGAATGGCTGAGGACGAACCTTCAGGACTGGCTGGCGCCCTGGACCGAAGGCATGCGTTCGTTACGCGAGCTGCGCCAAATCGACCTGCGCGCCGTGCTGTCGGGTATGCTGCCCTGGGAGCGGCAGCAACGCCTGGACGAGCTGCTTCCCCAACGCTGGAAGCTGGCGGATGGCAGCACCGCCGTCATCGACTACCTTGCCTCGCCGCCGGTGCTGGCCGCGCCCCTGCAGCTCATGTTCGGCATGAAGGAAAGCCCGGCGGTGTTCCAGGGCCGCCAACCCCTGGTGCTGCACCTGCTGTCTCCCGCGGGCAGGCCCCTGCAGGTGACCACGGACCTGGCGGCCTTTTGGGCCGGTGCCTGGGAAGACGTGAAAAAAGAGATGCGTGGCCGCTATCCCAAGCACCAGTGGCCTGACGACCCGGCCCACGCCCGGCCCGTGAGGCTCAAGCGCCATCTTTAATGTGGAAATACACCGATAACTCCCTCCCCCCGTGCGCGGGGGAGGGTTGGGGAGGGGGTGAGCATTACCGGTTCCCCCCCCTCTCCCTGGCCCTCTCCCCCCGGCGGGGAGAGAGGGAATTTTCCATGATCGGGGTGTGGTATGCCGCCCCTCATGAATGTTGATGCTATTTCTGTATCGCCTTCAGAAACTGGGTCAGTTCGTAAATGGTGATGCTTTCCAGGTTGCCGCTGAAGGTTGGCATGTCGGCCTTGGTCTGCATGCCGTCATGCACGCCGGATACCGCCTTGAGCACTCGTTCCGCGATGCAGGTGTCCGGGTCGGACTGCTTCAGAAGCCTCAGGTCGGCGGGGGTGATCTTCATGGTGGCGGCCAAGGGGCCTTTCCCGTCCGCGTTCTTGCCGTGACAGTTGATGCAGAAGATCTTGTAGTGCTCGTATCCCTTCTGGATGGCTTCTTCCTTGGCTGAAGCTGCGGATGCGGTGCCTTGAACCGCAAATGCCAAAAGGAGTGCCGTGGACACCAGGGTTGTTGTTTTCATGGCAGATACCTCGCAAGTGCCGGGTGTATGTTCACCGTAGCACTTTGGTGGCGGGAGTAAAGCGGCTGGTACGGCTGTGATTGATGCGGGTCAAACAGGGTGGCTTTTCAGTGTTCCTGGGCCGTCAGCCGGGCATAGAGCAGGGGCAGTTGCCCCGGCAGTTCCATGGGGTCGCGGATCACCACATAGCCGGCGGAGCCGAACAAATGGGGCAGGTAGTCATTGCCTTTCTCGTCTATGGTCACGCAGAAGGGATGAAAGCCCAGGGCGCGCACGGCCTGGATGGCGTGGCGGGTGTCCTCGATGCCGTAGCGGCCCTCGTACTGGTCCAGGTCGTTGGGCTTGCCGTCGGTGAGAATGAGCAGCAGGCGGCGGCCCGCGCCCTGTTCCTTTAGCCGTTCGGCGGCGTAGCGTATGCCCGCCCCCAGGCGGGTGTAATAGCCGGGCGCCAGGGCGTCGATGCGCCCGCGGATGCGACCGTTGTAGTTCTCCTCGAAGGTCTTGATGGTGTGAATGCGTATGGGATCGCGCTTGCGCGAGGAGAAGCCGTAGATGCCAAAGCGGTCGCCCGTGGCGGCCAGGCTTTCGGCGAACAGGTAGAGGCTGTCCTGGATGACATCCAGTACCCGGGACTGGTCGTTCACCCAGGTATCCGTGGACAGGGACAGGTCCGCCAGCAGCAGGCAGGCCAGGTCCCGGGCGCCGGCGTTCATCTGCCGGTAGAGATTGTCCGCCGCCACGTTGCAGCCGCTGGCCCGGTCCGTGCGGAAGCGCAGATAGGCCTCCAGGTCCACTTCCTCGCCGTCGGGGCGGGCGCGGTGCCAGACCCGCGCCGGCGCCAGGGCCTGGAACTGGCTGCGCAGCTTCGCGGCGGTGCGGTTCAGGCGCTCGGGCAGGGGAATGGCCGGAGCGTCCCTGGCCACCAGTTCCACCACCCGGCAGTGGTCGGGAATGAGCTGGCGTTTCTTCCAGTCCCATTCGGGGAGCATCAGGTCGTCACTGAGGATCTCGTCGTCCTCGGCTTCGGCGGGCAGGTCCAGGTCGAACTTGATCCGGGTCTTTGCCGCCTTGCCGTTGCGGGTGACGCTGATCTTGTCCAGATCCCGGGCCACTTCGTCGGCGCGCTCGTCGTTGTCCTCGTCCTCCGTGCCCCGGTCCACGTTCACGTGTTCGCCCCAGGAAAAGATGTTTTCCATGCGCACGGTAATCAGGCCCCGGTCGCTGTCCTGGGTCTCGGCCTTTTCCGTTTGCTTGCGCGCCACTTCTTCCAGTTCCCGAGGCTTGCCGCCCTGGGCGCCGGCGTCTTGCGGCGGTTCGCTGGCGGGCATGCGCGTGGGCTGGGGCGGGTTGGGATGCAGCCACAGGGGCACCGGCAGGGGCATGCGTCCGGCGGGCGGCAGGCTGTCCACGCTGCCCGGTTCGATGAGGGCACGGCGTATGGCCTGCTCCTGGGCGATCTCGTCTTCCGGCCAGCGGCCCAGACGGCGCTGTTGGAGGTGGGCTTCCACCAGGCCCAGGTATTTCTGCTCCAGTCCGGGCCAGCGGGCCAGGGCTAGCCGGGACAGGCGCTGGTTGTGCGGGAACCAGGGTTCGTCTCCGGCCTCGTCTTCCATGGCGGCCAGGGCGCCTAGCCACAGATAGAGGTCGCGGTTCAGCTGGACGTCGGGAAAGAGGTCGATCTGGGCTGGCAGGCGCAGGGCATTCTCGTCCCGCCAGGCCAGCTCCGCCTTTTTGTTCGTACCGGCCATGCGTTGCAGCAGGCTGCGCCGGGCATTGTGGCTGGTGGCGTCGGCGCTGGCGATCTCCAGACCGCCGTCGCCTCCCAGGGCGCGGAACCAGATGCCCAGCAGATGCTGGATGTCAGGCAGCTTCACCGCGGCCTCGGGATGGCGTTGTTCGCTGTGGCGGGTGATGAAGTTATGCCACCAGCCGCCTACATGTTCTTCCATCTCCACCAGTTCGAGGAGATCAGAAACAGTTTTTGCCATTGTCCCTGCCTGTGGTCTTGTGTAATGCGCATGCGCCGTCTACCCATTTTAACAGGCTGTCCCTGCCCTTGGGTGTTTCCACCTGGATGCAGGCCTCAATGCACTCGCCGCACTGGGTGCAGGTGAACATCTTGCGTTTAAGGGTGCGCGGTTTCAGGCGCATGGGGCAGACGTTGTCGCAGGCGTTGTTGCATTCCTGGCAGTCCCGCGCGCGTTTGCGGTCGAATCCGATGGTCATGGCCTTGTTGTTGGCCATCCAGGCCAGTCCCTGTATCAGGCCCACGGAGCAGCCGAAACGGCAAAACAGGTGGCGGGCCAGGATGAAATCCAGGAACAGCACCAAGCTAAGGATGGCGATGAACAGGAACTGGGGACGGCTGAGCTGGCCGTGCAGCAGGTTGTAATAGATGACATCCGGCGGCAGCGCCCAGGTGATGGTGGCGACGGCCCAGGCAAAGGCCGTGGCTGCGGCAATGAGTGCCAGGGGAATCCAGTACCAGGAATTGGGTTTGAGAATGGTCCCATCGGGCTGCTGTGCCGGCAATGCTTGTTTCTCCCACAGGCTTGACCTGCCGGTGGCGCGCAGCATGAGGTGATTCAGGCCTTCCACCATGGAGAAATGGGGGCAGAGCCAGCCACAGTACAGCCGTCCCCATCGCCAGGCCACGTAAATCAGCCCCAAGCCAGCGGCGGCCAGGGGCAGAAAGGCCTTGAAGATCAGGTTGAGGATGACTTCCGAGGCGGGAGTGAAGCCGTACTGGAAGCCGGTGAAGCCCAGTTCGATATGCCGTCCCAGCAGCACCAGGCTGTTGGCGTACAGGTCGAAACGCACGATGTCCAGGGTTGGGGCGAGAAGGAACAGGAAATAGAACAGCGCCTGGGTCAGCCGGCGTTTGTTCTTGACAGGCTGTTGAAAAACACCGTTTTTCGACAGCCTGTGTGTGGCACAAGGATGTGCCACCATTTTCGATGGCTGTAAGCCATTGAAAATGAAGGAAGCGGGAAACCGCGTTTTCCGCTTCCGTCGTTGTAAAAGTCCATGGAAGGACTTTTTCAACATCCTGTTAATCCTGCCTGCTTTTCCGTCGCCCCCCGGGGTCACAGAAACCGGCCGATAAGCGGATAGCGCCAGGCCTGTCCTGACATGGCCTTGGTGATGGCAAACAGGCCGGGTATCAGGAAGGGCAGGATCACCAGGAGGGTATAGACTTCCAGCGCTACCAGGGAATGGATGCTTACCAGATTCTCCAGGCTGGAATAGCCCCCCATGAGCCAGGCCACAAGATTGATGACGAGGAACAGGGTTGTGCTGATGAGGGCGGCAATCCAGGGCTGAAGGGTATGAGATCGCAGGTACTCGCTGTGGATGCCGCGGCTGCGGAAATACACGAATGCCAGAAAGATCAGGGGGATGATGGGAAACAGCAGGTTGAGCAGGTACAGGGACTCGGCGGCAATAGCCTGGCCCTTGTAGGGATCGTCGTTTGAATGTTCCATGGGATTCTCCTCCTTTTGGTTGATTGGCCCTGTTAAATCACCTGTCAGGGCAGGCTTATTGTTATGACTTCCATCAGGGCGTTCCGGGTTTCCAGGTCATCGGTCAGGGGTTCCGCCATGGCTGCCAGGCAGGCGTCCCTGGCGTTCATTCCGCTATTGATGAGCCGCGCCGCGTAAATGAGCAGGCGGGTGGAGGCGGCTTCTTCAAGGTCGTGGTCCTTCAGCACCCGCAGGGCGTTGCCCAGCTTCACCAGGGTTCGGGCCGTCTTTTCCTCCACGCCGGTTTCGCGCTGGATGATTTCCTGCTCCAGTTCCGGGGCGGGAAAATCGAAAGTCATGCCCACGAAACGTTGGCGGGTGGAAGGCTTCATGCCCTTGAGAATGTTCTGGTAGCCCGGGTTGTAGGAAACCACCAGCATGAATTCCGGCGGCGCCTTGAGGGTTTCACCCGTGCGCTCTATGGGAAGAATGCGCCGGTCGTCCGTGAGGGGGTGGATGACCACCGTGGTGTCCTTGCGGGCTTCCACCACCTCGTCCAAGTAGCAGATAGCGCCTTCGCGCACGGCGCGGGTCAGGGGGCCGTCCACCCAGAAAGTGCCCTGTTCCCCAATCAGATGACGGCCGACCAGATCGGCGGCGGTGAGATCGTCATGGCAGGAGACGGTGTATAAGGGGCGCCCCAGTTTGGCCGCCATGTGTTCGATGAAGCGGGTCTTGCCGCAACCGGTGGGACCCTTGATCATCACCGGAAGCTGGTTCTTCCAGGCGTGTTCGAACAGGTCGGTTTCCTGTCCCTGGGAAAGATAAAAAGGGATCTGTTGTTGGCTCAAACTGTTTCTCCGCGGCTCATGCCGTGATATTGAAGGCGTAGGTAATCAGGGAACCTACCAGAACCAGCCAGAGTGTAACAGCCCAGCGCCAGAAGCCGGAGACCTGTTTCAATCCCATGAAATAGTCGCCGATAAGCTGCCCCTTGATCAGGGCGAACCCCAGCACCATGAGGGAGACTTGCAGGCCGGACAGGCCCATGGTGCCAATGAACCAGGTGGTGACGGTGAGCGCCAGCAACAGGCCGAAGATGATGGAGCAGGGGCGGATGAATTTCTTGTCTTCCATTGTCATCACCTCATTACGTAGACCAGGGGGAACAGAATCATCCAAACCAGATCCACCATGTGCCAGTAGCTGGCGCCGGTTTCTACGCCCGTGTGTTCCGCCGCGCTGTAGCCGCCGGACCTGGCTTTCAGGGCCACCGCCAGCAGGATAATCATGCCCAGGATGACATGCAGAAAGTGGAAGAAGGTCAGGGACAGGTAGAACATGTAGAAGGTATTGGTGTTCAGGTTGATGCCCAGGGAGAAGTGGTGGTGGTACTCCATGCCCTTTACCACCAGAAACACCACCCCCATGAACAGAGCGGCCAGTAGCCAGTGGAAGCAGCGCTTGCTGTTGTTGTCGCGAATGGCGGCTACGGCGCGCACCACAAAATAGCTGCTGGTAATCAGCGCCACCGTATTGATGAGGGCGGCATTGCGGTCCAGGGTGAGCTGATAGGTATTGAACAGCTCGACGTTGCTGGCACGGGTGAAGGCATAGGCGGCGAAGAACACCCCGAACACCAGCAGCTCTGCCAGAATGAAGAACCAGATGACGAGGTCACCAGGCGGCCATTTGTTCTTTTCCATGATTGTTTCCCGGTTTTCGCAAGTCCAGAACTGAACAAGGCGGATGATACACATCCGCCTCGTTCAGAACTATGTGAAATCGCAAGGAAGGTGGAAAACCTTCCCTGCGACGGACCTTACTTGGCCAGTTCCACGGTTGCCTCGGGCTCGTTCTTGCCGACGAAGAAGCTGGCGATATAGAGCACCAGTCCCAGCAGGAAGACGAAGCCGGTGATTTCACGCAGCCAGTAGAACAGCGCGATCTTCTCCTGAACCACCATGAAAGGCATGGGGTTGTCGCTGAAGCGCTGCAGGTAAACCTGCAGGATGCCCGCGCCGGTGAGGAACAGGGTAATGAAGATGATGGAAATCGTCATCAGCCAGAAGGACCACATTTCCATGCTCTGGGCCCGGGCGCTGTTGCAGGCTTCGCGGCCGCGCATCATGGGCATGGAGTAGGAAATCATGGACAGGACGATCATCACGTAAGCGCCATAGAAAGCCATGTGGCCGTGAGCGGCGGTAATCTGGGTGCCGTGCGTGTAGTAGTTCACGGGAGCCAGGGTGTGCAGGAAGCCCCACACGCCAGCGCCGAGGAAGGCCATTACCGCGGTACCCAGGGCCCACAGGACAGCGGCCTTGTTGGGATGGTTGCGGCGACGCTTGTTCACCATGTTAAAGGCGTACACGGTCATCATGAAGAAGGGAATCGGCTCCATGGCGGAGAAGATGGAACCCCACCACTGCCAGAATTCCGGGGTACCAATCCAGTAGTAGTGGTGACCGGTACCGATGATGCCGGTGATCAGTGTCATGGCGATGATGATGTACAGCCACTTCTCGATGACCTCGCGGTCCACGCCAGTGGTCTTGATGAGGATGAAGGCCAGAATGGAGCCCAGGATCAGTTCCCATACGCCCTCTACCCACAGGTGTACTACCCACCACCAGTAGTACTTGTCCATGACCACGTTCACGGGGTTGTAGAAGGAGAACAGGAAGAACACGGCCAGACCGGTCAGGCCCATGAGCAATACCAGGTTGACCACGGTCTTGCGGCCCTTGAGGATGGTCATGCCAATGTTGAACAGGAAGGCCAGGGCCACGACCACGATGCCCAGCTTGGTGATGGTGGGCTGCTCCAGGAACTCGCGGCCCATGGTGGGCAGCAGGTCGTTCATGGTCACTTCGGCCAGGGTGGCATAGGGCACCAGCAGGTAGCCGAGAACAGTGGCGGCGCCAGCGGCCAGGAAAATCCAGAACATGAGTTTGGCCAGCCAGGGTGCGAACAGCTCGGTTTCCGCCTCTTCAGGCACCAGGTAATAGGCCGCGCCCATGAAGCCGAACAGCAGCCACACGATGAGCAGGTTGGTGTGGACCATGCGGGCCACGTTGAAGGGGATCTCGGGGAACAGGAAATCCCCGATGACGTACTGGGCGCCCAGAATCAGGCCGAACAGTATCTGTCCCACGAACAGTCCGATTGCCGCAGTAAAGTACAGCTTGGCAACCTTTTGAGATTCATATTTCATGATATTTTCTCCTTGCAGATCCGGGTTGCATCAGCCCTGGTTACTAGGCGGCCAATTGGCGGAATTGATGCCGGAAACATACTTCAGGAATTCGGCGATGGCGGTCAGCTCTTCGTCGCTCAGGTTGAACTGGGGCATGGAGCGGCGACCGGGGATGCCGTCCTTGGGACGGCTGGAAATGAAGGCCTTGATGGCGTCGGTGCTGCCGAAGCGCTTGTATACATTGCCCAGCTCGGGAGCGAAATACGCGCCTTCGCCCAGCAGGGTGTGACAGCCGATGCAGTCGTTGTCTTCCCATACCTTCTTGCCGAGGGCCACGGTATCATTGATTGCCTGGCGGTTGTCACGGTCGGGCAGAGCCGAGTGCGTCTGAAAAGTCAGGGCCAGGAACAGCAGAAAGAAGAACACCGTTCCTCCGTAGAAAATGTTCCTCGCCATGGCTTTGGTAAATGCCTGTGCCATTTGAGTAGTCTCCCTTGATAATTTAGGTACTGCTAATGTGCCCAGTGCACAAAAAAAGCGCTTTGACCCAGGTCAATTGTTATAATGATGGATGTCAATTAGTGGGGTGTTTTCCGCCACTGGCCTGCGGGAAGATGCAAGGGTGGCTGCCGGGGCGGGGGATGCACTCCGCATGATAATGAAATGGCGACGCTTCCCAACCATAGAATGAACAATCACGGGTAATGCTGTTTTGCGAGAATATCTGAAAAACAACCTGATTTTTCATAGGCTTACGGATCAGCAGTTCGAGCGTGTCCTGAGCCATGCCAAAGCCATCACCCTGTCCGACGGTGACGCGCTGTTTCAGCAGGGAGATGATTTCAGCCGCTTCTACCTGGTAGTGCGGGGGCACATCAAGCTGTTCCGCCTGGCGCCGGATGGCAACGAGAAGGTCATCGAGCTGGTGGATGCCGGCCACACCTTTGCCGAGGCTCTCATGTTCCTGGAGCAGCCCCGTTATCCCGTGGGCGCCGTTGCCCTGGGAGAGACAGAGGTCATCAGCATCGATGCACACCATTTCCAGGAGATTCTCAAGGGCTCCGTGGAACTGTGCATGGCCCTGCTGGGGGACATGAGTTTCCGCCTGCGTTCCCTTATCCGCGAGATCGACGATCTCAGCCTGCACAGCGCCACCTGCCGGGTGGCGGCCTTCATTCTTGCCCGGGCGCCGGAACATCGGGACGATTTCGAGCTGGACATTCCCAAGCATGTCATCGCCTCGCGTATCTCGGTGAAGCCCGAGACCTTCTCGAGAATAATTAAAAGTCTGAAATCAAAGGAAATTCTTGAGATCAAAGGCAGCAAGGTGCGTCTGCTGGACAGGGATGCCCTGGAGGAGGCCGCGGACGTCTGCGCCCTGCCCGTGGAAGCCAGTTGAATCCCGGTGGGGCCTGGCGATCCCGGCTGATCCGCCGTCCAGGCTCCAGTCTGATATTCCCCCTGATCTGTTGGTCGGACTTCAGTCCGACATTCTTTCTTGGCGGTGGCGGTTTCTGTCGGGCTGACGTCCGGGCCCGTGGCGCCTTGGCGGATCAAACAAGAAGGAAATATTCCCTCTCCCCCTCGGGGGGAGAGGGCCAGGGTGAGGGGGCGCGCCAAATGCTTACTGGTAACGCTTGAGAATGGCCTTGCGCGCCTTCTTGTACTCGTCCTCTGTCAGGAGGCCCTTCTTGTAGGTTTCTTCCAGGTCCTGCAGTTCCTGCCCCATGGTCGTGGTGGTGACGGTGGAGTTCACCTTGGCGCCGCCTCCTCCGCAACCTTGCAGCGCCAGCAGGGAAAACGCCAGGATGATGGAGATGAGGATGGAAGACAGTTTCATGGTTTGAACTCCTTGGATTCGTTGAAAAAAGCGTCAAACGCATATGATAGCACCATTCAGGTTTTTTCCTGCAGCAGTTTCACCTGGAACAGGCTGTTGCGCTCTTCCTCTTCCAGGCTTTCCCCGATGTAGCGGATGGTCTCCTCGTAGCGGGGAATGATGTTGTATTTCAGGGCGTTGACCCGCTTCTGGGTCTTGCGCTGTTCGTTGAGCATGCGCCGCAGGGTGATTTCCGCCTCTCCCAGGCGGGCGAGCACCACGGCCATTTCCCTGAGGTATTCCCGTACCTTGTCAAAGCCCGCGTCCGTCCACATGAGACTTACGGGCTCCAGGGGGTTCTCCTCTGCCTGCACTGCCGGGAATTCCACCCCCAGGTTGCTGCGCGGCCGTATCTTCACCTTCAGGGCCGGTTTCAGGCCCAGGCCGGCCTGCTGCAGCATGCGTTCGCCCATGCGCATCTGGGTGATGCTCAGCCAGTAATAGGCCCGGTCCACCAGCAGGGCGGCCTCGGCGCGCAGCTTGCGGTAGGCGGCCAGCTGTTCCCGCACCATGCGGGTGAGGAGTTCACGCTTGCGTTCCAGCAGGTCGTGGCCGCCGATCAGGAAATCCAGCTGGCGCTGCAGCTGTAGCCGGGCGTTGCGCGTGGGGGGAATGGGCAGGCGCTCGGTCATTTGTTTCCCTCCCAGTGATGGTAGCGTGCCAGATCCGCCTCGCTCACCCGGGACAGCACCTCGCCGGGCAGCAGGGAGAGCAGCTCCCAGGCGATGTTCAGGGTCTGGATCACGGAGCGGTCCTCGTCCGGCCCCTGGGCCAGGAAGCGTTGCTCGAACTGGTCGGCGAAATCCAGGTAGCGCCGGTCCAGGTCCGGCAGCTCGTCACGGCCGATGATGGAGGCCAGGTTGCGCACCTCCAGGGCCCGGGCGTAGGCGGCATAGAGCTGGCTGGCCACCCGGGGGTGATCCTCCCGGGTGTCGTCCTTGCCGATGCCGTCCTTCATCAGCCGGGACAGGGACGGCGGGATGTTCACCGGCGGGTAGAGATTCTGGTTGTCCAGCTCCCGGGAAAGCACGATCTGGCCCTCGGTGATATAGCCCGTGAGATCGGGAATGGGATGGGTGATGTCGTCGGAAGGCATGCTCACCACGGGCACCATGGTGATGGAGCCATGGCGCTTGTGCACCCGTCCGGCGCGCTCGTAGATCTCCGCCATGTCCGAGTACAGGTAGCCGGGATAGCCCTTGCGCGTGGGCACGTCGCCCTTGGCCGTGGCCACCTCGCGCAGGGCCTCGGCGTAATAGGTCATGTCCGTGAGCACCACCAGCACATGCAGGTCCAGGTCGAAGGCCAGGTACTCGGCGGCGGTGAGGGCGGTGCGCGGCAGGATGAGGCGCTCTATGGGCGGATCGTCCGCCAGGTTGATGAACATGGCCACGTTGCCCAGCACGCCGTTGTTTTCGAAGTCCTCGCGGAAGAAGCGCGCGTCGGAATAGGACAGGCCCATGGCGGCGAACACTACCACGAAACGGGATTCCTCCCCCAGCAGCCGGCTCTGGCGCACGATCTGGGCCACCAGGCGGTTGTGGGGCAGCCCGGAGCCGGAGAAGATGGGCAGCTTCTGGCCGCGCACCAGGGAGTTCAGGCCGTCGATGGCGGAGATGCCGGTCTGGATGAACTCCCGGGGATAGGCCCGGGCCACGGGATTCACCGGCTCGCCGTTCACGTTGCGCCGCAGGCGGGAGATGATGGGCGGGCGCTCGTCCCTGGGCTCGCCGATGCCATTGAACACCCGGCCCAGCAGGTCCGGTGACAAGGGCAGTTCGAAAGGCTGGTCGAGAAAGCGCACCCAGGTGTCGTCCAGGTTGAGATCGTCCGTGCCTTCCAGCACCTGCACCATGACCAGCTCTCCGGAGCTGAGTATGACCTGGCCGTTGCGCTTGCGACCGTGACGGTCGCGGATGACTACCCTGTCGCCGAAGGCCACCCCGGGCACGCCCTCGAGGAACAGCAGGCCCGTGCGCGCGGCGGAGGCGTAGCGGTATTCCTTCTCCTTCACGAGCGGCCCTCCCCGTAGTTTTCCGCCAGCTCGTCCAGCTGGGCCTGCATGTCTTCCTTCAGCCGGGCCAGGGCATCCAGCTGCTCATTGCCGTAGCTGTTCTTGGCCCGGCGCAGGCGCGCCAGGGCGGGAAGCTCCAGCAGGGCGCTGACGGGCACCTGGCTGTCGATGAGTTCCCCGCCGCGCTGGTACAGGCTCATTGCCAGGTCCAGGAGGGCGAACTGTTTCTGCGGCGAGCAGTAGCTGTCCACCTCGTCCAGGGCGCTCTGCTGCAGCAGGGCCTCGCGCACCAGGCTCGCGGCTTCCACGCTCCAGCGCTGGGCCGGGGACAGGGCCTCCACCCCCACCAGGTTGATGATGCGGGACAGCTCCTCGGCGCGGACGAGCAGATCCAGGGCTTGGGCGCGGCGGGCCTGCCATTCCGGGCTGATCTCCCTGGACCACCATCGGGCGGCGGCTTCCACGGCGTCGGAAAAACTCTCCGTCCAGGAGACGGAAGGATAGTGGCGGGCGTCCGCCAGGGACTTGGACAGGGCCCAGAAGGTCTGGATGATGTCCTTGGTGTGGTTGGTGACAGGCTCGGAGAAGTCGCCCCCCGGCGGTGACACGGCGCCGATGAGGGTCACGGAGCCGCTGTCCCCGCCCAGGGTGTCCACGCGCCCGGCCCGCTCGTAGAAGGCCGCCAGGCGCGAGGCCAGGTAGGCGGGATAGCCTTCCTCCACTGGCATCTGCCCCAGGCGTCCCGCCACTTCACGCAGGGCCTCGGCCCAGCGGCTGGTGGAGTCTGCCAGCATCACAACGTCATGGCCCTGGTCACGGTAATACTCCGCCAGGGTCACCCCCAGATAGATGGACGCCTCCCGCGCCACCACGGGCATGTTGGAGGTGTTGGCCACCAGCAGGGTGCGCTCCATAAGGGAGCGGCTGCTGTAGGGATCAGTGAGCTCGGGGAAGGACTCGAGAATGTCCACCAGCTCGTTGCCGCGCTCGCCGCAGCCCACGTAGATGACGATGTCCGCGTTGGTCCAGCGGGCGATCTGCTGCTGCAGCATGGTCTTGCCCGCGCCGAAGGGGCCGGGAATGGCGCCCTTGCCGCCCTTGAGCAGGGGGAAGAAGGTGTCCAGGATGCGTTGGCCGGTGAGCAGGGGGGCGATGCCGTCGTCGCGCCTCGCATAGGGCCTGGGGTGGCGCACGGGCCAGCGCTGCAGCAGGCTCAGCTCCTGTATGCCTTTCAGAGGCGTGCGCACCCGGGCGATGGGCTGTTCCAGGGTGTAGCTGCCGGCGCCGGCCAGTTCCATGAGTTCGCCCTTGATGCCCGGCGGCACCAGGATGCGGTGTTCCACGGCCCGGGTTTCCTGCACCCGCCCCAGCACCATGCCGCCGCGGATTTCCTGGCCGGCCCTGAGGCTGGCTTCCGGGGTGAAGTCCCAGCGCTTTTCCCTGTTCAGGGCGGGCAGCGCCAGGCCCCGGGGAATGTGCTCGCCCGCGGTTTCCATGATGGCGCGCAGGGGGCGCTGCACCCCGTCGAAGATGCCCCCAAGGAGGCCGGGACCCAGCTCGGCGGACAGGGGATGGCCCAGGGGCACTACCTCCTCGCCGGGACGCAGCATCTCCGTGGACTCGTATACCTGTATCAGGGCACGTTCACCGTCCAGGCCGATGACCTCGCCGGTGAGGCCCAGCTCGCCCACGCGCAGCTGCTCCCCGTTGGCGATGCCCGGCAGGCGCGCCTGGATCAGGGGGCCGTTGACCTCGATGATTCGTCCGCTCTTCATGGCGTCATGCCCCGCTGGCTGATTTCCGCGGCGAACAGGCGCTCGGTGATGACCTGCAGCAGCCTGTCGTCGAGGCGCTCCAGACGGCCTTCGAAGCTGTTGTCGATGCGGACGCGGTTGGCGGCGTCGCGCAGCACCAGGCCGCCGCCGCAGTGGCAGGGGGTGTCGGCCAGGCGGATGTTCCTGTCGGCATCCAGGCGCGAGACGAAATCCTCCCAATTGGCCTGCAGGTATTCTCGGTCTTCGGCGTTCACCTCCACCACCAGGTCGTCGCCTTCCATGGCCTCCACCGAACCCTCGAGCAGGGCCTTCATGAAAGGCCAGTAGCTGTCCGGGTCTTGCCTGAAGGACTGCAAGCGCTGGGGCAGCGCCTGGAGGACCGACTGGATGAGGCGCCAGCGCAGCTTGTCCAGATCGCTCTTCAGGCGCAGCTCGCTGGCCTGGACCTGGCGCCGGTAGTAGCGCTCGGCCTCGGCCTGGGCGGCCAGCACCTCGTTTTGCTCGCGGATGCGCAGGCGCTCCTGGGCGTCTTCCAGGATGTGCTGGCGGGCGCGCCGGGCGCGGTCGCGGTATTCCAGGGCGAGCTTTTCCGCCCGCTCCAGCAGGGCCTGTTCCAGGTCGCTGACCAGCTGTTCTTCAGCCATCTTGTTCCAATGCTCCCTTGCCCAGTACGCTGATTACCAGTTCCTCTACCTGGGGGCGGTAGCTGCCCGGGGCGTTCAGGGGCGGGATCTCCGTCACCAGGATGCCGCCGCCATGGTGTTGCAGGCGCTCCAGGGCCTTGCAGTCGCAGCGCGCCAGCCCGGGGTCGAGAAACACCAGGGCGGTTTCGCCGTCTTCCTGCAGCTTGCCCAGCAGGGTCTCCAGGTCATCCGGCGAGGCGTCCGGCCAGGTCTCGAAGCCGATGAGAGAGAAGCCGTTGCACAGGGCGGCTTCTCCCATCATGATGAGGCGGGTGCGCCTGACGGGTTCCAGGGTATCCATGTCAGCCGATCTTGCCCAGCATGAGGATGGTCACCACCAGGCCGTAGATGGCGATGCCCTCGGCCAGACCCAGGTAGATGAGGGTGCGGCCGAACAGCTCCGGTTTCTCCGAGATCACCGCCAGGGAGGCGGCGCCCACGGGCCCCACGGCAATGCCCGCGCCTATGGTGGCCAGGGCCGTGGGTATGCCGATGCCAATGAGGGACAGGCCCAGGCCCACGCTGACCTCTCCCCCCGTGGCGCTGGCCGTGGTTTCCGCCATGGCGTCCTGCATGCCCAGCACCAGCAGCCCCACCTGGGCGCCCACGAACACCAGCAGGTTCACCGCCACCACGGATTTCCATTTGTGCTGGATGTGGGGCTGTTTCGCCGGGGGATGGATTTCCAGGTAGATGCCGGTGCCGATGAGGGCCAGCAGGCTCAGGCTCAACAATAAAATCATCCAGTACATGACATTCTCCTATTCATACAAGGTGTCCGCGGACAGGCGCATGGGGCGGTAGGCATGGCCGTCGCCGCGGAAGAAACGGGAAAAGCCCTCGTAGTATTCCAGGCGCAGCACCTGTATCACCACGATAGCGCCTTCCAGCAGCAGGATGAACAGGTTGCCCAGCACCACGGTGATCCAGTGTCCCGCGCTGTCCATCATGTTGGCCAGGGTGAACACGGCAATGGCCAGGGCCACGTGGTTGAGGCCGAAGGCCGCCACGCGCAGGAAGGACAGGGTATTGGAAATATAGTTCATGAAAGTCTCGAAACCCTCGATGAGCACCACCAGCAGGCGTTCCCCCAGGGGTGCCCGGTGGCTGTGCCACTTGTACATGAGCACCAGGACCAGGGAGACGGCCAGCACCGCCGTCACCCCCCGGGGCACGCGGCCCTGCTGCAGCCAGAAGGCCCCGGCGGCGAGCAGCCCCAGGTACAGGCCCAGGCCGGCCAGGCCCCGGCTATCCAGCAGGGCGGGGCCGTAACGGCCCTCCGCCAGGTTGTTGCGTATGGTCAGCAGACTGGCCAGGGTGATGAAGCCCACGCCCCAGAGGAAGGCCACCTGCAGCATGAGCATGGGGTCGCTCAGGGGCGGTATCCACAGGGCCGGGATCAGGTGCTCGTAACCGAAGACGCTGCCGTAGAGCAGGCCGAAGATCATGGAGGAGATGCCCGCTCCCATGAGGATGGGAGCGAAGGGCCCCAGCCTGCGGCGCAGCAGCAGGGGCGCCAGGAAGATCAGCGCCCCGTGCCCCAGGTCGCCGAACATCATGCCGAACATGGCCAGGAAGCTCAGGGCAAAGAACCAGGTGGGGTCGATCTCCGTGTAGCGCGGGGTGCCGAAGTTCTTCACCAGCCGGGCGAAGGGCCGCAGCCAGGAAGGATGCTCGATGGCCGAGGGCGCCTGCCGCCGTTCTTCCGCCAGGGGCGGGCGGTGCTCCAGGACCACGGGGCCGTCCAGGCCCTTTTCCAGGGCTGTCTTCAGGGCCTGGACCTGGTTCGCCGGCACCCAGCCGTCGATGCGCGCCAGGCCGCCGCGGCCTTGCAGGGCATTGCCGAACTGGGCGAAGCCGGAGGCGGCCATGAGAGTGGCGGCGGCCTGCTCCAGGCGCGGGCTTTCCTCCCTGGCCCGCTGCTCGATATCCTTTTGCAGATGACGCTGCTCCTGGTGAATCTGCTGCTCCCGCCGGGCCAGCTGTCCGGCCACCTTGTCCGGGTGGTCGGCAAAGGCCTCCGGCAGCTCCAGGGGATGGAAGTCCGCCGCCTTGAGGACGGTCTGCAGCTTGTCCGCCCGTTCTTCCAGTCCGGCGATGATGACGTGCAGCTTGCCTTCCCGGCGGGACACCTCCGTGAGGCTGTAGCCGATCATGGCAATGGCCTGGCGCAGGCGGTTGCGGTTCTCCTGGGGAATGGTACCCGTCTGCAGATGCAAAAAGCGCAGGGGGCGGCGCAGCATGCCAAGGTCCAGGTCCAGGTGGCGGTAGCTGGCCAGCAGGTCCTGCAGGTGCCGCACTTCGCGCAGCTGGTCACCGTAGTGACGGGCGGATTCGGCGCAGGCGGAACACTGGCGCCAGGTTTCGCGCAGGCCCTGCTCCAGGTTTTGCAGTTCATCCAGGGACGGGGCCTGGTCGGGAATGCCTGTCTCCGGCGCGGGGCGCAGGCCGAGAAAGTCCGTGATCTTCTGCAGATAGCCCCGGGCGGAGAGGAAGGCGGCGCGGTAGTCTTCCCCCGGCAGCTCCGGCAGACGTTCGTCCCCATCCGCCTCCTGGCGCGGAGCGAAACGGCCGAAGCGCGCCAGCAGCAGGCCGGCCTGGGTGAGATCGTCCTGCAGCAGGGCGATGCTGACCCGGTGCATGGGCAGGGGGCGGAACATCAGGCGCCCTCCCGGATGGCGGCCAGGGGATCGCCGCAGAAGCGGATGAGATCGGGGGCGAAGCCCAGCATGTGGCCCTTGAGCACCGTGTGGATGAGCTGGACCTGCTGCTCCCGCAGGTAGAGATAGGCAAAGGCCCGGGCCATGTTGAAGCGGGCCTGGTCCAGCACCTTGCGCGCCTGCACCCGGGTGAGGTGCTGCATCTGCAGCTCCACGTCCTCGATGCTGCTGTTGGACCTCAGGGCATCGGCGATGGCCGGGGGCAGGCGCTGGATGACCTCCGCCAGGCTGTCCAGCTGGGCCAGGGCCTGCAACAGCTCCAGGGGCAGGCGGCGGCCGCCGGGGGCGAGCAGAAAATAGCTGTGGGGCGCGGACAGGCCATACACCAGGCGGAAGCGCAGCAGGGACACCAGGTTCACCTGGTCCAGCCAGACCCTGAGCAGGCTTTCCACCTGTTCCCGGTGCACGCCCTCCAGGCTGGCGGCCAGGTGGGCAAGCTGGCTGTAGTAACGGGCGTCCAGGGTGGCCTCCACGTCGAACAGGGCGCGCTGCTCCTCGTAGGCCTTGCGTGCCGGGCCGGCTAGCTGGCCGTATTCCGTGGTGGCGAGCTGGCGCAGGAATTCCTCCACGCTGTCCGTGGCCAGCAGGGTCTGCAGGGGCAGGCTGGCCAGGGGGCCAAGATCCAGCAGGTCGGGAGGCTGCTGTTCCCGGGCGAAGCGGGTGCGCAGCAGGAACTTGAGGTTGATCAGCTCCAGGCGGCGCATCCAGTGCCGGATGAAGCGGCGCTGGGCGGCGTTCATGGCGCGCATGAGCAGCACCGCCTCGTCGATGAGCCGGCTGGCTAGCACCTGCTCCAGCTCCCCGGGGCTGGCAGGCAGTTCACGGGCCAGGGAGTCCAGCCCGGCCTTGCGCAGCAGGGGGGCGAGGTCCGCATAAGGCTGTTCCAGAAGCCGGCTGCGCTGGGGGCGGTGCAGCAGCTGCCCCACCAGCAGGGACACCCGGGTGTCCAGGTAGGCCTGGTCTGCCACGCGGCGGTTCATGCGTCCGGGTCCGTGACCATGCGCAAGGCCGCCTGGATGGCGTCCTCGCGGGACTCGTCCGCCATGGCCTGCAGGGCGTGGCTGCGCTCCTCGTGACGCAGGCGCATCTCGGCGATGCTCTGCTCCACCCGCTGCCGGGCCTTGTCCATGAAGGAAGCGCGTATCTCGGGAATGCGCGCCTCGAAGCGCTGCTCCGCCAGCCGCGCCTCTTCCAGAGCCTGGCGGTGAATGGCCTCGCGCTCCTCCACCGCCTGAGTGACCAGGGCCTCGGCCTTCATCTCCGCGTCCAGCAGACGCTTGAGCGTGTCTTCCATATTCTCCACCCTCGATGGATGACATGGGTATGAGAATACTATACGCCTGTTTTGCGTTGGGGCTGAAGTGCTGGGGTTGGGATTGGATGGGGGCGTTGCTTGTGTGGGCTGCTGGAGGGGCGGTAAAAGCGTGGATTCAGTGTGGAAATCTGGCAGGGGAGCTGATAAATTAGCAATATCAATGAGTTGGGATGGAAGATGTCTGGGCAGGGAAGCATGGATTCATTTCCCTTTCCGGTTTTTTGGCTATGGTTTTCCGTTGAGATTAGGCGTGAGAGGGACTAGCTAGCCCGCATCGCTCACCGATCCCCTGGTTCTGGCGTTTTTGGGCGCCGCGACGCGGGCAAGGTGGCGTGATAGCCCGTTTCTCGAGCCAATGAACCAGACAGGGGAAGTCATATTCGTGTTTTTCACACTCCAGGGGGCTCTGGAGGATGTTTTTTCCACGGAACAAACGCACTGCCCCCTCAGCACCGGAGTCTGATCGTCTGTGTCAACATTGATGAATGTAACAGCGTTTATCCAGGGGGCGACCAGGCAGGGTGCTGCTTGAGATTGGCCAAAATCTGGGCGATATCACTGGCGTAGGGGTACGCTTCTGAGAAGGACAGCCAGACCTTACGTGCCGTCAGGCGCAGGCGGGCGCCGATTTTGAGGAGCTTCAGGCGAATCGTCGTGCTCTGGGCTTTGGCAAATGCCGTACCGGCCAGGCCCAGCCGGCGCAGGCCCTGCAGCAGGACATAGGCAAAGGAAGAGAAGTACAGCCGCAGTTGGTTTGCCCGCAAGGTGGCGCTGCTGGTGCGATCGGCGAACAGCCCCAGTTGCTGCTCCTTGATCCGGTTCTCCATTTCGCCTCGGGCACAGTAAAGTTCTTCGTATAATCGTTTGGCATCCGCCTCACCCGGGCTCAGGCTGGTGACGACAAAACGCGGATTGGCCTTGCCCGGCAGGTATTCCGCCTTGCCGATCACCCGCCGTTCACAGGACCAGGATTTGCGCGTGCGGTAGCGAAAGTCGCGGAAACACCGTGCGGCCTCGCCAGTACGCTCACAGGCCAGGCGGGCGGCTTCCATCTCTTGGCCCAAGGCCCGTTGCAGGCGCTTGTTAGGAAATAGAAGACACCCACCCATTGGCGCTCATTGGCATTTCCTCAAAAAAAGCGCCCGCAGGAATAGAAGACACCCACAAATTGATGCCGCCTCGGAAAAGCTTCCAGTTTCGACGCCAGTCGAAAGGAATACAGCCATATTCCCACGGTTTCCACGCTGCCACGGCGCTTTTTCACCGTTCCGGCGGTGATTTCACAACCACCGGCCCAGCAGCCACCCTGCCGGTATCGGCAAAACGGTGAAAATCAGAGAAGGAATGGGAAAGGTGTGCGCGCTTGGTGGCGCTTTTATCCCGGAGAGAAATATCGCCGGCAGTTGCCGATACCCTGAACCCAATGCTGTGCCCGGGCTTCAACCACCGTTTCCACTTTCTCCGGCCGTCCCACCAGGGAATGAAACAGGCCCTCGAAGGATTGGGTGAGTTCCTGCCAGGAACGGTCTTCCAGGCCCAGGCGTTGCAGAATGGGTAACTGGGCACCATCGATATGCCCGGCTTTATCCTCCCGAATCGCCCGACCGGTCCAGTCCAGAAGTTCCAGATACTCCGAAAAAGCAAAGGGAATGCCCTTGGGTGCATCCTGCCGATGATTTCCCACAAAAGGCAATAGCTCAACAGGTTGAGCCTGCTTGTGCAAAGCCGCATGAACGCGCTTGCGCACAGACGTGTATTCAGAACGCTCCGGCGTGTCTGCCTGCTTCGCCCGCACCGGGTTCAAATCCACATAGGCCATGCAAGACAATAATGCCGCCTCATCCAACAGGGCTTGGGACTTGAACCGTCCCTCCCAGAACCGTCCGGTACAGCCGTCCTCCGCATTAGCCTGGCGGGCAATGGCCTCGTTCAGGCAGCGCATGAACCAGCTGATGGACATCAGCCGCTCCCGCCAGACCTCTACCTGCCGGGAAAGCTCGGCCTCCTGGGCTTCATGCAAAGGCTTGCCGGACAAAAAAGCCTGGGAAATCAAAGTGCCGTTGAACAACTGGTGCCAGCGTTCCACCACCTCCCGCAAGGACCAGGCCTGGGCTCTATCCCGGTCCACATGCAAAACCACATGAGTATGGTTGGACATGACCGCATAGGCGCAGACATCGATGGCAAACACCCCGGCCAGCTCCAGCAGGCGGGATTCCACCCACTCACGGCGGTGTTCGAAAGATTTTCCGGTAACCGGGTCATCCCCGCAAAGGAAAGCGCGCCTGACGCAGCGGGAAACACAATGATAGTAGGGGGTATCGTCCAGGCTGATGAGGGCTTTTCGTGGCTTGGGCATGGGAAATCCTTTTTCCAGTAGTTCTCCAAGTGTTCTCTATTCTGCCAACG
>Ga0256832_1000482_pt1 | contig 25862 bp, 26 predicted proteins | sample 134614metaG_FD_190534 | JGI IMG/M metagenome (GOLD analysis project Ga0256832, IMG submission 190534) | Hydrothermal vent microbial communities from Lau Basin, Pacific Ocean - 134-614 | ecosystem: Environmental > Aquatic > Marine > Hydrothermal vents | place: Pacific Ocean: Lau Basin | collected... | reverse complement strand
GGGCCGGAATTCGGGATAGGCCCGGTCCAGCCTCGTCTCGTCGACATGCCAGAGACGGAAGTCCCGCACGCCCGGCGAGTCGATGATCTCGCCCCCGACGGGCAGTGTATAGAGGGTGGTCTCGGTCGTGGTGTGCCGGCCCAGGCCGCTGGCCTTCGAGATGGCCCCGGTGCGCACCTCGCGGTCCGGGACGAGGGCGTTGACCAGGGATGACTTGCCCACGCCGGACTGGCCGACCAGGATCGCAGTGTGCCCGCGCACCTGCTCGCGCAGCGGCTCGAGACTGGCCGGTTCCTTGGCGCTCACCAGAATCACCGGATAGCCGGCCCGGCGCCAGGGGGCGAGCCGTTCGAGCAGGGCTTCCCGCTGTGCCGAATCGAGCAGATCCCGCTTGTTCACCACGATCACCGGCTCCATGTCGGACAGTTCGGCTGCGATCAGATAGCGGTCGACGAGTCCCGGATGCCATTCCGGTTCCGGGGCGATGACCAGCAGCAGGCGATCCACGTTGGCGGCCACGGGGCGGGGGCGTCCCTGAGGATCGGGCCGCTCGAGCAGATTGCGTCGGGGGAGGCGATCGACGATCACGCCCTGATGGGCATTGACCGGCTCCCAGCGCACCCGGTCGCCGCAGACCACGCGGTCGGCCTTGCGCCGGCTGGTGCAGTGCACGAGCTCGCCTTCTTCCGTCTCGACCACGGCGTACTTGCCATGGTGCTGGACGACCCGTCCCGAACGGACTTCAGGCATCGTTCTCCAGCAACCGGTCGATGCGGGCGGCGCAGATGAAATCGTTGCGCGAGAGTCCGCCGAGAGCATGGGTGGTGTAACGGACTTCGCAGCGGTTGTAGCCCACCAGGAGATCCGGATGATGGTCCTCGCGATGGGCGATCCAGGCAATCGCGTTGACGAAGGCGATGGTCTCGTAGTAGTTGCGAAAGCGGCAGACGCGAATCAGCGTCTGTTCCTCGATCCGCCAGTCCGGATGCAGCGAGGCCGTCAGCGCTTCTGCTTCTTCCGGGGACAGGGGCGGGCTGCCCTTCACGGGTGGCGTACAGTGCTGTTCGTGCAGCGGCGTGTCCATGTTACTTGCCGAAATGGTAGAAGTTGTCGTCCAGATAGCGCACCACGCTGTTCACGTCTTCGTCGAACCAGCGCAGTCCGAGGCTGAGCTCGCAGCGCCGGACCTGTTTCTGCAGTCCCTGCATGTCATGGATACGCCGGTTCTCGCGGGTATAGACGGAGGTGTCGTGGCATTGCATGCAGTGGGCATCGTGCAGCTGTCTGCCTCGGGCAGGATCGGGTGCGGCCTGCAGGGCCTGGGCGGTGGTCAGTATCAGCAGACCGGGAATGAAGCGTTTCATGAGGTCACCTCCTGAGCCATGGGACGCTGCGCCTGGAGATGGGCGATGCGTACCGGTGCCGGTGGATGGGAATCATGGAAGGCCGAATAGAGCGGATCCGGCGTGAGGGTGCTGGCATTTTCCCGGTAGAGCTTGACGAGCGCGCTGACGAGCCGGCGGGCGTCGGTCTGTCGCGCCGCAAAGTCGTCGGCCTCGAACTCGTACCGGCGGGAAAAGGCGTTGATGACCGGCTGCAGGAAGACGCCGAACAGCGGCATGACCATCAGGAACAGCAGCAGGCCGTTGTAGGTGGAGGGGTGGCTGACGCCCAGCCCGGCGAAGAAGGCCGGCGTGTTCATCAGCCAGCCCAGCAACCACAGGCCGGCGAGGCTGAGCAGGGCCATGACCGCCAGCTGTTTCTGGACGTGGCGGCGCCGGAAATGGCCGAGTTCGTGGGCCAGCACGGCCTCGATCTCGTCGGGGGAGAGCGTATCGAGCAGGGTGTCGTAGAAGACGATGCGCTTGTTGCGTCCGAAGCCGGTGAAATAGGCGTTGCCGTGTCCGCTGCGCCGGGAACCGTCCATCACGAAGACGCCCTGGCTGCTGAATCCGGCCCGGGAGAGCAGACGTTCGATCCGTTGCCGCAGGGCTTCGTCCTTCAGGGGTTCGAAGCGATTGAAGAGGGGGGCGATGAAGGTGGGCCAGGCCCACATCATGAGCAGGGTGAAGCCCATCCACACCAGCCAGACGTCGAACCACCACAGACTGCCGGCCCGCTCCATGAGCCAGAGCACCAGGGCGATCAGGGGCCCGCCGATGACCACCAGCAGCAGCGCCTGCTTGAGGAGATCCGAGACGAAGGTGGCCGGCGTGGTGCGGTTGAAACCGAAGCGGTCCTCGATGACGAAGGTGTGCCAGATGGAGAAGGGCAGTTCGAGCAGCGAGTTGATCGCCAGGGCGCTCAGCAGCACGGCCGTGCCTGTGGCGACAGGCTCCCAGCCGAATCCGCGCCAGAACCCGTCGAGCAGATCCAGGCCGCCACCCAGTGTCCAGCCGAGCAGCACGACGGCCTGCCAGAGGGTTTCGGCCTGGTCGAGCCGTGCCCGCGCGAGGGTGTATTCGGCGGCCCGGCGGTGGGCCTCCAGGGGGATATTCTCGCGGAAGGGTTCGGGTACCCGGTCGGCATGCGCCTTCACATGACGCATGTGGCGACGGGTGAGCCACAGCTGCACGCCGGTGGAGAGCGCGAGCAGCAGCAGAAAGCCGGTGGTGAACAGCGATGTGGCGTCCATCATTCGGTCATTGTGGCGAAACCTCGGGGAAAGGTACACCCGGACTGGTAGAATGCAACCCCGACGACACTGAGTCATTGCCCTGGAGGAGCCATGCCGCAGGAGGCCTCGAACCTGATCTGGATCGATCTCGAGATGACCGGGCTCGATCCCGATGCCGACCGGATCATCGAAATCGCCACCATCGTCACCGACAAGGACCTGGAAGTCATCGAGGAAGGCCCGGTGATCGCCATTCACCAGCCTGACGCCGTGTTGACCGCGATGGACGAGTGGAACCGGGAGCATCACGGCGCCTCCGGGCTCATCGACCGTGTGCGCGCCAGCCGCTACAGCGAGGCAGATGCCGAGGCCGAAACCATCGAATTCCTGTCACGACACGTGCCGGAGCGCGCATCGCCCATGTGCGGCAACAGCATCTGCCAGGACCGGCGTTTCCTGGCGCGCTGGATGCCGCGACTGGAGGCCTTCTTTCATTACCGGAATCTCGACGTGAGCACCCTCAAGGAACTGGCCTCGCGCTGGGCGCCCGACGTGCTGTCCGGGTTCAGCAAGAAGAACACCCATCAGGCGCTCGAGGACATCCGCGAGTCCATCGCCGAACTGCGACACTACCGGGAGCATTTCATCCGCCTGCCCTGAAGTCGGTCATCCCGGAAGCCCGCGAAGCACATCCTTGGTCATTCCGGACGGTGCGAAGCACCGATCCGGAATCCAGAAACCACGTTTTTTCATGTTCTTGAAATGAACGGGCAACCAGCCGGGAATAACTGAAGCAATCATCGGATTCCGTGGATTCCGCGTTTTCCGTGGCTGCCTCTATACCAGCCCGGCAGGGCGACCGGCCTCAGGTGATGACATCCGGTCTTTCCCGCCCCGTATGCCTGCGGATGCCGGCGATCTCGTCGGCGAGGCGGATGTAGTCGGCCAGCGCCTGCTGGGCATCGAGCCCATGACGTGACGGGTCGGGCTCGTAGCGCTCGATGTAGACGCGCAGGGTCGCGCCGGCCGTGCCCGTGCCCGAGAGCCGGTAGACGATCCGGGCCTCGTTCTCGAACAGGAGGCGGATGCCCTGATGCTCACTGATGCTGTGGTCCACGGGATCCTCGTAGCGGAAATCGTCGGCGAGGCGGATGCGGTGTCCATCGGGCGCGCTGCCCGCGAGTTCGGCGAGACTCCCGCGCAATTCCGACATCAGGCGCTGCGCCGCCTCGCTGTCGATGCCCTCGTAGTCGTGGCGCGTGTAGTAGTCACGTCCGAACTCGCGCCAATGGTCGCGAACGGTGTCGGCCACCGAACGGCGGTTCTCGGCCAGCAGGTTGAGCCAGAAGAGCACCGCCCACAGGCCGTCCTTTTCGCGGATGTGGTTCGAGCCGGTGCCGAAGGATTCCTCGCCGCAGAGGGTGATGCGGCCGGCATCGAGCAGGTTGCCGAAGAATTTCCAGCCGGTGGGGGTTTCGTAGCAGGGAATCCCGAGCCTGTCCGCCACGCGATCGGCGGCCCGGCTGGTGGGCATGGAACGGGCGATGCCGGCGAGTCCCGATCGGTAGCCGGGCGCGCAGGTGGCGTTGGCCGCCAGCACGGCCAGGCTGTCGCTGGGGGTGACGAAGAAGCGGCGGCCCAGGATCATGTTGCGGTCGCCGTCGCCATCCGAGGCCGCGCCGAAGTCCGGGGCGTCTTCCCGCCACAGGGCATCGACCAGCGCCCGGGCATAGGTGAGATTGGGGTCCGGATGCCCGCCACCGAAGTCGGGCAGTGGCGTGGCGTTGACCACGGAATCCTCCGGCGCACCCAGCCGGCGAACCAGGATCTCGCGGGCGTAGGGGCCGGTGACGGCGTGCATGGCGTCGTAGCGGATCCGGAAGCCGCCGGAGAACAGCTCGCGGATCCGGTCGAAATCGAACAGCGATTCCATCAGCTCGGCATAGTCGGCCACGGGATCGATGACCTCGACGGTCATCTCGCCGAGCCGTTGCTGCCCGCAGCGGTCGAGCGGGACATCGTCGGCCTCGAGGAGGCGGTATTCGCGAATCTCCCGGCTGCGGGCGTAGATGCGTTCGGTGAGCTTCTCCGGCGCCGGGCCGCCGTTGCTCACGTTGTACTTGATGCCGAAATCGCCCTCGGGTCCGGCCGGATTGTGGCTGGCCGAGAGGATGATGCCCCCCAGTGCGCCGTGCCTGCGGATCACGCAGGAGGCCGCCGGGGTCGAGAGCAGGCCATCGCGCCCCACCAGCATGCGCCCCACGCCATTGGCGGCCGCCATTTTCAGGATCACCTGGATGGCCTGGTCGTTGTAGTAACGGCCATCGCCGCCCAGCACCAGCGTGGCCCCGGTCAAGTCTTCGAGGCAGTCGAAGATCGACTGGACGAAATTTTCCAGATAGTGCGGCTGCCGGAAGACATGCACCTTCTTGCGAAGCCCCGAGGTGCCGGGACGCTGATCGTCGAAGGGCAAGGTGGTCACGGTCCGTATGCGCATGGCGAGTTTCCCGGGCTTTCGTTGAAGGGATGCAGACGATGGCCGATAGACCTCTGCAGAGGCCACGCCGGCCAGCGACATTCTGCCAGAACGGAAGGGTCGCTTCATGCGTGGCGGGTGAAACGGATTGCCTCGGGTTCCAAGGCTTGCCCGGGGGCTGCTATGATCAGCCGACCATGCTGGCACGAATCAGTGAAAGAACAGGCGCAGCAGGCGCCGGCCGCCGTACCCTGGCGGATCTGATGGCGCTCTACGAGAGCAACTACATCCGGCTGCGCCGGATGTTGCCGATGCTGCATGCCATGCCCGATGCGGCCGTCTCCGAGGTGCCGGGTGCGCTCGCCTTGCATGTGAGCGTGAAGGAGCGGACGCCCTATACCACCACGCTGCATCTGACCTATCTGTTTCGTGACGAGGCGGGCGAGTTTCCCGCCCCCGATCTGCTGGTCCGTCTCTATCACGATGCCCGGCTGGCCGAGGTGCTGCGCTGTGGCCGCCTGCGCGGCCGCCGGGATGCGTTGTACGATCTGCGCGCCAACCGGGCCGGGCTGGACGAGAAGTGGCGGATCAATCGCTTTCTCCAGAAGTGGCTCGGCTTCTGTCTTCGCCAGGGGCATCGCCTGGCGCCTCCCGGGCATGAACTGGCCTCCACGCTGCGTTGGGAAGACCTGCTCGATCGGCTGCGGAGCGGTCGGGGCGCCTGAGACCCGATCCGGTCAAAATCCCCAGTTCTCATGACGTTGTTCCCGCCCGTCGGCCCTGCAATAATGCCCCAGTATTGAACTCGGGTAATTTGGAGATGCCATGCGCCTGTCGACCAAGGGTCGTTATGCCGTGACGGCCATGATGGATCTGGCACTGCGCGAGGGGGAAGGCCCCGTCACGCTGGCCGAGATCTCGCGTTGTCAGGGCATTTCCCTCTCCTATCTGGAACAGCTGTTCGCGCGCCTGCGGCGCCAGGGCCTGGTGGTGGGGACGCGCGGCCCCGGTGGCGGTTACCGGCTGTCGCGCCCGGCCAGCGACATCACGGTCGCCGATATCATCGACGCCGTCGACGAGCAGGTCGATGCCACACTCTGCGGTGGCCAGGAGAACTGCCGTGACGGGGAATCCTGCCTCACGCACGAGCTGTGGATGGATCTCTCCCGACAGATCCACGATTACCTGAGCAGCATCAATCTCGCCGATTTCCTGTCCCGACCGGCCGTCCAGGCCACCATCGAACGCCAGCAGCGGGACATGGAGAGGCTGGTCGACCGCCGCTGACAGGCTCTCAGCGGCGCTTTTCGACAGGCGCGGGTTCCCTGTCCGCTCAGAGGCAGGCCTCCAGCACGGCGGTGATCTCCTCGTCGGTAAGCACGATCGGGTTGGTGCGCATGCTGGAACCCCGGCTGTTCGCCACGATCTTCGGAATGTCTGCCGTCGTCACGCCATAATCCGACAGCCGCGGCAGCTGCATCTCCCGCGTCCAGTCCTTCAGTCGCGCCACCAGCCGCCGGTGGGCATCCGCCTCGCTCAGTTTCGGATCCTGTTCCAGTAACCGACCGGCCTCGGCGTAACGGCCGAGCGCGGGATTGTCCGGCTCGCGGGCCTGCATGGCCTCGATGTTGACCCGCGTGGCCTCGGCGAGGAGCAGGCCGCAGACCACGCCGTGCGGAATCGGAAAGAAGGCACCCAGCGGCGAGGCCAGCCCGTGCACCGATCCCAGGCCGGTCTGGGCCAGCGCGATGCCGGAATAGAGCGAGGCCAGTGCCATGCGGTCCTGTGCTTCCTCGGCCGCCTCGCCCTTACGGTACCAGACCAGCAGGCTGTCGCGGACGTGCGCCATGCCCTGAAGGTCGAGAGCGTCGGTCAGCGGGTTCGCGCGCAGGGAGACGAAGGATTCCAGCAGCTGGGTGAAGGCGTCCATGCCGTTGGCGGCGATCTGCGCGGGCGGGCAGGTGGCGAGCAGGGCCGGATCCACCAGCGCCACCTCGGGCACGAGCTGTTCGTCGCGGAAGGATTTCTTGAAGCCCTCGGGGCCTTGCCTGCTCAGGACCGCGTTCTTGGTGGCCTCGCTGCCCGTGCCCGCCGTCGTCGGCACCGCGATGAAGGGCGTGGCCGGCCCGGGATAGGGCAGCTCGGGTCCCACGCCTTCGAGAAAGTCCATGACCGAATGCGACACGCGCAGCAGCCCGGCGACGGCCTTGCCGGCATCGAGGACGCTGCCGCCACCGATGGCGACCACCACGTCGATGTCGCGTTCCCGGTACCGGCGCGCGATCTCGTCGACACGCTCGGGCGAGGGTTCGCCGGCGATGGTCTCGCGCGCCCATTCGATGCCTTCGCGTTCGAAGCCCTGTTGCAGCGCCGGCCAGGCGGGGGAGTCGACGAAGGAGGCGCGGCCGGTCAGCAGCAGCACACGGCGGCCATGCCGGCGGCAGAGGCCGGGCAGCTCGGCCAGTCGGCCACGGCCGTATTCGATGCGAGGCAGACGCGCGATCGAGAAGGCGGGGATCATGCCCCGGTCTCCGGCAGGAGCCCGCGGTAGCGCACGCCCCGGCGCGGCTCGGCCATCCAGTCGGCGACCCTCTCGCGCCAGCGCAGGTAGTGATCGGTCTCCTTGTGGGCCGCCGCGGCCGCCTCGTCGACATAGGCCTCGTAGAGCACGAACCGGGCGGGATCTTCCTCGGACTGCAGCACGTCGAAGCGCAGATTGCCCGGCTCCCGGACCTAGGCCAGGTGGTTTTCCCGGGTGGCGGCGATGAAATCCTCGATGTGCTCGGGCTTCACATGGACGTGGACGATGGTGACATGCATGCCGGGATCCTCTCGATCGGGACTGGGACGACGATTCTACTGCGCCCGTCATCGAGCGTGAAAAGTTCAAGCCCGGAGTCCGGGTGACCGACATCCTGTCCATGACGACACCACAGCCCGATCGCGCCGAAGCGGCATTGCCCGCCACCCTGGAAGGCTGGGTGGCCCTGATCACGGATCAGGGCATGCCGGTATTCCACCATGCAGTGAAGAAGATCGCCGGCATCACCAGCGATCGCGAGAGTTCGGCGGCGGAGCTGGCCGCGGCCGTGCTCCAGGATGCCGCCATGACCTCGCGCCTGCTGCGCGTGGCGAACAGTCCCGTCTACAACCCCACGGGCAAACCGGTCAGCACCGTGACGCGGGCGGTCGTGCGCATGGGATTCGACACCGTCCGTTCGCTCTGTCTTTCGCTCGCGGTGGTGGAGGCCGTGGCCCGGGGTGCGACACGGGATCGCCTGGCGCGCGAGATGGCGCGCTGCTTCCATGCCGCGGTTCAGGCGCGCGCCTTCGCCGAACAGCGTGGCGACGGTTCCCCGGAGGAGGTCTTCATCGCCGCCCTGCTGAAGTCGCTCGGTCGCCTGGCGCTCTGGTGCCTGGGCGGGGAGGCGGCCGGTGAGCTCGCCCTGGCCGGAAACGAGGACGAGGAGAAGGCGCGTCTCGGCGTCACGGCCAGGGCACTCACGCTGGCCCTGGTCCGGGAATGGAAACTGGGCAGGCTGCTCGAGCATGCCGTGCTCGGGCAGAGCGACGAGGATCCCCGGGTGAGCAACGTGATGCTCGCCCACGAACTCGCCGCCGCCGTGGAACAGGGCTGGGAGAACCCGGCGCTCAGGGATCTGCTGCGGCGGGTGGCCGAGAACTGCTATCTGCCGCTGCGCGAGGCCCGGGCGCTGGTCGAGGCGAATGCCCAGGAAGCGGCGCGCGTGGCCGGATCCTTCGGCCTGGGACGAGCCGGGATGCTGATCCCCTTGCCGAAGCGTTCCGGACAGCCCGGCATCGTTCCGGAACCCGCCGGCGAGACCGCGGCACCGCGCGGACAGGACAAGGTGGTCCAGCTGGAGATCCTGCGCGAGATCATGTCGGCGGCGGAAGGCGGCTGCGAGATCCATCTCGTGCTGGAAATGGTCCTCGAGGGTTTCTGTCGCGGTCTGGGCATGGACCGGGCGCTGTTCGCCCTGCTCAGCACAGATCGTCGTCGGCTGCAGGGGCGCCACGCCATCGGCGTGGAAGCCGAAGCCTTCCGTCAGGGGTTCCGGTTCGAGATTTCGCCACTCGATGCGCATCTCTACCAGCACGTGATCGTCTCGGGCGAGCCGCTCTGGTACCGGCCCGGCGAGGATGCCCGGCTCGACGCCCTGGCGACACCGGAGGTGCTCGGTATCACGGACGGCCAGCCCTTCTTCGCCGCGCCGATACGCATCGGCAACCGGACCATCGGATTGTTCCATGCCGACCGCGCCCCCAGCGGGCGCGCCCTCGATGCCGACCTGTTCGACGCCTTCTGCCTGTTCGGCCAGACGGCGAATCTGTGCCTGACACATCTCCGGCAGACCGCCGGTGCCGGCCGTCCCGCAAGGGATTGATCCACGACGGCGGCTCAAGGACAATACCGCCATCCCGCGCCTCGGGCCTTCCGGCCCGAGGTCGATTTTTTGCGTTTCGTTCAAGGAGGCAATTCAAGTGAGACTGGTACTTCTGGGCGCCCCGGGCGCCGGCAAGGGCACCGTGGCCAAGATGCTGACCGAGCTGGACGGTTCGGTGCAGATCTCCACGGGCGACATTCTTCGCGCCGCCGTGCGCGACGGCACCGAACTCGGCAAGAAGGCCAAGGCCTACATGGATGCCGGTGATCTGGTGCCCGACGAGCTCATCATGGACATCATGAAGGAGCGCCTGCAGCAGCCCGACGCCGCCAAGGGCTTCCTGCTCGACGGCTTTCCCCGCACCATCCCCCAGGCCGAGCAGCTCAAGACCCTGCTCGAGGAACTGGGCATCCAGCTCGACGCGGCCGTCAATCTCGATGTGCCTCGCGAGGTCATCCTCGAGCGTCTGACCACGCGCCGGACCTGCGTGGACTGCGGCGAGATCTACAACGTCAAGTCCAAGCCGCCCAAGGTCGAGGGCGTCTGCGACAAGTGCGGCGGCAAGGTCGTGCAGCGCGACGACGAGACCGAGGAGGCCATCGCCAAGCGCCTCGACGTCTACAACGAGAAGACGGCGCCGCTGGTCGACTTCTACGAGAAGGAAGGCCTGCTGCTGAACGTGAGCGCCACTTCCAGCGACGAGGTCGTCAAGGCCATTCGCGAACGGCTCGGCATCTGACCCGAGCCGGGATCTGCAAACCCCGCCAGTGCGCGGGGTTTCTTCATACAAAAATCTTGACAAAAATACTAAACTATTATCTACTGTCTGCAGCCAATCCATGGCATGAACGCGAACAGAAAGGAAACAAGGTGAATCCGAACGAGGTGATCGAAATGGTGGAACTGCCGGAACGCGACGGTGACGGCTATCTGGTCAACATGAACGATTGGACGCCGGAGATCGGTCGCGCCATGGCCGAGGCCGACGGGGTGGAGCTCGACGACGACAAGTGGGAACAGATCATGAAGGCCCGCGAATTCTACGAGCTCTACAACAGCGTGCCTCCCATCCGCAAGTTCGCCAAGTACATCGGGCGCGACCAGAAGGAGCTCTTCAAGATCTGGATGACCGGTCCGATGAAGCCCATCACCAAGTACGGCGGGCTGCCGAAGCCGACCGGTTGCGTGTGACCGGAACGCCGTCACATCCTGGTGTTCGAACCCCCGCCTGCCGGGGGTTCGTTCATTTCCGCCCCCTTTCCTGAGACAATCCCCGCATGGTGGAATCGCTGGAATCGCCCTGGATCCTTGCGGCCGATGCCGGAAACTTTCGCGCACTGGTGCTCGAGAATTCCGCCAGGGGTCCGGTGCTGGTGAACTTCTGGTCGCGCAAGGCCGGCCCCTGCCTGCGCCAGTACCCGTTGCTCGACCGGCTGGTGCACGACCTCGATGGGCGCCTGCTGCTGGTCAACGTGGATGTCGATGCCGAATCCGGTCTGGCCCGTGAATACGGTGTGGCGAGCGTGCCCACGCTGAAGCTGTTCCGCAAGGGCAGGGTGGTGGAGACACGGCACGGTTACCAGAACGCGCAGGAGCTCGAGGCGCTCGTCCAGTTCTACATCGCCCGTGATTCCGACCGGGCCCTTGCCGAGGCGGTGCGCCTCTATGGCGAGGGCAGGCACCAGGAGGCCTATCGGCATCTGGCCGATGCCATCGTCGAGGATCCGGTCAATCCGCGCCTGCCGCTGGCCATGGCCAAGCTGCTCGCGCACGAGGGCCGTTTCGAGGAGGCCCTGCGGCTGCTCGATTCACTGCCGGCCGAGCTGCGGCGATACGACGAACTGCTCGAGTTCCGGGTGCTGACCGGATTCCGCGTCGAGGCCGGCGAAGAGACCGACGAGGCGTTCGCGGAGCGGCTCGCGGCCGACCCGGACGATCCCGGGCTGCTGCGCCGGCAGGCGGCGCGTCTCGTGCTCAAGGGCGAACATGCCGAGGCGCTGCAACTGCTGGCCGGTCTGCTCGAGCTCGAGGGTCAGGCCGACGACGCCCGCAATGCCATCCTGCGCGTGCTCGGGCTGCTGGACGAGGACGATCCGCTGCGAGGGGAGTACCGGCGGCTGCTGCAGCGCGAATACCACTGAAAATCAGAGCGTCCTGCGATGCCCGAAGGGCTTCCAGGCCGGGGCGATGACGTCCGGCATGGGCGAGCGGTCCAGCAGGCGGGCCGGGACCAGCGTCATGTCGCCGAAGCGCCGGTTGACCGCATCCATCACCCCCTCCAGGCGGGCATCCGTCGAGGCTCCGGTCTCCTGCGGGTCCTCGAAGAGGTCGGGCTGGAGCCGGGCCGGCGCGGGGTCGAGCGCGGTGACCTGGACCTGCCAGATGCCCTGGCCCTGCCAGTGTTCGTTCAGCATGCGCAGCGCGAGCGCCAGGATGTCGGGGGCGCGTGACGTGGGCCGTGTGGCCCGGTAGCGTCCGCCCAGCCAGGTCTCCCGGGTCTTGAGCGCGATCAGGAAGTGCCGGGCCTCCAGGCCGTGCCGCCGCAGGCGCGCTGCCACCTTCTCGCACATGTGCTGCAGATAGACCACCAGCGTGCGGCGGGAACGCGTCTCCGGGGGCGTCACCTTGCCATGCCCGATGCTCTTCGGCGGCGGCACGTCGGTATGCACGGGCTCGGGGTCCAGCCCCTGGCACATCAGCCACAGGCGGCGGCCGGGATGCCCGAACCGGCGGCCCAGCACGCTCACCGGCAGCTTCTTCATGTCCCCGCAGCGGAACACGCCGTGGGCGGCGAGGAAGCGGCCGATGCCTTCGGCGATGCCGCACAGCTCGGTGACCGGTACGTCCGCAAGCCGTTCGGCCGCCTCCCAGGGCGGAATCACGGTGAGCCCGTCGGGTTTCTTCAGCTTGGCGGCGTACTTGGCCGTGGTCTTGTCGCCGGAGAGACCGATGGAGCAGGGCAGGCCGATGCGCTCGCGGATCAGCGTCCGGACCTTTTCGGCGATCACCGGCGGCGGGCCGTGCAGGCGCTGGCAGCGGGTGAGGTCCAGGAAGGCCTCGTCGACCGAGAACACCTCCAGGTCCGGGGTGATCTCCTCGCGCAGCAGGTTCATGATCCGGGCCGAGATTTCGGCGTAGCGGTGAGGCCGCGAAGGGCGGCGGATCAGGTGCGGGCACAGGCGCCGCGCCTCGGGCAGGCGCATGCCGGTGCGGATGCCGAAGGCGCGCGCCTCGTAGCTGGCCGTGATGATGCAGGTGCCCTCCAGGCCGTTGGTCACGGCCACCGGCCGGCCGCGCAATTCGGGAAAGTCCTGCTGTTCGACGGACGCGAAGAAGGCGTTCATGTCCACCAGCAGGATGGCGCGGGGCCACATTTCAATAGCTGCGCAGCACGCCCACCACCCGGCCCTGGATGCGGACCCGGTCGGCCGGATAGATCATGGGGCGGAGTTCGGGGTTTTCCGGGATGAGCATCAGGGTGCCGTCCGGCCGGTGCCGGAGGCGCTTCAGGGTGGCCTCCTCGTTGTCGATGAGCGCCACCACGATGGCCCCGTCGGGGGCATCCTCGCAGCTTTCCACCACCACGGTGTCGCCGTCGAGGATGCCGGCGCCGATCATGGAGTCGCCCTGCACCCGCAGGGCGAAGCGGCCCGGGCCGAGCAGGAACTCCGCGAGATCGAGCCGGTCCTGGTCGGGAATGGCCTCGATGGGCCGTCCCGCCGCGATGCGCCCGAGCAGGGGAAGCGCGAGGCGGGTGTCCGGGGCGTCGCACAGCGCGATGCCCCGCTTGCGGCCCGGGACGAGGCGGATGGCGCCGGCCCGGGCCAGGGCCTGGACATGGCGGTGCACGGTCCCGCGGGAGCGGATGCCGAGCGCGGCGCCCATCTCGGCGAGCGTGGGGGCATGGCCGTGCTCGGCGAAGTAGCGGCGGAGGAAGTCGAGCAGGCGGTGTTGCGTAGGCGTCAGCTGCGTGGATGTCATCGGCATTGCAGATGTTCTCGAAATGTTCTCTTTTGGAGGATAGAGAACATTTCGAGAACATGCAAGCTCGGCAGGGCAAGGCGGATCGAAAGAGGAGGGGGATCCTATGCCAGGGTGATCTTGCCGACGCCCCAGTGCTCGACGTCGTTGTAGGAGAAGACCACGCCCGGTTGCAGGGTCACGTCGGAACGCACCAGTTCGATATTGACGGTGCAGGAGTTCTCCTGCATGGTGCTGGGCGGATCCGAGGCATAGCGGGGGAGTACCAGCAGCTGGCGGATCTCCTGGTCCCCGATGCGGAAGGGACCGTCTTCGGACTCGAGGAGGTAGTAGAAGGCGCCGTTGGCGCCGCGGATCAGCCCCTTGCCCGTGACGGCCAGGGGGTTCCGGCCATCGTAGTCATAGGGTTCGTAGATCTCCAGCCGGTGCTGTCGGTTCTCGCTCATGCCCCACCTCCATTCGGCTGCGCGGTCTTTCGAGACTGCCCCAGCCGACCGGCGTTGTCAAAGCGCTCATCGACACCAATAACCACAAAATAAATGCGACAATAGAGTCTGGCATTGACTCGGATCAAGGGTATGGAAGTGAACGAACTGCGCCGCGCGGCGCTGGAATGCCTGAAGGCGGAGACGCCCGAGGCCAAGTGCGGATGCACGGCGAACGTGGTGGCCGCGCTGGCCGGAGGCAGGATGGCGATCGAACCGGGTCACCGTCTGAGGGTGCCGTTGCGGCCGGGGCGTCCGGTCCGCCCGGTGCTGGTGCCGCCCACGCAGGTGCCGCGCCGCCGGCCTGGCTCGGTCGCCGGCCGGATCGCGCTCGTGCATGCCATCGCTCACATCGAATTCAATGCGATCGATCTGGCCTGGGATGCGGTGGCCCGGTTCGATGGCATGCCGGAGGCCTTCTACCGGGACTGGGCGCGGGTGGCCGGAGAGGAGGCCCGGCATTTCCGCCTGCTGAGCGATCGCCTGGAGGCGCTGGGCGCGGCCTACGGCGATCTGCCCGCCCACGACGGCCTCTGGGAGATGGCCATGGCCACGCGGCACGACGTGCTGGAGCGGATGGCGCTGGTGCCCCGGGTGCTGGAGGCCCGTGGCCTGGACGTGACGCCGGGGATGATCGAGCGCCTGCGTGCGGTGGGTGACCTGGAGACGGTAGCGGCGCTGGAGGTCATTCTGGAAGAAGAAGTCGGGCACGTGGCGATCGGCTCGCGCTGGTTCCGTTACTGCTGTGAACGGCGCGGCCTGGAACCGAAGGAAACCTTCCGGCGCCTGCTGCGTCAGAAGATGCGGGGTCGGATCAAGCCGCCCCTGCATCGCGAGGCACGCTGTGCCGCCGGATTTTCCGAGGAGGAGATGGATGCACTGGAAGCCATGCTGGACGACTGACCGGATGTTCCGCCTGCTGTGGGCATGCCTGTGCGGATTTCTGCTGGTTTCGCCGGTGCGGGCAGCGCCGCCGGAATCCGTTGTGGTGACCCGGATCGAATACCGGGAGACGGAGCCGGGCATCGATCCCTACCGGGTGCGGATGCTGGTGGCCGGGGAACGGCTGCGGATAGACGAGGGCGACGATGCCGGCGATTTCGTGCTCTACGATGCCGGCGCGGGCAGGGTGTACAGCGTGACGCACGAGGAACGGCGCATCCTGGTGATTCCGGATGGCGAGGTGCCGTCCGCCCCGGTCTCGCTCGGCATCGAGGTGGTCCATGCCCCGGACCCGGAGGCGCCCCGGGTGCTGGGCGAGACGCCGGTCACGGTGACGGTACGCGCGGGCGGCACCCTGTGCTCCGAGAGCACGGTGGTGGATGGCCTGCTGCCGAAGGCCCGGCGGCTGCTGCGCGGGTATTACCATGTGCTGGCGGCCCGCCAGGCGCGCGATCTCGCGCTGACGCCGAAGGAATTCCGCACGCCCTGCTTTCTCGCCAACTACCTGCACGACACCTGGCGGCATCTGGACTACGGCTTTCCGCTCGCCGAGCACATCGAGGGCGGACGCACGCGATTGCTGCTCGACTTCCGCGAGGTGGAGCTGCCCGCGGCCCTGTTCAGGCTTCCCGAGGGTTACGAGCGGGTGACGCTGGGGAAGATGGGCGATTAGCAGGCCACCGATGAAACAGCCACGGAAAGCACGGAAATCACGGAAAGGGTTATATAGCCACGAAATCCACGAAACCCGCGAAAATAGCCACGGAATCCACTGAATCCACGGAAAGGGGGTTTTGCCTTTTGTCATCCCGGAAGCCCGCGCAGCGGGCTATCCGGGAATCAGTCCTTCTGTCATTCCGGACAGTGCGCAGCACTGATCCGGAATCCAGGAAAAGCATTCACCACCGGGGCACGGATCAGCGTGGTTTCTGGATTCCGGGTCTCGCTTCGCTCGCCCGGAATGACGAAAAGAAGGAAATGCTCGCCCGGAATGAGGAAAAGAAGATGATGCCGGCCCGGAATGACCGAGAGAAGTTACAAACAACAAAAATCCCTCTCGGCGTTCTCTGCGCCTCTGCGCTCTCTGCGTTCTGTGACGGAACGCTCACAGAAGAATCTATTCCGTGGCTGTTTTTCGCAGGTTTCGTGGCCGAATTCCCTTTCCGTGTTTTCCGTGTGCTTTCGTGGCCGTTCGTCTCTCTGCGCCCTCTGCGTTCAGTATCTGCGGGCCGGATCAGGCAGGCATCGTCAGGCGCCGGAGCACGAACCCGCCGCGGGCATCCGCTTCCAGCACGCTGCCGTAGTCGTACCAGTCGCCGAGCACGATGCGCCAGCGCGGGCGACCGTCGACGACCGATTCATGGATGGCCGGGCGATGGGTGTGGCCATGGATGATCAGGTCGACGTCGTGGTCGCGGAAGGCCGCCGCCACGGCCTCCGGATTCACGTCCATGATCTCCGGCCGCTTGCCGGCCGTGCTGCGTTCGCTCTGCACACGCAGTTCGGCGGCAATCCGGCGCCGTTCCTCGAGCGGCCGGGACAGCATGGCGGCCTGCCACCCGGGATCGCGCACCCGGGCCCGGAAGGCCTGGTAGTCGTGATCGTCGGTACACAGGGTGTCGCCGTGCATGAGCAGGACGCTGCGCCCCTGCAGCTCGATGCGCGCGGGGTCTTCCAGCAGCCGGCTGCCGCTGGCCCGCTCGAATCCGCTGCCGAACAGGAAGTCCCGGTTGCCACGCATGGTGAACACCGGCACACCACGTTCGGCGAGTGCCCGCAGCGACGCCGGCACGGTGAGCAGTTCGGGATCGTCCTCGTCGTCGCCGACCCAGGCCTCGAAAAGGTCGCCCAGGATATAGAGCGCCCGTGTGCTTCCGGCATCCAGGCCGGCGATCCAGTCATGGAACAGCCGCAGGATGTCGGGGCGTTCCGGCGACAGGTGCAGATCGGAGATGAAAAGCGTGCGCGCCAAGGGGGTTAGTCTTCGACGATCACCTTCTCGATCACCACGTCCTCGACCGGCACGTCGCGATGCCCGTTCCGGGTAGTGGTGGGCACCTTCTCGATCTCGTGCACCACGTCCATGCCCTCGATCACGCGGCCGAAGACACAATAGCCATAGCCCTGCGGCGTGGGTGCGGTGAAGTCGAGAAAGTCGTTGTCCTTGGCGTTGATGAAGAACTGGGCCGTGGCGGAATGCGGGTCGGGCGTGCGCGCCATGGCGATGGTGCCTTCCTCGTTGCGCAGTCCGTTGTCCGCCTCGTTGCGGATCGGGTCCCGGGTCGGCTTCTGTTTCATGCCCGGTTCGAAGCCGCCGCCCTGGATCATGAAGCCCGGGATGACGCGGTGGAAGATGGTGCCGTCATAGAAGCCCGAGCGGGCATATTCGAGAAAGTTGGCGACGGTTTCCGGCGCCTTGTCCGGATAGAGCTCGAGCACGATGTCGCCATGGTTGGTCTTCATGCGAACGGTCACGGGGTGTTCTCCTGCAGCCAGGCCGCCGGCCATCACCGGCAGCGTCAATAGAAAGGCCAGCACTGAATTCAGCAGCCGACGGATCATGTCCTCCTTCCCCCTGCGTTCGTTGTGAATCGGGAGGCCGATTCTAGACCTTTTGCCTGTCGGTAGAAAGCCGGGATTCGTGGCACAATGCGCTTCCCCGCAGATGTACCGAGGCCTTCGATGCAGGACGAGGTCAGGACAAGGTTTGCGCCCAGCCCCACGGGCGCGCTTCATCTGGGCAACGCGAGAACGGCGCTGTTCAACCTGCTGCTGGCGCGGCACGCCGGCGGCGAATTCCTGTTGCGCATCGAGGACACGGACCGGGAGCGCAGCGACGCGCGCCATGTCCAGGCCCTGCTGGAGGATCTCCAATGGCTGGGGCTCGAGTGGGACCGGGGCCCGAAGGGCGCCGAGCCCGATGCCGAGTGGTTCCAGTCCCAGCGCCTGGCGCGCTACGAACCCCTCTACGCACGCCTCCTCGAGACGGGGCGTGCCTACTGGTGCTTCTGCACCGAGGCCGAGCTCGCCGAGGCGCGGCGCCGCCAGCGCGCTGCGGGCGAGCCGCCCCGCTATCCCGGCACCTGCACCGGCCTCGATCCGGAGGAGGCCGCGCGGCGTCGCGCGGCGGGTGAACCCGCGGCCCTGCGGTTTCGCGTGCCGCGCGGCCGGCAGGTGGTTTTCGAGGATCTGGTCCGCGGCCCCCAGCGGGTGGACAGCGACACCCTGGGCGACTTCGTGATCCGCCGTGCCGACGGCACCCCGGCGTTCCTGTTCGCCAACGCCGTGGACGACGCCCTGATGGGCATCACGCACGTATTGCGTGGGGAGGATCATCTGGGCAACACGCCCCGGCAGCTGCTGCTGCTCGAGGCACTGTCGCTGGCCGCGCCCCGTTACGGCCATCTGCCGCTGATCGTGGGCGAGGACGGCAAGCCGCTCTCCAAGCGCCTCGGCAGTCTGTCGCTCCGTGCCCTGCGGGAGCGGGGCTACCTGCCGCTGGCCGTGCTGAACCATCTGGCCCGGCTCGGGCATGCCTTCGACCCGGATCCCGGGCCGGCCGATCTCGCGGTGCTGGCCGAGGGTTTCGAAATCCGGCGTCTCGGCCGCGCACCGGCCCGCCACGACCCACGGCAGCTGGACCGCTGGCAGAAGACCGTGCTCGAGACTCTGGATGCCGGCCGCCTCCTCGAGTGGCTGCAGGCCCACCCCGCCGCCCGCACGGCCCTGGAACGCATCCCGCCGGAACAACGCGCCGGATTCGCGGAGGCCGTGCGGGGCAACCTCCTGCTGCCCGAAGACGCCATACCCTGGGCGCTCACTCTCACGGCGGAGTCGATCGCGTATGATGGGCCCGCCCGCGAGGTCCTGCGCGAGGCAGGCTGCGACTTCCTCGAGCAGGCCGCCGAAGCGCTGGAGCGTACGCCGCCGCCCGCCTCCTTCAGGGACTGGACGGCAAGGCTCGCGGAGCGGACCGGGCGCCGTGGCAAGGCGCTGTTCCAGCCGCTGCGGGCGGCTCTGACCGGTCTGGTCGTCCCCGGCGCGCCCGAGGGGTACTGGCGCCAGGGCCCGGAACTGGGACGCCTGTGGACATTGCTGGGCACTGCGGAACTGGCGCGGCGACTGGCGGCGGCACGTGCCGCCTGCCGGCCGCAAGGAAAATCGCAAGGTGGAAACTGAGCCAATGGAAGACAAGCCGATTCTCGTCTACAACAGCCTGACCCGCCGCAAGGAGGCCTTCGTCCCCATCGAACCGGGACGGGTGCGCATGTACGTCTGCGGCATGACGGTCTACGACTACTGCCACATCGGCCATGCGCGGGTGATGGTGGTGTTCGACGTCATCGTGCGCTATCTGCGGGCCGCCGGTTTCGATGTCACCTACGTTCGCAACATCACCGACATCGACGACAAGATCATCCAGCGCGCCAACGAACGGCACGAGGATTTCCGGGCGCTCACGGAACGCTATATCGAGGCCATGCACGAGGATGCCGCCGCCCTGGGCGTGCTGCCGCCCGACGTCGAGCCGCGGGCCACGGCCTGCATGGACGACATCATCGCGCTGATCGAGAAGCTGATCGCCAAGGGGCACGCCTATGTGGCCGAGAACGGCGACGTCTACTACGACGTCAGCAGCTTTCCCGACTACGGCAAGCTCTCGGGCGAGAAACCCGAGGCATTGCGGGCCGGTGCCCGCATCGAGGTGGGGGAGGCCAAGGACGATCCGCTGGACTTCGTGCTCTGGAAACAGGCCAAGCCGGGCGAGCCGAGCTGGGACTCGCCCTGGGGACCGGGGCGGCCCGGCTGGCACATCGAGTGCTCGGCCATGTCCACCCACTACCTGGGCGAGAGCTTCGACATCCACGGGGGCGGCATGGACCTCAAGTTTCCCCATCACGAGAACGAGATCGCCCAGTCCGAGGGCGCCTGCGACTGCAGGTTCGTCAACTACTGGATCCACAACGGTTTCGTGCAGGTCAACGAGGAGAAGATGTCGAAGTCGCTCGGCAATTTCTTCACCGTGCGCGAGGTGCTGAAGCACTATGCCCCCGAGGTGGTGCGTTTCTTCATTCTCGGCAGCCACTACCGCTCGCCGCTCAACTACAGCGAGGAGAATCTCGAGGCCGCCCGCCAGGGCCTGACCCGGCTCTACACCGCCCTGCGGGGCATCGAGGCCGAAGCGGCGCCCGACGGCGAGGCGGCGGCGCGCTTCCATGACGCCATGCGGGACGATTTCAACACCCCCGAGGCGATCTCGGTGCTGTTCGACCTGGCGCGCGAGATCAACCGCTGCCGGGAGAGCGAGCCGGCGCGCGCGTCGGCGCTGGCGGGCACCCTGCGCCAACTCGGTGGCCTGCTGGGCCTGCTCGGGGAGGATCCCGAGGCCTTCCTGCGCGGCGGTGCCCCCGAAGGGCTCTCGGACGAGGAGATCGAGCAGCTCATCGCCGCCCGCAACGCCGCGCGCCAGGCCAGGAACTGGGCGGAAGCGGACCGGATCCGCGACGAGCTGCAGTCCCGGGGGGTCGTGCTCGAGGATTCGCCACAGGGGACGACCTGGCGGCGCGCCTGAGCCTGTCCGTTCAAGATTGCGCACCGCTCGCCGCTAGCCCGGGTACGAACGGGACAGGTCATTGACGGCCCCGGCCGCCGGTGCGGCCGGGACATCGAACGTCCGCAGAAACAAGAAGCACAAGGACTGCAGTGACATGACGGATCGGGTATACCGTGCCTTCGTGGGGGTGATGCTCCTCGTGGGCCTCTATCTGGACCAGGAGCCGCTGCTGCTGGGACTGGTCGTCGTCATGTTTCTCGAGGGGCTCACGAACCTGCGTCTGCCGCTGTTCGTCACCCGGCTGCTGGGGCGGGAGAGCATCGCATCGGCCGAGGACGGCGGCGCGATCATGACCATGCCGCATCGATTCGATTTCGAAGCGGAGCGTGCCTGGCGGCTGGTGGTTCCCGTCATGCTGCTGCTCTCGCTCTATCCTCTTCGCGAGTTCCTCTGGTTCTTCCCCTGGTTCATGGGGTTCGCGATCCTGGGCGCCGGCCTGAGCGACGTCTGTCCGGTGCTGATCCTGCTGCGCTATCTGGGATTCCGATGAGAGGGGAGCGCACCGAACAGCTGTCCCGGCACGGGCGGTTGCCGACCTGGATCGCAGGCATCGTCTTCTGGGCCAGCCTGCTGATCGGGCTGGCGCTGAGCTTCTACCAGATGCGGGACCTGGAGACGCGCGTCCATGATCGGTATGCCGCCGAGCTCACGGCCCTGGTGAACGCCCTGTCCGAGGCGGGTCGGGGCGAAACCTTCGATGTATCCAGGCTGGAGCGGCTGGCTGCTCGCCACGGGTTCCGCGGCATCCGCATCGAGCGGGACGGGAGGGTGCTCGCCGAGGCCGGGCAGCCACCGATCGGCAGCAGCCACATGCGTCTCGATCTCCCGGTCGGATACCGGATCATCGTCGTGCATCCGGACATCGACGAGGTCGTGGCTGCCGAGCGGAAGCGGATTCTCCTCACCGTCGGCCTGGTCTTTTCGCTGTTCGGCTTCCTGCTGCAGTGGGTGCTGCAGCGATTGCTGACCCGCCCTTTCCTGGAGATGGTGACCGCGGCCGGACGTTTCGCGAACGGCGACGAACGGGTTCGCTTCGACGAGACGCGCCGTGACGAATTCGGGTATCTCGGACGCTTCTTCAACCGCGCACTCGACTATCTCATGGTCCAGCGGGAGGAACTGCGCACGGCGCTTGCCCGGGTGCGCGAGTCGGAGGCGGCCCTCTTCCAGGAAAAGGAACGGGCGGAGGTGACGCTGCATTCCATCGGCGATGCGGTCATTACGACCGACGAGGCCGGGTGTGTGGACTACCTCAATCCCGTCGCCGAGCAGCTGACCGGATACGGGCTCGCCGAGATCCGCGGGCGGCCGCTGCGCGAAGTGCTGCGCCTCGTCAGCGAGCTCACCCGGGAGCCGATCTCCAATCCCGTGGATCGCTGCCTTCAGCTGGGCGAGATCATCGAGCTGGCCGACAACACCCTGCTGGTGCGCGAGGACGGCACCGAGGTGCCCATCGCCGATTCCGCGGCCCCCATCCGGGACCGGCGGGGCGAGGTCATCGGAGCCGTCATGGTGTTCCACGACGTGGGGCATGCCCGCCAGCTCGCACGCGAGCTGACCTATCAGGCCACCCACGATGCGTTGACGGGACTGCTCAATCGCCGTGAATTCGAGCGTCAGCTGGCCGAGGTGACCGAGTCCGCGAGACATTCGCACGAGACGCACGCGCTCTGCTATCTCGATCTCGACCAGTTCAAGGTGGTCAACGACACCTGTGGCCATCTCGCCGGTGACGAACTGCTGCGGCAGCTGGCCGAGCTGTTCGACGCCCGGGTGCGCGAGACCGACCTGCTGGCGCGCCTCGGCGGCGACGAGTTCGGGATCCTGCTGCGTCATTGCGATCTGGAACGCGCCCGGCAGGTGGCCGACGAACTGCGCCAGGCGGTCCGGGAATTCCGTTTCGTCTACGACGAACACGTGTTCGAGATCGGCGTCAGCATCGGCGTGGTGGCGATCGACGGCACTGCCGCCTCCATGCAGGAGGTCTTCACGGCAGCGGACGTGGCCTGCTATCTGGCCAAGGATGCCGGACGCAACCGCGTGCACATCTATCATCCGGAGGATGCCGAGCTGCGTGCCCGACAGGGCGAGATGCGCTGGGTCTCGCGCATTCAGCGGGCGATCGACGAGGACCGGTTCCGTCTCTATGCCCAGCCCATCGTCCCGCTCCAGCAGCCCGAGGGCGAGCTTCATTACGAAGTGCTGATGCGCATTCTCGACGAAGACGGCGTCGAAGTGCCGCCGATGGCCTTCATCCCGGCGGCCGAGCGCTACAATCTCATGGGTCAGGTCGACCGCTGGGTGGTCGATCAGGTGCTGGAATTCATCGAGTCCCGGAGCGGGCGTTTCGGTGACGCGGTGTGGGCGATCAACCTGTCGGGCACCTCGCTGGGCGACGACGAGTTTCTCGAGTATCTGGTCGAGCGGATTCGCGACCTGCCGGTGGCGGGCAACCTCTGTTTCGAGATCACGGAGACGGCCGCCATCGCCAATCTGCGGCGCGCGGTTCGGTTCATGAAACTGTTGAAGTCGATCGGCTGCCGCTTCGCGCTCGACGATTTCGGCAGTGGCATCAGTTCCTTCGCCTATCTCAAGAATCTGGAGGTCGACTATCTCAAGATCGACGGCGGTTTCGTGCGCGACATGGTGGAGGATCCGGTCGATCACGCCATGGTGGAGGCGATCAACCGGGTCGGCCAGGTCATGTCGCTGAAGACCATCGCGGAATTCGTCGAGAATCGGGCGATTTTCCAGGCCCTGCGCGAGCTGGGCGTCGATTACGCACAGGGCAACGGCATCGCCCCGGCCGTGCCGCTGGAGACGCTGGGCGGACACCGGGATTCAACGGACATGTCGCGCCGGCTGGAGGCCGGATGAGCCAGGTCAGTCGGGATGGTGCTGCCGGGCGGCCGCCAGGGTATTCTCCAGCAGGATGGCCACGGTCATGGGGCCCACACCGCCGGGCACGGGTGTGATCCAGGCGGCGCGCCGCGCCGCGGTCTCGAATTCCACGTCGCCGACCAGCTTTCCTTCCGGGGTGCGGTTGATGCCGACGTCGATCACCGTGGCGCCCTGGCGGACCCATTCTCCCTTCACGATCCCGGGCTTTCCCACCGCGACCACGAGGATCTCGGCCGCGGCCACGTGCGCGGCGAGATCTCGGGTGAAGCGGTGACAGACGGTCACCGTGCAGCCGGCCAGCAGCAGCTCGAGCGCCATCGGCCGGCCGACGATGTTCGAGGCCCCGACCACCACGGCCTCGCGTCCGTGAAAGGTCTCGCCGGTGGTCTCCAGCAGGCGCATCACCCCCCGGGGGGTGCAGGGCCGCAGGGTGGGCATGCGAAGCGCCAGTCTGCCCATGTTGTAGGGGTGGAAACCGTCCACGTCCTTGTCGGGACGGATGCGTTCCACCACGGCCTCGGCATCGATGTGGTCGGGCAGCGGCAGCTGGACCAGGATGCCGTCGACGGCCTCGTCCGCGTTCAGGCGGTCGATGAGCGCGAGCAGCGCTTCCTGGGTGGTGTCGGCGGGCAGATCGTGTTCGAAGGAGGCGATGCCGGCCTCGCGGCAGGCGTTGCGCTTGTTTCTCACATAGACCCGCGAGGCGGGGTCGTCGCCGACCAGGATCACGGCCAGGCCGGGGCGGGGCAGCCCCCGGGCCGTCCGTTCCCGGATCCGTTCGGCCACGGACCGCCGGATGTCCGCGGCCACCGTCTTGCCGTCGATGATGCGTGCTGTCATGATGCCGCTCCGCCGGATGAAGGCGGTGAATTCTCGCACCCGCCACAGGGGATCACAAGGCCCGGTCGGACAGGGCGGAATGGTTGCCTTGGCCCTCGCGGACTGAGTATCATTCCCTGCCTGCCGCTTGTCCCGATCGGGTGGCGGGATTCGCGGGGTATAGCGCAGTCTGGTAGCGCGCCTGCTTTGGGAGCAGGATGTCGGGGGTTCGAATCCCTCTACCCCGACCATCTTGCCTGCGGGTGCCGGCGACTGCGGCATGCACGCCCCGGTAGCTCAGTTGGATAGAGCAAGAGCCTTCTAAGCTCTGGGTCGGGGGTTCGAATCCCTCCCGGGGTGCCACTGGCGGGGCAGGCATCGAACGATGGTGGACGTAGCTCAGTTGGTAGAGCACAGGATTGTGGCTCCTGCGGTCGTGGGTTCAATTCCCATCGTCCACCCCATATAATGGCATATAATGGCGTATCCGCGCAGACGAACACGGGCCATTAGCTCAATTGGTAGAGCAGCGGACTCTTAATCCGTCGGTTCTAGGTTCGAGTCCTAGATGGCCCACCAGATTCCCCGGCAGGGTGCCGTGACGGCATCCTGCCCCGATTTCCCCAAACGGGACTGTCCCTCCCCGACCGGAAAGGTATAATTCCTCTCTTGCCCGCTTCCTGTAGCAGGCGGCGGGGCACGTTGCGAAAGTGGCGGAATTGGTAGACGCGCTGGATTTAGGTTCCAGTGGGGCAACCCGTGCGAGTTCGAGTCTCGCCTTTCGCACCAGAAGACCGCGCTGGACGCGGCGCTCCGACATTCAATCCACAGCAACCGACGCCGCCAGGCCTTGCTGCGCGGCAGGATGAGGACCGATGCAAGTATCGATCGAAGAAACGGGGAATCTCGAACGCCGGATGAAGGTGCAGATTCCGGCTGAAGAGCTGAGCGAGGCCGTGGACGAACGGCTGCGCTCGATGGCACACAGCGTCCGACTGGACGGTTTCCGCCCGGGCAAGGTGCCCATGCGGATCATACGCCAGCGGTTCGGCGCCCAGGTGCAGGCCGAGGTGGCCAACGACCTGATCGCCCGGACCCTGCAGGAGGCCCTGGCGCAGGAAGGGTTGAAGCCCGCCGGAGGTCCCCGGATCGAGCCCGGGCCGATCGAGCCGGGCAAGGCGCTGGAGTACACGGCCGTCTTCGAGGTCTATCCCGAATTTGAACCTGCCGCGATGGAAGGGGTCGAAATAGATGCTCCCCGTGCCGAAGTCACCGAGGCGGACGTGGATGCCATGATCGAAAAGCTCCGGCAGCAGCGCGCGACCTGGGAGAAGGTCGAGCGGCCGGCGCAGGAAGGAGACCGCGTCACGGTGGACTTCCGTGGCACGCTCGATGGCGAGCCCTTCGAGGGCGGTGAAGGGTCGGACGTGACGCTCGAGATCGGCAGCGGTCGCATGATCGAGGACTTCGAGCAGGGCCTGGTCGGCATGTCGCCCGGCGAGACGAAGACCATTGAGGTCACCTTCCCGGAAGACTACCCCAACGAGAAACTCGCCGGCCGGACCGCGCAGTTCGAGGTCACGCTCAAGCAGGTCGAGGCCGAGAAGCTGCCGGAGGTCGA
>Ga0256832_1000481_pt1 | contig 25873 bp, 27 predicted proteins | sample 134614metaG_FD_190534 | JGI IMG/M metagenome (GOLD analysis project Ga0256832, IMG submission 190534) | Hydrothermal vent microbial communities from Lau Basin, Pacific Ocean - 134-614 | ecosystem: Environmental > Aquatic > Marine > Hydrothermal vents | place: Pacific Ocean: Lau Basin | collected... | reverse complement strand
CTCACGCCGGAACTGGAGCACTGGGGCAAGCAGCCCAAGAGCCGCTTTCTTCAGCGCCTGGCGCGGCTCTGTGGGAGCCAGGCGCGGCCACCAACGCCCCCCTCCAAGGAAGAGGCTGACGGCCTCACCCCGGAACAGGAGCAGGTGATCCGCGCCCTGCACAGCACGGCCCGGGGCCATCGTAACCGGCCCCTGGTGGTCATCGCCGACCGGGGCAGGGGCAAGTCTTCGGCCTTCGGCGTCGCCGCCGGGCGGCTGCTGGCCGAGGGCCTGGAGAACATCCTGGTGACCGCCCCCCGCCTGGATGCCGTGGGCAGTCTGTTCGATCATGCCGCAAGGGAGCTGCCCGACGCCGATTGCGGCCGGGGGCATGTGCGCCTGGGCGACCGCCGCATCCGCTTCATGGCCCCGGATGAACTGTTGGCGCGCAAGCCCGCCGCCGACCTGCTGCTGGTGGATGAAGCCGCCGGCATCCCCCTGCCCATGCTGGAAGAACTGCTGCGCCACTATCGGCGTATCGCCTTCACCACCACGGTACACGGCTACGAGGGCAGCGGCCGAGGGTTCAGCCTGCGCTTCGCCCGGGTGCTGGACGAACACCGCCCCCGCTGGAAAAAGCTGGAGATGCACGAACCCGTGCGCTGGGCACCCGGCGATCCCCTGGAAGCCTTCATCTTCCAGGCCCTGCTGCTGGACGCCGAGCCCGCCCCCGCGGGCGACCTTGATATCAACGCCCTCGAATTCATTTCCGCGAGCCGGGATGAACTGGCCATGAACGATACCCGTCTCGGCCAGCTTTTCGGCCTGCTGGTGGACGCCCATTACCGCACTACCCCGACAGACCTTAAGCATCTCCTGGACGCCCCCGGTCTGCGGATTCACCTGGCCCGAGCCGGAGACAATATCGCCGGCGCCTTGCTGGTGACCGCCGAGGGCCGGTTGCCGGCGGCCCTTCATGCCGGGGTGCTGGCCGGCCGGCAGCGCCCCAGGGGCCAGCTGCTGCCCACGGCCCTGGCGGCCCACTGCGGCTTTCCCCAGGCCCTGGACCTGGGCTGGGAGCGCATCATGCGCATTGCCGTGCACCCCGAACTTCAGGGAAGGGGCATCGGCAGCCGCCTTCTTAACAAACTGGCGGAAGATGCCGGCCGGCGCGGCGTGGACATGCTGGGAAGCAGCTTTGGCGCCACCCCGGCCCTGGTGGATTTCTGGCGGCGCAACGGCTATGCCCCCGCGCGCCTGGGCCAGCGGCGCGAAGCCAGCAGCGGCGCCCATGCCGTCATCATGCTCCGGGCCCTCAGCCCCGCCGCCACCGCCCTGCGAAAAGAGGCGGTGGCGGCTTTTCGGGATCAGTTCCCCTTGCAGCTGGCCGAGCCTTTCCAGCATATCGACCCTGCCCTGGCCCGTCGCCTGCTGGACGGCGGGGAAAACCGGCCCATGGATGAGCGGACACGGCGCTGCCTGGCGGCTTTTGCCACGGGACAGCGGCAATACATCGACGCCCTGGCCGCCCTGCACCGCCTGGCCCGCGCCACCGCCAACCCCCATCCCGTGCTGGTGCTCAAGATATTGCAGGGAAGATCCTGGCAGGAAACCGCCGCCGCCCTGGGCCTGGCGGGTAAGAAGCCCACGATGAAGCTGCTGCAGGCCGTGGTGGCTTGTTGGCTGGAAGGCGAATGAGTTATCCGGCGACTCCCTCGCCCGCCCCCCTCACCCTAACCCTCTCCCCCAAGGGGAGAGGGGACTGTTTCATGAACTGCCCTAACAGGATGTTGAAAAAGTCCTTCCATGGACTTTTTCAACTACAGAAGCGGAAAACGCGGTTTCCCGCTTCCTTCATTTTCAATGGCTTACAGCCATCGAAAATGGTGGCACGTCCTTGTGCCACACACAGGCTGTCGAAAAACGGTGTTTTTCAACAGCCTGCTAAGTCAGCACTTCCTCCAGCAGCCGGGGGAAATATCCAAGTCGGGGCGGCCTCTCCCTCCCCCGCTCGCGGGGGAGGGCCGGGGAGAGGGTTGACGGAGTATTGCCTCATGACCGCCATCTGAATTTCATCCCGCCACCCCATTGCCGTGCCGCCGGAATGGAATCCGACCTGCCGGAGGCATCAGGAACTATCGGTGGCACCATCCACCAGGGGGATGAACTCCCCATAACCTTCAGCTTCCATGTCGTCCCTGTGAATGAAGCGCAGGGCGGCGGAGTTGATGCAGTAGCGCAGTCCCCCACGATCCGGCGGGCCATCCGTAAACACATGGCCCAGATGGCTGTCGCCATGCCTGGAGCGCACTTCCACGCGCTGCATGCCGTGGCTGCGGTCTTCCAGTTCCTTCACGAAATCCTGATCTACGGGACGGGTGAAACTGGGCCAGCCGCAGCCGGAATCGAATTTGTCCGCCGAGGTGAACAACGGCTCCCCGGAAACGATATCCACGTAGATTCCGGGTTCATCATTGTGCAGATACTCCCCGGTTCCGGGGCGCTCGGTGGCGTTTTCCTGGGTCACGGCATACTGCTCGGGACTCAGGCAGGCAATGGCTTCGGGGCTCATTTTCCAGCGCATGATGTTTTTCCTCATTCTGTTACATCCACGTAAGCCCCCTCACCCTGGCCCTCTCCCCGGGGGGAGAGGGGATAATTCTTTACAACAGGGTAAAGGGTTTGACTTTTCTCAAAGCCAAGACCGGGGATTGGGAGTGTAATTTTCATTTCGAGAACAATCTGGAAGATACCACCATGTCAGAAGAACATCCCGTCATGGCGCCTGACGACATTCCGACCATCGCAGTGGGTTCCATGAACAACACCCATCACGAGGAAGTCGGTCTGGTCAACGTCCTGGGCGCCCTGCTTCTGCAAGCCCGCGAAGGCAATGCCGACGAGGAGGCCATCGGCAAAGCCCTGGACGAGTGGATCAGCCATACGGAAGCCCATTTCGAGCGGGAAAACCGGCTCATGCAGGAGCATGGCTTCCCGCCCTTTCCCGTCCATGCCCAGGAACATGCCAACGCCCTGGACAACCTGCGCCAGCTGCAGCAGCGCTGGCATGAAAACCATGACCTGGACGCCCTGGGCAGCTACGTATTCAATACTTGGCCCCAGTGGTTCCAGATGCACGTGAACAGCATGGACAATGTTACCGCCCAGTTCCTTTCCAATTTCGTGGACTGATGCCCGAGGGGCCGGAGATACGCCGGGCCCGGGATGAGCTGGCCGCCGCCATCGAAGGCCGCGTCGCCCGGCGGGTGCTGTTCCACCTGCCCGCGCTGGCGTCCTGGAACGGGCGGCTGGACGGCAGGCGGGTCATGGCGGTGGAGTGCCGCGGCAAGGCCATGCTCACCCATTTCGACAACGGCCTGAGCATCTACAGCCACAACCAGCTCTACGGCCGCTGGCTCGTGGTTCCTGCCGGCAAGCCGCCGGAAACCGGTCGCCAGCTGCGCCTGGCCATCCACGGAGACGACCGCTGGGCCCTGCTGTACAGCGCCTCGGACATCGAGATATGGCCCAGGGAAAAGCTGCCGGAGCATCCATTTCTAAAAAAACTGGGGCCGGACGTGCTGGACAAGGCCACCACCCCACAAGTGATTTTGGAGCGGCTGCGCTCACCGTGCTTTTGGGGGCGGCAGCTGGGGGCTTTTCTTACGGACCAGTCTTTTGTCGCCGGCCTGGGCAACTACCTGCGCTGTGAAATCCTCCATTGCAGCGGCCTGCACCCGGCAGCCCGTCCCCGGGATCTGGATGACCAGCGCCTTCAGCAACTGGCGGCTATCCTCCTGCGCTTGCCCCGGCAGTCCTACGAAACCGGCGGCATAACCAATGATCTCGACCGCGCCCGGCGGCTCATGGATGCCGGGGCGAGCTTCGAGGATGCCCGTTTCCACGTCTTCCGCCGCGCGGGCCTGCCCTGCTACCGCTGCGGCACGGCCATCATTCAGATCAAGCAGGGGGGCCAGGGCTGTTACCTGTGCCCCCGCTGTCAATAGCGCCCTGGAACCAGATGGCCCGAAGGCCCTTCCAGGCTCCCGTAGTCACCCAGGGCAACAGCAATTTCTTCCAACGTTGGATACTCGGCCTCCCAGGGCTCGGCAAACACGCCACGGCAGGTCATGCGCAGCACCTGGGGCTGTTGTTCCGAACTGAGCCAGAAATGATAGCCCAGAAAGATATCCGCGGGACTGGCATCCACCGCCGCCCCGGCCAGGCTCAGGGAAGCCAGCTGCACGGGCCGCCAGGTGGCCACCTCCTCCCGCAGGGGCTGGATAAGGTTCACCACGAAAGTATCGGGTTCTATGGTCTGGGCCTGGGGGAACAGATGCCGCACTTCCAGGCTGCAACTGGGCTTGTACTGGTTGAAGGCCAGGGAAGGCAGCATCTGCCCGTCCTGCAGGAACACCCGGGCATTTTCCGGCGAGACGGTCAGGGGCTTTTGCAGCACCAGCCGCCAGCCGCTGTCCCTGCCAGAGTAGTCCGGGAGCCAGCTGGCGCAGCCACCCAGTATCAGCAGGAAAAGCAGCAACGGCAGGCGCGTCATTTCTTGCGCACGCCCTCGATGGACAGGTAAACATGAATCTCCTCGGCCGCCGGACCGAGAATCTTCGCTTCCTTCATGTTCCAGTCGGACAGCTTCAGCACCGTGCTGCCTTCAAAACCACGCCGGTAGCCGCCCCAGGGATCAGGGCCATGCCCCACATCCGAGACATCGATGCGGATGTTCTTGGTAATGCCGCGCAGGGTGAGGTCGCCTTTCAGTACGGCCTTGCCCTCCCCCAGGTCTTCCCAGGAAGTGCTCATGAACTCGGCTTTTGGAAACGCCTTTACATCGAAAAAGCGGGCGCTGCGCAGATGCTTGTCACGCTCGGCATGGTTGCTGTCCAGGCTGGCGATGTCGATATCCACCTGCACATGATTTCTTTCCGGATGCTTTTTGTCGTAGCTGAACTCCCCTTCGAAGCGGTTGAAGCGTCCCAGCAGCCAGCTGTAGCCCAGATGCTTGATCTTGAACTCGATAAAGGCATGGGCACCCCTGGTATCTATCTCATAATCCACCGCCTGCAGGCTGCCGCACAGCAGGGGCAACATGACCAGCAGCAATGCCATAAGTTTTTTCTTCATTTCTCTCTCCTCTTCATTCCCAACATGCGGCGCAGGGTGTCGTCTTTGTCGATGAAATGATGTTTGAGCGCCGCCGCGGCATGCAGGGCGAACATGCCCGCCAGCATCCAGGTCAGGAACCAGTGCACTTCCCCCGCCCTGTCCTCCAGGTTGTCCACGCCGGACACCAGGGCCGGCAGCTCAATTCCGCCCGCAAGCACCAGGGCACGGCCATCTGCCGTACTTATGAGGTAACCGCTGATGACCACGCCGAACATCACCACATAGAACAGCCGGTGCATCAGCAGGGCCAGAACCCGCTCCCGGGAGCTGGCGATAATCTCCGGCAGGGGGCCGGCCCAGCGCCAGGACAGGCGCAGAACAAGCAACAGGGCAAAGACCACCCCCAGATTCCGGTGAAGATCCGGAATACGCTGATACAGCGGATGATAGTAGTCCAGGGTAATCATGTACTTGCCAAGGCCAAACAGGCCGACGGCAAGCACCGCCATGGCCCAATGCAGCAGGATGCTGACCAGACCCCAGGCATGAGCGTCGTTCTTCCAGTTCATCCTGCCGCGTCCCAAATGATGATCATACATGTAAGACTAGCAGAACAACGCTGGACCGCCGCGCCTCAGCCCCGGCGAATCAGCTCGTCCATGCGCGCCTTGGCGTCATCCCAGGCCTCACCCCGGTTCCCGCCTTCCGCCATGAGTTCCATGAGCCCGTAGGCCAGACGCCGGCCTCCGGCATCCAGGTCTCGCAGCTTGGTGAGCTTGAACAGGCAGCCCGCCGCTTCGTGCTCCAGGGTATTCACCAGGGCATACAGAACCAGGGACGTTGCGCCATGGGGCGCCGACTGCACTTGTTGCAGCACCTCTTTCAGTACAGAAGTTGACATATTTGCTCCATGTAGCCATGCTCAGGAGATAGGATTGTCCGCGTGGATATGCTATAGCAAGCACTGTATCAGAAAACCCGGACAAGCTTTCGGCATGAGCGGCGGCCTTTCCGCCCCGTGCCATCAAACCCGGCTACAGCAGGCGTTCCGGGATCACCAGGCTGCTGGCGGGCAGTCGAGGCCGTCCCGCGAACCCTCCAACCCGCACAGGGTTCCACATAATAACTACGGAGGATCCGGTTATGACCCTACACAAGCCCCTGATAATAACGCTCGGTCTGATATTCACCAGCGCCAGCCTGGCGGCGGCGCCAGAGCAGAACGGCAATTTCCGTCTGCTCACCCCGGAAGAGGCGTCCGCCCTGAAAGAAAAACTCGGCAGCGTGGATGGCGCAGAGCGGGAAGCCCTGCGCCAAGCCGAATATGAGCGGCTCAAACAGCGCGCCCAGGAAGCCGGCTATTCCGTACCTCCCCTGGCAAAAGCCAACGCGGCAACAACAGAGCCAGCGCCTTCCGCGCCCACGCCAGTGACACCCACAGCGCCTGCCCCCACTCCTGCGCCGGAGCCTGTTGCGCCACCCGCGGCACCCGAAACTGAGCCTGCTCCGGCTGCACCGCCCGCCCCGGCCCCGGCGCCCAGAGCGGAAACCGAGGCGCAGCAGGTAGCCGAGCCTCCTGCAACCACAGAAGAGAAGGCAGCCCCGGCAACCGAGGCGCCAGCCGATACAGCAGCCACGGCAGCGGCAACACAGCCGGAGACCGAAGCACTGCCGTCCATCAAGCCTCAGGAGCCAGCCTATGGCAGCCCGTACCAGGGCATCCGTCAATCCCACGAAGAACTGTTGAAGGCCATGGAAGCCCGCCGGGATGCCTTGCGTGAGCAGATGCGCAAGAGGCGCGAGGAAATGGCCCGCAGGCATGCACCCCCGCCTGCCTCAGAAATGGAGCAGCAACGCCAGGCTGAAATGGAAGCTCGGCAGAAGCAGCATGAAGAAGAAATGCTGGCCTACCGGAAAGAAATGGAAGCCCGGCGCAAGGCCATGGAGGAGCGCATAAACAACGCCATCAATGGTATTGGCCGGCCACCTGCGCCCTACTATCCCACCTACAGGCCATATGGCGCCTATGCACCCTATGGCTACCCGGCAGGCCCTGTCTACCCGGTACGCTGATGGAATCTGCCGGGAGGGCACCTAGCCTTCCCGGTCAGTTCTCGTTGCCCCTGCGCTCCAGACGGCGGGCCTGTTCCCGACTCAGTCTTTTCCACGGCAAGGGAAACAGGCCCGGCACCCGCCGACGATACTCCGCATAAGCCTCGCCATGGTAGGCCAGCAGCTTGCGCTCCTCCAGCAGGGAGCCGATGATGAAATAGAGGGTCATCATCACCGAGGAAAGCAGCATGGGGGCCGTCATGTCCCGGGTCCAGATAAGAATGATACCGAGAAAATACCAGGGATGACGCACATGGCGATGCAGGGGCGAAACACGAAAGCGCTCCTGGTCCTCCACCCGCTTTTCCCTTGCCCGCAACTGGCGCAGGCCCAGGAACTCGGCGCCGTCGTAGTGCCTCAGGGAGTACAGAAAGCCGGCCACAGCAGCCAGGGCCAGGCCATTTCCCAACCACCACCAGACACCTTTCCAGGCGAATACCGTCTCGCCGCCCAGCCACCAGGTCAGCCCCAGGGGAATCACCAGCAGTATCGTGGCGACCAGGTTAAAGAACAGGCGGTACCAGGGCATGAATCCCGGCCACTTCCGGGCCACCAGGTACTTCACCTTCAGGGAGGCGAGCAGGGAATGGATGAAAAAATAGGCCAGCCAGGAAAACGCCAGCCACCACAGTCCCGCGTTCATCAGAGAATGGCGCGCATCAGTTTGCGTATGCGCTTGACATAGTGGCGGGTGGCACCGGGAACCAAACCTTGCACCTGTTCCCACTTGCTGACCGCCTCGTGCTGCTTCCGGCTCTTGTTGTAGGCCTGGCGCACCCGGCGGAACCCGGCATTGTAGCTGCCGAAGGCAAAGAACAGTCGCTGGAGATTGTCAGTGTCCAGGAATTCCCACTTGTCGTACAGATAGCGGTCATAATAGATGCCGGCGGCAATATTCCACTTGGGGTCTTCCAGGCTTTTCAGGGAAGCGTTCTTCTTGCGGATATATTCGAAAGTGGCCGGCATGATTTGCATGATGCCCACCGCCCCGGCCTTGCTGCGGGCTTCGGGATTCAGCCCCGACTCGGCAATGGCCTGGGCCTTGAACCATCGCCAGTCCATTCCCGGGCCAAAGTAATGCTTGCTGTTCTTGCGGAAATAGCGGTCATACTTGTCCACCCAATACTCGTGATCCACATGCTTGAACCCTCCCGCCCAGGCAAGGGCGGGCAAGGCCAGCAGCAGCCAGGTCAAGGGGAACGGCCGCATTCAGTTCAGGCCCAGGCCGATGACCAGCCCCATGGCCGTGCCAATGCCGATGAACATGCCCATGATCATCAGGCCCACGGCCTGGTTGCCCTTTGCCAGCTGCTCCGGAATGCTGAAATTCACGATATGGCTGAAAACCTTGCAGCCCAGCCACATGAACAGCAGCGTGAGCAGGCCGCCCATGCAGGCATAAAGCACGTTCAGCACTACCGGATCGACGGATGTGGTCATCTTGCTCTCCCAGGATTGCGTCGAGGGCTGACCTGAAACGCCGCCAACCCAATGAGAGTTAACCCGAACATTCCACCCAGGAACGCGATGATCGTGCCGGGATCGGCGTTCAGGTGCGGATTTGCAAAGGGGTCGGAGTCAAATTCCACCCAAACTGTTACAAGAAACGGGATCAAACTGCTCCATGCCACGAGATCTTCCCAAGATCCTCCCCATTTGACTCCGACCCCGCCCATCCAAATATAACCCACATGGTTGAGGATGGGCAGGTCAAAACATGATGTCTAATGGTAGTAACCCCCACGGCGGCTGGCAAGGTTCCTCACTTCCCGTGCAGGTACTCCTCGTCGCTGAAGGAACCCACCCAGTGCGGCTTGAAGCCCACCAGCATGGCAATGATCCAGCCGTTGAGCATACATTCCGGAAAGAACATCATGGGCGTCAGCTTGAGAAACTTCTGCTGCAGATCCCACCAGGGAAAGACATCCATGAGCAGCAGGCCGCCGGTTATCAGGCTGGCCATGATGACGAATACCAGCCCCCCCGCAAGAAAGGCGTTCACCAGCACGTAAACGAAAAAATGCTTGGGCGCATTGACCCGTGTTATGCCCAGCAGCGTCTGGGTGATGGAAGCCGGCATGAGCACGGAAAGAACCACGGATGGAAACCAGCCACCCCAGTCATTGAGCCCGGCAAGCATCACTCCCGCCAGGGCAAGGCTGCCGGCGATGATAGCCAGGGACCAGCCGAACATCAGGGTAACGATGACCATGCCGGACAAATGCCAGTAGAACCCGGGCAGCATTTCCACCCGCATATTCCACAGGAAGAACAGGAACACCACGGCACCCAGGAAAACGTGCTGCTGCCCCCTGTCCTTCAGGCGGCGCCAGTTCGCCCAGCGCAGGGCAAACCACAGGGCAAGGAAAAACAGGCCGGCGAATAACACCTGCCAGAAAGGATGGAATAAACTGCCGGACAACTCCATATACTTCTACCTGACCAGCCCGAGCATTTCACCCGGGAACGCGATAATCGTGCCGGGATCGGCGTTAAGGTGCGGGTTTGCAAAGGGGTCGGAGTCAAATTCCACCCAAACTGTTACATGAAACGGGATCAAACTGTTCCATGCCATGGGATCTTCCCAACATCCTCCCCATTTGACTCCGACCCCGCCCATCACCGCAGATGGACGGCGAAACCGGTGGGAGGGCGCGTTCAGCGATGCCGGTAACATTTTGTACTTTGCCAATATTCCAAAATTCTTCATGAAATGCCATAGGGCACCTCGAAAAATACGAGGTGCCCGTGCGGGACAAGGATGTCCCGCCATTTTCAATCACCCAAGTGATTGAAAATGAAGCAAACCGGAAACCGCGTTTTCGGTTTGCGTGGAGAAAAATAGCCTGGATGGCTATTTTTCGAGATCCCCCATAAACTAGAACATTGTTTCAGCGACCGGGTGAAATGATCGGGCCAGCCATGGAATACAGACCACTGGGAAACAGCGATATCCGCGTAAGCGCGCTCTGCCTGGGCACCATGACCTGGGGCGAACAGAATACCGAAGCCGAAGCCCACGAGCAGCTGGATTACGCCTTGGACCAAGGCATCAACTTTTTGGACACCGCGGAGATGTACCCTGTTCCCGCCAGGGCGGAAACCCAGGGCGCCACGGAGTCCATCATAGGCAGCTGGCTGAAAAAGCGCGGCTGCCGTGCCAGGGTCGTCATCGCCACCAAGGTGGCGGGCCCCGGCCGTGACTGGCTGACCCATTTCCGCGGCGGCAACAACCGCCTGGACCGCGCCAACATTGAAAGCGCCGTGGACGAGAGTCTACGCCGCCTGCGAACGGATTACATTGATTATTACCAACTGCACTGGCCGGACCGGCAGACCAACTTTTTCGGCAAGCTGGGCTATCCCTGGCCGGAGAAAGACGACAGCGTTCCCCTGGAAGACACCCTGGGGGTGCTGGCCGACCTGGTGCGGGCGGGCAAGATTCGCGAGGTGGGGGTCTCCAACGAAACCCCCTGGGGCGTCATGCACTGCCTTTGCCTGGAACAGACCCGGGGCCTGCCCCGCATCCAGGGCATACAGAACCCCTACAGCCTGCTCAACCGCAGTTTCGAGGTGGGGCTGGCGGAAATCAGCCACCGGGAAAAAGTGGGGCTGCTGGCTTATTCTCCCCTGGGATTTGGCGTGCTCAGCGGCAAATACCTGGATGGGCGACAGCCGGCCGGCGCGCGCCTGACCCTGTTTCCCGAATACAGCCGCTATTCCGGCCCCCAGGCCAGGGCGGCCACCAGGGAATATGTGCAACTGGCCCGCGACCACGGCCTGGACCCAGCACAAATGGCCCTTGCCTTTGTCACCGGCCGGCCTTTCGTGACCAGCAACATCATCGGCGCCACCACCATGGACCAGCTGCGCAGCAACATCGCCAGCCTGAACACAAGACTCCCGAGAGAAATCCTGGAAGCCATCGACGGGATTCACGCCCGTTACACCAATCCCGCGCCCTGACCGGCCTCTTGCAAGAATTCCCGCGCCTCGTCCGCACCCAGGGCGCGGGCATAGTAATAACCCTGCACTTCGTCACATTGCTCCTGCCGCAGCAGCGCCTCCTGTTCCCTGGTCTCCACGCCCTCGGCGATGACTTTCAGGTTCAGGGTTTTGCCCAGGGCGATGACGGCGCGCACGATGGCCACATCGTCCTCGTCGTCGGGAATGCCCTTGATGAAGGAGCGGTCGATCTTCAGCTTGGACAGGGGCAGCTGCTTCAGGTAGGCCAGGGAGGAATAGCCGGTGCCGAAGTCGTCCACGGCCAGGGAGACCCCCAGCTCACGCAGCTCCGTCATAACCGATATGGCCTGCTTGGTATGGCTCATGATGAAGCTCTCGGTCAGCTCCAGCTCCAGCCAGTCGGTCTGGCAGCCGGTTTCCCGCACAGCTTTGCGCACCACGTCGAGGAGCGCATAGCCCCGCAGTTGCCGGGCGGATATGTTCACGGATATCAGGCCGGGCTCCAGCCCCTCCTTGCGCCATAGGGCGATCTGCCTGCAGGCCGTGCGCAACACCCACTCCCCCAGGGCCAGGATGAGGCCGGTCTCCTCTGCCATGGGGATGAACTGACCCGGTGGAATCGTACCGTGCTCCGGATGATGCCAGCGGACCAGGGCCTCGAAACCCACCACTGTGCCCGTGCCCAGGCTGATCTGGGGCTGGTAGCAGACCTCGAACTGGTTTTCCCGCAGGGCCCGGCGCATGTCTGCTTCCATCTTGGTGCGCTCGATGGCCGTGCGGGTCATTTCTTCCACGTAGTACTGGAAAGTGCCCCGTCCTGCTTCCTTGGCCTTGAACATGGCCGTGTCAGCATTGCGCAGCAGGGTATGGGCGTCATGACCATCCTGGGGATAAAGGCTGATGCCGATGCTGATGGTGAGAATGAACTGGAACTGGTGCACGTTCAGCGGTTCGCGCAGGACTTCCTGCAGACGCTTTACGCAGTGCATGGTGCTTTCCGGTTCCTTGAGCGTCTCCATCACCACGGCAAACTCATCACCGCCAAGACGGGCGATGGTGTCCTGCTCCCGCACCGCACCCCGCAACCGTTTGGTGATTTCCTTCAGCACCTCGTCGCCCACGGCGTGGCCGAAACTGTCGTTGATCTGCTTGAATTGGTCCAGGTCTATGTAGAGCACCGCCAGCAGCTCCCCGCTGCGGCTGACACGGCGCAGGGACTGCTTGAGACGGTCGAAGAACAGCTTTCTGTTCGGCAGGCCAGTGAGCAGGTCATGGTTGGCCAAATGCTCCAGGTTGCGGGTCTTCTCCTCCAGCTCCAGGGTTTTGCGCCTGACCAGGGCGCGGAACAGCAGGACCAGGGCAAAAAGCGCCAGCCCTACCACGGCGGCCAGGGCCAGCACCCACCTGATCCATCCCGGCACGCCCCTCCTATCCTCGAAGGGCCTGAACCAGCGCTCCATCGCGCGGTAATAGACTGAATTCTTGTCGGTCTTCCAGTTGCGTATGTAGGTATCCAGGGTATCCAGCAGGGCCTGCCTGCCGGGCGCGGCAGCGAATACCAGCAGGGAAGGGTTGACCAGGATACTGGTGGGCTGGAGCTTGAACTGCCCCGCATGGCGACGGCCGTAGTAGGTATTCACCAGGCCGGCATCCACCCAGCCGATGCTCACCAGGCGGAACACGTCACTGAAGGCATCCACCTCGTGAAAATTGGGTTTGACCCCCAACTTGTTCAGCTCTTCCACGAGAACACGGTACTGGATGCTGCCCTTGACCACGGCCAGCCCCTTGCCATCAAGCTCCTTCAGGCTGGGGATGTTCCTGCCCTGCTGTACATAGATCACCGACCAGCTCGACAGCACCACCTCGCTGCCCAACAGGAAGCGTTGGGCCCGCTGCTCTGAGTAGGCGACGTCCGGCATCAGGTCCAGGCTTCCCTTCTGGAGCTTCTCCAGGCATTCTTTCCACTCGCAGGCAACATAGTTCAGGACCCAGCCTTCCCGCTCCGCTACCCTGTCCAACAGTTCGGCGAAAAAACCGTCGGGCCGCCCCTGTCCATTCAGGAATATCTTGGGTTCATTCTGATAGATGCCTACATTTATCCTGGTTTCCGCCCGCGCAGCAACGGCCTGGCTGCAAAACAACATCAGCAGGCACAAGCGCAAAACCAGCGAAAACATGAAATCTCCCGACCTTCCCGGCCCCTAGCAGAATGTTGACAAGCCCCTCCGTGGACGCTTTCAACCCTGGAAGCGGAAAACGCGGCTTATCGCCATCGAAAATGACGCCACTTCCATGTGCCGCGCACAAGGCATTGAAAATACGGTGTTTTTCGATGCCTTGTCAGCAGTTAGACTGCTATCCATCCGGATGCAATAAACAAGCCGCCCCCTTTGCAGACGATTGTCGACCACGTCACATATTATCGCAAATTGCTACCCCCAATCATGCTTCTGAGGAAAAAACCCAAAAAAATACCGGAAAGAATGGAACCCTGTTTTCCCGGTATAATCTCCTCCCAACCCTTTCGAGCAGAACACCCGAGACATTCATGCAACGTAAAGCAGTAGCCCTGATTTCCGGCGGCCTGGATTCCCTGCTGGCCGTGCGCGTCATGCAGGAACAGGGCATTTACGTCGAGGGAATCAACTTCTTCACGGGGTTCTGCGTGGAGGGCCACACCCACGCCATTCGCAAGAAGGACCAAAAAAAACCAAAGCGCAACAATGCCTTGTGGTGCGCCGAGCAACTGGGCATCAAGCTGCACATCATCGATATCGTGGAAGAATACAAGGACGTGGTGTTCAACCCGAAATATGGCTACGGCGCCAATCTCAACCCCTGTCTGGACTGCAAGATTTTCATGGTGAAAAAGGCGAAGGAGTGGATGGAAGCCCATGATTTCGACTTCATCATCACCGGCGAGGTAGTGGGCCAGCGCCCCAAGTCCCAGCGCAAGGACACCATGCCCGTGGTGCAGCGCGACTCAGGCATAGACGACCGTCTGCTCCGCCCCCTGTGCGCCAGGAACCTGCCCCCCACCCTGCCCGAGCGCGAAGGCTGGGTGGACCGGGAGAAGCTGTACGATTTTTCCGGACGCAGCCGCAAGCCCCAGATGGCCCTGGCCAGGCAGTTCGGCTTCGAGGACTATGCCCAGCCCGCCGGCGGCTGCTGTTTTCTCACCGACGAGCAGTATTCCCTCAAGCTCCAGGACCTGTGGCAAGCCCGGGGTGAAAAGCGTTACGAGATGGATGACATCATGCTCCTCAAGGTGGGGCGCCATATCCGTCCGGCGCCGGAATACAAGCTCATCATTTCCCGGGAGGAAGGCGAGGGCAAGTTCCTGCAGGGCTACCGCAAGCAGTATCCCAGCCTCAAGACCACCAGCCACCCCGGCCCCCTGTGCCTCATCGACGGCGATTTTGCCGAGGAACAGATCGAGCAGGCGGCGCGCATCGTGGCCCGCTACAGCCAAGGCAAGAATGCCGACAAGGTGGAGCTGGAATACCGGGACACCGAAGGCAATACCCGGCAGCTAAAAGTCACGCCCCTGCCTCCCCACGAGCTCAAGAAGGAGTGGGTGGTATGACATACCCGAACCTGGCAAACGAATGTAGGTCGGGCTTCAGCCCGACATTGTCTCCGACGAAGGATGAGCTGTTCGATTCGGAAAAGGCCTGTCCGGGAGGCGGCCATGGCGCATGAGACTCTCGACTGCCGCCGCCTGCTCTGCCCCATGCCCGTGATTCGGGTGCAAGACCGCGTTGCCGAACTGCAGCCCGGGGACGAGCTGGAAGCCATTTGCACGGACCCCGGGGTCATGCAGGACATTCCCGCCTGGTGCCGCATCAACGGCCACCAGGTGCTGGAACAGAAGGTCGAGGACGACGAGTATATTTTGCGCATCCGCGTCGGGGAGCCGAGTCCATGAGCGAGAAGCCTCAAATCGGCTCCCAAGAGCACCGGGATCGGCGCAAGGAGGAATCCGGCCGGGTGGCCTTGGTGGGAGCCGCGGTCAATCTCATCCTCAGCGCCGTGAAGGTGGTGACGGGGATCATCGGCAATTCCCAGGCCCTGATCATCGACGGTATCCATTCTCTGTCCGACCTGATGACGGACATCCTGGTGCTGCTGGCCTCCCACCATGCTTCCCATGGCCCGGACGAGAACCATCCCTACGGCCATGGTCGTTTCGAGACTGCCGCCACCCTGGCCCTGGGCACTTTCCTGGTACTGGTAGCCGGGGGCATCATGTGGGACTCCATTGAACGCCTGTCCCATGCCGGAGATGCGCAGACCCCTAAAGCCATCGCCCTCTACGCCGCCCTGTTCTCCATCCTGGCCAACGAGGCCCTGTACTGGTACACCATCATCGTGGCCCGCCGCATCAACTCGGAACTGCTGCGCGCCAATGCCTGGCACCACCGGTCCGATGCGGTGTCCTCCATCGTGGTCCTCATTGGTGTGGCCGGTGCCATGCTCGGGCACGGCTGGCTGGATCTGGCTGCCGCCCTCATCGTCGGTGGCATGGTGGCCAAGATTGGCTGGGATCTGGGCTGGAGCGCCATGCGCGAACTGGTGGACGAGTCCCTGGAAGAGGACAAGGTGGAACAGATCCGCCATATCATCAGGAACATCCCCGGCGTCAGTTCCCTGCACATGCTGCGCACCCGCCGCCAGGGTCACGAGGCCATGGCCGACGTCCACGTCCAGGTGGACCCCATGATCTCCGTCTCCGAAGGCCACATGATCGCCATTGCCGTGGAAGAGCAGATCAAGGCGGGCATCGAGGAGATCTCCGACGTTACCGTCCATATCGACCCGGAAGACGACGAAACCATGCCCACATGCAAGGGCCTGCCCCTGCGCGAGGAGGTGGACGCCCGGCTACAGGAGGCCTGGAAGGAACTCAAATGCCTGGGGAGGGAAGACCGCATCCTGCTGCACTACCTGGGAGGACGAATCTACCTGGAGGTATTCTTCCCTCTGGCCTGTTACCAAGGCCAGGAGGCTGCCGCGGCACTGCGGGAGAAGATGCAGGAAGCCCTGGGCGACGATCCGGATTTCGGCGAAGTACAGCTGTATTTTGGTTGAACCGCGCACCCGGCGGGTGCATTGGCAGGGACAAACGCACAAATTCGGTGCGTATTGGTTCCCTCATCCAAGGAAGCTACCTGGTCGCCAGCTTATAAAATTCCTTATATATACCAATCAAGCATTTTCCCTTGACCTGCCTACCCCAGGAGTGGCATGGTTCATGCACTAAAAATCGGGACTTTGATGAGACCCGGGCCGGAAAACCGACTTTTCCGGGGGTCCATTGTGTATTATTGATAACCAACCGGAGGGGCAAATGTCCGCAAAAGACGTCCTCAAGATGATCAAAGACAACGACGTGAAATTCGTCGATTTCCGTTTCACCGATACCCGGGGCAAGGAACAGCACGTTTCCGTACCCGCCAGCGTCATCGATGAAGACCTGTTCACCGAAGGCAAGATGTTCGATGGTTCTTCCATTGCCGGCTGGAAAGGCATCAACGAGTCCGACATGATCCTCATGCCGGATCCCGACACTGCGGTCATCGACCCCTTCGCCGACGAAACCATGCTCAACCTGCGTTGCGACATCCTCGAGCCCTCCACCATGGAAGGTTACGAGCGTGATCCCCGCTCCGTGGCCAAGCGCGCCGAAGCCTATCTGAAAAGCACCGGCATTGCCGACACCGCCTACTTCGGTCCCGAGCCCGAGTTCTTCGTTCTGGATGACGCCCGCTGGGGCGCGGATATGTCCGGCGCCTTCTACAAGGTGGACTCCGAAGAAGCCGAGTGGAACTCCGAGCGCGTCTATGAGGACGGCAACATCGGTCACCGTCCCGGCCTGAAAGGCGGCTACTTCCCCGTGCCTCCCGTTGATTCCCTGCACGACCTGCGGGCCGCCATGTGCCTGGCCCTGGAAGAGATGGGCGTCAAGGTTGAAGTGCATCATCACGAAGTGGCCACCGGCGGCCAGTGCGAGATCGGCACCATGTTCGACACCCTGGTCAAACGCGCCGACCAGAACCAGATCATGAAGTACGTCATCCAGAACGTGGGCCACGCCTACGGCAAGACCGTCACCTTCATGCCCAAGCCCCTGGTGGGCGACAACGGTTCCGGCATGCACGTGCACCAGTCCCTGGCGAAGGACGGCGAGAACATCTTTGCCGGCGACCAGTACGGCGGCCTGAGCGAAACCGCCCTGTACTACATCGGCGGCATCATCAAGCACGCCCGCGCCCTGAACGCCTTCACCAACGCTTCCACCAACAGCTACAAGCGCCTGGTGCCCGGCTTCGAAGCCCCCGTGATGCTGGCCTACTCCGCCCGCAACCGCTCCGCTTCCATCCGCATTCCCTGGGTCGCCAGCCCCAAGGCGCGCCGTATCGAGGTACGTTTCCCCGATCCCACCGCCAACCCCTACCTGGCCTTCTCCGCCATGATGATGGCCGGCCTGGACGGCATCCAGAACAAGATCCACCCCGGCGACGCCATGGACAAGGATCTGTACGACCTGCCCGCGGAAGAAGCAGCGGCCATCCCCACCGTCTGCCACAGTCTGGATCAGGCCCTGGAAGCCCTGGACGCGGATCGCAGCTTCCTCACCGCCGGCGGCGTATTCACCGACGACCTCATCGACGGCTACATCGAGCTGAAGATGGAAGAAGTCACCCGCCTGCGCATGACCACCCATCCGGTGGAATTCGACATGTACTACAGCCTGTAATACCTGTTGCACACAGGCCCCAGCGGGCCTGCCATGCCGAAAAACAGCCCCGGCCTCGTGCCGGGGTTTTGTTATTGTGGGAAAACTCCCCACTTCACGCCATGCCGTTTATAATTGTTGGCTTTATTGACCCCCGTCAATTAAACCTTCAGATGTATTCCGGGCTAAGTCTAGCTCCCAATAAATGATTGGATTATACTTATTGGCAAAGAACAAAGAAAAACAGAGCGTGAATCAAATACACAAATATTTGATATCGGCTGACCAAAGTAGTGTGAGGCAGTGGTGTATTTACCGGGAGAATAATACTATGAAACTTACAAAATCCATAATCATCGGCGGTATGGCTGTACTTCTTTCAAGTGCAGCCTTTTCGGATTCTGCAAACCCATACAATAAGGAAGAATTAGTTACGGCACCAAGTTCTATTTCTGCTCCAGAAATACAAATGGCGTATGGTCCAAATACGGTTTGGACCAGCATATATGCTTCCGAATTCAAAGAAAGGGATGGCGTGCCACTTGACGGCGTGGGTAGCGGATATGTATATCCAACAGCAGACTATGCACATTATTTTGCACAATTGCACCTGCCCAATGGAGCATCTATTGAGTGGATCTATATGCGCCTGCATGACACTGACTCGACAGGGTATGTCCGTTTCTGGCTAACGGGGTACGAAGCTGGCACGAATACCGATGCGCCTTATTACACCGACGCACTGGGCTTGGATTCCGGTTATTCGGAAACCCCCGGTTATACCACCGTCGGAAGTGCACCCACCACGCCGGTCATCCTCCATGAGTGGGATGATCTCGATGGAGATGGAACCTCCAATACGTCTGCATGGGTTATCAATGTAAGAGTTAATGGCACTGCTGGCAACTTGGGTTTCTGGGGGGCTGCCGTCATGTGGAAGCGCAATATACGCCCAGCTCCCGCAACCGCCACCTTCTCTGACGTACCAACGGATTACTGGGCTTTTGCAAGCATTGAAGCTCTTAACGCCAGCGGCATCACCGCAGGATGCGGCGGCACCAATTTCTGTCCGGATGACAATGTGACCCGCGCCCAGATGGCAACATTCCTAGCTCGGGCACTGGGGCTGCACTGGGGAACTTGAGCAGGCAAACCAGCTGTTGGTTAGGACCCAAAAGCACCCCAATTTATTGGGGTGCTTTTTTCACAGGCCTTTCCTTACGCATGGAAATATGGAAATACTTGAACACCTACAACTTAATTGTGTAGGGCATTGACCGAGAAGGCATCTGTCCCCGCACGCCTGGCCGTCTGGCGCAACCGCCATGTCTTTGGTATTACATCCAAGCCTTATTTTTTTCTGACAGGGCAGCCCGGTACAGACAAAGACATCCAGGGCGCGGCAAAATGGCTGGAGCGCGCCGCCTCCCAGGGTCATGGTCCGGCCCAATACATGCTGGGGCTGATGAAGCTCCAGGGCTATGGCGTGGAAAAATCCGCACAGCAGGCGGCATCACTCTTTGAGAAAGCCGCGCGTCAGGATTACCCGCCTGCGGCTTTCGCCCTGGGCATGATGTACCTTCAGGGACGGGAACTGCCCCAGGATCGCGACAAAGCCGCCCTGTGGCTGGAAAAAGCCGCCAGGAAAGGCAATTTGCAAGCCATCTATGAGCTGGGGCGGCTTACAAAACAAAAGGACGAAAAAGCCTGGCTGGAAGCCATGCAAACCGCAGCGCAGGGCGGTTACCCTCCGGCTCAGTATGATCTGGGCGCCGCTTACATGACAGGCGCACTGGGGCTGCCCAAGTCCCCGGAAAAAGGCATTTTCTGGCTGAGAAAAGCCGCCGAGCAGCACTACCCGCAGGCGGCCTTCGACCTGGGCTGGGCTTACGAAACCGGCACGGGCACGGAACAGGATCTGGCGACAGCCATCCGCTGGTACCAGGCCGCCGCCAAACAGGGCTATCCCCGCGCCCAATACCAGCTTGGCCTGCTCTACGGAGAAGGCCAGGGAGTCAGCAAGGATGAGGCCCACGCCCTGCGGCTCATGCAAGCCGCCGCCCAGGCCGGCCTGGCGGACGCCCAATACGCCCTTGGCGTCATGTACGACCTGGGCAGCGGAACACAACAGGACTTCGGCAAGGCCATGAACTGGTATCTCAAGGCAGCCGCTCAGGATCACGCCAAGGCCATGTATGCCATCGGCAACCTCTATGCCAACGGATATGGGGTGAACAAGGATCTCAAGACGGCCAGAACATGGTATTGCAAGGCTGCGCGCCTGGGGCTGCCTCAGGCCCTGAAAATCCTCGACAACCCGGAAGACCTGGATCAGAGCTGCCCCCCATGACAGCTGCCCTTTTCCTCCCGGAAAGCGCCCGGGCCTGGAGGACAGAGGCATTCCCCCAGGTTCTGAAAGCGGAACTGGAAAAACTGGGACTGAAGGAACTGCCTTTGCAGCAGGGCCTGTCCGCTTCAAGCGTCGCCTTGGACGATGAACTACAGGCCGTCATTCTTTCAGTGGAAGAGACGGGAACACATGTGGATGTACATGCCGGCATCTTTTATACCGGCATCATCGCCGGCTGCAGTTGCGCCGACGACCCTACGCCCATGGACCGGGTGGACGAATACTGTGAAATCCATGTCCGCATCGACGCCGCCACGGGAGAAAGCACCATCAGGCTTTCCCCGGACTGAATACCCTCTCTGCTGAGAAGGATGTCGTAAAAGCCCTTCCCCCGGGGTTTTACGACTCGGAATCGGAAAAATGCGATTTTCTGGTTCCTCCTTGCATCGCGGAGCCTGTGCCGGTCAGGAATACAGCCGCGGCACCTCGAGCTGATCGTGAATGGCATTCACGGCATCAGGGGCCAGATTCAGCGCCTGGGCCAGCTGATGCAGATACCTGGCCTCGGGGTTGCTGTCCAGATCAATAGCCATCAGGGATGCCAGATACACCTGGGCTTCCATCCCCGGGGGAGCATCGCGGACCAGCGCCTCCACATCCACGGGGGCTGCCATCTCATCCTGAACGAACATCATTTCTTCAGGCGTGATGTCGTCACCCAGTCCCTCGATGATATGCCGCTGCTCCTCATCATCCACCCGGCCATCCGCCTTGGCGGCATAGATCATGGCGCGAATCATCACCATGGCCTGTTCATTGGCTTGTTCGGGCTCCAGGTCAACCTCCATATCTGCCAGTCCCATAGCGCCGGATGAACCGCCAAACTGTTTCATGGCCATGGCCAGCAGGGCGCCCAGTCCACCGACTCCGGCGGTGGATTTGCCGCCTCCCAACAGACCGCCCAATACATCCGCCATGCCACCGCCACTGGCTGAACCGCCTCCCAGCAAACCCCCCAGCATGTCTCCCAGGCCACCGCCGGAAGGCGCGGCTCTGCCGCCACCCATAACGGAGCCCAAAACCGAACCCAGGACGTTGGAGCCGGAGCCCCGGGAAAGTGCGCCGCTGTTGAGCAGGCTGCCAAGAATCTTCATTGCGTCGATTGCCATGATTGTCCCTCTCTCGTTATTGATGGTTTACCGCCATTGGAAATCCCGTTGCCATCAAGTTTCCCAACGGGATTCCGCATCCTTGTCGCTGTGGCGGGCCTCCACCCAGCGCTCGCCTTCCGGGGTGACTTCCTTTTTCCAGAAGGGTGCCCGGGTCTTGAGGTAGTCGATAACGAACTCGCAGGCACGAAAGGCCTCGCCCCGGTGGCGGCTGGCCACCATAACCAGAACGATGGGCTCTTCCGGTTGCAGCTCGCCCACCCGATGAATCACGCGCACTCCTTCCAGATCCCAGCGTTGCTCTGCTTCATCGACAATGGCCGCGAGGGCTTTTTCTGTCATGCCCGGGTAATGCTCCAGGGTCATGGTGTGCACCTGGTCACCGTCGTTGATGTCGCGCATCAGGCCCAGGAAGCTCACCACGGCGCCGATTCGGGGATTTCCCCGGCGCAGCTTTTGCTCTTCCCCGGCGGCATCGAAAGCCTCGGTCTGGATGCTGATGTACTTGTGCATTGAAAAAACCTCAGAACAGTGAAGCACTCAGTTCGTTGACGGCGGACAGCATGTCCGGGTCATCCGTCAGGGCCTGGGCGATGGCGCTGCGACATGCGATGACCGGCGCCACGTCGGCGGCCATGAGCTTGGCGGCATGCACCAGCAGGCGGGTGGAAGCGCCCTCATCCAACCCCTGCCCCTTGAGATTTCGGGTCATCTGGGCGAATTTCACCAGCTGGCGGGCCATGCGGCTGTCGATGCCGGATTCCTTCTCCACGATCTTCTGTTCGAGGGAGGCCTCCGGATAATCGAACTCCAGGGCCACGAAGCGCTGGCGGGTGGACTGCTTGAGATCCTTGAGCACCGACTGATAACCCGGATTGTAGGACATGGCCAGGCAGAACTCCGGCGGCGCCTCCAGCAGTTCCCCCACCTTTTCCATGGGCAGCACGCGGCGGTCATCCGCCAGGGGATGGATGACCACCGTGGTGTCCTTGCGCGCTTCCACCACCTCATCCAGATAACAAAGGCTGCCGTTGCGCACCGCCCGGGCCAGGGGGCCGTCCACCCAGACGGTTTCGCCCCCGCGCACCAGAAAACGCCCCACAAGGTCGGAGGCGGTCAGGTCATCATGACAGGACACGGTAATCAGGGGCAGCTGAAGGCGCCAGGCCATGTGTTCCATGAAGCGGGTCTTGCCGCAGCCCGTCGGCCCCTTGAGCAGCACGGGCAAACCATTGCGGTAAGCCGCCTCGAACACGGCAATCTCCTCTCCCACGGGCTCGTAGTAAGGCTCCTCGGAAAAGACATACTCTTCAGGGGTCAGCACACGGGCATGATGATGGGTCACGGAATCTCTCTGTCACTCGGTTGAACAGGACGCCAGCAGGCTGTTGAAAAACACCGTTTTTCGACAGCCTGTATGTGGCGCAAGGATGTGCCACCATTTTCGATGGCCGTAAGCCATTGAAAATGAAGGAAGCGGGAAACCGCGTTTTCCGCTTCCGTAGTTGAAAAAGTCCATGGAAGGACTTTTTCAACATCCTACTAGTGTAGCCCTTTTTTGCACAAGGGTTGGCCCTGGAAAAACGGGGTAGTCACCGTCATGCTCAGGCGCAGGTAGTGGACATGAGCTCTGCCTGCACATCGGACACCACGCTGTACACCCGGTTCTTCCCCTGGGCCTTGGCAAAGAGCATGGCCATGTCCGCGCGCTCCACAAAGTCGTCCAGATCATCGTCCTGTAACAGTTCCGTCACGCCAAAGCTGGCGGTTACCCGCTGATCTTCGGAAAACAGGCTGCTTTCCAGCAGCTTCCTCAGTTTCTCCGCCAGCTGACTGGCTCCAGCCCGGTCGGTCTCGGGCAGGAGGATGATGAATTCCTCTCCTCCCCATCGCGCAAACACGTCCGTGTTCCTCAACGCCCCGCCGATTACTGCAGTCACCTCCCGCAGGATCTGGTCACCAGCCAGGTGGCCTTTCTCATCATTGATTGATTTGAAATTGTCTACGTCAAACATGACCAGCGACAGGGAGTGGCCGTATCGCTCATGCCTTTCCTGTTCTTCCCTGAGCAGGGCCTCGAACTTCTGGCGGTTGAAAATGCCCGTGAGGTTGTCGATGCTCGCCTGGATGCTCAGGGCCCGGTTGATGCTCTGCAGCTCCAGTTTCTTCGCCTGGTGCCCCACCAGCAGGACCAGCAGCGCCGCCAGAAAGAACACTGCCGGCACGTAACTGGGTATGGTGTTCAGTTTCTCAGGCTTTTGAGGCGGCGGCAGGGGATGGGAAGGGACTCCCATTTTCTGCAACAGGCCAATGGCGGAGTAGGTCGTGTAGATATCACCGCCATACTGGCCCCTGGCGGATTGAAGAAAGGTGACATACTTGCTGATGGCATGGGTATCCAGGGCCGACATCCTCTCCATCTTCCATGCCAGCCAAACCACAAGGTGGGTGGCCTTCAGCGATGGCTGCTGCCGCTCAATGACGGGGAAGCGTGAAAAGGCGCCGGATTCGGCAAGATAATGAACCGCCTTCAGGTGTGCGACCAGGGCATCAACATCAATGTTTTCCTCTACCGCCCGGCGTTTTTCCGACTCGTCACCATTGGTGGTTTCAAATATGGAAATGAAGGCGCGGAAGGCGTTGTAGGCGTCGTTGGCCGGTTTTCCCGCCATGCTTCGGTAGCCACCGTTTTCCTCGTCGGCAAGGGAACGAACATAAGTACGCACCCGGTCGCTGAATTCCTGGGAGAAGGGCTTTTCCATGCGACGATGCAGAATTCCCAGGGCCCGCGCCGCAAATGATGTGGCCTTCATGCTGGAATTGAAGCCGTATTTCGGATAGTGCTCATCCCAGAAACCACCATCGGCATTCTGGTGGGCCATAATGAAATTCCAGATCCTTTGCAGATCCAGGCGGGGATCATCCATGAGATCCAGGGCATCCAGGGTGATGAGTGCATCCATGGTCGGGCGCACACCGGCGGTTGCCCCCGGCAAGTTGGCAAACCCCGCATAGGCGCTACCCTCGGCCTTCTCTCCCGATGCCTCAGGATGTTTCCAGTCCAGCTGCGGCTGATAAAGGCTCAGCACGTATTCAGCCACCGCCCGTCGGTTGATGGCTCGCAGTGCATCCAGATCCTTCAGGATGCTGATGGCGTAGCGGGTACCCCGCAGGGTGCTGTCGTTGAGCTGTGAAGGCTCGAACAGCATATCGGGGTTGGGAACGAAATACCCTGCCGGGTTCTGCCGCAGCACGACCCACTGTACGGTGTTGGCCGGCGTATAGTGAATATTTTGCTCGCGATAATCCTCCAAGGCCTGCTGGTACTGCGCCTGCATGCGGGAATGGCTCAAGGCGTCATCCGCAATCTTCCATTGAAAGAAGACCGCGAGGGTGACGAGCAACCCGGCCAGCAATAGCAAAATCCTGTTCACAATGTCCTTATCGCTATAAATCAAATGTCTGAAATCCCCGGCAGGTCATCTGCCTACCCGCGGGAATAATACAGCCATATTGAAAACAAAGGAGTTTTTTTCGACTCTTGAGTCCGTCAGGCTTTTCTTGGACGCCCCCTTGCTGCCAGAAAAACTCCTGCCTTTGCCCCTACATACGACACATCTATTAGCATATTTGAAAATTCGATTGTAGAACCATGGCGATTCGGCGCGAACGGGAGTATCGTTACGGGCTTGAATGCGGGCTTGCGCCCGCAAGGGAGGCCTATTTCATATAACGGGCCTGTCCCGGCAACGAGATTCCCGGTTTTTCGACCCCGGTCGGAAGGCCAGCCATCCTTGAAATGTAATCCGCAACGGAGGTAATTCCATGACGGAGGTAGTAGCCACAAACCAGACCATCCTGGTCGTCGGTGGCGGCATCAGCGGCATGACTGCCGCACTGGAAGCTGCTGAAACCGGTGCCCAGGTCGTCCTGGTCGAGAAACGTCCCTACCTGGGCGGTCGCGTGAGCCAGCTCTACAAGTATTTCCCCAAGCTGTGCCACCCAACCTGTGGCCTGGAAATCAACCAGCGCCGCGCCAAGATGAACCCCAATCTCACCATCATCACGGGTGCAGAAGTCAGCAAGGTGGAAGGTGAAGCCGGTAACTACACGGCCACCGTCAAGCTCACGCCTACCTACGTGAACGACAACTGCACCGCCTGCGGCGAATGCGCCAAGGCCGTGGAAGCGGAGTTCGACAACGAGTACAACTACGGCCTGAGCAAGCGCAAGGGCGCCTACCTCCCCCACGTCATGGCCCACCCCATGAAATACGTGCTGGATCCCCGCATTATCGGCACCGATGATGCCCAGAAAGCGAAAGATGCCTGCAAGTATGACGCCATTGATCTGGACGACACCGAGAAGGAGATCCAGTTCCCCGCCGGCGCCATCATCTGGGCCACGGGCTGGAAACCCTATGACGCGGCCAAGATA
>Ga0256832_1000480_pt1 | contig 25892 bp, 18 predicted proteins | sample 134614metaG_FD_190534 | JGI IMG/M metagenome (GOLD analysis project Ga0256832, IMG submission 190534) | Hydrothermal vent microbial communities from Lau Basin, Pacific Ocean - 134-614 | ecosystem: Environmental > Aquatic > Marine > Hydrothermal vents | place: Pacific Ocean: Lau Basin | collected... | reverse complement strand
TGGAGCAGATGTGATATTGCTTATTGCCGAAGCTCTTGGAAAAGAAGATGTAAAAAACCTTGCTTCCATAGCAAAATCATTGGGAATGGAAGTTCTGCTTGAAGTTCACAGCAGGGATCAATTGTCAAAGTTGAATGACTATATTGATATAGTTGGAATAAACAACAGGAATTTGAAAACATTTGAAGTTTCAATTGAAAATTCAAAAGCGATATCAAAATATCTGCCTGAAGGTTTTATGAAAATTTCCGAAAGTGGAATTAATGAAACTGAAGATGTTTTAGAATTGAGAAATTATGGTTTTTCCGGGTTTTTAATAGGCGAGAGGTTTATGAAAACACCTCATCCGGCTCAAGCTTGTAAGTCATTTATTGATGGATTGAATAATTAAAAAGTGGGGATCAAAAGCATAATGACATGATCATCGGAGAAAGCTTCGGGTATCTATGCAATAACTTTAGTGGTAGCGTATGATTAAGAATGTTAGGAAATTGGAATTATGGAATATTGTTTGAATCGGGAATTAATCCCCCGCTGTTTACCCCGTGAAACAAACGAAGTGTTTTATCGGGGGCGGGGGAAAAAGGGGAACACTCCGCTGAACAACGGAGGGGTGGAGTTTGGGATTAATAGGTTTTAAGGTTTTGCTAGTGGTTTGCAAAGAAGGTCGAGAGACCCCATTACATTTTTATTACAGGGCAGCGCACTAGGCAGGCTTTTGTAAAGAGAGTGCTTCAAGGTAGTGTATGTTTGAAGTTGAAGGATTGGAATATCGAATATCAAACAAGGAATGATGATTTTTGAATTGGAAAGCGAAGTCAGAGACATTCGCTTATCAGGACTTACAATTAATGTTGTTTTGAAACAGGCATTAATCCCCCGCTGGCGGGGGAAAAAGGGGGTGGAAATTGGGAAAGCGAAGTCAGAGACATTCGCTTATCGGGTCTTCGCCAAGTGGTGGTATTGTACGATTGCGAATCGCCTTTGCTAAGGTCTTCGCCAAAGGCTACGACCGTCGGCGAAAGCTTCGGCGATTACAATCGGAATAGAGATTTTTGTATAGCAATGGCGGGTTGAAATCTCTATGGAGAATCGCCCAAATAAAAATAAAAAAATGAAAAAGAATTTAAAAATTAAGGTTTGCGGGATGAGAGATCCTGAAAATATCAGGGATATTTTGAAGCTAAAGATTGATTTTATGGGATTCATATTTTATAGATCATCACCGAGGAATGCAAAAATTATTCCTGACGGGATAGATTTTGGAAATACGAAAAAAGTTGGTGTATTTGTGAATTCCACTGTTGGAGAAATCATAAAAACAACCATGAGTTTTGATCTTGATTATTTGCAATTGCATGGAGAGGAAACTCCTGAATTTTGCAGGGAAGTGAAAAATACTGGCAAAAGAATAATAAAAGTTTTTAGTGTAGGTGATGATTTTGATTTTAGTGTTTGTGAAGAATATATGGACGTCGCAGAATATTTTTTATTTGATACAAAAGGCAAATTAAAGGGAGGAAACGGAGAATTATTTGATTGGAATAAATTGGAAGAATATTATCTTGATAAACCCTTTTTACTGAGCGGAGGTATTTCGCCTGAGCATAAAGAAAGTGTTAAAAAATTCTCTCATCCTCAATTAGAAGGAATAGATATAAATAGCGGTTTTGAAACAGAGCCTGGTATGAAAAATTATAAATCGATAAAAAAATTTTTAAATGAATTACGAAATTGATAAACATGGGTTTTATGGTAAATATGGTGGTGCTTTCGTCCCTGAACTCTTATTTGCAAATGTAAATGAACTGGAGAAGAGTTATAAAAGCATTATTGAAAGCGATAGTTTTCAAAAAGAGTATAAATCCTTACTTAAAGATTATGTAGGAAGGCCTTCTCCTTTGTATTTTGCAAAAAGACTTTCAAAAAAATATAAGACAAATATTTTTTTAAAAAGAGAAGATCTTAATCATACGGGAGCTCATAAAATAAATAATACTATCGGACAGATCTTGTTGGCTCAAAAAATGGGGAAAACGAGGATCATAGCCGAAACCGGAGCAGGGCAACATGGTGTGGCAACAGCTACTGTATGTGCTTTGATGGATATGAAATGTATTGTTTATATGGGTGAAAAAGATGTTGAAAGACAGGCACCTAACGTTGCCAGAATGAAAATGCTTGGTGCTGAAGTCAGATCTGTTTCTTCAGGTAGTAAAACTCTTAAAGATGCTACGAATGAAGCTATCAGGGATTGGATCAATAACCCCGGAGACACATTTTATATTATTGGTTCCGTTGTGGGGCCTCATCCATATCCTGATATTGTTGCAAGGTTTCAATCTGTTATAAGCGAAGAGATGAAAAAACAATTGCAAGAACATACGGGTAGAGAATATCCCGACAAAATAATAGCCTGTATCGGAGGAGGAAGTAATGCTGCCGGTGCATATTATCATTATATAGATGATGAAAGAGTTGAACTGATTTCAGTAGAAGCGGGAGGTAAAGGAATTGATACAGGAATGTCAGCTGCAACAAGTGTTTTGGGTACGGATGGAATAATTCACGGCAGTATGACCAAATTGATGCAAACGGAAGACGGACAAATAATCGAACCGTATTCTGTCTCTGCAGGTTTGGATTATCCCGGGATAGGTCCGATGCATGCATTTTTGATCGAAACAGGAAGAACCAAAGTTTTGACCGCTACTGATGATCAAGCGATAAAAGCAGGTTATTTGCTGACAAAAACCGAAGGGATTATACCTGCTTTGGAATCCGCTCATGCTTTAGCTGCTTTGGAAATGATAGATTTTGATCCAAAAGAGATAGTAGTGGTAAATTTATCGGGCAGGGGAGATAAGGATATGGAGACTTATTTAAATTGGGAGGATGATAAGATTGATGTAGATTGAAAAAGATTGAATTAGATTGAGTAGATTGAATTATATTGATGAAATATTGAGTGATGGTTGACAGAATGAGTTATAACTTTAAAAAACAGTTTTATGGGATTGAAAAGAATTGAAAATATATTTAAAAAGAAAAAAGATATCTTAAGCATTTACTTAACTGCAGGGTATCCAAAACTGCATTCCATGCCCGAATTGGTCGTTGCATTAGCTGATTCAGGAGTTGATTTTATCGAACTGGGAATGCCTTTTTCGGATCCTCTTGCTGATGGAGAGACCATCCAATATAGTAGTAGTGTCGCTTTGGAAAACGGTATGACCTTAAATGAGTATTTTAGTCAGGTTGCAGATATTAGGCAAAAAACAGAGATCCCATTAATTTTTATGGGGTATTTCAATCAGATGTTGAGATATGGAGTACAGGGATTTTTAGATAAATGCATTGAATCCGGTATAGACGGATTAATAGTTCCTGATCTGCCTCCTGAAATCTATGAGAAGAAATACAAAAAGATATTTGATGAATATGATTTAGCATTGTCTTTTCTTGTTACCCCAACTACAGATGAATCAAGAATAATGTATCTTGATAATCTGAGTTCAGGATTTGTCTATCTTGTTTCTACATCATCTACAACAGGGAAAGCGGATGCGTTTTCAGATGAACAAATAAATTATTTTAAAAGAATTAAAAACTTGAATTTAAAAAACCCTTTAGTGATAGGTTTTGGAATATCCAACAGGGATAAATTTTTAATAGCTAATAAATATGCTGATGGTGCTATAATAGGTTCCGCTTTTATAAAAGCCTTGAAATCTACAGAAGATTATCTTAAAGTACCGGAAATTTTTGTAAATAAAATATTAGGAAAATGATCATACAATTAGAAAAAAATATAACGGAAGATCAAAAATACGTAATCGTTGAAAAATTATTGAAAACCGGATATAAATCCAATTTTGTGTCAACACAATATTGTGATTATATCATAGGTGTGGGAAATGAAGAATTTGATATAAGGGCTATCGGTGTATTGCCGGGAGTAAAAGATATTCATATTGTTTTGGAATCATCAAAACTCGTATCCAAAAAATGGAAAACCAATGATACTGTCATTGATCTTGGAGATGGGATAAAGATCGGTGGGGGCAATTTTCAGATAATGGCGGGTCCATGTTCAATTGAATCCGAATCTCAAATAGAAACAACGGTCAGGCATTTATTGAAGAACAATATTAAGATCATGCGTGGTGGGGTACATAAACCCAGAAGTTCCCCTTATGCTTTCAGGGGTTTGGGGCTGGAAGGATTGAAGATCTTTTACAAACATTGCAAAGCAAATGGTATAAAAATAATAACAGAGGTGATGATGCCTGAGCAAATTGAAAGTATGTATGAATATGTTGATGTTTTTCAAGTTGGAGCCAGAAATTCTCAAAATTTTAATCTTTTGGATGCTCTTGGAAAACAAGATAAACCTGTAATGCTCAAAAGAGGTATTTCAGGTACTTTAGCAGAACTTTTGGCTAGTGCCGAATACATTTTTTCAAATGGAAATGAAGATATTTTGCTTTGTGAAAGAGGTATCAGAACTTATGAAAATTCTTATCGGAACACTTTTGATATAAATGCTATTCCCTATTTGAAAGAGAAGTCTCATTTACCGGTTGTTATAGATGCTTCACATGGCGTAGGGGTCAGGAGATTTGTAGAACCTGTAACTCTTGCAGGAATAATAGCAGGAGGAGATGCGGTAATCACTGAGGTTCATGAAACTCCGCAAAAAGCTTTTTCAGACGGAGCACAAACTTTAAGCCATGACGAAGCTGAAATATATTATGAAAATGTAAGAAATACATTTGAATTTAGAAGGATGTTGAAAAGGTATTAATAGACTTTTGGTAAAAATCTGAGGTTCAGATATGTTATTTCGGTATGATATTTGCAAAATAGTTTACGGGATTTGAACTTTTTTATAATATTAATTGTATTTGTTTATGTGAATGTATTAAAACAATATATTCATCAGTATTTGTTTTTCACAAATCCGCTTTAAAAGTAGAGTTATTTATATTAAATTATTTTAGCAAAAAACGACCTGAATGAGACAACTTAAAATTACCAAATCTATAACAAACAGAGAAAGTCAATCATTAGAAAAATATTTGCAGGAAATAGGGAAGGTTGATCTTCTGACTCCTGAAGAGGAAGTAGATTTGGCTAAGAGAATTAAAGAAGGGGATAAAGAAGCATTGGAGAAATTGACAAAAGCAAATTTGAGATTTGTCGTATCTGTTGCTAAGCAATATCAAAACCAGGGATTATCATTGAGCGATCTTATCAATGAAGGAAATTTGGGTTTGATCAAAGCTGCTCAAAGATTTGATGAAACAAGAGGTTTCAAGTTTATATCATATGCCGTTTGGTGGATTAGGCAATCTATATTGCAGGCTCTTGCTGAGCAATCCAGAATAGTGAGACTTCCGCTTAATAAAGTTGGATCGCTCAATAAGATCAATAGAGCTTTTGCTGCATTGGAACAAGAATTTGAAAGAGAGCCTACAACTGAAGAAATAGCAAAGTTGTTGGAATTGTCTGTTGAAGAGATTGAAACTACTCTCGGAGTTGCTTCAAGGCATGTCTCCATGGATGCTCCTTTTGTTGACGGGGAAGATAATTCTTTGCTTGATGTATTGGAAAATGATAATACTCCTGATACGGATGTCCATTTGGAATACAGTGAATCACTGAGAAGGGAAATTGACAGGTCTTTGAGTACCTTGACAAAAAGGCAAAAAGATGTTTTGATATATTATTTTGGTATAGGACTGGAACATCCTGTTAGTCTTGAAGATATTGGAGATATGCTTGGTCTGACAAGAGAAAGAGTAAGACAAATCAAGGATAAAGCTATTGCTAAACTTAGAGAGACAAACAGGAGCAAATTGTTGAAGCATTTTCTTGGAGCTTAGAGTTTTTTAATGTCAAATAAATCTAATAATATAAGTTTTGGCAAAAGAGGAGAGAAATTAGCTGCGGATTACCTTATTTCCAAAGGATATAAGATATTAGAAAAAAACTGGCGATTCAAGAAAGCAGAAATAGATATCATTGCAAAAGATAATGAAGGTATTTTGATTTTTGTTGAAGTAAAAACCCGCTCATATACCTTTTATGGAGAACCGGAGGCTTTTGTTGATGAAAAGAAAAAGAATCTTCTTTTAGATGCTGCTTCACAATATATGAATAAAGTCGGGTATGAATGGGCTATAAGATTTGATATTATCGGAATTGTTATTGATAAATCGGAAAATATCAATATTTCTCATTTTGAAGATGCTTTTTTTTCATAGATTTAAAATATTTGTTTAAAAATATTTGTTTTTGATAAAATTGTTATATCTTTGCGCTCCCGTTGAAATGTGGGTATAAAAGGACATAATGTTCCGATTTTATAAAATTTAAATTGATATTAAGATGAAAAAAGGAATACATCCTGGAAATTATAGAATGGTAGTTTTTAAAGATTTTTCTGTAAACGAATCTTTTTTAACGAGATCATGTGCACCATCAAAAGAAACAATCGTATGGGAAGACGGTAAAGAATATCCATTGATAAAATTGGAAATATCTTCAAAGTCTCATCCGTTTTTTACCGGTAAAATGAAATTTGTCGACTCTGCAGGTAGAATTGATAAATTTAACAAGAAATTTGCCAAGTTCAAGAAAGACTAAGTATTTTATAAAATATATACAAAACCTTGTCATGGAAGCACCGTGACGAGGTTTTTTTATGCTAAAAAGTCAGTTTCATATAGTATTTTGCTTATTTGTGTAATATTTTTGACAAATAGTTTGTTATGTATTATAAAATGTTGTAATTTTACATTAATTTTGTAATAAAATATTTTCAAAATGATAAGGATATTAAAGATTGTAGTTATCAGTATTTTTGCTTTTCTATTGATATTATGGATAACACTTGGTTTTAATACTTGTAATAATAAGAAAACAGATAATAATGTCCAAACAGAAATCCCGAATGATTCATTGGAAAACAATGATGATGTTGATATGGGTGATGATTTTTTTGGTGGAGATACTACAGGTACAACAAATGAAGCTGCAGTATCAAATAATGATGAAAATGTAAAATCAAAAGATGAAAATCAAGATGATTTTATAGATTACACAGGTGATACAAACGAATCAAAATCAAATGTCGTTTCAAAACCGGCTAAATCATCCGCACCAAAACCTAAAAAACAATCAACTGTTTCGTCAGGAGGAAGATATTTGGTAGTTGCGGGTAGTTATCTGGTTAAGAGTAATGCGGAAAAAATGAAAAAGCGTTTATATGATTTAGGTTATGACTCTGAAATTGTTAATTTTAATTTATCGCAATACTATTCTGTGTTGGCAGGTAGATACAATTCCAATAGTGAAGCAAGAAATACAGTTACTATTTTGAAAAGAAACGGAATTGATTCTTATGTTCACAAAAAGAAAAACTAATCATTAAAAAATATGTGTGGGAGAGCAAGTTTGACAGTTAATGAAAAAGAACTAGAAGACAGATTTGGCTCAAAATTTTATTCGGAAGATATTGAGAGATACAATCCCATACCCAATTATAATTTAGCTCCCGGACAGTTTTTCCCTATTATTACAAATGATGATCCTGAATTTTTCCATGTTTTCAAATGGGGTTTGATACCCTTTTGGGCTAAAGATAGTAAGTCCGGATACAAAATGATCAATGCCAGAGCAGAATCACTGGAAAGAAAAAATGCTTTTAAAGGAGCTTTTTATAGAAGAAGATGCCTGGTTCCACTTGATGGTTTTTATGAATGGAAGAAAATAAATAAAACTAAACAGCCTTACAGAATTGTAAGGAATGACAAAAGTATATTCTCTGTTGCAGGATTATGGGAGAGTTGGAAAGGAAATGACGGACAGATTATAAATTCATTCACAATGATAACTGTTCCTGCTAATTCCCTGATAAAAAAAATACATGACAGGATGCCTGCAATTCTATTTGAGGATGAAGAAAGATTTTGGATTGACAAAGATGTATCTCATACTGAAGCTAAAAAATTGCTAAAACCATTTCCTTCAAAATTAATTTATGCTTATCCTGTTTCTACAAAAATCAATAATGTCAGAAATAATTCACCCGATTTAATTAAAGAAATTTCAGAAGATAATTATTTTCAAGGCAAATTATTCCAATTAAAAGGATAATATACCGGGTTAATTATATGTAAATTAAATAAAAATTAAAATAAAAAAAGTAATAACATATTTATTTGTAGAAATACTGTTAACTTTGTTTATAAAATCATATTTATATCAGTCTATATTTTTATTATATTAATTTGTGTCTATGAATTACCTGAAATTCGATAAGAATAAATTAGTGAATCTGGCGTATTCACTTACTCATGAACTTTTAAGGGCAAATAGAAGCGGATCGTTTGCAACAACAACATTGGTTTTTTGCAATACACGTAAATATCATGGATTATTGATAACTCCTCAACCTATGATTGATGATGAGATGCATGTTTTGGTTTCATCTGTGGATCCTACAATTATTCAGCATGATTCGGAATTTCATTTGGGAATTCATAAATATCAGGGAGGTATTTATTCTCCCAAAGGGCATAAATATATAAGAGAAATTACAATTGATGCTATTCCTAAAACCACTTTTAGAGTTGGAGGAGTTGTCTTTTCAAGGGAATCTGTTTTTGTTCGAAATTCAGACAGGGTACTGATAAAATATACTGTTGAAGATTGCAATTCTCCTACAACAATCAGGTTGCAACCTTTTCTTGCTTTTCGCCAAAGACATAAATTAAGCAAGGCAAATAATTTTGTTGATAAATCATATAAAAAATCTCAAAATGGAGTAAATTTCAGAATGTATCAGGGTTATACTCCTGTTCATTTTCAGTTTTCTAAAGAAGTGGAATACATTCATGTTCCCGACTGGTATTATAATATAGAATATACCGAAGAAAAAAACAGGGGATATGATTATCTTGAAGATCTGTATGTGCCGGGCTTTTTTGAATTCAGATTGAAAAAAGGTGAAAGTATTATAATGTCGGCAGGAACAAATGAGGTCAATCCACAAGGTCTTAAAAGAATGTTTAATTCAGAAAAGAAACATCGGGTTTATAGGGATAGCTTTAAAAATAATCTGATAAACGCAGCAGAGCAATTTATTCAAAAAAGAAATGGTAAGACAGAAATAATAGCCGGATTCCCTTGGTTTGGAGTTTGGGGAAGAGATACATTTATTTCACTCCCGGGCTTGAGTACAAGTATTGGAAAACCGGAAATAGCAAAAGCGGTGCTGGATACAATGAGCAAAAATCTTAATGGGCCACTGTTTCCTAATATAGGTTCAGATGATAATGCATCCTATAATTCAATTGATGCTCCGATGTGGTATTTTTGGGCAATTCAGCAATATGTCTATAAGACAGGAAAATATAAAGAAGTCTGGAAAAAATACGGACAAAAGATGAGAGTTATACTCGAGGGATATAAAAACGGTACTGAGTATAATATCAAGATGCAGGAAAACGGATTGATATATGGAGGAGAACAAGGCAAAGCTTTGACTTGGATGGATGCTATTGCCGAAGGTAAACCCGTGACTCAAAGAAAAGGTATGCCGGTAGAGATAAATGTTTTGTGGTATAATGCCATAATGTTTTTTATGGAAATAGCTCAAAAAGCAAAAGCAAAAATAGATTTGACCTCATGGAAGGAAATATCGGAAATTATACCGGATTCGTTCACCAATACCTTTTGGGATGAAAGAAAAGGTTATCTGGCAGATTATGTAGATGGTGATTATAAGAATTGGGACATAAGACCTAATATGATTTTTGCAGCATCTTTACCTTATTCACCGGTTAAAGATAAGATCAAAGCAAGTGTGGTGAAAGTTGTTAAGAATGAATTGTTGACGACAAGAGGATTAAGAACATTATCACCAAAAAATCCTGCCTATGAAGGTAAATACGAAGGAGATCAAATTACCAGAGATAAAGCGTATCATCAGGGAACTGTTTGGCCATGGTTGTTTGGGCATTATGCTGAAGCTTATTTGAAAATACGAGGTAAAGCCGGAATAAATAAAATAGAATGGTATCTTGAGCAGTTTGAAAAGACACTATTGGAGCGCGGTATCGGAACAATATCAGAAATATTTGATGGTAATCCTCCGCATACTGCACGGGGAGCTATATCACAGGCATGGAGTGTCGCAGAGATTTTAAGGGTTATGGATATAATTCAGGAAATAAAGGATAGGGAGGAGTGATAAGGTTGTGGAATGGTAGTGGAGTAGATTGGTTTTAGATTGAATATAGATTGAAAGAGATTTGGGGAATGATGGGATGGAGGGATTGTTGCATGTTGCAAGTTTGAAAGTTTTTGGCACAGCTGCCCCCTCATCCAGCCCGCAAAAGCAGGGTTTAGAAAAAATGCAGGTGTTATATATTGAAGTGGAATTTGCGGGTTGAGGTTCTCCCTTTAGGGAGTTAGAGGGCAGTAGAGCAAAAATGAATGTTGGAATATTGTTTTTTTGTTCTCTGTTCCTTGTTCGTTGTTTTGAATTGGCAGGTGTTGGACTGTCAAATTTATTTGGTATAAAACGAAGGAATGAGTGTTTAGGATGTTTTAAAGTTTTGAGGTTTTAGGCACAGCTGCCCCCCTGTGAAATATTCATAACTGAATTTCACAGGGCAGGCTTCTGGCATCCCGCAAAGGCACAACGCTCCCCCTTGTAGTTTTACTCCACTGCGTTACGTAAAACGACAGGGTGAGGTAGCAACCCCCGGTGAAATACTTCGTTGATTTCACGGGGTAAACCGCAAAGGCAGGGTTTAAAAAAAATGCAGGTGTTATATATTGAATTGGAATTTGCGGGTTGAGGTTCTCCCTTTAGGGAGTTAGAGGGCAGTAGAGCAAAAATGAATGTTGGAATATTGTTTTTTTGTTCTCTGTTCCTTATTCGTTGTTTTGAATTGGTGGGTGTTGGACTGTCAAATTTATTTGACAGAAGACTAGGTTTGGAGGTGGTTTGTAAGAAGCATTTGTTTTGAGTTTTTGATTTTGTTTTAAATAGAAATCGATGTATAAATAAAAAATATTTTAATAAATGAAAATATTAATGTTCGGATGGGAATTTCCTCCACATATCACCGGAGGACTTGGTACAGCAAGTTACGGGCTGGTAAAAGGATTGCTAAAACGGGGTGCAGATGTCACATTTGTTGTTCCCAAAGCATATGGAGATGAAGATAAGAATGTAAAGTTAATCAATGCCAGTGATGTGACATTAAATATATTTGACAGGCACTTTATAGAACATCAGAAAAATCTTCATTATATTGAAATCAATTCCAGACTTGTTCCTTATCAGACTCCCGAAGAATATTTTAGATTATTGAATGTAAAAGAAAATTATGTAGAAAATATAGGGGACTCAGTATTTTCTGAGAAGTATGAGTTTTCAGGAAAATACGGTGAAAATATTCTGGAAGAAGTCCAAAGATATGCCCTTATTGCAACCGAAATAGTGAATAAGGATAAATTTGATGTGATTCATGCTCATGACTGGCTGGCTTATGAAGCGGGAATAGCTGCGAAAAATATAAGTGGTGCGCCATTGGTTGTACATATGCATGCAACAGAATTTGACAGGTCGGGAGAAAATATAAACAATGTTGTTTATGAAATAGAAAAAAGGGGGATGGAAGCAGCAGATTTGGTTATTGCAGTTAGCAATCTTACCAGAAATATTGTAATTAATAAATATGGTATTCCTCCTGAAAAAGTGAAAGTAATACATAATGCGGTAGAGCCGATTTATAAAAAAGTATTTGCAAATGAAAAGAAAAACGTAAAAGAAAAAATAGTGACTTTTCTTGGAAGGGTTACTTTTCAAAAAGGTCCTGATTATTTTGTAGAGGCAGCATATAAAGTATTACAAAAAGATGAAAATGTCAGGTTTGTAATGGCAGGTTCCGGTGATATGCTGAATAAAATAATTAAAAGGGTCGCTCAATTGAAAATTTCCAATAAATTTCATTTTACAGGATTTCTTAAAGGAGAAGACGTGGACAGAATGTTTGCTTTGAGCGATGTTTATGTTATGCCAAGTGTTTCCGAACCATTTGGTATTTCCCCGCTAGAAGCTATGCGTTCTAATGTCCCTGTTATTATTTCAAAACAATCCGGTGTTTCTGAAATTCTGAAACATGCTTTGAAAGTTGATTTTTGGGATATTGATGCGATGTCGGATTATATTTATGGACTGTTGCATTATAAAGGATTATCGGAAATGTTTAAAAAATATGGTAAAACCGAAGTGGATAATTTGAAATGGGAAAATGCAGCAAAATTATTGCTTGGCTTTTATGCGGATTTAGTTAAATAAAATATAAGTTATGAAATCTATTTGTTTTTATTTTCAGGTTCATCAACCTTTTAGATTAAGAAAATACAGATTTTTTGATATAGGCAAAGATCATCATTATTACGATGATTTTCAAAATGATTATATCATGAGAAGAGTTGGCGATAAATGCTATCTTCCAATGAATCAATTATTGTTGGATCTGATCAATGAATATGGAAGTCGCTTCAAAGTTAGTTTTTCAATTTCAGGTACAGCTTTGGATCAATTTGAAATGTATTATCCCGAAGTGTTGGAAAGTTTCAAAAGATTGGCGGAAACAGGGTCAGTAGAATTTTTAGCAGAAACATATCCGCATGCTTTATCTGCATTAAAAAGTAAAAACGAATTTACAAAACAGGTAAGTGAACAAAAGACTAAAATAAAGGAATTTTTCGGTCAGAATCCTGTTACTTTCAGAAATACCGAATTGATATATTCAGATGAAATTGGAGCTATGGTTGCTGATATGGGATTCAAAACGATGCTTACCGAAGGAGCAAAGCATATATTAGGATGGAAATCGCCAAATTATATCTATACTAATGCTATTAATCCTAAACTAAAACTTTTGCTGAAAAACTTCCAGTTGAGTGATGATATAGCTTTTAGGTTTTCGGAAAGAGCATGGAACGAATGGCCTTTGACTGCAGATAAATATGTAGGATGGCTCAATCAAATCGCTCCCGACGAACAAGTAATCAATCTATTTATGGATTATGAGACATTTGGCGAACATCAATGGGCTGAAACCGGTATTTTTGATTTTATGAGAGCACTGCCTGCCGAAGTGTTTAAACACAGTGATTTTGAATTTAATACACCGGCAGAAGTTAGTGAAAAATTTCAACCTGTTGCTAAATTGCATGTTCCATATCCTATTTCCTGGGCTGATGAAGAAAGGGATCTTACTGCCTGGCTTGGAAATGAATTGCAGGATGAAGCATTTGATAAGTTATATGCCCTGGAAGGACTTGTGAAAAGTTGTGGAGAATATAATATTTTGAAAGATTGGGAATATTTGCAGACAAGTGACCATTTTTATTATATGTGTACCAAATGGTTTTCCGATGGCGATGTTCATAAATATTTTAATCCATACGGATCTCCTTATGACGCTTTTATTAATTTTATGAATGTGTTGTCTGATTTTGAAATAAGGGTAAAAGATTGTATCGAATTGGCAGGAAAAAATCTGCCGGAAGAATATAAAGAGTATTTACCTGAAGAGTTTAAAGAATATCTGCCTGCTAAAAGCGAAAAAGCAGAAAAATCAAAATCATCAAAGAAACCAAAAAAGAAAGAAAGATCTAAAACAAAAAATGCAAGTCATATTTTATTTGAAAGTCTAAATAATCTTGATGAAAAAGAGCTTAAAACTTTTTTAAAAAAATTTGATAAAGAAACTATTTTATGTAGTTTTTATAATTCGAGTGAAGAATTGAAATCAAAGGTGAAAAAAGTCGTAAATAAACAATTGGCTGTCAGATTGGATAAATTTAATCCTAAAAAATCAAAACTTTCAAAAAAAGTTATTGATAATTCCAAACAAAGAATGAGGTATCATATTAAAAAATATTTTATAAAATAAAGCCGGAAATAAAAACATTTATCTGCATAGTGTCAGCAAGAAAACACTTTAAATTTGGCATTGATTGAATAATTTTACTTCAAAGAAAAATGTCTTCGGATCTCAGATTGGATAATTGAAGCTAAGGCTTGTATTTTAGTAATTGTTAGCAATAAATTGTTACCTTTGCATTCTTAATCTAAAATTTTCATGACAAATTTATTAATTTCGTAATAAAGCGAATAATTATTTTATTGAAATAAATAAAAATACAATATATATGAGTAATAAAATTTCTACTGTTTTTGAAGTAAGTTGGGAAGTATGCAATAAGGTTGGTGGCATATATACAGTTATTTCATCCAAGGCAAAAAGCCTTATGGAAAAATATGATAAAGTGATAATGATAGGACCTGATTTGGCAAAAGAAGATGAAGGAAATAAAGAATTTATCGAAGATAAGACTTTGTTTGAAGCATGGAGAATGCAGGCGGCTAAAAACGGTTTAAAGATAAGGGTAGGGCATTGGAATATTCATTCCGTACCCATTGTTGTTTTGGTTGATTTTACATCATTATTTAAAGATAAAGACAAAATATTTGCACATTTTTGGGAAAAATATAAATTGGATTCTTTAAGGGGAGAATGGGATTATATTGAACCTGTGATGTTTGGGTATGCGGCAGCACAGGTTATTGAATCTTTTTACAAATACAATCTTTTACAATATGAATCTGTAATAGCTCATTTTCATGAATGGATGACTGGTTCCGGTATACTTTATTTAAAGGAAAATCAACCGGAAATAGGTACGGTTTTCACTACCCATGCTACGATTTTAGGTAGAACTATCGCAGGAAATCATTTACCGCTTTATAGTAAATTGGCAGAGTATAATCCACAGGCTTTAGCTAATAAATTCAATATTACTGCAAAATATTCTCTGGAAAGATTATCTGCTGAGCATGCTGATTCTTTTACAACCGTATCTTCAATCACGGCAAAAGAATGTAAATACCTTCTTAAAAAGGAACCTGATATAGTCACTCCCAATGGATTTGAAGATTCAATGGTTCCCATCCAAAATGAATTTAATATAAAAAAACAGTTGTCCAGAAATAAACTGAAGGAAGTAAGTGAAGCTGTACTGGGTTATGAAATTAGTGAAAATCCTTTTTATATTTTGAATAGCGGAAGATACGAATTTAAAAATAAAGGGATTGATGTTTTTATTAAATCATTAGCAGATTTGAATAAAGAAGATCCTGATAGGGAAATAATTGCAATTATTGCAGTTCCTGCAGGTACCAAAGGTGTTAATTCTGTTGTAAAACAAAGAATGGCCGGGCAAAAAACAGATGATGAAAGAGCTTTTTTCTGTACTCATGAATTGTTTTATCCTGATAGTGATCCTGTTTTGAGTTTGTTAAAACAACTTGGAATGAAAAATTCCAAGGAAGATAAAGTTAAAATAATTTTTGTTCCTGTTTACCTAAATGGGAATGATGGTATTATTGATCTTAAATATTATGACTTTTTATTGGGATTTCATTTTACAGCATTCCCGTCATATTATGAACCCTGGGGTTATACTCCTATGGAAAGTCTTGCCTTTCACGTTCCTACCGTGACTACATCACTTGCCGGTTTTGGAGCATGGATAAAAGATAAACTGGATTCGGAAAATAAAGGAGCATTTGTTATAGAACGGACTGATGATAATGATGAGGAAGTAATTAAAGAATTAACTGACATAATTGGAGATTTTTCAACTTTACCTGCTGATAAATTTATGATGAGTTGTATAAGGGCATTTGACTTATCTAAATTGGCACTATGGAAAAATTTGATTTCAAAATATATAGAAGCATATGATCTTGCGGTTGGAAAAGCTGATATAAGAAAAGAAAATATTGATGAATATGTAGATTATAAATATGAGGGAATAAAATTTGAAGAGCTGGATTCCAGACAACCGAATTGGAAAAAGATTTTTATAAAACCTGATTTGCCGGAGAATATTTCGTTTTTAGAAGAATTGTCAAAAAATTTATGGTGGACATGGAATAAAAAAGCTGAATCGCTTTTTAAATATATAAACATTGATCTTTGGGAAGAAGTAGAACATAATCCGGTCACTTTATTGGAAAAACTGGATATTAGAAAACTTAAAAAATTGTCAAAAGATGAAATGTTTTTAAAAAATCTGCAAGAAGTAGAAAAAGAATTCAGGACTTATATGTCTGTCGAAAAGCCAGAGGATACTATTGCTTATTTTAGTATGGAATTTGGTTTGCACGATACATTGAAAATATTTTCAGGAGGTCTCGGGATTCTTGCAGGGGATTATATGAAAGAAGCCAGTGACAGCAATTACAATATGGTTGGAGTAGGACTGCTATACAGATTTGGATATTTTAAACAGAAAATAACACTGCTCGGAGATCAAATTTCGACGTTGACTCCCCAGAGATTTACCCATTTACCGATTTTACCTGTTAAAAATAAAAAAGGGGAGAGGTTAAAAGTAAGGATATCCTTACCGGGAAGAATTCTAGTTGCTCAAGCATGGAAAGTTTATGTTGGAAGAAATATTTTGTATCTTTTGGATACTGATATTGATGAAAATAATCCTCAGGATAAAAAGATTACTGCTCAATTATATGGAGGTGGATTGGAAATGAGATTATTGCAGGAAATTTTATTAGGTATTTGTGGAGTGAGATTATTAAATGAATTGGAGATCAAACCAAATATGGTACATATCAATGAAGGCCATGCTGCCTTTACGGGAATTGAAAGGTTAAGGAATTATATTGAAAAAGAGAATTTATCTTATTGTGTTGCCAGAGAGATAGTAAGGAGTTCAAGTTTGTTTACAACACATACTCCTGTTCCGGCAGGCCATGATGAATTTCCTGAGGAGATGATAAGGGCTTTTTTACCTAACTTTAATGAAAAGTTGCAGATAACATGGAATGAATTTATGAGTTTGGGCAGGATCAATCCTAAGAATAAATCTTCAAAATTTTCGATGAGTATATTAGCAGCTAATCTATCTCAGGAGATGAATGGAGTAAGTAAAATACATGGGGCTGTTAGCAAAAAAATGTTTGATAGATTGTATCCCGGATATTTTGCGCAGGAGTCTCATATTACTTATGTTACAAATGGAGTTCATTTACCTTTTTGGGCAGGAACCAAATGGAGTAAACTTTATAAAGAGTTTTTGGATGAGAAATATTATGAAAAACAGCTTGATAAAGACATGTGGAGTAAGATTTACGAAGTAAGGAACAGAGATATTTGGAACTTACGGAATTTCTATAGAAAAAAGATGGTTGATTACTTAAAAGAGAGGTTGAAAGAAGAAATGATTGCAAGAAATGAATCTCCTCGTGTGATATTTAAGATGTTGGAAGGATTAAGAGATGATGTTTTGACAATTGGTTTTGCAAGAAGATTTGCTACTTATAAAAGAGCATTGTTGATATTTAAAAATATTGACAGATTAAAAGAAATTGTCAATGATAAAAATAAACCTGTACAAATTGTTTTTGCCGGTAAAGCTCATCCAAATGATAAAGCAGGGCAGGATCTGATAAAAAGAGTAATTGAAATATCTAAATCTCCTGAATTTATCGGTAAAGTGTTTTTTGTTGAAAATTATGATATTACTCTTGCCAAATATCTGGTTCAGGGAGTGGATGTATGGTTGAACAATCCCACAAGACCTCTTGAGGCTTCTGGAACAAGCGGGGAGAAAGCGATTATGAATGGGGTTTTGAATTTAAGTGTTCTTGATGGTTGGTGGGCAGAAGGCTATGTTGAAGGTGCAGGTTGGGCTTTAAAAGAAGAAAGAACATATGAAAATCAGGAGTTTCAGGATGCTTTAGATGCTTTGACAATTTATAATTTGTTGGAAGATGAAATACAACCTGCCTTTTATGAAAGGGACAAAGATAATATTCCTGATGCCTGGGTAGATATGATTAAAAAAAATATTGCCGAAATAGTTCCTGACTTTACTATGAAAAGAATGATTGAGGATTATGACAATAAATTTTATAAACCTCAGATCAAAAGGACAAAAGAGATTTCAAATGATAATTATAAAATAGCCAATGAAATTGTAGATTGGAAAAATAAAATTCTTGAGAAATGGGATGATATAACGATACTGGGGGCAGAATATCCCGATTCAAATATCAGACCACTGATTTTGGGTGAAAAATTGAATGTGAAATTAAAACTTAATTTGGATGGACTGGATCCTGAAGATATCAGTGTTGAAATATTGTTAGGAAGAAAAAAACAGGATGGTACAGAAGAACTTTTGTATGTATTCAACTTGAAATTGAATAAATTGGATGGTAATATTGCAGTTTATCATAGAGAAATTCCGGCGACTATGTCAGGAGTTTATGATTTTACATTTAGAGTATATCCGAAAAATAAATTGTTGCCGCACAGAATGGATTTTCCTAAAGTTAAATGGATATAATTATATGTTATATCAATATTTTATATTGTTTTTTTGGAGTCTTGTAGCAGCAACTTTTTTTCCTGTTTCATCTGAAGTGTTTCTGGCAGGAATGATACAACAAAATAGTAAAATTATAATTTTGTCCGCTGTTATTGTAGCTACTATCGGAAATGTGATAGGGGGAATTATTACATTTTATATGGGATGGAAAGGTGGAGATATTGCTCTAAAAAAAATGTCTGAAAAAAATATTAAAAGATATCAAAAGGCTGAAAAAATAGTGAATAAATATGGCACCTATTCTATGGCATTATCCTGGGTGCCTTTTATTGGAGATTTTATAGTTTTATTTGGCGGAATATTCAAATTGTCAATAATCCCTTCAATAATTTGGATGACAATAGGTAAGTTTTTAAGGTATTTGGTATTTGCGCTTTCAGTTGCAGGTTTATTGGATTATTTTTTAATATGAGACACTAACAGGGGAATTAACATTGGGACATTTTTCATGTAATCCTTGTATTTTTCACCGTATTCTTCGATAAGCTTTTGTTCTTCAAATATAATTCCAATAGGCAAATATATCGAAATAATAATACAACCGGCAAGAATATAATTGTCAGGTGACAATAGAAATATTCCGGTCATTAAAGGATAACTTGCCGAATACAGTGGATGTCTGACATATTTATTGATACTTCCCGTATTCAATTGATAATGAATTTTATGTTCGGAATTAATCCTGTCCAGACCTAAAAATTCCTTAAAATCATAATTTTTGAAGGATATATAAAAAATATAAATTGAGAATATTATGAGAATAATACCAAGGGCACTTAAAAAAATATTAGTTTCAAAATATACTGTTTTATTTGCAATAAAATATAAATAAGCTATCGGGATCAAAAAAAGAGTAGCATAGCTTATGAAAAAGATCCTGTAATACCTTTCTTTAATTAAATTACGGTAAATATATTCTTTGACTTTATTGTGAGCCAAAAAACTATGCAAAAACATATAAATAATTATAGTTAGAATAAAAATCAGGTACATTTAGATCAGATTTATTATGATTTTAACGGGTATGGTATAATGATTGTTTAGAAACCAAGTATATTTTTGCTTATTTGCTCTGCTGCCTTCTCCCGATGAAACACTGAGTTGAAAAATGGTTAAAGTCGGGATTAACTACGTTGATCCCTTGAAGGGAGAGCAGTTAAATCAAAAAGATAATTCTACGAATTATTTCTTTTTTTATATTATAAATCAACTTTCAAGCAGAGCTTGAGTTGATTTATAATATAAAAAAAGAGCAACACTTTCGTATTGCTCTTTTTGATTTGCGGAGGAGGAGGGATTCGAACCCTCGGTACCCTCGCGAGTACGCCGGTTTTCAAGACCGGTGCATTCAACCGCTCTGCCACCCCTCCGAATATTTTTTTAATTCCATTGGAGCAAGACCGGTGCATTTCCCAAAGGGACTTGTTTCTAACGAAACTTTGCAACCGCTCTGCCACCCCTCCGTTCTTAACTTTTCAAAACGGAACGCAAAGGTATAATTATTTTTATAATTCTACAAAGATAAAAAGTGAAATTTTTTGAAAATATTATTACCTTTATTTTTATGATAATAATCCAAAGTAAAATATTGGTGAAATTTATTACTCTTAACTTTGCTCAGGCAATTACTCTTTTCCCTTTTATTTTATTGAAAGATAAAAAATTAAAAGATAATAAAATTCTGATAAATCATGAAAAAATCCATATCAGGCAGCAACTTGAATTATTGATCATCCCTTTTTATTTGATATACCTTTCGGAATTTTTAATTAAATATCTTAAGTATAAATCCAGATATAAAGCTTATAGGAATATTTCCTTTGAAAAAGAGGCTTTTGAAAATGAAAGCGATAAAAAGTATTTAAAATCAAGAAATTGGTTTCAATTTATAAAATACATATAAGTTTTTTATTTAAAAGATGTCTTTAGATAATATATTTTAATGAATTTCTATCACATTATTAAAACAATTTTCGTTTATTATTTATATTTGGATTTTTTATTAATAAAATTTTTATACTAATGAATAAAGCATTAATACTGTTAATTTCTCTTTTTGTAACAAGTACTCTCTTTTCTCAAGAAAATAAAATTCCTTCAAATGAACCGGATAATGTTTCATGGGAAGAAATGATCTTAAGATCCGATTATAATTTGAAGGATGTGAAAGAAGCTTTTTATAAAAAATGGAAAGATCATAATTATGTAAAAGATGATGGATATAAGATTTTTAAAAGGTGGGAATATTGGATGGAATATTTTGTGGATTCGACAGGAGTATTTGATAAATCTGCGGTTGAAAAAGAATATTTGAATTATAAAAAAAACCTGAAGTCCGGTTTATATCGTAGTTCCGGAGGAAATTGGGAACAATTGGGCCCCTTTGGATTTATTTCTTCATATGGTATAGGCAGGGTAAATGTTGTTGCTTTTGATCCTAATGATACGGATATTCTTTGGCTTGGTGCTCCTGCCGGTGGCTTATGGAAATCAGTTGACCGGGGTGCATCATGGACATTTTATTCAAATGATTTTAGAATGATGGGTATTTCGGATATCGCTATTGATCCGGACAATACAGATGTTATGTATGTAGCTACGGGTGATAGAGACGCTGGAGATACATATACCTATGGTCTTATGAAATCTATTGACGGTGGACAAACCTGGACAAAATTGAATCTGACAAATGTTAATAAAATCACGAGAGTTCTGATAGATCCTGAATCAACAGAAACACTAATTGTGTCAACAAATATCGGAATTTTTAAATCAATAGATGGTGGTGACTCATGGACCAAAACCTTATCAGGAAAATATATAAAACATATGGAGTTTAAACCGGGAGATTTTAATTATATTTATGCTACCGATTATTCTTATAATAATGCAAATTCAAAATTTTTTAGAAGCACCAATGCAGGAAACAGCTTTAAAGCAGTGAAAATCGATAGTCTTCCTTCCACAGTTGGAAGAATTGCTATTGCGGTTACTCCGGCTGCCCCGGATAAAGTATTCCTTTTTGCAGGAATAAATAATAGTGGATGGGATTCTAATGATTTCGAAGGTATTTATATTTCAGATGATAATGGATTGACATTTTCTGAAGTTAATGTTACTTCTCCTCCTGAAATGGGATCACAATCCTGGTATGATTGGACTTTCGGAGTTTCTCCTGACAATCCTAATGAATTATTTGCAGGAGGAGTGAATGCGTATAGGTCTGTTAATGGAGGAAAAACCTGGAATAGAATGGGTAGCTGGTCAAATCCGGTACATGTTGATCATCACTTTTTGGGATTTCAACCAGGTACAAATGATTTATTTGTGGGAAGTGACGGTGGTGTTTACTATTCGGACAATAAAGGAGTTAGCTTCCATCATTTGAATGATTATCTTTCCATTACCCAGTATTATAAAATCAGTTCTGCCGCAAATACTCCTGATTTGATAATAGGTGGTTCTCAGGATAACGGATCACATATGATGGATATTACAGGATGGTTCAGGGTGATGGGAGGCGATGGAATGGATTGTTTGATAGATTATAGCAATTCAAATAATGTTTTTGCAAGTTATCAACAAGGTTATTTAAGAAAATCGACAAACAGAGGTTCCAACTTTCATGATATGATTAATCCTTCAATTACAAATGAGTCAGGGGCTTGGGTTACTCCCTTCGTTATGGATCCGATAGAACCTGATATTATGTATGCCGGATTTGAAAGTGTTTGGAAATCCTCGGACAAAGGAGATAATTGGGAGAAAATTTCCGGGTCACTTAATAACGGGGAGACGATAAGGGGTATTACCGTAGCTCCTTCTAATAATAATTATATTTATGTTTATTATTTGAATAAAATATTTAAATCAACAGATAAGGGTTCTAACTGGGACGAAATAAATAAACCCAATGGAAATACGATCAGGGAAATAGCAGTTAGCCCGCGAAATGAAAACAAACTTTGGATAGTAGTAAATAATGATGTTTTTAAAAGTGAAGACGGTGGAAATAATTGGATTAAAATTGACGGGACATTACCAAAGGTTCCAATGACTGCGGTTGTTGTTCAAAACAATGATATAGAAAGTGTTTATCTCGGATCTTATATAGGCGTTTTTTATACCGATAATACTATGACAGATTGGATACCTTTCAACGATGGTATGCCACCAGTCAGAATTGGAGAATTGGAAATTAACAGACAATTTGGGAAATTGCGGGCAGGTACCTATGGGAGGGGAATGTGGCAAACCGATCTTTATGATCTTGATTCTGGATTACCATTATGTACCAATCTGATCTCACCGGTTACAGGGTCAAAAATCTTGGAAGAAAGCGTGGAACTTAAATGGAGAAAGATCAATAATGTTGAAGGATATATTATTATTATAGGTTCGGAAAAAGGAGCCAATGATATTGTCGATAGTTTGGATGTAGGAAATGTCACTTCTTATAATTGGGAAAATATAGAGTATGAAGGGAAGGTTTTTATTGAGATAATTCCTTATAATAGTAATGGATATGCCAGTTCCTGTCTGAGTGATATTCTTTATGTAGGTTGCTTTTTTGACGATAAAAATGCTTTGATTGAATTCTATAAAAAAACAGGTGGAGAATTTTGGAAAAATAAATGGGATACAACAAATTGTGATATCAGCAAATGGTATGGCGTGAAGACAAATGGAGAAGGAAGAGTTATTTCATTGGACTTGGATGGAAACTTTGATAATAGTCCTTCTTATTTTTCTACAGGAAATAATCTTTCAGGTGAAATTGATAGTGTAATAGGACAATTGGAGTTTTTAAAATCATTGTACCTATCCGGCAATTCACTTAAGGGTAAAATTCCTTCGAGTATATCAAAATTAACAGGATTGCAAAATCTTGATTTAAGTGATAATGATTTTTCCGGTGAATTTCCTGATGAGCTTACATCTTTAAATAAATTGAGATATTTAAATCTTAGCGATAATAATTTTTCAGGAGCGATTTCATCAAGTTTTAATAATTGGCCTGATATGAGCAATTTTAATCTTTCAAATAATAATTTTTCAGGTAAAATTCCGGTTTCAATCGGAACTCTTAAAAATGCACGGAATATTGATTTGTCAAATAATTCATTTTCAGGGTCTCTTCCATTTCAACTATGGTTTTTGAAATCACTTGCTGTTTTGGATTTATCAAATAATGAGCTGACAGGTAAATTGTCAAGACAAATTTCCCTTGCCAACAGTTTAGCTTATTTAAATTTGAGAAACAATAATATTTCCAATAAAATACCGGAATCATTGGGAGATAAAAAATGGGAAACTTTAGATGTTTCATTTAATGATCTGGAAGGATGTTTTCCTGATAAATTAAAAAATCTGTGCGGACAAACTATTAATTTTATCGGTAATAATAAATTGCCCGGTAATGGAAATTTCAGTGCATTTTGTAACTCGGATAAAGGAATGTGTTCAAAATTACCGGTATGTTCAGCAGGATTAAATTTTGAAGGAGGAAAAACAGATAGTTTGCCTTATAATACTCCGATAATCTGGAGTCAGGTTGAAAATGCTAAAGGATATTATTTACAACTCGGTACTTCAAGTCAGGGAAAAGATATTTTGAATAAATTTGACGTTGGAAATGTTACTTCTTTTGATGCAGGTGATTTACCATTAAATTCGACAATATATGTTAATTTGACACCTTACAATAAATATGGAAATGCTTATGATTGTGGTGAATTTACATTTACAACTGCTGATTTCAGGACAGGTATTGAAAATGATACTTTAAATTTTGGTAAATTAGTTGAAATATTTCCTAATCCGGCAAAAGATTTCATTTTTATTAAGAAGCTGAGTGGTGATGTAAATTCTCTTGATATTACCATACTGGATGTGACTGGAAAATTGATAGAACATGAAATGATAGAAAGAAATGAATTTGAAAAGATAGTAAATATTTCAATGCTAAAATCAGGAGTTTACTTTGTTAAAATGAACATTGACAATAGCATTTATTACAAAAAATTGATAGTGCAATAGTCTCAGATGATATTTCTATTATCTCCGGACAAATTTAAAGGGTCGCTTTCGGCTATAGACGCCTGCATTGCTATCAAAAAAGGTTTGTCCGGACATAATCCTGATATAAAAGTTGTTTTGCATCCTCTTGCTGACGGTGGAGAAGGATCATTGGCGGTATTGGAAAATTATTTATCAGGAGAAATTATAATTAAAGAGGTTAGTGATCCCTTAGGAAAAAAAATAAAAGCAGGTTATCTTTTGGATAATGAAAATGCTTACATCGAATTGGCATCTGCTTCCGGATTGGTTTTGTTGGAAAAAGAAAAACAAAACCCTTTATTTACATCTACTTATGGTACCGGTGAGATAATACTGGATGCTATAAATAAAGGAGCTAAAAATATTTTTTTATTTGTTGGTGGAAGTTCAACCAATGATGCAGGTATGGGTATTTTAAAGGCATTGGGGTACAAATTCATGGATAAATATGACAGGGAACTTTATCCCTCAGGTCAAAATTTGATAAAAGTTAAATTTATTGATAATACTTCTTTAAGATATGATCCTAACAAGATTTCGTTTTATGTATTGAGTGATGTAGAAAATAGATTGGCAGGCAAAAAAGGCGCTGCTTATGTTTATGCAAAACAAAAAGGTGCTTCTAAATCCGAAATTGAATTCTTGGATAAAGGATTAAGAAATTTTTCTGAAATAGTAAGGAATAAAACCGGTGTGGATATCTCAATTATTGAGGGAGGCGGTGCAGCCGGTGGTGTTCCGGCAGGTATGTGTGGATTGGCCGGTGCTGTAATTAAAAGCGGAATCGATTTTATTATTGATGTTACAGAATTTAAGCAACATTTGAAGGAAACGGATTATGTTGTTACAGGAGAAGGAAAACTTGACAAACAATCTTTGCAGGGAAAAGTAGTTGGCAGGGTAGCACAATTGGCTAACGAATTTAATAAACCTTTGATTTTATTTGTTGGTATAAATGAATTGCCGGATTCCGACCTTGAAAAACTTAACCCTTATTATATAGATACGATCATTTCCCATTCTGCTAGTATTGATGATGCTATGAAGAACAGTGCAGAGTATTTAAAGTATATAGCGATTAATATGATGAAGAATTTGAATTTTTAATTTTCACTATAGTCGTATATTCATATATTACCAGATTGTTTTCACTTGAAAACTATTTGATTATTTCATCTATTTTTCCTGCTGTAACATGTTTGCGGGGTGCATTTCATTTTTTCGCTTTTCCCTTCCTTTGCCTCTGACTCCTCCCAAAGGGATAAATAAAGGAGAACCCAACCCGCAATGCGAAAAAATGAAATACACCTTGTTTG
>Ga0256832_1000479_pt1 | contig 25914 bp, 23 predicted proteins | sample 134614metaG_FD_190534 | JGI IMG/M metagenome (GOLD analysis project Ga0256832, IMG submission 190534) | Hydrothermal vent microbial communities from Lau Basin, Pacific Ocean - 134-614 | ecosystem: Environmental > Aquatic > Marine > Hydrothermal vents | place: Pacific Ocean: Lau Basin | collected... | reverse complement strand
ATACCGTTCCAGGGGCTGCCCGTTGACCTGGAACCGGCCGGATCCGGGCCTCAGATAGACCCGCGCCGTCGAACTCTTGCGCCGCCCGGTTCCATAGTACGCTGTCGCTGCCATAGCTTCGAGTCTGCTCAGATGTCCAGTGGTTGTGGCTGCTGCGCGGCGTGACGATGCTCCGGTCCAGCATAGACCTTGAGCTTCCTGTACATGGCGCGTCCAAGCGGATTGCGCGGCAGCATACCCCGCACCGCATTCTCGATGACCCGTTCCGGAGCCTTCTGGAGGAGCTTCTCCAGCGAGATCTCCTTCAGATTGCCCACATATCCGGTGTGACGGTAGTACATCTTGTCCCGGAGCTTGTTCCCGGTGACGCGCACCTTCTCGGCGTTGATGACCACGATGTAGTCACCGGTATCCACATGGGGTGTGTATTCGGGCTTGTGCTTGCCCTTCAACCTGCGGGCGATCTCGGAGGCCAGACGCCCCAGCGTCTTGCCGCTGGCATCGACCAGATACCAGTCTCGCTTCACCGTGTCGGGCTTCGCGTTGAACGTCTTCATCACCGTGCTCCACTTGTGGCCGGAGCAGGCCACAAGTGGGCCTCCCCGACCGGGAAGGCGCGGAATACTACCCCATGAAGGCGCCCCTGACAAGCGCCCAGCGGCCGGTCTCTCACTCCTTCTGGGCCCGCATGCACGGTCATTGGCAGAGACTGCTCAGGAGCCCAGAAACAACCGGTAGACGGGATTGTCCGTCTCCTCCCAGTATGGGTAGCCGATCTGCCGGAGCGCCTGCTCAAATCGTGGTAGATCCGCCTTGGGCACCTGGATCCCGGCCAGGACACGGCCGTAGGCGGCACCGTGGTTGCGGTAGTGAAACAAGGAGATGTTCCACTCCTCCCCCAGCGCCCCCAGGAACTCCAGCAGGGCCCCCGGACGCTCCGGAAACTCGAAGCGGTACAGGCGCTCGTCCCGCACCCCGCGCGCCCGGCCGCCGACCATGTGACGAACATGCAGCTTTGCCATCTCGTTGTCTGTCATGTCCAGGACCGGGTAACCCTTGTCCCGAAGCATGCGCAGCACCCGCTGGCGCTCCTCTTCGCCCTGGCTGAGCTGGATCCCCACGAAGATGTGCGCCTGATCGGCCTCGGCGTAACGATAGTTGAACTCGGTGATACCCCGCTTGCCCAAGGCCTTGCAGAAGCGGCGGAAGCTGCCCGGCCGCTCGGGAATGGTCACCGCATAGAGGGCTTCGGCCCGCTCACCCAGCTCGGCACGCTCGGCCACGTGGCGCAGGCGGTCGAAGTTGATGTTGGCGCCACTGGCGATCCCGATCAGCGTCCCGCGCTCCACGGCATGGCGCTCCACGTAACGCTTCATGCCGGCGACGGCCAGGGCGCCCGCTGGTTCGAACAGCGTGCGCGTGTCGTCGAACATATCCTTGATGGCCGCGCAGATCTCATCGGTGTCCACGAGGATGACCTCGTCCACCGCCTGCCGAGCGATCCGGAAGGGCTCCCGACCCACTTGGCGCACCGCCACGCCGTCGGCGAAGATGCCAACCGACGGCAAGGTCACCCGTCGTCCCTTCTCCAATGCATGATGCAACGAGGGGGCATCGTCGGGCTCCACGCCCACGATCCTGACCTGGGGCCGCAGCTCTTTGTACCAAGCTGCAATACCGGCGATGAGCCCGCCCCCGCCCACCGGGACGAACACGGCCTCCACGGGATCGGGGTGCTGACGCGTGAGCTCCATGGCGATGGTGCCTTGCCCCGCGATCACGTCGACGTCGTCGTAGGGATGGATCAGGGTGAGCCCTTCGGTCTGGACCAGCTCCTGTGCGTGGGCGTAGGCCTCGTCGTAGGTATCGCCGAACAAACGGGGTCGTGTCCCCAGCAGTGCGGTGACCGCGCGCACCTTGATGGAAGGTGTGGTCTGGGGCATGACGATCACTGCCCGCACCCCCAGCCGGCGCGCAGCCAGTGCCACGCCCTGAGCGTGGTTTCCGGCCGAAGCGGCCACCACGCCTCGGGCCCTCGCCGCCTCGTCGAGATGGAAGATCTTGTTGTAGGCGCCGCGCAGCTTGAACGAAAAGACCGGCTGCAGATCCTCCCGTTTCAGCAGCACCCGGTTGCGCAGCCGGCGCGAAAGCCCCTGGGCCGGCTCCAGCGGCGTCTCGCGCGCCACGTCGTAGACCCGAGCATTGAGGATCCGTTCGAGATAGTGGTGCGGCACGAAGCGGGCAGCGCTGCTCAGCCGGGCCCTGCGGCCCTCGGCACGTCAAAGCGCATCGGGACCGGTCTCGCCCGTGCGGATGCGAACCACCTGCTCGATGGGCAGGACGAAGATCTTGCCATCGCCGATCTTGCCCGTGCTCGCCGAACCCGAGATGGTCTCGATCACGTGGTCGACGAGCTCGTCCGAGACGGCCACTTCCAGCTTGACCTTGGGCAGGAAGTCCACCACATACTCCGCGCCGCGATAGAGCTCCGTGTGCCCCTTCTGCCGACCGAAGCCCTTGACTTCCGTGACCGTCATACCGCGCACACCGATCTCGGAGAGGGCCTCCCGCACGTCGTCGAGCTTGAACGGTTTTATGATTGCGACGATCATCCTCATGAGCGTGGTCTCCGGAGTATAGGTTCTGTTCGGGGAAACGCCGGCTGATGCCCGGCGCACCAGCCCGTGGGCCGGGTACCGATCCCAGGCACATTCTACGGCCCTCCCAAACCGGCCATACGGTCTCGGATCGCTCGGTCGCCCGGAGCCCGCTGCGGCATGAAAAAGCCCGGCGTGCCGGCTATTATGCCCGATTCGCCCGAACCCGTGGCAGCGCCCGGGATTCGGCAGGTCATGGCAATTCGCGGAGGTTCCTCCCATGAGTGCGGACGACAAGAAGCGGCGTGCCGCAGAAGCCGCTCTGGAATACATCGAAGTGGGTGACATCGTGGGGGTGGGCACAGGCTCCACCGCCAACCACTTCATCGACGGACTGGCGCGCATCAAACACAAGATCGACGGCACGGTGGCCAGCTCCGAGGCGAGTGCGGAGCGGCTGCGCGCCCACGGTATCCCTGTGCTGGATCTCAACGAAGTCGGCGATCTCAGAATCTATGTGGACGGCGCCGACGAGGCCACCCGCCATCTGCACCTGATCAAGGGCGGCGGCGGGGCGCTCACGCGCGAAAAGATCGTCGCCGGGGCCAGCGAGCAGTTCGTGTGCATCGCCGACGACTCCAAGCTCGTGGACATCCTCGGCGCCTTTCCGCTGCCCGTGGAGGTGATCCCCATGGGACGCAGCTTCGTGGCCAGGCAGCTGGTGAAGCGGCGCGGCGTGCCCGAACTGCGCGAGGGATTCATCACCGACAACGGCAACGAGATCCTGGACGTCCGGGGGCTGGAGATCCTGGATCCTCCGGCCCTGGAAAACGAACTCAACAACATTCCGGGTATCGTCACCGTGGGGATCTTCGCCCTGCGACCCGCCGACGTCTTGCTGCTGGGCACCGAGTCGGGCGTGGACAAGATCGAACGCTAGGTTTCCGAGGCATGGACGAGGCCGGGGCAGCCTTGACAGACCCCGTCCGCCCCCCAATATTAGCAGGGTCTGATATGCAAGCTGCAATGGAGGGAATTCATGCCGACCTACGACTACTACTGCCCCAGCAACGACCGCACCGTCGAGGTGGTGCACCGCATGGCAGAGACGCTGCACACTTGGGGGGAGGTTTGCGAACGCGCCGGGCTGGACCTGGGCGACACCCCCGCCGAGGCACCGGTGGAACGGGTCATCACGGGTGCCGCCGGCATTGTGGGCGGCACCTATGCAGGCGATCCACCCCCGAGCGGCGGAGGCTGTGCAGGTGGCATGTGCGGCTGTGGCGGCTGACGATGCCAGCCGGCCCACTTCCGGGAGCTGGGCGGACAGGGCCCGCCCGGCTCCCAGGTTGTTTTTTCAGGCCTGGGAGATTGAAGTGCCCAGGAGCTCCAGGAACCGCGCCAACCATTGGGGATGGGCCGGCCAGGCAGGGGCGCTGACGAGATTGCCATCCACGTGGGCGGCGTCCACCGGCACCTCCACATACCGCCCGCCGGCTTGTTCCACATCCGGTCCCACCGCCGGGTAACACGAGCAGCTGCGCCCTTCCAATGCACCGGCCGCAGCGAGCACCAAGGCCCCGTGGCAGATGGCTGCGATGGGCTTTTCGGCCCTGTGGAAGTGCTGCACGATCTCGATGACCCTGGGATCGAGACGAATGTATTCCGGTGCCCGTCCGCCGGGAATCACCAGGGCGTCATAGGACGCGGGGTCCACCGCGTCGAAGTCGGCGTTCAACGTGAAGTTGTGGCCGGGCTTCTCGCTGTAAGTCTGGTCACCCTCGAAGTCGTGCACTGCCGTACGCACCTGTTCCCCGGTTGTTTTGTTGGGGCACACCGCATCCACCGCATGCCCCACCATCTGTAGCGCCTGGAAAGGCACCATGACCTCGTAGTCCTCCACGTAGTCACCCACCAACATCAGGATCTTCTTGCCCATCGTCTTCCTCCATTGGTCTGCACGCGGCAAACGGATGGCCATGACATCCGACCGCGTCGTTGCATCATGATGGATCGGGCCGCGGCGGGCCACAACAGCCCCATCGGCCCGGCGCGCCCCATGTCGTGTGTTCGGCGAGGGAGGGCCGGGGCTAGCGCGGCCTGGGTACCGGACGCTTCTTGCCTTCTGCGTCCACGGCCACGTAGACCAGCTGCGCCTCGCAGACCCGGACCACTTCGGGCGCCGCGGGGTTGCGCTCGGCGTCCACCCGCACATCCACCGTGATGGACGTGTTGCCCACCGCCACGACTTCCGCATACAGGCTGAGCAGATCGCCCACGTGCACGGGCGCGATGAACCGCAGCGCCCGCACGGCCACGGTCACCACGCGCCCTCTAGCACGCCTGACCGCCGGGATGCTCCCGGCGATATCCACTTGACTCATGACCCAACCACCGAAGATGTCGCCGCCTGCGTTGGTGTGGGCCGGGGTGGCAGGGACCCGCAACACCGGTACGCTCATGTACGTCGTCCCTCATAGAGCCGTTCGATTTCGGCTTGGAAGCGCTTGATGATCTGCGCGCGCCGCAGCTTCAGGGTCGGGGTGAGGAGCCCCTCCTCCACGGTCCAGGGCTTGAGAAAGGCACGCAAGGCACGCACCTGTGCATGGGCGGGGAATGTCTCCAGACGTGCCGCCACGCGGCCGAGCAGCGCCCGCTGGACCAGCCGGTCGGTGAGGCTCTCCTCCCGATCCGGATCCAGGCCCAGTTCCCGAGCCAGCGCCCGCCAGGCAGTCGGCTCGAGGACCACGAGTGCGCTCAGGAACGGTCGTCCCTCGCCCACGATCATCACTTGCTCGAACAATGGGTCGGACTGGATCGCCAGCTCCATCTCCGCGGGGGGCACCTTCTCCCCGTTGCCGAGCACGATGATGTCTTTGATGCGTCCGGTGATGTAGAGATGTCCGTCGGCGTCCATGCGCGCCTGATCCCCGGTGCGCAGCCAGCGGTCACCGGTGAACGCCGCCGCCGTGGCCTCTGCATTGCGCCAATAACCAAGCATGACGTTGGGACCCAGCACCTGGAGTTCGTCCTGTTCACCGATCCGGACTGCTACGCCCGGCAACGGGCGCCCGATGCTCTCGGGAATGTTGTCATCAGGCCGGTTCACCGAGACCACGGGGCCGGCCTCGGTCATCCCGTAGCCCTGATAAATGGGAACCCCCATGGCCAGGAAAAACCGTCCCACCTCCAGCGGCATGGGCGCGCCACCGCAGATGGCATAGTTCAACGCGCCCCCGAAGGCCTCACGCACGGGACGCGCGACCAGCCGGTCCAGCAGAGGCCAGGCCAGTTGGCCAGCAGACCACTGCCCGCGTCCTTGGAGCCACTCGTGGCGGGCCCAGCCGATCTCGCGGGCCCACTCCAGCAGCCGCCTGCGCCACGAGGGGCTCTTCGCCAGCTGACTCGTGATGCGGGCATGGATGCGCTCGTAGACCCGTGGCACGGAGATGAGTACCGTGGGGCGCTGGGAACGCAGGTCTTCACCGAGCTGCAGGACCGAGCGGGCATAGATCACGGTGGCCCCCAGGGCCATGGGCAGGTAGTAACCCGCCGTGCGCTCCAGCATGTGGGAGAGCGGAAGGAAGGAGAGGAAGCGTTCCTCGGTGCCGAGCAGCGTGGCACATTGGGCGGAGGCCCACACATTGCTCAAGATGTTGTAATGGGTGAGCATGACGCCCTTGGGACGCCCCGTGGTGCCCGACGTATAGACGATGGTGGCCAGACCGGAAGGCTTGACCTCGCGCCACTCGGGCTCGGCTTCGATGCCGAAGACCCAGTCGTGCAGGGAAGCGAGCCGCGGGTCACGGGGCTCGTCCTCGGCCTCGATCTGCCCGATGCTCACGATTCTGCGGATGCCGGCCAGTTCCTCGCTGTGTTCCTGGAGCTGCTGCCACTGGCGACGCCCGTCGACGAACAGCACGCGCATCTCGGTTTCCGCAGCGATGAAGGCCACGTTGCGCGGCCGGTCGTTGGTGTACAGGGGCACCACCACCAACCCCAGCCCCAGGGCGGCCTGCTCTGCGACCACCCATTCGCGGCTGTTGCGAAGCATGATGCCGACACGATCCCCCGGCTTGAGACCTTCGCGCCGCAGCGCCGCCTGCCAACGGCCCACCTCCGTGGCCATCTGCGCCCAGGTCGCATCCGTCCACCGCTGGCCACCGGGATCGTACTGGCGATAGGCGACCGCATCGGGGCTGCGCTCCACCCGCCGGCGGAACAGGCCATGCAACGTCCCGCAGGTCTCAGGCTGGATCCAGAGGGTCTGCGCGCTCATGAACCGGCCGGACCCGGGCCTGCCTCCTGCCAGCGCCCCGGCGACAACCGCGCACGCAGCCATCGGGGATCACCGCTAGGCCATTTGGGATAAGGACGCACGAGGCCGAATCGTTCCATACTGAGAGAAGCCTCTATCCGTTCTGGATCCTCGCTGCTCCGATGGTGTTCGAGTACGCAGAAGACGGCTGCAGAGCGAGGCGGGCACCGGCCCGCCCGATGCCGCCCCGTTCATCCCGACCTTCGTTCGCAGTGTAACAAATGCCGCGCTGATCGATGCCATCCCCCGTACCCGCTGCTCAACCCCTGGAGAACGTGCCCGAGACTGCGGACGTCTGCGCCCATGTGCCGCGTTATCGGGGCGAAGCGCACCGCCGCGTGGTGGAACGCATCAAAACGTTGCTGCGGGAACAGGACGCCGTACTGGTGGCCCATTACTACGTGGACCGGGAACTCCAGAAGATCGCCGAGGAAACCGGCGGCAAGGTGGCCGATTCTCTGGAGATGGCGCGCTTCGGGTACGAGCATCCAGCCTCCACCATCGTCGTGGCGGGTGTGCGCTTCATGGGCGAGACAGCGAAGATCCTGAGCCCCGAGAAACGGGTCCTCATGCCCACGCTGGAGGCGGAGTGCTCGCTGGACCTCAGTTGTCCCCCGGGGGCGTTCTCCGCCTTTTGCGACGCCCACCCGGACCGCACCGTGGTGGTCTATTCCAACACCAGCGCCGCAGTAAAGGCCCGCGCCGACTGGGTCGTGACCTCCAGTATCGCCGTTCGGGTGGTCGCACATCTCATGGACGAAGGCAAGAAGATTCTGTGGGCTCCCGATCGCTATCTGGGGGACTACATCCAGCGGGTCACTGGGGCCGACATGTTGCGCTGGCAAGGCGCCTGCGTGGTCCATGAAGAGTTCAAGGCCCAGGCGCTGCGAGAGCTCAAGGCCCTGCATCCGGAGGCGGCCGTGCTCGTACATCCGGAGTCGCCTGCGGAGGTCATCGCCCTGGCCGACGCCGTGGGATCCACCACCCAGCTCATCGAAGCGGCCAAACGCCTCCCCAACCGCGAGCTGATCGTGGCCACCGACCGCGGCATCTTCTACAAGATGGAACAGGCTGCGCCCGACAAAATCCTCATCGAGGCCCCCACCGGCGGGGTGGGCGCCACCTGCCATGCCTGTGCCCACTGTCCCTGGATGGCCATGAACGGCCTGCACAACCTGCTGCAGACCCTGGAGACCGGCGCCAACGAGATCCAGATCCCGGAGGAGATCCGGGCCCGCGCATATCGGGCCACCATGCGCATGGTGGAGTTCGCGCGCAACGCCTGAGCGACACACCGGCGGGGGTGCGTGCGGGGCGGTTGCGACGATACGCGGCCCGCCGACGGAGCACAAGGCTGGACCCTCATCCCACGTGCACGACGGCCACGCAAACCGCACCGGCCGTCCACGTCCGTTTGACTCGATGCCACAGGCGCGTTATATGAACCCCACGACCCGTTCGGACGTCCGCTACGCATACGTAATGTCCACAACGCAGACCGCCGCGATTTCAGGCCCTCTGACGGTCGAGGCGTTTCTGCGTCTCATCCGCTCGCTGCCCCCGGAGCAGATCGCACAGATCCCCGTCGAGCACCTCCCGGAAAACGTTCCGGCCAATATCGCCCATCATCTCCCCGCCCAGTCGCGGCAAGCCGTGGAGAATCTCCTGCTTGCGGCCAATTCGTATCATCTGGCCCGCCGCATGCGCGATGAGAAGACCTATGGCAAAGCGGTGGTGGATGCCTTGGACCGCGCCAAGCTCTCCGGCGACACGGCCAACGTACGCGTGTTCAAGGACAAGATCCTGGCGCTGATCACCATGCTCCAGGAATCGCAGCGCGAAAAGGGCAAGTACCCTTTGAGCCTGTTCGTCAAGAACATCAATCACATCAATACGCTGCTGGTGGACGTACGCAGTGAGATCGTCACCATCTTCAACGCCGCCCAGGTCCTGCGCGAGGCCAGGCCGATCGACACCAGCGACCGCATCCGCTTCCGGCAGGCCGTGAAAGGTCTGGAGGCGCAGAGCGAGGCCGTGGAGAAGCTCCTGGCCGAGTACTACATCTTTCGCCTCAAAATCATGGGACGGGCCATCGTGGCCAAACGCAGGGAGGTGGAAGAGGAGGAGCGCAAGAACGCCCACATCCCCCAGCAGATCGAACGCCTACGCAAGCAGCTCGAGGAGACTCGCAGCTTCTGGCGCCGCACCCTCAACGCACGCCAGTCCGAGGAAAAGGCCCGCGAGATTCAGGAGCAGATCGCGGAACTGATTCACGAACTCGAGGCCAACGAAGTGGTGATCTCCGAGAACGAGCTCACCGACTGGCTCGACGCCCTGGTCGACGCCAGCATCAGCGAATATGCGCGCCCGCGCATATCGCGCATGGGTCGCGAGTTCCGCATGACACTCTACTTCTTGCTCAACACGTACTGCCGCAAACAAGAGGAGTCGGCCTACCAGATCGCCCAGAACCCCTTCATCCAGGTCGACCCTGAGAAGGCCATCCGCTACGTGTTGCTCTCCGAGCAGTTCATCCTGGACTATTTCGCCAACAAGAAGAAGGACACCGCCACCTGGCTGGCCGGCGCCGCCAAGAACAAGATTCAGGAGCTGGACCGGCTCGAGAAGGAGATCCTCGCCGAGCTGCGCCGCAGCAGCCGGCTCATGGCCAAGCGCCGAAAGCTGTAGCCTGCAGCGCATGGGCCAGGTCACGCACCCGCGCGGCCAGCAGATCCCCGGCATCGCGCATGGCCTCGTGCAGGCTCATTGGACGGGGTACGATGCTCTGCATGGAGGCCACGCCCTGCGCATACAGGCCCTCGTAACCGGGTTGCAATGCCCCGGCCAGGGCGATCACCGGTACGCCATGGGCCCACGAAAGCAGGGCGATGCGACCCACAAGCTTGCCCTGGGCGGACTGATCATTGATGGCACCCTCACCGGTCACCACCAGACGCAGCCGTCCCGACTCGAACACTTCCGGGAGGCCGACCAGATCGGCGACCACCTCGAAACCACTGCGCAGCTCCGCACCCAGCCAGCTCAGAAAACCGAACCCCATCCCGCCGGCGGCACCCGCTCCCGGCGTCTCGCGGTGGTCGGTGCCGGTGGCCGCCACGGTGAGCCGGGCGAAACGCGCCAGGGCCTCCTCGAGCACGGGTTGCAGCTCCGCGTCCACGCCCTTCTGGGGCCCGTAGACCGCAGTGGCTCCATTGGGGCCGAGCAATACATTGGTCACATCCGAGGCGAGCAGCACCTCGGTCTCGGCCAATCGGGGATCCAGCTCCGAGGCATCGATGCGTGCCACTTTCAGGAGCGAGCGCGCCTGGGGCGGTAATGGGGCTCCCGATCCATCCAAGAGCTTCAGTCCGAGCGCTTGCAGGGCTCCGGCGCCGGCATCGTTGGTCGCCGATCCACCCAGACCCACGATGAGCCGCCGTGCACCGGCGTCCAGGGCCGCGCGGATCAACTCTCCGGTGCCATAGGAGGTTGCACGCAACGGGTCCTTGCGCCCTTCCGGAACCAGCGGGAGACCCGACGCCGCCGCCATCTCGATGACCGCCGTGCGCCGGTCCGGGAGCAGTCCCCATCGGGCCTCCACGGGCTCGCCCAGGGGGCCGGTCACCCGCTCCGTATGCAGACTGCCGCCCGCACCGCGGATCACCGCCTCCACGGTGCCTTCACCGCCGTCGGCCATGGGCCGGGAAATCACCTCCACGCCGGGCAGGTGCTCGGCGAATACGCGCTCGGCGATCTCGCAGAAGCGCACGGCACTGATGCTCCCCTTGAACGAGTCGGGCGCGATCAGGATGGCGGGTGCTTCACTCATGGGTCAAAGGGATCCGTTCGACCCGGGCCGAGCTCAGTCCAGGACATGCGAGACCAGACCATCGGCCAGCTTGGGCTCGAACCAGGTGGACTTGGGCGGCATCACGCGTCCGGCCTCGGCCACCGCCATGAGGTCCTCCATACGGGTGGGATACAGGGAGAAGCCCACGGCCATCTCCCCGCTGTCCACGCGGCGCTCCAGCTCCGCCAACCCGCGAATCCCCCCCACGAAGTCGATCCGCTCGTCGGTGCGTGGGTCCTGGATGCCGAGTATGGGGCCGATGAGGTTGTCCTGCAGCAGGCTGACGTCCAGGCGCGCCACCGGGTCGTTTTGCGGAATGCGACTCGGGTCCAGCCGCAGGCGATACCATCGGCCGGCCAGGTACATCCCGAACTCTCCAGGGGACTGCGGGTGCACGGGCCCACTGGCCGGTTCCACGGAGAAGCGTTCTTGCACCCGTTCCAGAAACGCCTGCGGGGTCAGGCCGTTCAGATCGCGCACCACGCGATTGTAGTCGAGGATGCGCATCTGGTGCGCCGGAAAGATCACGGCGAGAAAATACTCGGTGGAGGCATCGGGATCGGGTGGCCCGGATCCACGGCGGCGAGCGGCGACCCGGGATGCCGCTGCCGAACGATGGTGCCCATCGGCGATGTAGAGGGCCGGCATGGACTCGAAGGCCTGGACCAGGCGATCGATCACCTCGGGATCGTCCACCACCCACAGGCTGTGCCGCACACCGTCGGCGGCCACCACGTCCACGGCGGGTTGATGCGCCCGAGTCCAGGCCGCGAGCATGGCATCCACCTCGGAATGGTCCGGATATGCGAGCAGCACCGGACCAGTCTGCGCGTTGACCGCCTCGATCTGGCGCACCCGGTCGTCCTCCTTCACGGGTCGCGTGAACTCGTGCTTGCGGATACGGTTGCGATCGTAGGCCTGCACGGACGCCACAGCGACGATCCCGGTCTGCACATGGCCGTCCATCTCCAGACGATAGACATACAACCACGGGGCCGGGTCGCGGACCAGGACGCCCGATTCGATCATGCGGCGCATGTTCTCAGCGGCCTTGGCATACACCGCATCGCTGTATGGATCGGTCCCTGGCGGCAGATCGATCTCCGGTTTGGAGACGTGCAGGAAGCTCCAGGGGCGCCCCTGCGCCTGCTGGCGCGCCTCTTCGGTGTTCAGGACATCGTAGGGCGGGGCGAGCACCTCTTCGGCGCGTCCGGGCGCCGGGCGCAGCCCGCGAAAGGGACGAATCAGGGACACTCCGGGCTTCTCCTCATGCGGCTGAAAGCGGCCCGCGCATTATACCCGCCGCCCGCGCCTCGGCCGCAGGGCGGGCGTTCGGAACGGAGATGGAGGAAGACATCCCACGGCCACCGCAAGCAGTACGAGCCCCAGTCCAGTGGCCACCCCTGCAGCATCGGCCACCATGTCTGCGTATTCGAACCGGCGCACACCGCCCCAGCCTTGGAGTCCCTCCAGTGCAATCCCCAGCGCCACCAGAAACAACGCCCAGGCCATCCGCATCCACCGCCCCGGGTACAGCCAGGCGTGATACCCCATGAGCACCGCGTAGGCGACCCAATGGGCAAGCTTGTCGCCGTGCGGCCCCAAGGGCACGTGCGGCGGGCGGGGCGTCAGGCTCAGGCCCACCACGAGCAGGAGAAGCACCACCCCCAGTGCCGGCCAAGCCCACTGCACCCGCCGCCGGTGACCGATCGCGGCACGCGGCATCATGCGCCGGACCCGCCGGTCTGCGGATAGGGTAATCCTGAACGAGACCACCACATGGTCTGCGGGGTGATTCACAGGCCCCGATCCCGTAAGCTCAAAGAGGACCCACGTGCGAGAAACCCGCCATGGACTACCGCCGCAAAGTGACCCTTCCCACTCCGGAGGAGGCCCTTCCCGGCCGCGCCGAGCCCATGCCGGTGCCCGATCGGCACCTGGTGCTGGGCACGCCCTTGGCGCCGCCCTACCCCGAGGGGCAACAGCTCGCCCTGTTCGGCATGGGGTGCTTCTGGGGTGCAGAGAAACGCTTCTGGTCGCTGCCGGGCGTGTACACCACGGCGGTGGGCTATGCCGGAGGGTTCACCCCGAATCCGACTTACGAAGAGGTCTGTACGGGTCTCACCGGCCACAACGAAGTGGTCCGTGTAGTCTACGATCCGCGGATTATCGCGTATGAAGAGCTGCTCAGGGTGTTCTGGGAGTCCCATGACCCCACCCAGGGCATGCGCCAGGGCAATGACATCGGCACCCAGTACCGTTCCGGAATCTACACCTACACCCCACGGCAGATGGAGGCCGCACGGACCACCAAGCAGCGTTACCAGGAGGCGCTTTGGGCCTCGGGCCGGGGGGACATTACCACCGAGATCTTCGATGCGCCGGAATTTTACTTCGCCGAGCCGTACCATCAGCAGTATCTGGCGCGCAACCCCCGGGGCTATTGTGGACTGGGCGGTACGGGCGTACCCCTGCCCGAAGGCTGAGACGGAAACTGGAGCGAGGCCGTCTCGCCCAAGGCCTCCCGAATCTGCTCCAGGGTCAGGAAACCACCTAGGGAGTCGCTGGTGATCCTGCATTCCAGAGCGCGCACCTGCGGCTGCGCCGCCGACCGCAGCCGCATGAAGCTCAGATAGACCACTCGCCGCGAGGCGTCGAACAACCCCCCGCCGAAGAAGCCCCCACCGCCGAGCGCTGCGAACCGCAGCCCCCGCGCGCCGAGTCCGTAGGGAAGCCTGCGCTGTATGAAGGCGATCACCCGAAAACGATCGGGCTCGATGCGCTGCCGCCCGTCGCTCACCGCATCCACCGTGAACTGACAGGCCGGATCCCACTCCGAAGCGCCGTGGGAGACCCGCCCGTGCTGCAGCGTCACCCGTGCGGTCCCGGGCGGGATCTCGAGAGGCCGGTGGAGGATCACGGTACTGCCCACGGGCACCACCGTGGGTGCCGAGGAGACCGAGACGTGCAACCCGCAGCCGACCTGCTGAAGCAGAACGAGCCCCACCCCCAGAATCCGCAAGGACGGTAGCGGTCTGGCCCCGGCACAGCGACCACGGGCTATCATGGCGGCCTTCCAGGCGGCAAAATGTGCCACGGCACCAGTCTGGCCCGATCCAGGGGGCCCGTCAATCCGACCGGAGGCGGCAGAGCGTGGCGGTTTCGCATCACCGGCTCATTCTTCATCCGCGCGATCCCTTCTTCGTCCCCGAGACCACAGCGGTGCTGGAAGGGCTGCGTGAGATCGGCTTCGTCGGGCCGGCCCTGGATGCCTGCCGATATCGCGTGGGTTCCCGGTTCATGGAATGGGTGAGCTTCCTGGGCTGCTCACCGTGGCTTCGCCTCGAGCCCGACGCGCAGCAGACGCCCTTCACCCACATCCACGTGCCACACCAGACGCCAGTCCCGATCCTGATCGCCGGAGACAACGTCAAACCACCCCGTTGCCCGCACTGCCGCAAGGGATTCATGGCACCCGGTCGCCCCCCCAGACCGCCCCCGGATCCCACCGCGGTGTCCCGTTGCGCGAGTTGCGGGACACCCGCACCCTGGTCCGCATTGGACTGGCGGCGATCGGCCTGTGTGGCCCGCTGGAGACTGGAGGTCACGGAGATCCACGAGGCCGAGGCGGTCCCTACCCCTGGTCTCCTGGACCGCCTGGCAGCGCTCAGTGCAGGGCGACCCTGGGGCTACTGTTACGTGCAGACTCGGAAGGGGTGAGCTCAAACCCAGTGCTGCGAGAAACGCCTCCTCCGGCGGTCTTCGGGGCCCGGAGGCGCAGCGCGTTGCCCACCACCAGCAGGGAGCTCAGGGACATGCCGACGGCAGCGGCCCACGGAGGGACGAACCCGGCGGCCGCCAAGGGTACCGCGGCGAGATTGTACCCGGCGGCCCAGAGCAGGTTCTGAAGCACGATACGACGCGTGCGCCGAGCAAGATCCCGGGCCTGCCCGAGCACGGACAGACTGCGGCCCAGGATCAGGAAATCGCTGCTGGCCTGCGCCGCTTCGGTCGCCGAGCCAAAGGAGACCGACACATCGGCGGCCGCCAGCACCGGGGCATCGTTGATACCGTCCCCCACCATGAGCACCCGTTGCCCACGGCCCTGCACCTGCCGGATCCATCGCAGCTTGTCCACCGGCCGCAGCTCCCCATGGGCCTCCCCGATGCCGAGACGGGCCGCAAAACGAGCCACGCCCTGCGCGTGATCGCCACTGAGCACCGCGATGCGCCGGATCCCGGATCGGCGCATCGCCGACAGGAATGCCGGCAGGCCTTCGCGGGGTGGATCGGTCACCCCGAACAGGGCCACCGGATCACCGCCTACCGGGGCCAGGAGGAGCACCGTGTGTCCCGCCTGCCGAAGCGCGCGGATGCGTTCGGTCAGCAGCGGCCCGGGTGCCCGCCCGCCCAGCACAAACCGCGGCTGCCCAAGACGCCAGCGGCGACCCAGCACCTCCCCCGAAACCCCCTGTCCAGGATGGTTACGCAAGGCCTCGGCCGGAAGCGGCGCTTCGGGACGTGCACTTCGAAACGCGCGAGCCAATGGATGCTCCGAGGCGGACTCCAGGGCAGCCGCCAAGTCCATGGGATCCAGACCTGCCGGCATGGGGTGCAGTGTCGCCACCTCTACGACACGCGGCCGCCCTTCCGTCAACGTGCCGGTCTTGTCACACGCCAGCACCTCGGCGGTCGCCAGGGTCTCCAGCTTGTCCATCCGCAGGCCCAGCACCCCGGCCTGGATCAGGCGGGCGGCGGCCAGCGTCGCCGCCACAGGAGTCGCCAAGGCCAGCGCACAAGGGCAAGTGACGATGAGCACCGCCACCAGGTTGGGGATCAGCCGCTCGGGCTCATACCACCACCAGAACGCGGCCGCGAGCACAGCGATTCCCAACACCACCGCGACGAACGCCGTGGCGGCCCGTTCGGCCAGGAGCGCATACCGCGGACGCAGTCGCGCGCCCTCCTCCACCAGTCGCTGGATCTGCGCCGGGGCCGAGGCCTCCCAGGATCGGACCACCCGTAAAGTCAGCGGCTGATCCAGATTCAGCGCGCCTCCTGGAACGCCGTCCCCGAGGGTTTTGTGCAGCGGTCGCGCCTCGCCGGTAAGCAGGGACTCGTCCACATCGCCCTGCCCTTCGACGACCTGGGTGTCCACGGGCACGGTCTCCCCGGGCCGCACGCGGATCCGGTCACCCGGCGCCAGATCGGTCACGGGCACCCAGCGCTCCGTGCCACGTTCATCGAGGAACCGGGCCGTCCTGGGGACGACTCGTGCGAGCCGGTCCAGTGCGCGCACCGCATCCAACCGCGAACGAAGCTCCAGGTGGCGGGCCAGCAGCACCAGCACGACGAACATCACGATGGAGTCGTAATAAACCTCGCCCCGGGCCGTCCAGGTGGCATAGGCGCTGCCCCACCAAGCCACAGCGAGGCCGATGACGATGGGTACGTCCATACCCAGCCGACGGTGCCTCAGATCGCGCCACGCACCGATGAAAAAGTCCTGGGCCGAATAGACCAGGATCGCCGCGGTAGCGACCAGACTGCTCCAGCGTCCGATGGTCACCCACATGGGCAGCGCCCCAGAAGGCCCCGGCTCGCCCATCAAGTAGGTGGCAAACGCCACCTGCATCACCGGCATGCCCACGATACCGGCGAACAGGATCCGCTCCACGTTGCGGCGCTTGCGGACGGGCGCCAGCTCCTGCATCCGGCGGGGATCCAGAGGTCGGGCCACGTAGCCGATGGCCGCGATGGCGCGCAGGATCTCGCTCAGCGCGATGCGCTCGGGATCCCAACGCACGCGAGCCCGGTGCGTAGTGAAGTCCACCGTCGCATCGAGCACACCGTCCAGCCCGCGCAGATGCTGTTCATTGAGCCACAGGCAGGCCGCGCAGCGGACCTCCTCCAGGGCCAGCGTGGCCTCCAGCCAACCCGATCCGCGACGCACGAAGCTGCTTTGCAGTTCGGGACGGTCGTACAGAGAGAGGCTTTTCAGCAGGTCCGGATCCGTTGCGCCACCCGGCGAGCCGCCGGGCTGCTCTCTGAAGCGATAGTAGTCGCCTTGCCCGGCCTCCAGGATTGCCGCGCACACCGCCCGACACCCCTCACAACAAAAGGCCTCCTCCCGTCCCTGGATCTGCAGCACAGGTGCGCCACTCCGGGGCACCGGGTTGCCGCAGTGGTAGCAGCGGCGTGTCTCTGACGCCATTATGATCGCGCCCACCCCCAGGGCGGCGGCCCAAAACGGGCCGCACCGGGGCGAACGCGGAAGATCGTGCTAGCGCTGCTTGGCAGCGTAGTAGGCCGCCAAGGCCTTGATCTGGGCATCGGTGAGCGACTGGGCGATGCTGCGCATCCTCGCATACACGTCGTTGGCCCGCTTGCCCGACTTATAGTTCTGCAACGTCGCCTCAAGGTAGGTTGGCTTTTGCCCCGCCAAGGCGGGCACATGGACGATCTTGCCCTCGCCCTTGCTACCGTGGCAGGCCCCGCAGGGTGCGAAATCGCGCGTCCCGCCGACTCCGTCGGCAAGCTCCGCCACACTATCGTCGCCGGGCCCCTGGGCTGGCGCCGGAGGCAGACCGGCATAATAGGCTGCCAGGTCGGCCATGTCCTGGTCCGAGAGGGAAGCCACCATGCCCGGCATTACCGCATCGTCTGCGCGCGTACCGTCCTTGTAGTCGCGAAGCTGTTTGTAGAGATAGGCGGCGAGCTGGCCGGCGAGATTGGGGAACTGAGGACTGGTGCCGATGCCGTCTGCCCCGTGACAGCCGGCGCAGGCACCCGCCTTGGCCTTGCCTGCCTCCGGGTCCCCATTTGCTACGAGCTGGCGGGTGGCGCTGTCCCAGGCCACGTTGGAGGAGGGACCCGCCACCCCCATCGTGGCCCAACCCGAGATGCCCACCATTGCGATCATGCACAGTGCCGTCTTCATGGTCAGATGCTCCAGGGGAATGCGCCGTAGGTTTCCATCAGGAAGAACTGGGCGATGGGATAGCCGTAGCTCACGATCATGTAGACCGCCACGACGACGAACCAGAAGCCCACACCGTTGAGTGCCCCCGGCAGGCGGAGGAGAGGCTGCGCCGGCTCGGCGAACTCCGAACCGCTCACCTCCGCTGCACCCTGGGCCCCGTGGCTCGCTGCCAAGTTCACGATCAACAATACGGCCGAGATGAACAGGATGATCCCACCCACGATCATGAGGATCTCGTTGAGCTGCCAGGTGGCGACCAGCGGACTGTCATAGGGAGTCGCCGAGATGCGGCGCGGCTGGCCCTGCAGACCGAGCGCGTGCCAGGGAAAGGTCAGGACCACCATCCCGATCGCCCAACTCCAAAGTTGCACGCGCGCCAGTCGTTCGGAGAACAAGGGCTTTCCGGTCAATCGCGGCCAGACATAGTAGGCGATCCCGAAGTACATGATCACCGAAGTGCCGGCGAAGATCAGATGGAAGTGCCCCGTGACCCACTGGGTGTTGTGAACCAGCGAATTCATGGAATAACTGGCGTTGATGATCCCCCCGAAACCACCCACCGAGAGGAGCAGGAGCGACAGGATGCCCGCCAGCACGATGGGATTCGTCCACGGGAGGGCGGCGATCCAGCCGAACAGCCCCTTGCCGCCCCGCAGCCGGCCTGCGAGCTCGAGGGAGGCGGTAACGGTAAAGGCGGTGAGGAACGAGGGCACCGCGACCATGAAGGTGCCTGTCATGTGCAGGAACTTCCACCCGGCCGCCTGGAAGGGATCCATGTAGAGGTGGTGGAACCCGATGGGGATTCCGAAAACCAGGAGCATGATGAAGGCGATGCGCGCCATTTCGTCGCTGAACAGGCGTCCGCCCGCCGCCTTTGGCACCAGTGTGTACAGGGCGATGTAGGCCGGAAGCAGCCAGAAATAGACGATGGCGTGCAGGGTCCAGGAAAACAGCGTGCGGGCTAGCCCTACGTCCACGGTCTCCTTGAGGCCAAGCGACCACGGCAACAACTGAAAGAGCACCTCGAGCGCCACACCGAGGCTGGTGACGAACCACAGGGTCCCGTTGACCGCATTGCCGAACATCGCCAGCGGCACGGGTTTACCCGGATTATCCCGTTTCCAGGCCCGCATGGTCATCACCATCTCCAGGCACCAGAACCAAGACCCGACCACTAAGAGCGTGGCCCCAAGGTAAAACAACGGGCTGGCCTGCAACGGAGGATAGAAGGTGTACAGAACCGATGCTTGGCCGCTCAGCAGCGCCACCGCCGCCATCGCCGTCCCGACCAGGGAGAGCCAGAATCCGAACCAGGCCATACCGCGGTTCCAGATGGGCCTGCCCAGGCTCTGCGACGCGCAATAGTAGCCAAAGCCCATAGCAAAGAAGGTGGTGAGCACGAAGCCCATGAGAACGCCGTGCGTGGAAACAGAGCCAAAATACAGCACATTGGATTCGAGCGCGGGGAACAATCCGCTGCGCTCGGCGACTTGATAGAGCCCCAGGAGGGCTGCTGCCACGAAAGCCAGGAAAGCCACCCAGAAGTGGGCGAGGACCAGACCACGCGTCTCACTGTTGACCATGCTCGTCCCCCTCAGCCGTTAGCTTGAAACTCGTCCTTGGGCACCACCTTCAGCCGCGACCACATGTAGTCGTGGCCCAGCCCACAAAACTCGTTGCACATCACCGGATACTCCCCCGCCCGCGGGAACTCCGTGGTGAGCTGTGAGACGTACCCCGGCACGACCATGGTGTTGAAGTTGGTCCCCGGGGCGTGGAGGCCGTGCAGCACATCGGCGCTGGCGATGCGTATGGTCACCGGGACCCCTTGCGGCACGACGACCTCTCTGGGAAAGAACCCGTAACGGGCCGCCACCATGGTTACGTGCACGGTCCCGTCGGCAGCGGTCTTGACCCCCAGGTTGTCCTCTGCGAATTCCTCGGTGAGGTGCAGCCGCGTGGAGTCGATGGTCTCCACGTTGCTCGGTGGCCGGATGTGTGCCTCCAGGGCAAAGAAACCCAAGATGATCATGCTCAGGATCATCAGGCTGACGGTCAGCACCGCCCATTTCTTCTCCAGGGGATCAACGTGCATCAGCGGTCCTCCTCAACGGATGGGGCAGCAGGCAGCCGCGCCGTACGGCAGAAAGCCGCCACGGCGTTCGCAGAGCCGATGATTCAGCTCACGGGGCCGTGGGATAGGAACAGCACGAAGAGCGCTGCCCAACCCACGGCCATGGCTGCAAGGATGACGAGCAGAAGGGCCCAGGTCCCCCTGGGTGAAGAGGCCAGAATGGCCTTTTCTTCTTCGGGTGACAACTGATTCATGGGTGTTCTCCCCCTCTCCGGGTGGCTTCGTTCTGTTTCTCGGGCCCGCCCCGGACGCGGCGGGCAGGCGGCCCGCACAACATAGCACAGCGCGGAGCAATCGCAACTTAATCTCGATTAAGCGCCGCTGGCAAGCCGGAACGGGGCCCCGTCCAGCGACTGGCCACCAAGCCAAGGGCCAATCCGTGGTCAGTCAGTGGGCTCGCCACTGCCCTGCTCCTCCAGGATGCGTTTGGCCTGGCCCACCCAGTCCTCACGCTCGACACGGCCGGGGAACTTGATATACCGATCGATCCAGGCCATCTGCGCCGGTCCCCATTCGGCGATCTGCCAGAAGTGATAGATCCCGGCTTCGTTCAACAGCGCCTCGATCTTCGGCCCGATCCCCGAGATCCGTTTGAGATCATCCTTGGCGCCCTGGGGACGGTCGAGCGTGCGGGGCTTGTGGGCGTCTTCATCCTGCTGTTCTTCGCCCCGGGACGTTTCGGGTGCCGCCGCAGACGGGCCGGGATTGGCGGCGGGCTCCAAGTGCACAGGCGTGGCCGGAGCTGGATTGGTCCCGGGCACCGGTTCACCGGGCTGTGCCGCCGCACCCGTGGCGCGCGCCACGGCGCCACTGCCCGAGGCTGCCGGACAGAGCCTCTCCTCTCCCACACTGATGCAGCCCAACGGAATGACCACCAGGGTGAGCAATGTGGAGATCAGCACCCCGAACAGCAAGGAGACCGCCATGCCCTGGAAGATGGGATCCGTGAGAATCACCGAGGAGCCGCCCACCAGGGCAAAGGCCGTGATCAGGATGGGGCGTGTCCTGGCGACACAGGACCCGATCACCGCCTCCTCCAGCGTCTTCCCTTCGGCCAGGGCGTGGATGGAGAAATCCACCAGCAGGATCGAATTGCGTACGATGATGCCCGCCAGGGCAATGAACCCGATCATGGAAGTGGCCGTGAAATGCGCGCCCATGAGCCAATGCCCGGGCACGATGCCCAACAGGGTCAATGGAATGGGCGCCATGATGATGGCCGGGGCGACGAAGTTGCCGAACATGCCTACCACCAGCATGTAGATGCCCACGAGCGCGGCGCCGAAGGCCATCCCCATGTCGCGGAAGGTCTCGTATGTGATGGTCCACTCGCCGCTCCACTCCAGCGCGGAGTGATCGTCGTTGGGCGGCGGGCCGATCCAATAGGTCTCGACCTTGACGCCGTCGGGGGCCACGTACTCTTCGAGCTTTTTCCCGATGTCGAGCATGGGGTAGATGGGCGCCTCCAGACGTCCCACCGGTTCGCCCACCACATATTCGATGGGCCGCAGATCCTTGTGAAAGATCAGCGGATCCTGCGGCGCGCGCACGAACCGTCCAAGCTCACCCAGAGGCACCATGGTGCCCTTGGCCGAGGGAATGGGCAGATCGGTGAGCCGCTCCACGGCTGCTCGTGCGGCCAGCGGGACCTCAATCACGATCCACACGGGCTCGATGGCCGTGCCGGTCTTGATGGCATCCACCTTGTATCCGCCCATGGCCATGGCCACGTTGCGCACGATGGTGTCCACGTCCACCCCCCGGCGGGTGGCCTTCTGGGTGTCCACCTCGAAGCGCCAGACCTCGTAAGGGGTCGCGATATAGGTGTCCTCATCGGCAAGATCGGGGACTTCCTTGAAGATCTTCAGCAGATCTTCGGCTACTTGAACGCGAGTCTGGCGGTCGGGCCCGTGGACTTCCGCCACCACGGGGGCGAGCACCGGCGGACCCGGTGGCATCTCCACCACCGCAATGGACTTGGCACCATGGCGTTGTGCGATGGGGGTGAGGAGCTCACGTGCTTCAGTGGCGATCTCGTGACTGGTGCGCTCGCGCTCGAACTTGTTGAGCAACTGCACCTGGATCTCGCCCTGCCACGGCTTGTCGCGCAGATAGTAGTGACGGACCATGCCGTTGAAATCGAAGGGACGGGCCGTACCGGAATAGGTCTGTAACGCCGTGACCTCGGGGATCTCCAGCAGCGCCTCCGACAGGGCACGGTTCAAGTTCTCCGTCTCCGCCAAGGCCGTGCCGTCGGGCATGTTCACCACTACACTGAACTCCGGCTTGTTGTCGAAGGGCAGCATCTTCACCGTGACGTCGGTGGTGTAGAACAGCGCCATGCTGGCGAAGAAGGCCACGATCAGAAAGATGAGGAAGGCATAGCCCAGTACCCGGCTGCGAATCAGCGGGCTCAGGGTGTGGTGGAAGAACCAGTTGAGGCGCTGCTGGAAGCGATGTTCGCCTTTCTCCGCCTTCTCCAGCTTGTGTATAGACGGCTTGATGCGCACGGCGAACCAGGGGGTGAACGCGAACGCCGCGAACAGCGAGACGATCATGGCCGTGGAGCCGAGTTTGGGGATCGGGGCCATGTACGGTCCCATGAGACCGCGTACGAAGGCCATGGGCATCAGGGCCGCCACCACGGTGAATGTGGCCACGATGGTGGGATTGCCCACCTCGCGCACCGCATCCACGGCTGTGTCGATGTCTGTGGTACCGGCCATCAGCCAGCGGCGATAGATGTTCTCGATGACGACGATGGCGTCGTCGACCAGGATGCCGATGGCGAAGATCAGGGCGAACAGGCTCACCCGGTCGATGGTCATGCCGTAGACCCAGGCCGCGAACACCGTGAGCAGGATGACGTTGGGGATCACCAGCCCCACGACCACGGACGGGCGCCAGCCCAGGGTGAGCCACACCAGGATCATCACGATGCCTGTGGCGACGATGAGCTTGAACAGCAGTTCGTTGACCTTCTCGTTGGCAGTCTCGCCGTAGTTGCGCGTGACCTCCACGTGCACTTCGGGCGGGATCAGGGTGGCCTTGAGCGCCTCCACCTTCTCCAGGATGGCATCGGCCACCACCACCCCATTGGTGCCGATCTTCTTGGCCATGGCCACGGTGACCGCGGGCTCCCCCATGGCGAACAGTTTGCGATGATAGGCCTCCTCGTAGGCCGGACCCGTGTAGTACGAAACCACGTTGTCGGGCTCGTTGAGGCCCTCGGTCACGTCGGCCACGTCACGCACGAATACCGGTTTGCCCTGGCGCGTGCCCACCACCAGGCTCGCCACATCGTCTGCGCCTTTCAGGTAACCGCCTGCATACACCTTGAGCTGGGTGCCCGCCTGCTCCACCTTGCCGGCACCCTGGGCCCGGTTTGCGGTTCGGATGGTCTGCGCGATCTGGTCCAGACTGATCCCATACCCGGACAGCCGCTCGGGATACACCTGGACCTTGATCTCCCGATGGCGACCCCCGACCACGAAACCCTTGCCCGTGTTGGGGACCTGTTTGAGCTCCTGCAGGACGTTGACCCCCAAGGTGCGCAACGTACCCCCATCCACCGCCGGAGAATCGGTCCACATGGTCAGGGTCACGATCGGCACGTCGTCGATGCTCACCGGCTTGACCACCGGAGGCTGGACGCCCTGGGGTAGTCGGTCCTTGTTGGACTGGATCTTGTCGTGAACCTTGACGATGGACTCCTCGAGATCCTGGCCCACCTTGAAGCGCGCGATGATGATGGCGCCTTCGTGCTGCGAGATGGAGTAGACGTGCTTGATCCCCGGGATCTCACTGATGGCCCGCTCCAGGGGCTCCACGGCCCGGGCAGCCACCTGCTCGGAGCTCGCACCCGGATAGGCCACCATGATGTCGATCATGGGCACCGAGATCTGCGGGTCCTCCTGGCGAGGGGTGAAGACAAGCCCCATGAGCCCCATGGCCAGCATGCCGATGTAAATCATCGGCGTCAGCGGCGAATTGATGAAATAGTGGGCGGTGGCGCCCGCTACGCCCAGATGCGGCTTCTTGTCAGCAGCCATGCTCCAACCCCTGTGTTTGTTCTTTATCTCAACGGACCGGGACCGCTCGGCCTGGCGTCAGGGTACCGCGCGCCCTGTTGGACGCACGGTATGAGTCCCACTGGATCAGATCTGCTGACCCGATTTCAGCCCGGGCGGCGGCGACTTGACGATCTTCGTCCCCTCCGAAAGGCCGGCCAGGACCATCACCATGCCCTGGCCGTAGGGCTCACCCAGACGCACCAGGCGCAATACGGCCCGATTCTTGTCATCCACCACGAACACATAGTGCAGGCCACCCTTTTCCACTACCGCGCTCTGCGGGATGATCAGGGCCGGTACCCCCTGGGCACGGGGATCGGGGATCAGGAGCTCGGCGTACTGGCCGGCCTCTGCCTGCACCCCTTCGGGCAGGGCCACCTTCACGTGGACCGTATGGCGCACCGGATCGGCCACCGGCGCAATCCTGCGCACGATACCCGGAACGACCCGGCCACCGATGCGGACCTGAACGCGCGCGCCTTCATGCAACGCCGGACGCAGACCGACCGGAACGTCCGAGACCACCTCCAGGCGTGTGGGATCCACGTAGTCGATCAGCGGCTGACCCGGCTGTACCGTGTCGCCCTCCTCCACGTACTTGGCGGCGATGGCCCCGTCGAAGGGAGCAATGCTTTCCGCGTCGCGGATCTTCGACTGGATCTGCCGGATGCGCGCCTGGGCCTGAGCCAGGGCGTGCTGGGCCTGCTCGATCTGGATCTGGCGCGAATAGACGTCGACACCCCGCTCCACCCCCGGGTGCCGGGTGCCGGCGAAGCTCTCCAAGGGCTCGGCGAAGAAGTCGTCGAACATGGCCGGAAAACCGAATCCCGCCATCGTCCGGTTCTTGCTGGGGGAGGCCAGCTCGCGCTGGTACTGGGCCCACGCGGCCCGAATCTGCGCTTGCGCCGAGGCCTCCGCGGCCATGGCCTCACGCAGCTTGGCCTGTAACTCCTCGTCGTCGATGCGCACCAGCACCTCGCCCTTCTTGTGGCGGCTGCCCACGTCGCCAGCCACGTAGAGCACGCGACCCGGGATCTGGGCGGTGAGCTTCACCGTGTCGACCGGCTGCACGGTCCCGCCCACGGCCGCCACACCGCCCACGGCGGCACGCTGGACCGTCACCACTTCCACTGGGGGTGCGGTCCCCACCGCCGCGGTGGACTGCTTTTCGGCCTCGTTTTTGTCGGCACCCACCCGTGTGAACGTCGCTGCAACGAACACCAGGGAGGCGGCGAGAACCAACCAGAGTTTCGTCTTGGAGAGAAGGGAAATCATCGCGATCCTCGTTGCTCTTCAGTCCATGAGCGTGACCGGATCCGATGCATCCCAGGTCTGGAAGACACCTTCCCGGCAGGGCCGGGAAGCACCAGGCCGATCGCCCGACTCAGCAGAAGTTTTCTGCGCTCGCTCCGGTCACGCGGGTTTTGCTTAATATCAATCTTAAGCCACGGACGGCCGCTGCGCCAGCATGTAGGTTAAGGCCCTGGCGCAGGCGTGTGCTGGACGCTCAGAGGAGCGGGCGGGCCTGGAGGAGCTGCGGATCGAACTCGGCGATCTCGCGCAGAGCGGCCTCGTCCATGATGGTCATCTCACCCTTGGCGCAAGCGATGAGCCCTTCGGCGCGCATCTGGCTCAAGGTGCGGCTCACGTGGACCGGCGTGAGTCCCACGGCGTCTGCGATGTCTTCCTGCGTGATGGGAACCGCCAGTCGCTGTCCGGGTACTAGGCGACCTGTGGCCTCGCCGATGTGGCGCTGCCGGTGGTAGATCTCGAGCAGCAGATAGGCGATGCGTTCACGCGCCGGCTTCTTGCCCAGGCCGGTGAGGTGTTCCTGGCACAGGCGCATGTCGCGGGCGGCCATCCATGCGAACTGAGTGGCCACCTCCGGTCGGGCGCGAAAGAGTTCGGCCAGGCGGCTGCGGGGGAACGCACACAGGGTACAGTCGGTGAGGGCCTGGGC
>Ga0256832_1000478_pt1 | contig 25942 bp, 23 predicted proteins | sample 134614metaG_FD_190534 | JGI IMG/M metagenome (GOLD analysis project Ga0256832, IMG submission 190534) | Hydrothermal vent microbial communities from Lau Basin, Pacific Ocean - 134-614 | ecosystem: Environmental > Aquatic > Marine > Hydrothermal vents | place: Pacific Ocean: Lau Basin | collected... | reverse complement strand
CGATACATTATCCCAGTTATGCGCCCAATAGATTGCACTTTGAGATTTTTCTACATACTCTTTTGCTTTTTGAAGATATTTAGTTTCACCTGTAGCTTTATAAAGCCATACAGCTCCCCATGCCAATTCATCCCAATATCCGCTGTATGAAGTATAAAATCCGTTTGCTGCTTTATAGCCTTTGTTTCCTTTGTAGGTATCGGCAAATTCATATACCCCTTTGGCTTCTTCTAAAAGTTTTGCGGCATATGTCGGATCTTCATCTTTAAATACCATATAACCAGCCGCCATTGCCGCTGCCATCTCTGCTGAAACTTCGCTGCAAGGATTATCTTTATCGCAGCTGTATGTTGGTCTTTTCATCGTCATATCTTGAGGAGGTCCCCAAAACGCATGATCAGCTCCCGGATCACCAACTTGATAATAAACTATATCATCTGCTGAGCCTTCATTTTTTTCGTTGTAAGCATTCATAAAGTAATCCAAAACATATCTTATCTGTTTTTTGGCAAAATCATAAGCATTTGCCTTTAGATAAGAGTTTTTAGCCTCTATCATACCCCACTCAAGCATCGTGGCGCTATAAGCCATAGGAAGGTTAAATTTTACATGATCTCCAGCATCAAACCATCCTTTGCTTAAATCTACCCCAACATCCTTTCCGTCATCAAGGGCAGCTGGCACTCTCCAAGTTACCTTCTCAAAAGGACCTGATGCTTTTTGAGCCTCATAAAAGAGCCAAGAAGCATTTAAGACGCTTTTATAATCTACATCTATATTAGATACAGGCGGAGTGATATCTTCGTTTGAATTATCGGAGTTATCTAAATTACCTGAATTAGAGTCATTTCCTTGATTGTTAGAATCTTCAGAAGAGCCTTGATTGCTATTTTGATCATCGTTATTATCGGAAGAGTTTTGATTATTATCTTCTCCATTTTGAAGTTTATTAGCGCAAAAACCAAATTCTACAGATGAATTGGGCTTAATGTTTTTATTCCAATCAACCCCTTTGAAACTATATTTATCTCCATCCTTTTGATAAACGGCATTCCAGATATTATAAATATCCCCATTAACTGAGAGTTTTATATTCCAAGAAACTTCCTTGGCGGTTGGGTTTGTGATTTTAACATTTTCGCAAAATCCGCTTTGCCACTCACTATTTACTTTTCTCTCAATTTTTAAATCATCTTCCGTAGCAACTTGAGTATTTTGGCTATTTTCCAAAATTTTTGCGCAAAAACCAAAATCTACCGAAGAGTTTGGCCCAACTTCTTTATTCCAATCAACACCTTTAAAGCTGTATTTATCTCCATTTTTTTGAGAAACGGCATTCCAGATATTATAGATATCCCCATCTACTTTAAAATTTACATTCCAAAGAATTGGATTATTAGAATGATTTATAATTTTTACATTTTCGCAAAATCCGCTGTTCCATTTGCTCGTAACCTCTCTTTTAACCTCTAAATCCTCTCCTGCAAGCTCCAAACCAAATAAACTTGCAAAAACAAAAAATACTAAAAACCGGTAAAAACCCTTTTTTGAACTTTTCATATACAATACCTCCTCTCTTTAAATTAAAAATATTTCATAATAATAATATGTTATTAATTAAAAATATTTTAAAGTAAATATTATTACAAGATTTTTAGGCAAAAGAATGAGTATCGATTTATACTAAATCGTCCATTTTTTATATTTTTTTAGAATCTTCTTCCTATAATAAACTCAAAAGAGGAGGTTCTATCTTCAGGCTTATCATCAAGTGCTTTTGCGTAGAAAAATTGCATAGGTCCCATTGGAGAGAGCCACTCTATGCCAACTCCAGCGCCGCTTCTTTTAATCTCATTGTAACTATTTTCTCCTATCATTCCATAATCTACAAAAAAGACCATTCTCATACCGTTTGATTTCATCAAAGGAATGCTTGCCTCTATGGAGTTGCTAAAAACTCTCTTTCCGCCTATTAAATCCCCGTAAGAGTTTTTAGGAGACAAAGAGCCGGCTTTATAGCCTCTTACACTCCTGATTCCTCCTAAATAAAATTTTTCATTCAAAGGCAGATAACCGTTTTTTTGGATATATCCAACTCTTGCTTTATATCTTAATATTAAATCGTAATCTATATAATCTTCAAGTCCAAAAAAGTAGGAGAAATTTCCAAAATATTTAACATACTTGTCATCTCCTCCAATACCGGCATACTCCATACTCGCTCCCAAAATAAAGCCATGTCTTGGAAGATAGAAATCATCGGTATTATTGTAAACAATGGAAGGAATCAAAGCGCTCTTTACAAATTCTCCCTCTTCATAATATGGATTTCCCTCTAAAGATTCGGAAACATCGTAAAGTTCGGTTTTTTCCAATACATAAGTTAAAGAGGTATGCGTATATCTTCCAATCTTTCGCCCAAGAGAGAGGTTTAAACCTTTTGTTTTTTCACTATAATCATAAAATTCGCTCTTTTGATTATAAACGCTTCCGCCAAGACTGTAGATTGAATCAAAAACTCTTGGATTGTAAAAATGGAGTCTCCCTTTTAGAGATTTATTGGAGTAATCCACTTCTGCGCTTACTTCAATTCCGCTTCCAAAAACATTTCTGTCTGAAATACTGGCATTTAACAAAAGCCCGTCATAACTTCCATATCCTATTCCCCCGACTATACTTCCGGTTGGAGCCTCTTTGACATCAACTAAAAGATCTATCTTGTTTTTGGAAACTCTCCTCTCTCTTATCTTTACATCGCTAAAAAATCCTGTTCTTCTTAAAGCATTAATCGAATCTCTCAAATCAGTTAAAGAAAACTCATCTCCTGGGGCAAGATAGATTTCTCTTCTTATAATCCTATCTTTCGTTCTCATATTTCCTGAGATAATAACATCATTTATATAAACTTTCTCTCCGGGCAATACATTTATAGTGATTGAGGCAGTATGGTTTTGTTTATCTTGTCTAATATCTGGAAAAACTTTGGCGTAAGCGTAACCTTTATCTTTTAGAGTATTTTCTATTTTAATTAAATCTTTTCTTAATTTATCTATATTGAAAACTCTACCTTCTTGAGTTTTGAGCTCATCTTTTAACTCATCAATGTCCAAAATACCATCTGGAACATTTATTTCAAAAGAGGCTACTTTATACTGTTCTCCTTCTTCTATCTTATAAGTCAAATTCGCACTGTAATCTTCAAAAAAAGTTCTTAAGAATGGCAAAGATACTTTTGCATCCAAAAAACCATGTTTTAAATAGACATCTTTAATTCTAAGATAATCATATTTTAATTCATCAACTCTAAGCTTTCCATCATTCCTTCCCCAAAGCCATCCCATAAATTGACGCTCTTTATTGGCAATATAAGGTTCAAAATCATCATAATCAAACTTTTTATTTCCTACAAAATCTATCTTTTTGATAATAATATTTTCACCCTCATGGATTATAAAATCTAACTTAACACTTCCTTTAGTAACCTCTTTTGTTTCAACTTCAACAATGGTATCATATATTCCTTTTTGTTCAAACATCTTAATAATTTTTCTTTTAGCCTCTTCTATTCTGTCAAAATCGTAAATATCGCCTTTATGAATATCTATAAGCTCTAAAATTTTGTCTTTTTTATCTCCAGAATACCCTTCTATATCTATTTTTGCAATAACTGGCTTTTCTACAAAATGATAGGTTAAAATTCCGTCTTCATCAGTAACCCATATATCTTTAAAATATTTTTGTTTAAATAGTTTCTTTATCGATTTATCTATCTTCTCAATATCAAATCTGCTTCCCTTTTTAATTCCTATTATCTCCTTGGCAATAGCCGGGGATATATGAATTAAACCCTCAAAACGTATATCTTTTATAATCTCAGAAGCTTGAAGCGATATTATTAAAGAAGCGGAACCTATCAAAATTTTTTTCATAAAAAAGCCTTGTATTAAAAATTTCGAAGTTACGAAAGTAATAATATTACCATATTTTTGAATTAAACTTGATTAAAAGAGAAGTAAGATAATATTACTGATTAATAAAACATTTACGTAGGATATAATTATGAGAGTTGCAATAGTGGGTTTGGGATTGATAGGCGGCTCTTTAGGGCTTGATCTTAAAAAAACAAAAATAGTCTCCAAAGTAGTGGGATACGATAAAAATCTGCTCCATTGCGAAGAGGCTTTAAAGCTTAAACTTGTAGATGAAATAGTGCCGTTTGAAGAGCTTAAAAACTGCGATATGATATTTTTGGCAATTCCCGTAGAGGGTATAATAGATAGTTTGCAAAAACTAAAAGATGTTCCAAAAAACTGCACTATCGTAGATTTGGGAAGCACAAAAGAGAAAATAATAAAAAGCACTCCACAAGAGATAAGAAGAAATTTCATAGCAGCTCACCCTATGGCTGGCAAAGAGAGTTTTGGGCCATCAGCAGCCGTTGAGGGATTATATAAAGATAATGTAGTAATTTTATGTAATATTGAAGAAAACGACGAACTTCATAAAAACAGAGCCATACAAATATTCTCCCATATAGGAATGAAAATAGTCTTTATGGACGCAAAAGATCACGATTTGCACACAGCTTTCATTTCCCATATGCCTCATGCTGTAAGTTATGCTCTTGCAAACTCCGTAATGAAACAAGAAGATCCTCAAAATATTTTAATGCTTGCTGCCGGCGGATTTAAAGGAATGAGCAGAATCGCCAAAAGTTCTCCAAAAATGTGGAGAGATATTTTTAAACAAAACAGAGACAATCTGTTAAAAGCGATAGAGTGCTTTGAAAGTGAATTGAAAAAGGCTAAAGAATTTATAAAGAAAAGAGAGTGGGAAAAAGTAGAAAAATGGATGGAAGAGGGAAGAGAGATCCATAAAATTCTGTAAAAAATAATTCTTATTTTTAAGAAAAACTTTTTTCCTCCCGTAAAACTTATGATTTTAAATAAAAAATATGAAAATTATGATAAAATAATCTTTAAGAGCGGTGATAGTAAATAATCTTTTATTTTATAAAACTATATTTTACGATATTCCACTATAATGGATAGTTAATTCAATAATTTTGGGATAATAAAATAAGGCGTTTATTTTATGAAAACATACAATATAAAATATTTAAATGAGAATGAGTTAAAAGAATTTATATTATCAAATAACTTAAAAAATTATAATAATATTTTAATACAAGTCTTTACAGGGAACCCTGGAAAAAAATATATTCTTTTGCTTCAAGAGATTTTAAAAGAGCTTCTTCCCCAAGCTGTAATCATAGGAGCAACAACAGACGGAGAGATTATAGGGCAAAAGGTTCTTACAAAAAATACAGTAATTTCAATAAGTGTATTTCAAAATACTTCAATAAAAAGCATCTTAATAGAACATAAAGATAGAAACAGTTACGAGACAGGAAAGAAGATAGCTGAAAATATATTATCGGAAAATACAAAAGCTGTTATTTTATTTTCAGACGGAATAAATACAAATGCAGATGAACTGCTAAAAGGTTTTGAAGAAAAAAATGGAAAAGTCTTGCTAACCGGAGGAATGGCGGGAGATAACGGTCTTTTGAAACAAACTTTTGTTTTTAACGAAGATAAAATAACAGATTCTGGTGCGGTAGCGGTAGCTCTAAATTCCGATTCTCTAAAAGCAGCAAGCACATTTAAATATGACTGGCTTCCTATAGGAAAAGAATTTACAGTAACAAAATCAGACAAAAACAGAGTCTATACGATAGATAATATCCCAGCTTATGATCTTTATAAAAAATATTTGGGAGAAGATCTTGCAAAAAAACTTCCAGCAGTTGGAATAGAGTTCCCGTTAGTGATAAAAAAAGGTGATAATCTAATAGCCAGAGCATGCATAAAAGATCCAAAAGACGGCTCTTTGATTTTTGCCGGAAATATCAAAGAGGGAGAGATAGTTCAATTTGCCTATGGAAATATAGAGACAATTTTGCAAACTTCTGATAATTTTGCAAACTTTTTAGAAAATCATCCTTGCGAATCAATTTTCATATACTCATGTATGTCAAGAAGAAGATTTTTAAAAAGCAGTGCCCCTTTGGAGTTAAAACCTTTAAAAGATTTAACCGATTCCATCAGCGGATTTTTTACATACGGAGAGTTTTACACCACAAAAAGTCATTATGAACTCTTAAATGAGACGATGACTGTATTAATGCTCTCTGAAAGCGAGAAAAAAAATAAAAAGATAATCCATAAAAATGGCTGGTCAAAGTTAAGCTCTCATTACGATACGCTAAAAGCCTTATCTCACATAGCTTATGTTACTTCAATGGAACTTCAGCATTTAAATCAAACTCTTGAAAAAAAAATAGAAGAAGAGGTTGAAAAAAGCAGAAAAAAAGATAGACTCCTTATGCAACAAACCAGGCTTGCTCAAATGGGAGAGATGATAAATATGATAGCCCACCAATGGAAGCAGCCACTAAATGCTATCTCGGCAACCGCATCGGGACTTAGACTTAGAAACTCTCTTGGAAAATATGATCAGAAATTTTTTGATGAGCAACTTGGAAAAATAGAAGAATATACAAAACATATGGCAAATACAATAGAAGATTTTAGAAATTTTTTCAAACCAACTAAAAAAATGGAGGAAATTTCTCTTGAGAATCTAATAGATAATGCCCTTGCTATAATGAGCTTTTCTTTAAGCAACCATAATATAGAAATTATAAAAAATTATCAAAATCCAACTAAAATAAAAACCTATGCAAATGAGATAAAACATGTAATTTTAAATATTATAAAAAATGCAGAAGATGCTCTTGTAGAGAGAAATATAGAAAACAAATGTATAAAAATAAAAACATATAAAAAAGAAAAATATCATATTATAGAGATAGAAGATAATGCAAAAGGGATAGATGAAAATATAATAGACAGAATTTTTGATCCTTACTTTTCAACAAAAAAGAAAAAGGGCACTGGAATAGGTTTATATATGTCAAAAATTATAGTAGAAGAGCACTGTAGGGGAGAGCTTGAAGCACAAAATACCCCACAGGGAGCTCTTTTTAGAATTTCTCTTCCTGAAATTTTTTAGAAAATAGTTTTCTTAAAAGTTCATCTTCATTAGTAAAAGGAGTAAATCTAAACATTTTAAAGTAGATATTAATCTCTTTTTGATTTTTTATTGCAAAATCCAAAATTATCTTTTTTACCCTTCTTATTACGCTTTCCGTTTCATTAAAATATGTATTTGGAAGTAAAATAACAAAATCTCCCTCACCTATTTTAAAGATCTTATCACTTTTTCTTATCTGTCTATTTACAAGATATACAGCCTCCTTGATAAAATCTTCATCTTCATTTTTAAATTCTGATAAAACAAAATGAAATTTTATAATACAATGATTATTTTCTTTCGTAGAAAAAACTTTATGTTTAAAAACTTTTATAAGTTCTTGTTTTAAATCCTCAGAAGTTTTAACATTATAATCCATTGGCTTAAGATTATTTAAAAAGCCACTATCTTTAATCTTATTTTTTAGCAAAGCAATCATTTTATTACCTTTACATAAAATATTTCTTTTTTTAAAAATCGTCTTTTAGAAAATTTTGTTTACTTAGGTAAAAAAAAGTATTTATTAAACATTACTTAAATTAAGCAATAATTTATATTAGTTTTTATATAATCCTCCATCAAAAAAATCAATAAAAAAGGTATATGATGGCAAATCATAAGTCGGCTGAAAAAAGAATCAAACAGACAAAAAAAAGAACGATAAGAAATAGATTTTATAAAACAAGAATCAAAAATATTACAAGAGCAGTTCTAGAGGCTATAGAAGCTAAAGATATCGAAGCCGCAGAGAAAGCTTTTAAATTAGCTAATAAAAATTTTCATAAATATGTATCAAAAGGTATTTTGAAGAAAAATACGGCGGCAAGAAAAGTAAGTAGACTACACTCAAAATTAAACGCTTTAAAAAATCAAGCCGCATAATAAAGCGGCTTCTTCCTTCATCTGCCAAATCGATAAAATAAACTAAAATGATGTTAAAAGATAAATTAAAACCCTTTCTTGAAAGATATGATGAAATAAATAAGCTCTTAAGCTCTCCGGAAATTACAAATGATGTAAAAAAGATGACTGAGCTCTCAAAAGAGCAAGCAGAGCTTGAACCTTTAAAAGAGAAGGCCAAAGAGTATATAAAAGTTTGCAAAGAGATAGAAGAAAATAAAGCTCTGCTTGAAGATGGCGAACTTGGAGAACTTGCTAAAGAGGAGCTAAAAGAGCTTGAGCCAAGAAAAGAGGAGCTTGAAAAAGAGATTAAGCTTCTTTTGATTCCAAAAGATCCAAACGATGAAAGAAACGTATATTTAGAGCTTAGAGCAGGAACTGGAGGAGATGAGGCGGCTCTCTTTGTAGCAGATCTCCTAAAAGCTTATCTAAGATATGCCGAATCAAAAGGATGGAAAGCGGAAATCGTCTCTTCAAGCGAAAGTTCTTTAAATGGCTATAAAGAGATAATAGTCTTAATAAAAGGAAAGGGAGCATATAGCAGGCTAAAATATGAAGCCGGAACCCACAGAGTGCAAAGAGTTCCAGAAACCGAATCTCAAGGAAGAGTGCACACCTCGGCTATTACGGTAGCTGTAATGCCTGAAGTTGACGATGTGGAGATAGAGATAAATCCAAATGATCTCAAAATTGACGTTATGAGATCAAGCGGTTGCGGAGGACAATCGGTAAATACGACAGACAGCGCCGTTAGAATCACCCATATCCCAACTGGAATAGTGGTTACCAATCAAGATGAAAAATCTCAGCATAAAAATAAAGAGAAAGCTCTAAAGATTTTGAAAGCAAGACTATATGAGATACAGTTAAAAGAGCAGGCCGAAAAAAATGCAAAAGAGAGAAAAGAGCAGGTAGGAACGGGAGATAGAAGCGGAAGAATTAGAACATACAACTATCCTCAAAATAGAATTACCGATCACAGAATAGGTTTGACGCTATACAGACTCGATTCCATAATGGAAAACGGTTCGTTTGATGAAATAATAGATCCTTTGATAGCTCACTATCAAGCTGAAGAGATTAAAAGAGCCGGACTGTAACTAAAAAGTAACACATAAAAAATTTTCAATTCTTTAATAAATTTTTTCATCAATAATTAAAGCCTTTTTGATAAAATGAAACATATAATTTTTCTTGAAGGAGTATAAATGAAAAAATTTTTAGGTATCGTTGCAGCAGGAACTTTAGCAATCTCACTTCTTAGCACATCCGCTATGGCAGATCCTGCAAAAGGACAAAAAATTTATCTTAAAAAGCTTAAAAAAGCGTGCGGTTTTAATGGAGCCAAAATGTCAGCTATGCATACTCAAGATGAGTGGGAAGAGATTAAAGAGAGCGGAAAGCTTGAAGATGAGATTATCAAATTGTGTCCTAAAGTTAAAAAGGGATATTTAAAGAAAAAATGGCTTGATGATTTATATGATTTCTTCTATAAATATGCAAGCGACAGCGGCAACGTTCCTTCTTGCTAAAAAAGAGGCTTTTGCCTCTTTTAAGCGGCTTTCTTTCTTCTTAAATTAAGCCCTCTATCTTCATAAACATCTATTTCTACTTTATAAGATGGATTTGCTCTTTTTAGCTCTTTATCCATAAAAGCTATAAGTTTTGCGTTTGCATTTGGATGAGAAGCTACGCTAAAGACAAAATCCAGATATTTTTTAGCTTCATCCGATAAAACATTTCCCTTTTTTTCAGGAAAAGGAAAATGTCTAACCAACTGGATAACAGCTTTTGACAAATCATTTGCAGATGATCTTTTAGATTTTACTATTGCTAAAAGCTCTTCAAAAGTAACCTCAGGCTCCTTTATCTTCTCTTTTTTTATATCTTTAGAAATTTTTTTAGTATTTTTAGAATTTAAAAGCATTATAACTAAAACCGCCACAAGCAAAAGAGCAACTGCTCCCCCTATTAATAAAATTAAAGCTGTTGTGCTCATTAACTATCCTTTTTCCAATATTTTTATTTTTCAATATATCGGAAAAAGGAATAATTTTTTTATCTTAAAGTTTAAAGTCTTTTATTCAATCTTTTTGGATAAGATAAAAATATAACTAAAAATATAGCGCCAACCATATAATATACAAAAGATGGAATAGGAACTGGATCTCCGGCTGCGTAAGAATGCATTCCAGACAAATAGTAATTAACACCAAAATAGGTCATTATAATCGAAAAATAGGCCAAAGTAGACGCAACCGCAAAAGAATAGATAAAATTTAATTTAGGAATAAATCTCATATGAAGCACTACAGTATAAATCAAAATAGAAATCCAAGCCCAAGTCTCTTTGGGATCCCATCCCCAATATCTTCCCCAGCTCTCATTTGCCCAAACTCCGCCTAAAAAATTTCCTACAGTAAGTAAAGATAGACCCAAAATCATAGAAACTTCATTTATTTTTGTAGCCTCTATAATGCTTCTTTCAATATTTTCACTTCTCTCTTTATTAGCTGGATTTCTTAAAATCAAAAGAATAAGCGTAAAAAATCCAAGAAGAGCACTAAGTCCTAAAAAGCCATAACTTGAAGTAATGACGGCTACATGAATATTTAACCAGTAAGATTTTAAAACAGGAACAAGATTTGTAATTTGGGGATCCATTCCACCTAAATTTGCAACAAAAAGCGTGATACCGGCTAAAATAGACATTAAAGTTAAAGCAAGAAGAGATTTTCTTGAAAAAACAACTCCCGCTAACGCCATTGTCCATGCTATATAAAGCATAGATTCATATGCATTGCTCCAAGGAGCGTGTCCGGCAAGATACCACCTTAAAATAAGTCCTATTGTATGAATTACAAAAGAGAAGATAATTAAATAAAAAGCTCCCTTTGCAAGCCATTTTATATTAAAATCTCTTTTTAGAATTTTTAGAAAAACAATAATTAGCAAAATAAAACCGGCTATTAGATAAATTTTCATAGCCTGAGAAAAAATATCATATTTGTTATATAAAATTTCTAAATTTATTTTGGTATCTGAAGGAACTAAATCTTTTCCAACTCTTTTTTGATAGGTAGAGATAAGCTCCAATGCTTTATTAGCCTTATTAAAATTTCCGCTTTTAATGCCTTCATTTACAGAATCAAAATAGTTTAATAAAACTTCTCTTATCATATTGGAAAGTTTTGGAGGAAAAGTTGAAATAGCCTCTTTTGGAGAATACCATTTTAAACTTGGATCGTTTGGTTTTGGAAAGAGTTTGAATAAATCTCCCATAAAAGTCATATAAACGACATTTACTCTCTCATCCACCTTTATCACATCTTTATCAAACTGATTCCTATCAGCACTTCTTTTTCTACTCGCTTTTTCTACATATTGCTGCAACTTATAAGGATTTTTTTTGGAATAGTCAAAAAAATCGGAAAAGGAAGCATATTTTGCATCTAAAGAAATTCCCAAAATCTTTTTTAGCCTTTTATCCGATCTTGGAAGATAGATAATTGGAATATTTTGCCAAAGCTTAGGCTTAACAAGCATGGAGAGAACTATTTGATCGGCATTTAAATTATATATTGTATTTTTTCTTGCAATTTTATGCAAAATATCGTGAGCTAAAGTATCTACAGGCTCAATTCTTCCCATATTTGCTTGAATTAAAAGATGGCCAAACTTCTCAGCGTGAACGGGGGAAATTTTTCTAATAGTTTCTATCTCTTTTAAATTATCTTCCGCTTTTAGGGAATTAAAATTAAACATTAATAAAAGTCCAAAGAATACAAAAACATTTTTGAAATTTATATCGTTTGAAATCTCGCTTGTCAATTTTCTAAATCTGCTATAGGGATTAAATAAATTTAATAAAAGTCCAAAAGCTAACATAAAATATCCTATATAAGTAATAAGAGTTCCGGGATCATGATTTACCGATAAAACAGTTCCAAGCTCATCCATATCGTAAGATGACTGAAAAAATCTAAAACCTTTATAATCTAAAACATGATTCATATAGATTCTATAATCCATTTTCACATTATCCTTTTTATCTATCACCGTAACTTCGCTGGCATAAGATGATGGAGCCATTGAACCTGGATATCTCTCAAGCTGAAAATCTCTAAGCTTTATGGAAAAAGGAAGATATATATCTTTAGAACCCCACTCTAAGATAAATTTAACTCCTTCTATTTGCACTTTTTTTGGCACTCCCTGAACCCCTCTTCCGCCTCCTGGCAAAATAACCTCTTTATGTTTCCCTTTATACTCCAAATCTACAACAATAGCTACAATCTGCTTTTTTGCGGGATTGTCAGGTTTAGCGTGGGAGATATATTTCTTGTATCTAACTGTTGCTTTATCATCTCCCATATTTAAAACAAGCTTAAAATTATTGGAAGATATTTGAGAAATAAGCTTCTCCATCTCGGCATGATATATCTTATCGCCCTTTTTAGCGGTAATTTGCACATAAGGTTCGCTTGAAATCATCTTATTTGTAGTCTCTCCCTCCCTTATATGCATAATCCCTTCATATCCTATATATCTTGTAATTCCAGCTCCTAATAAAATAACTAAAAAACCGGTATGAAAAATGAAAGCTGGAAGTTTTTTCTTTTGATAGAGTTTGAATCTAAAAATATTTCCCAAAAGATTAATACCCAAAAGAAGCTGCAAAATCTCAAACCATTTAGCTTTATAAACCACTGCCCAAGCTGTCTGGGTTCCAAAATCGTTTTCTATGAAAGTGGCAACGGCGCAAGAGATTGCAAAAATGAGCGTCAAAATAGCCATCGTTTTCATAGAAATAACTAAATTGTAAAGTTTTTTCAAAAAATTCATCATTCCCCCTAATAAACAGAAAAAAATAGTGCTAAATTATACAAAGATTAGATTAACAGAAGGCTAACATAGCGTGTAAAAAGAGGATTTAAAACTAAAATTTATATTTAGCCTCAAAATGAAAAGTGCTTTGATCAATTTTTGGAGTATCTTTTGAGTCGTCTTTAAAAATCGAATACCAAGTTTTGAAATTCAATCTTTTATTAAATTTATATTTTCCCCCTATTACAAACTCTTCGGCGTCTCTGTCTCTTGAGACTATCGTATTTTCCACATTAACATAATCGGCTCTCAAACTAAGGCCTTTTATCGGTAAAATATTAATTCTTGTGGTAATAAACCATGTCTTTGTCTCTCCGTAATTTAAATCTACTGAAAGCCCTTTTTTATACTTCATCATCTCTCCGGCAGTTATGAAAGAACCGCTATCTTGAAATGAAACAAAACCTTTTTTATTATTCTCGGTATCTATATAAGTGTAACCCGCTTTTGCGTTAAAAACGGTATTTCCAACTTTAGCGCATACTCCGTAAAAAGTAGAATCATCCATATCGGAAAATTTTTTCACTTTATCATCTACTGAACTTAGACAATACTGCCCTTTGACTCCTATATCAAAACCTTGGTAATTGATGCCATATTTTGCTTCCGCAAAAACATTTTTGGTTACATCTTCAATATTTCCAACCCATATTTTCAAAGGAATCACTCCAAAAGAGCCCTCCGCTCCTACTCCGTAAAACTTCTTATCTTTAATATTTTTATCTTTTGAAGATTTAAAATCGGAAATATAGTAATAAAGCTCATCGTTTCTATCTTTCATATCTTTAAAAGCCATAACGCTAAAAATCCATCCCGGCAAATCTTTATTGGTTACTTTAAAACCGGTAGAAATTAATTCGTTGGTAAAGGGAGTATTGACATACTGCCTTCCCAAAATGAAATTGGTTTTGCTGTTTGATAAAATATAAGTGCCGTATAATTGATATACATTAAAAACTCTATCGGTAGATGGAATATTTTCTATATGGCCGTTTCTATCTTGAAAAAGCCCCTCCATTACCATTTGAAGACCGTCTATTACCGGCGTGGCTATTCTTAAAATCCCTCTGTAAGAAAATAAATTGGAAGATGAAGAGTCTTTAAAATCCAAAAGAGGATCGGGCTTTATTTTTTGGTGATTATACTCTATTTTCGCCTCACCGCTTACTTTCATCTCTTTCATAGCCTCTTCCAAACTTTTGGCATATGAAGAGTTAAACATTAAAGCCGATAAAAGTAAAGTTAATATAAATGTAAATTCGCCCTTTTTCATCTTCATTTCTTACTTTATAGTTATAAATAATATATCATAAAGATGATAAATCATTCATTAAGAGAAAAGAAATTCAATAAACTTTATTATTATAAATTACAAAAATATACAAATTAAAATATTGGAATAAAAAAATATTAATATTTTAATAAAATAGCCTATTAAGTTAACTTTTTTTATAAAAAAGAAACGATTTTTTATTGAGGAAAGCTCTTTTCAAGTTTTTTTTAAAAATAAGTTTGCTAAAATGGAGAGTCATCAAAAGGATGAGTCGGATACTCTGATATTTTCGGGCTTAACCGGCGTTGGGCTAAACGCCGGTTTTTATCAAAAGGAGTGTCGGATGACTTTCGCCTATCGTTTAGCTACATTGAAATTATAACTGTTCAAAGTAAATAAAAAGTAAATATCCAAAAACTCAGACCGCCGCAAACGCAACTCAAGTAAGAAATGAAGTCACATAAGAAAGCGCCCCGGGCAAAAGGCGCTTACTCATCAAAAGGAGTGTCGGATGATTTCCATCTCTCGTTTAGCTACATTGAAATTATAATCCCTCAAAGTAAACAAACGGTAAACCTAAAATAAATCTCTAAAAAATTTAATAAATATTTATTCTTTCTACTTTTGGAACTCCAAGTTTTCTATTGAGTCTATCTAAAGTTCTCTTTTTTAGATTCTTTTTTTTATAAATTTTTTCGGAAGAATCGTAACTTTCTACAAATCTATTTCTATCTAAATTTTCAATTATTAAATTTACATCATCAAGAACTAAAATATTTCCCTCTTTTTTTAAAGAAACTTTTATTAAATCCCCATCATACCCAAGTTTCAGGTTATAGAAAAATTTTATCTCCCCTCCGTCGCTGCTTTTAAAGAGATATTTCCACATCTTTAAGTTTTGATCGTAACTTTTATCAATTATATAACCTTCATACTCCAACTTTTCCTCTTTTCTTTTCCATTTTATTTTATCTACCGTTTTTACGGTAGGAATATTTTGAGATACTTTAGGAGTTTCAAAATATATAGGCTCAAGAAGCTCGCATCCTTGAAAAAGCATTAAAAGCGGTAAAATAAAAAAATATCTCTTCATATAATTCTCCATAATTTTTATCATTATATCCAATCTCTAACCTTCAAAACAACCCTGCTCATAGAGAGATAACCTAAAAAAGCTATCAATGAAGCATACAAAAAGAGATTTTTCCCATATAGATAACCAGAAAGAATGGAGCCTATAAATCCTCCAAGCCCAAAACCAAATCCATAATAAAATTGAAAAGAGAGTTTCTTATTTTCATATATTTTATATAAATAGTTTAAAACCGCACTATGATAGAGAGCAAAACTTACAGCATGCAAACTCTGTTCAAAATATAAAAACATTAAATTTGAAGGAAAAAGATAGATAATAAGCCACCTAAAAGAGGTTATAAGAGTAGAAATAGATATCAAAAATCTTAGATTAGCTTTCAAAAAGATAGATTGAAAATAAAAAACCGCCATTTCACAAATAATACTAAAAGACCAAAGATAGCTAACATCATCTATTCCAACCCCGTGAGAATTTTCATAAATGGTAAAAAAGTTATAAAATGCCCCAAAGCTAACTTGCATTAAAAATATGTTAATCCAAAGTCCCAAATCTTTGCCAAAACTAAATCCTCTCTCTCTCTTTGCTCTTTTTTTAAAATCTCTATCTTTATAAATGATTAAAATCAAAATAGAAAAAAATATTGTCATAAGGGTAAAAAACAGGAAGAAATTGAGTCCGTCAATATAGGATTTTAAAAATTTAGCCAGCGCCAAAGAGGCTATCATAAACCCCAAAGAGCCAAAGAGTCTTGCTTTGCCATACCCATCTTTTTTCAAAAAATCCACAGAAAAAGATTCTATATAGGGCAGAATAACTGATGAAGAGAGGGAATATAGAAGAATAGAAATTAAAAAAAGATAAAAATTATCTATAGTAATATAAAAAGATAGAACGCTTAAAAAAAGAGTTAAAAGAGCCAAAGATACAACTCTTTTATTTAAAGAGAAATGTTTTAAAAAGAAAAAGGGCATAAAAAAACGAATCAAAGGAGCCGCAGAGAAAACAACCCCTATCTCAAAAGCCTCATAGCCTATCTCTTTTAAAATCTTTGGCAAAAAAACGACATAAACCCCGACAATGGAAAAATTAAAAAAGAAAAAAGCGCTAAAGAGCCAAAACATTAAAAATCTATTTTTCTAAGCTAATTACAACAGTTTTTGAAAAAAGATCATGAAACATTTGCCTATCTTTTCTAAAATAGCCGACCAAAATACCGACTATCGAAGTGGCGCTTATCAAAAATAGAAGGTATCTTAAAATAGCTTGAATTAAATTTGGAGGTTTCTTTGTATCTTTATCTATTACTTTAATATCATAAGCTTTGTATCCGGGGGTCTGTCCGGTTTTAACCCAAAAAATTACTACAATAATTCCGTAAATTATTCCAAGAGACCATCTTGCAAGAGACGAAGATTGAAAAGCCTCTTTGCTTCCCATAACAAGATATGTAACACTATAAGCTATAGGCATCATAATCAAAAACATATCGGTAATGAAAGCTTTAAGCCTTGAAAAAAGAGAGGCGTATTTAAACTCTTCTTTTACAGCTCTCTTTTTAGGGATTCTTTTTTGTTTTACGTCTCTCCAGCGCATCTTCTAAAATCAGTTTCCTCTGCTTCCTGGCTTAACAGCCCTGTTTCCCTTTTTGCAAAGAGGGCAATTATCGGGAGAGTAGATTTCAAAAGTAAAATCTTCAAGCGCAAAAAAAGGCAAATTAGGAGGAAGTTTGCAATTTGAAGCCCTCTTTATAGAGCTTCCCTCTCTATGGCAAAAGCCTCTGTTGGCCAAAGCTGCAAAACCTACAACCTCTCCGCCCATCTCTTCTACCACTTTTGCGGCCTCCATTGCTGATTTTCCGGTTGTTATCACATCTTCGCAGATTAAAATCCTCTCGCCCTTTTTTATCTCAAATCCTCTTCTAATTGTCATTACACCCTGCACTCTCTCGGCAAAGATAAATCTAACTTTAAGAGCCCTTGCAAGCTCATATCCTGCCAATAAACCTCCCAAAGCTGGAGAGCATACCGTATCTATCAAAAGAGAGGATTTTTGTATCTCTTTTGCAAGCTCTTTTGCAAGAATCTCGGCGGTTTTTGGATTTTCCAAAACTTTCGCGCTTTGAAGATAAAACTCTGAATGATTGCCGCTGCTTAGAAGAAAATGCCCCTTTAAAAGGGCTTTGGAATCTTCGTATATCTTTTTTATATCCATTTTACACTTTCATAAGCTCGTTTTCTTTAGCCTTTACAAGCTCATCCACTTTCTTTACAAAATCATCGGTATATTTTTGAATCTGATCATGAGCTCTTTTAGCTTCATCTTCGGTAATCTCTTTATCTTTTTCAAGATGTTTTATTTTATTGTTTGCATCTTTTCTTACGTTTCTAATGGCAACTTTTGCCTTCTCCCCCATTGCTTTAGCTTTTTTGACATTCTCTTTTCTCTGCTCTACAGTCATTGGAGGAAAGAAAAGCTTTATACTCTCTCCGTCATTATTGGGATTTACTCCTATATTTGCCTCTTGAATCGCTCTTTCAATCTCTTTTAGCATATTCTTCTCCCACGGGGAGATGGTAATTGTGGTAGCATCGGTAGCCAAAACGGTAGCTACTTGGTTTAACGGGGTGGGAGTTCCGTAATAATCTACTTTAACGCTATCTAAAATAGAGGTTGAAACCCTTCCGCTTCTTAAAGTCGTAAAATCCTTTTTTAAAACCTCTATGCTCTTTTGCATAGAATCTTTTGTATGCTCGTATATCTCCTCAAGCGTCATAAATTCCTCCTTTATGATTATTTTGCGCTCTCATTCGGCGCTTTGGGTATATCAGCTTCATTAGAAGCTTTCGGAACCACAGGAGCTGGAATCGGAGCTTTCTTTTCAACTTTTATATCTTCCGCTATGGAAGCCTTTTTCTCTTTATTGTAAATATATCCCAAAGCAAGCGTATTTACTACAAACAAAAAACCGACTATAAAAGTAAATTTAGCCAAAAAACCGGCAGGACCTTTGGCTCCAAAAAGCGATTCGTTGCTTCCGCTATAAGCTCCCAAACCTATAGAAGAGCTCTTTTGCAAAAGAACCGCAATAGTTAAAACGACAGCCAAAACAAATTGTAAAATCAAAACAATCTTTAACATCAAAAAATCCCTCATCTATGTTATAATTGGCCGCAATATTACCTAAATATTGTTGAAAAAATCGTTAAAGTGAAGTCCATAAAAAAAGTTTTACAAAAAAACCATCCTCATATCAAAGAGTTTACTAAAAACGCCCTATATTACGAGAGATATAATATAATCCAAAAAAAGGTTGCCCAAAAGCTAATTGAAAAAATCAAAAAGCCGTATAAAAAAATTTTGGATCTTGGATGCGGAAGCGGAGAGATATACAAAAATCTTCCTCTAAAGCCAAACCTCTTTATAGGAGTGGATCTATCCCCTATTATGTGCAAGCTTCATCCAAAAAACAAAAACATCAAAATAATAAATGACAGCTTTGAAAATATAAACCTATTTAGAAAATTAAAATCCATCTCCCCTTTTGATTTAATCATCTCATCTTCTGCCCTTCAATGGTCTAAAGATTTGGATTTTATTTTTTATAATTTAAATAGTTTAAAAGGAGATTGGCTTTTTTCAATTTTTTGCGATGGAACTTTCAAAACAATAAGAGAGATAACAAACCAAAACTCGCCCCTTCCAAAAAGAGAGGAGATTATAAAAACGGCTTTAAAATATGGAAAGTGCGAATTTGAGATTATAAACTACAGACTCTTTTTTAAAGATAATATCTCAAAATTTAGATATATAAAAAGAAGCGGAGTTAGCGGAGGAGAAAAAAGGCTATCCTACAAAGAGATAAAAAATTTAATTAAAAACTATCCTCTCTCCTATCTTGAATTTGAGGTTTTATATATCTCAAAGATAAGCTAATTTTAATAGTTTATACTAATTTTACTCTTCTACCAATCTTTCAATCGTATATTGATTTATCGAATCTCCGTTAACTAAAATATCAATATGTTTTAACTCCTTAAGTGTAGAAATTTTCCTTTGATAATTTTGCAATACTTTCGCTTTGCTCTCAAGCAAAGAGCATTTTCTTTCAATGGTATATTTTGCAACTTCAATACTAAAAGCCGAAAATAGAGAGATGTAATTATTATTTCTATTATAATATTTTCTTAAAAACTCTTTAGTATCTTCTCTATTTAGCGAAAAGATTTTTTGAATGACAGTTTCCAAATTAACCGGCTCTTTTTTTGCAGTAAGCGAAGGATTATAATAAAAAAGATTAATTGTAAGACCGTTATTAAAAGAGGTATGAGATAAATCTCCGTCAATTAAAAGTTTTATATAAAAACTGTTATCTTTTATAAAAGGCTCTATATTAGGCTGTTCTTTCAAAGTTTCAATAACGCTCCTTTTCCAGCTGTTCATAGAAAGCGTTGCGCAAAAAAGCAGAGTTATATCTTCATTGGGAAATTTTTTAAGATTTTTAAGCATATAGGAGATATTTGGTTCATATCCCACAATATAATAATAATTTCTCGAATTTGTCCATTTATTTGAAAATTCTAAAAATGAGTTGCTCTTAATCTCGTCGTTAATAAAAGACTTATCATTAAAATCAAAAGAGTAAAATTTAATATTTTCATTAATAACTGTTGGAGTAAAATCTTTAGAAGTATAATAGTAAAGTTTCGAGCGCTCTTTTTCAAAAAAGAGCTTACACTTTTTAGCAACAGCTTCGCCGTATGTTCCGTTATGTAAAATAATAATATTGCTTGGTTTAAAATAGCTTTTACAATATTTCTCTATACAAAGAGAGCTTTTTATTTTTGAAAATAAAAATTCCATCGCGGTTTTCGCTTCGTCATAATCGGGAGGAAAGATACGAATAATATTTGAATCATTATCAATAATTTTTTGAATATCTTCATCACTAATGGAGCTTAATGCACCGATTATTTTAATCTGGCTTTTTAGACTCTCTGGCAGATTCTCTCTTGCTAAAATAGTTTGTTTAAAAATATTGCTTAAACTTGTAATAATAATGTATTTTGAGCTTACTAAATCTAAATTTTCTATTAAATCTTCTATATCGCTGCTGTTATTATCAATAAAAAGATACTCAATATCCAAACCTTCCAAGCGCTTTTGTTTATTAAGCTGATTGAAAGCGGCAATCTGGCTAAGATTTAATTTATAATTATTTTTATCAAGTGTGCGTAAAAGAACAATTATTTTATATTTTTCATCAATCAAAGCAAGAAGCGTCTGTTTTATAAATTTGTTAAAAGGAACATAATTTGGAATTCTTTTAATCATATTTATAGCAAAATTTGTCGGAATGATATTACGGTTAGTCAGATATATAAAAAAAGAGATAATAATTGCAACAACAAGCACCAAAGAGGTAAAAAATTCATTAATCATAGAAAAATTGCTCATAAAAACGGATTGCTCTTTACGAGTTAAAATATACAGTATTAAAAGAAAAATAATTAAATATATAAAAATACCTAAAAAGTGCTGTTTCATTTTCTTTAAAATATTTTTAATGGAAGTAAAAAAAGAGAGCATTAGTTCACTCCTTTATTATAAATAAAAAAGCAGTTTAAAGAAATTTAGCAAGAAAAAATTAAAATAAAAATCCCCTCTTTTGTATTTTAGCAAAAAAATCTTAAAGTTATTAAATTTTAAGTATAAATAATTTTTATTATGATAAATTTATGATTATGGAAACAGTTGCAGCAAAAGAGGCACAAAGATTAAGACAGTTTTTCTTTTTAATTATAAAAATTCTCTTTATAATAACTCAGATTATGATAACCTGAGTTACTATAACTTATGCTTTTATTCAATTAACTATTCTCTTTGGAATCATCATACGGATCGGTATGAATTAAAATATGCCAAGTAACATTTTCATCAAGTCTTTTAATTCTCTCTTCTAGTTCGTCAGCTATTTTATGAGCTTCAAGAAGGGAGATATCTGGTCTTAAAACTATATGGACTTCCACAAATTTAACTTTCCCAGCCTGTCTTGTTCTTAGAAAATGAAAATCATTTATCCTCTCATCCTCTTTGATTGCCTCTTGAATTCTTTTTACTTCATCTTCTGGTAAAGAGATATCTAATAGAACATAAGCGCCCTCTTCTATCAGTTCAAACGCCTCTTTTACTATATAAACTCCTATAGCAATACCGAAAACTCCGTCTATAAAATACCAGTCGGTAAAATAGATAATACCCAAAGACAATAAAACGGCAGAATTGCTTAAAAGATCGGTTTTATAATGCAAAAGATCAGATTTTATAACCAAATTTCCGCTCTTTTTATAAACATATGATAAAAATGAAACTAAAATAAAAACTATTACTATGGAAATAATCATAACAGCAATAGATGCCCCCACTCTCTCAACCGGCTCGTTTTTGATAAACTTCATAACGCCTTCATAGAGAATGTAAAGCCCCGAAGCGGTAACCACAAGTCCTTCGAAAAATGCGGCTAAAGCTTCTATTTTGCCATAACCGAAAGGAAATTTCTCATCTGGGCTTCTATCAGAAAGCCTTATTGCCAAAAAATTAAAAACAGATACAAACATATCCATAATAGAATCAACAGCGGACGCAAGTAAGGCTACTGAACCGCTAACTATTGCCACAACAAGCTTTATAATCGCCAAAACAAGAGACAAAGCGGTAGCCACAAGCGGAGCTCTTCTCTCTAAAGGAGTTGATTTTTTCTCAACTTTCACTATATGAGGATCATTTTCTTTTACATAGTTTACAGCCAATTTTATTCCTTTATAAATTTTTCTCCGGGTTTCCAATCGATATAGACGCTATCTTTCTCCTCTAAATGGGGAGATTTTATAAAAACGGCTTTAAAATCCTTATCGCTCTCATTATAAAAATAGTGAGCCTCTCCTGGATCGCATCTTAAATAATCTCCCTTTTTTAAAACTACCTTTTTACCATCTACATAAACTGAACACTCTCCCTCCAAAACCAAGAAAGACTCTTCTTGCTTTTCATGCTTATGGCAAGGGTGCTCCTCTCCGGGAGTAATTACCACAACGCCCATATCCACATTCGGCCCTTTTGTTAAATATTTTGGACCGTGATCTTTAAATCTATACTCATGCTCTTTTTCATTTGTTAAATACATCTCTCTCCTTTTATCTATATTCCGGGAGCTCTCCACATACTCTCGGTAACTTTCTCATCTACCAGTTCAAGCTGCTTTTTATAAGCTCTCTCCCACTTTTTGGCTATCTCTTTATAGATTTTATGATTTTCCATATCGGGATTATAAATCTTTTCAAACTTAACCAATTTTTTCGAAGCGCTTTGCATATCCTCAAAAACTCCCGCTCCAACTCCAGCCGCAATCGCTCCGCCAAGAGAAGTAGCCTCCTTAACTACCGGAATTTTAACCTTTCTTGCGGTAACATCCGATAAGATTTTAGGCCACAAAAATCCTTTGCTCGCTCCCCCGGCAAAAACCAATTTTTCACAAAAGCTTCCGGTAAAAAGTGAAATTTTATCCAAATTTTTAGCCGATACGATAGCGGCATTCTCTTCAAGACTTCTAAACATGGAAGCCTTGTTACAAACGGTAGGATCTATGGAGAGATTTAAAAAAGATGGAGCGGCATGATACCATCTGCCGTAATTCATCTCATCTGAAAAAATAGGAATTATTCCATAAGATCCAACCGGAACCCTGCTTGCCATCTCCTCCAAAAGCTCATAAGCGTCAACTCCTATCTTCTTAGCTTCCATCTTCTCTGCAAGGCAAAAAGCATCCCTAAACCATCTCATAATAAGACCGCTAAAAAAAGTTATCCCTTCAGCTTGGGAAATTCCTTTGATTACATGGGGATTTACTCTAATGCTCATATCCGAAGCTACAAGAGGCTTATCCATATTGACAACCTGCTGCCAAAAACTTCCCCCTATAATAGCCGTATCATCAGCTTTTACGACCCCAAGCCCCAAACTTGCCATCTGAACGTCCCCGCCTCCCATAACCACAAGCGTATCTAAAGAGAGCGAAGTTTGAAGGGAAGCCTCTTTGGTAACTTTTCCCAAAACTTCACCGCTTTCTAAAACGGGAGGGAAAATATCGCTTTTTAACCCGACTTTCTTTGCCATTTGAGGCTCCCAATCTCTTCTTTTTAGGGAAAATATCCCCGTAGTTCCGGCATTTGAAGGCTCGCTTGCTATAACGCCGCTTAATTTTTTCAAAACCCAGTCGCTTATCATGGAAATTTTAGAACTCTTCTCATAAATTTCAGGACGGTTTTTTTTAAGCCAAAGAAGTCTTGCCAAAGCTCCCAAAGCAAAGGTTTGACCGCTTATTTTGTAAAACTCCTCTTCAATAGAGGGAAATTTCTCTTTTAACTCTCTAACCTCCTCTTTAGCTCTTGAATCGACATTTGCAACAGCCCAAATCTCCTCTCCGTTTTTATCGTATAAAACTATCCCCTCTCTCATACTTGTAGCCGTAACGGCTAAAATATCTTTGGGATCTATTTTAGCTTTCAAAATAGCTTCTTTAATGCAGGATATTATCTTGCTCCACCCCTCTTTATAATCAAAATTCATAGATCCCGGCACATTATCTTCGCTTTTATGAGTCCACTCTTTTTGGGAGATTGATATCTCTTTTCCGTTTGTATCAAAAATAACTGCTCTAACGCTTCCAGTTCCGGCATCTATTACCATCAAATAACTCATCATATACCTCGCAAATATTTTTTCTCTAATTATAACTTAAAATAGTTTAGTGTATTATTCGCTTTCATTATCTTTAATTTTTTTAAAAAGGTTCAAAAATGAAAAAAAGTTTTATTTTTCTTGCTATATCTCTTCTTATTTCAAATATATTTGCTTTTGAAGAGATTTCGGACAAAAACTTTATGCAAAAAGTATCCCAGAAAGGAGATAAAATAGTGATTTTCTACGTTCCTGAAGATCCAAATTCAAAGGATCTAAACAAAACTTTACAAAAGATCGATTTTAAAAATATAAAAGTTTACATGATTCATGCTGGAAAAAACAAAAATTTAACTCTTGGAATGGGAGTTGAGTTTGTTCCCACAATTTTATTTTTTAAAGGAAACCAACTAAAAGATAGAGAGGTGGGGGCAAAAGATGAAAAGGAATTTAAAAAACTGATAGAAAAAAATTTCAGATAGGAGAGATGATGAAAAAATTGTTTATAGCACTGCTTATTTTAGGAATAAATGCGTTTTCTTTTGAGCATTTGGATATGGATAAATATTTACAGCTTAAAAACAAAAAGGAAGATTACATTATAGACTTTTACGCTCCTTGGTGTCCTCCATGCCAAATCATGGGAGAGTATTTAAAAGAGTTTAAAAATTATAAAGGAATTAAAATATATAAAGTGAATATAGATGAGAGCAAGGATTTAGCCTCTCTTTTTAACGTAACATCAATCCCAACTCTCATTTTCGTTAAAAACTCTACTATAGTAAATAAAATTAATGGTTTAATTCCTTCATCGGCTTTAAAAGAGGAGATGGAGAAATCCTTTTAATCTCCTCCTCTTTTAAAACTCTATTTCCTTTGATTTTATCTGAAAATTTTCCATCCATCTCATTAAATTCATTTATATTCAATATATCTCCTCTATAAAAAATCAAAGATTTTTTAGACTTAAAGATGTTATTTATAAAATAATTTTTCTTTATAGTTTCATTTAAACCATTATCTTTAACTTTAAGAGCAATAAAGTTATTTTTTAAACCGCAATTTATCAAAATATTGTCTTTAAAAATATTTCCCTCTTTCATCCCGTCATTATTTAAACTCAAAAGAGATATACAAGCTCCATCAGTTTTGGCAAATATATTGTTTTCTATTAAGTTGTTTTTTGAAATATTATCCTTTGAATAGGCTTGAAGCTCTACTCCTTGAGCAGAAAAGTATCCTTGATCTATTTTCACAGGAGAATTTTTTACATTAAAAACCGCATTATTAGAAAAAATATTTCCAATACCATTTATTTGATTTCTGGCTGTTATATCTCTTATAATATTAAACTTAATTTTATTATAAATAGAATTTACTCCATCAACCGTAACTCCATGCATATAAGATACTTTATTTCCTTGAATAAAATTGGAATAAATTTTATTATTTTTAACAGGCAAATCCCCTTTGGGAGCATATAAATTAATCCCGCTATGTCCCCAGTTTGATATTTCGTTATTTACTATTTCGCTATTGCTAACTCCGCTTAACAAAAATATTCCATCCTGCGCTCCTCTTGAAGAGAGATATCTATAATATGCTCTAAATCCGGAATCTATTACATTATTTTCTATAGATATATTTTGAGAGTAATTTCCACTAAAACCTTTCATAATTTCAATACCACTAAAAGAGTAAAGACCAATTTTTGAATTTTTCACCTTCACATTTTTAGAACCTCTTATAGATAAAGCATATTTTGAACCCCGTATATCAAGATGTGAAATTAAAATATCTTTTGAATTTTCAATTGATAAGGAATCTAAATATCTATTATTGATTTTTACTTTACTTAATTTGAAGTTTTTATTTAAAACAAAAATATAGAGATATTTTCCATTTTTTTCATAAAACCACGTAGCATCTTTTAAATTTTTAAACTCTTCAAAAAT
>Ga0256832_1000477_pt1 | contig 25944 bp, 24 predicted proteins | sample 134614metaG_FD_190534 | JGI IMG/M metagenome (GOLD analysis project Ga0256832, IMG submission 190534) | Hydrothermal vent microbial communities from Lau Basin, Pacific Ocean - 134-614 | ecosystem: Environmental > Aquatic > Marine > Hydrothermal vents | place: Pacific Ocean: Lau Basin | collected... | reverse complement strand
ACCGTGTGGCGTTCGACGGTGGCGTTGGGCGGCGTGGTTCAGACGCTGCGTGTGGATGCGTCCGGCTTGCCGGCGGGCGTTTACACGGTGCGGGTGATCACCGCTTCGGGCAGCGAGATTGTGAAGGTGATGAAACGGTAGGGGCTCCTCGGGGCTTTTGTGGAATAGGCAGAACGTCCCCGCCTTCCTCCGGGAGGGCGGGGGCGTTTTTTTTGTGTGTGGAAAATATGCGGGGAATGCCTGGGAGGTATGGTTTTGTAGGGGCACGGCATGCCGTGCCCCCTGCATCCACCCGCTGGCTGAGCGGAGCCGAAGCGATGCGGGGGGAGTTGTAAGGGCGGATCTATGTGTCCGCCCCGTCAATAGATGCCCCCTGTCAGGTTCCCATCGGGGGGGAGGACCAGAAGGCGTCGCCCTTACTTCAAAAAATCGAGGGCTTCTATCCTGAAAAGATTTACCTTTGCACCCATGCGGTTTCTCTCCGTTTTGTTGGCGTTGTATGTCTTGGCGCTGGATGCGTATCCCTGCATGGACCATGATCTGTGGGGGGGAGGCGTGGATGTATGGCAGGAGAGCGTCATGGAACATGAACATCAGGGCGGGGATTGGACTGCGGAAGCCTGTTCGCCTTTTTGTGCGTGCAGCTGTTGTGGGATGATGGTAGATGTGCATCATCTTTTCTCGATAACATTGTCGCTTCCTGTGATGGAGGGCGTCAGAATTCCTGTGAGCCCTTCTTATAAAGGACGCGACGTCTTTTTCTCGGTCTGGCGTCCGCCGCAACCAACGGTCTGAGTTTTCCTGTTTTCTTTGGGATAGCGTTCTCTTTTTCTTCTACTTTTTTAGACCGTTAAATCTTTTCACATGATCAACAGAATCATAGCCTTTTCTATCCGGCAGAAGTTTATTGTTCTGCTGTTTGTGGCAGCTATCGTTGTTGGCGGCGTGATGGCGCTCCGGACGATTAATTTGGGTTCGGTGCCCGATATTACCAACAATCAGGTGCAGATCATCACCGTGGCACCCAACCTGGCCACGGCCGACATCGAGCAGTTTGTGACCTCGCAAATCGAACTGCATGTGGGCTACCTGCCCGGGGTGGAGGAAATCCGCTCTATCTCCCGCTTCGGCCTGTCCGTAGTCACCATTGTCTTCTCAGAAGATATGGGGACGTATCTCCCCCGGCAGCTGATTCAGGAAAAACTCAGCGAGATCAGGGAGTCCATACCCGAAGAATACGGCCGACCGGAGATGGGGCCCATCACGACAGGGCTGGGAGAAATTTATCAATATTCATTGAAAGATACAACGGGCCGTTATTCGCTGGCCAAGCTGCGGACCATTCAGGATTGGATCATCAAGCGCCAATTGACGATGCTGGAGGGGGTGATTGAGATCAACTCCTTCGGCGGATACGTCAAGCAATATGAAGTGAGAATTTCCCCGGCGCGCCTCAATGCAATGGGGGTAACCCTCCATGAGATCGTAGCGGCGCTGGAAGATAATAATATTAACACAGGCGGGACGTATGTCGTCAAGAATAAAATGGCGCATTTTGTCCGTGGAGAGGGGCTTATCCGTTCGCTGGATGACATCAAAGCGGTGATGGTGAAAAACGTCAACGGCCATCCGATCACCATTGCCGACGTGGCCGATGAAGTTACATATGGCCATAAAGTGCGCTATGGGGCTTTTACGCAGGATGGAGAAGAGAAAGTGGGGGGCATGGTGCTGATGCTAAAAGGCGCCAATCCGAATAAGGTGATTAAAGCCGTGAAAAAACGGATGGAGGAGATACAGCAGTTCTTACCCGAAGGTGTTATTATCGAGCCGTTTCTGGATAGGTCTTCCCTGATTGCCCGCACCACCTCCACGCTTGCGAAGAACCTCACCGAAGGGGCGCTGATTGTGGTCTTCGTGTTGGTTTTGTTGTTGGGAAGTATTCGGGGCGGGCTGGTGACGGCTTCGGTGATTCCGCTGTCGTTGCTTTTTGCCTTTATTTTAATGAAAGCGACCAATGTGTGGGCGAACCTGATGAGTCTGGGCGCCATTGACTTCGGGATTATTGTGGACGGCGCCGTCATTATTGTGGAAGGCACGGTGCATATGCTTCAGCAACACACCCGCAAAGCGCTTTCACAAAAAGAGATGGATGAGGTCACCTATCGGTCGGCTTCTACGATGATGAATGCCGCATTCTTCGGGCAGCTCATCATTCTGATTGTGTTTGCGCCTATTTTGTTCTTGACCGGCATTGAGGGAAAGATGTTTCGTCCGATGGCCTACACTTTCGGGTTTGCTGTGTTGGGCGCTATCGTCCTTTGCCTTACATATGTGCCGATGATCACGTCGGTGGTGATGCGTCCCACGGGGGCTCGCGGATGGCTGGGCCGTCTCGAAGAGAAAGTGGATGGTTTCAGCCGGAAAATCATTCGCCGTCTGCATCAATGGTATGCGCCGGTGTTGCGTGCCGCATTGCGGAGAAGCAAAACAACCCTTGTGCTGGCCGGGGTGTTGTTTGCATCGGCGGTTTTTACGTTTTCCCGTATGGGCGGTGAGTTCATCCCGCAATTGGATGAGGGTGACCTGGCTTTGCAAGTGCTGCTCAGGCCCGGCAGTTCGTTGGAAGAAACCATTCGGGTGACGCAGCAAATCGAACGCCTGCTGAATGACTCTTTTCCGGAGGTGATCACCAGCGGTGCCCGTATTGGCGTGGCTGACGTCCCTACCGATCCCATGCCCATGGACATTGCCGATATGTTTATTATTCTCGAAAAAGACCGGCGCAAATGGACCTCGGCGGAAAGCAAAGAGGAGTTGATTGAGAAAATGAAGGAAAAGCTTGGTGAAGCATTGGTCGGGGCCAACTTCGTCTTTTCTCAGCCGGTGGAACTGCGGTTTAACGAATTGCTCACAGGGGTTCGGGAGGATGTGGCCATCAAAATTTTTGGTGAAGACATGGAAATGCTCAACAAGCTGTCGCAGCGGATTGCAGCATTGATTACCTCTGTGCCCGGCGTGGCGGACGTCAGTCCTGAACGCATCAGTGGGCTGCCGCAAATTACCGTCCGGTTCGACCGGAAGAAAATGGCGCGATACGGTCTGACCATTCGGGAGGTGGCTGACTATATCAGCACCGCCTATGCCGGGAAAGCCACCGGCGTGGTCTTCGAAGGCGAAAAACGCTTCGATATTGTGGTGCGCCTTGCCGAAGAATATCGGCAGAATGTGCAGGATATGCGGCGGCTCTACATACCCTTGCCGGATGGAAGTCAGATTCCGTTGGCCGAGGTGGCCCGGGTCGAGTATGTAGATGGGCCGATGCAGATTTCACGGGAAAACACCTTTCGGCGTACCTATGTGGGCGTGAACGTCCGCAACCGAGACGTCGAGTCCGTGATCAAAGACATTCAAAAAATCATTCGCGCACAGGCCGGTATTCCGCCCGGCTATTACGTTCAATACGGCGGCGAATTTGAAAACTTGATGCGGGCGAAGGCCCGGCTGGCAATCGTAGTGCCGATAGCGTTGTTCCTCATTTTTGTCTTGTTGTATTTTGCCCTGGGGTCTGTTCAGCAAGCCCTTATGATCTACCTTGCCGTCCCGATGGCGGCGATTGGCGGCGTGTATTTTCTGGCGCTTCGGGGTATGCCGTTCAGCATCTCGGCGGGCGTGGGCTTTATCGTGTTGTTTGGTGTGGCCATCCTCAACGGGCTGGTGTTAATCAACAGGCTGAATGCCCTGAAAAAGGAGGGGATGGCCGACCTGACCGGGCGGATCTTTCAGGCCACCCGTGAACGGATGCGGCCCATCTTGCTGACGGCTACGGCGGCCATCATGGGCTTTACGCCGATGGCTTTTTCCACTTCGGCCGGTGCGGAAGTGCAACGGCCGCTGGCCACCGTGGTGATCGGCGGGCTCATCAGTGCCACGCTACTCACGCTGGTGGTCTTGCCGGTATTGTATTACCTGCTGGAACGGCGCCGGCAGAAAAAGGCCGGCACGGCCGGGATGATGGTAGGGGCCTTTCTTGGTTTGGTCATGCTCACAGGCGGGCGGGCCATGGCACAGGACGCCCCGACGGTCATCACCACGCCGGAACAAGCGCTGAAAGTGGCACTGAAAAACAATGGAGAGGTGTTGATAGCGGAAAAAGAGATCGAAAAGGCCCGACTTCGGAAAAAAGCATGGTTCAGCCCGGAAAAAACCGAAGTCGAAATTGAATACGGGCAATATAGCAGCTTTCATAACGACCTTGCCGTGACGATTTCGCAACCCTTTGCCTTTCCCACCACCTACGGACGAAAAAAACAGCTGGCGGAAGCAGAAATAAAGGCGACGGAACTGACCCTCTTGCATCGACAGGCCGTGCTCAAACGGCAGGTCTTTGAAGCATGGAACCGCCTGAGCCGGCTCACCGCCCAGCAGCACTTGCTGCAAGAGCTTGATTCGGTGTATCGGGACTTTGCTCACGTGGCGCGGGTGCGCTTCGAAGTGGAAGAAGGCACCTATCTTGAAAAACTGGCGGCTGAAAGTAAAAGCGAAGCCATCCATAACCAGCTCAAAAGCCTTCGCGCCGAAATCGGCATCGTGCAGGCCGAGCTGCGGCAACTGCTGAATGACACGGCTAACCTTGAATTTCGGGCCGACCGCTTTGCGCCTTTCGACTTCGAGGCCGCCGGCGAGCCGCAACAGACCGCCGCTCATCCTGCGGTCCAGCAGGCCCGGCAACAAATAGCCGTGGCCCAACGACGGAAAAGGCTGGCGGCGGCACAGATGCTTCCTGACTTTTCCGTGGGCTATTTCAGCTATTCGATGCAGGGGGCCGAGCTGCCCGACGGCGGCGTGGCCACGGCGGCCGACCGATTTGGCGGCGTGACCGTGTCGGTGGCCTTCCCGCTGTTTTACGGTGCCTTCCGAAGTGAAGTCCGCCAGTGGGAACTTGCCGCCGTGCAGTCGGAGATTCAATACCGGCAGGTGAAAAACAACTTCCAGCGGCAATACGAACAACTGTTCCGCACCTATCTGGTGCGCAAAAACAACCTCGAATACTATCAGCACACCGCTCTGAAACAGGCCGAAGAAATCCGTAAAACGGCCCTCGCTTCTTATCGGGCTCAGGCCATCGGATACGTGGAACTGATTCGGCTGCTCGAACAGGCCTATCAAATTCGGGCGGATTATCTCCATGCCCTGGAAGCATACAACCAGAGCATCATCGAACTGAACTATCTCCTTAATCGATAAAAGCACAAAACCATGACGACGACCCAATGGATATATCTGATTTCTTTTTCTCTGGTCATCGGTCTGGGCGCCTGTAATAAAGAAGGAGCCCACGCTGACGAGCATGGTGAGGGAGAGCACGCCCACGAAGAAACCGTGATGCTGCCCGAAACCAAAATCCGGGATCTGAACTTTGACATCGGCTCGATTCAGAAACACATGCTCTATGTCACGATAAGCGCAAACGGCGAGCTGGCCGTCCCACCGCAACATTCAGCCCTCGTGACTGCCGTGGTGGGAGCCAATATTCAGGATGTGGTGGTGCTGGAAGGCCAGAAGGTGGCTCGCGGGCAAACGCTGGCTTACATTGCTCATCCCGAGCTGGTCAAGATGCAAACGGACTTTCTCAAGCAAATGCAAACACTCGCCTTCCTGGAGACGGAGTATCAGCGCCGAAAGAAGATGTATGCCGAAAAAGCCGTCTCCGGAAAGGCATTGCAAGAGGCTGAAACGCAATATCGGCAGGCGCTGGCCGAGATAAAGGGCCTGACCCAACAACTGACTCAGTTGCACGTGGACATCCCGCGCCTCAAAAAAGGCGAAATCGCCGCCCGGCTTCCTGTGGTCAGCCCGATTGACGGCTTCGTGGAAAAAATATACGTCCGCGTCGGCCAGTATGTGGGCGAGCAGCAGCCGATGTTTTCGGTGATCAACAACGCCCATCTGCACGCCGACTTGCGGGTGTATGAATCGGATGCCGACAGAGTCCGCATTGGCCAGCGGGTGTTTTTTCATACCCAGGCAAATCCTGACCACCATATTCCTGCTCGCATTATCGCTGTCAGCAGGGCCTTTGAAGAGAATCCCAAAGCCATCCACGTGCATGCCGATATTGATGAGGGGCACCACGAACAGCAGGGCCTGATAGCCGGGATGTTCATCGAAGGGCGTATCGTGGTCGATAGCTTTGAAGCCTATGCCCTGCCCGAAGCCGCCGTCATCGTGGAGGAAGGACAACCCTTCGCTTTCACGGCCCAAAAAGACGGCGACAACTGGGTCTTTACGCTTTTCCCGTTGGAAAATGCCACCCGTCAAGACAGTTTTTACGTGCTGAACAGGCCGCCCTCCGACGCCTTTTTTGTGCGGAATAACGCCTATTACCTCATCGCCGAACTTCGCAAAGGGGAAACGGAACATGAGCATTAGTAATTTCCCCGCCCCAATCAAGCGGGTGTTGATGTATGGAATAAAAGCAATCCCCGGCCTTCCTTACAACAGCGATTAGATGATGCGACTATTGTTCATTGCGCTGGGCGGCGCCGTGGGGGCGCTGTTGCGATATGCGGTGTCCGGTCTGACCTACCGGTATCTGGGCAGCAATTTCCCATGGGGCACCCTGAGTGTGAACCTCATCGGGGCCCTGGTGATTGGCTTCCTGTGGGGGCTGTCGGAGGGCATTGCCATGTCTTCTCATTTCCGAACCTTTGCCTTTATCGGCGTCATCGGGTCGTTTACCACCCTTTCCACGTATAGCCTCGAGACCTTTCATCTGTTTCGTACGGGCGCTTGGAAAGGAGCGGTGCTGAATATTTTCCTCACCAACGTGATGAGTATTTTGCTTGTCATTCTGGGTTTTATGGTCTCAAAATACGGGATGGCTTTTATGAAAAAGTGAGAAGGGAGCGTATCTGCAAGACTCATATGAAGAAGGCGCTCTTCCGATAAGTAATTACTTTGCATCATCAAGAAGCAACGATGAGCCGGAAGAAAAAACAGCATCATGAAACGGGATAGCAAAAATATCGAGCGTCATAAAGAGTTTTATGACGAATATTGGGCCGACCTGAAGCCGTTTTCGAGATATAAGATCAAGCGTGTAGCGCATATTCTGGAATTATTGATTCATTGTCGGACACAATTGAGGCTGGATAGGCCGGTGGATATCCTCGACCTGGGGTGCGGAGACGGTCGGAGTGTGGCCGTTTGGCAGATCGTGGGCCATGCCTGCGGACTCGACCTGTCTGAAAAAGCCATGGAGGCCGCACAAAAAATGTTCCCCAAGTTGCGCTTTTATGCGGGAAACGCCCTCGAGTCTCCTTTTGAGGACCAGGCATTTGACGTTGTGATAAGTCAGGAAGTCATTGAGCATATCGAGGTGCAATCCAGATACGTCGATGAGTGTTATCGGGTGTTGCGGAAGGGGGGCTATCTGATCCTAACCACGCCCAATAATTATTATTTTCAACGGAGAAAAGGGGGGAACTATTCCCAACAACCTATTGAAAACTTACTTACGCCGAAAGAGTTGCGGGAACTATTGGTGCCCCAATTTGAGGTGATTCGGCACTATACGATTATTCCGGCCACCGGAGATCACGGCATTTATCGGCTCCTTGACAGCCGATGGCTCAAAGGCGGGATGTATAAAATAGGCTTGGGAAGCCTTCATGATAAAATGAAAAACAAATGGATGCTGTCGCTGAATCAGGTGGTCATGGCACGTAAGGTTTGAATGATGTTTTGACCTAAAACAACTTATCGTGTAGTTGTGATAGATTATTCTCCATGTTGGTGAAGATGAGAACTTTTAATGATGGTTCTTTCATTTATGGGGGAAATAGTGGAAGAAGACAGGACCTCATCCCCATGGAAAAAGTGCAGGTCGTTTGATATTGCTATCAACGGCAGGGGAAAGGATGAGGAATTTACCCCCTGACGGAAAAACAATAAAAGCAGCATAATTTTGCCAGCCATAGAATTTTGGACCCTCGCAAGAAATAAAAAAGCAAAAGATATGGATACACATGCAACCAGAGCACAGGGAAAATCCTTTCATGCAAGAAGATCGCGCCAACGGAATTGGCGCATAGGTATAATCGCATTATGGATGACGGCCGCTACTTCCCTATGGGCTCAGGATCCATTTAACCTCTACCTTGAGCCGCTGAATATTCCGGAAGTTTCTGGCCTGCAGTCCTATGCGTTCGGTCAGGACAGCAATGGCAGATGGCTTCTGGTAGGTGGGCGAATCGATGGCCTGCATCGGCGGCAGCCGTGGGCATCCTTTGACGTGTCGGGCAACAACACCCAGCTGATTGTGATTGATCCGGTGGCGAAACAAAAGTGGTCAGCCTCCTTATCGTCTTTGCCTACTTCGATGCAGGAGCAACTGAGTTCCACCAACATGAACTTTTATCAAGAAGGCGATTACCTCTATTGCATAGGGGGCTATGGATACAGTGCCACGCAATCCGATCACACGACTTTCCCATATCTGACAGCTATTAAGGTGCCGGATGTCATCAATGCCATTATCAACAACACCAGTTTCACCGCTTATTTCCGACAGATCACTGATACGGCGTTTCAGGTAACCGGTGGCCGTCTGCGGAAGATTTATGATGTCTATCACCTGTTGGGGGGCCAGAAGTTTCTCGGTCGTTACAACCCGATGGGCGGGCCAACTTTTACGCAGCAATACACCAACCAGATCAGAAGATTCCAGATTCAGGATAATGGGGCGACCATTACGGTTACTCACTTGCCGCCCTTCACAGATGCAGCCCGTCTTCATCGTCGGGACTATAATGCCGAACCGCAAATCCTACCTAACGGAGAAGAAGGCATCACCATGTTTTCCGGCGTGTTCCAAACCACCGCCGACGTACCTTTTCTGGATGCGGTGACGGTGGACTCCAGTGGTTACGCAGTAGATAGTGGTTTTCAGCAATACTACAACCACTATCACTGTGCTTCCATTCCGCTGTATTCCGCTATGCACAACGAGATGCATACCGTCTTTTTTGGTGGAATTGCCCAGTATTACGATAGTGCGGGCGTGTTAGTGCAGGACAATAATGTGCCTTTCGTCAAAACCATTGCCAGAGTTACACGAGACTCTACCGGCCAGATGGCGGAATATAAACTGCCCATCGAGATGCCGGCCCTTCTGGGAGCAGGTGCCGAGTTTATTCCCGCGTCGGGGGTGCCTCATTACCCGAATGGTGTGGTCAAGCTGGATGAGCTTACCGCTGACACCACCCTACTCGGGTATATTTATGGAGGAATTGAAAGCTCCGCTCCTAATATCTTCTGGGTTAACAACGGCACGCAGAGCAGTGCCACCAGCCGCATTTTTAAGGTTTACCTGATAAAAGACAGTCTTTTAACTTCCACTCACCAGCTTAACCGACACAGCCGTGCATCCTTGCAAATGGAGATATATCCCAATCCCAGCGATGGCTACTTTACCGTTAGGTATCATCTGCAACGTCCCGGCCAAGTCTCTCTATATCTGAGAACCGTGGATGGGAAGATCCTATATCATCGAACCTTTTCCCGTCAGTCGGCCGGGCCCCATATCCACACCCTTCGCGACCTTCGCCTGCCGCGAGGCACTTACTTTGTGACCCTGACCACCCCCTGGGAAACCCTTACCCGAAAATTGATTTACAAGCGCTGAGGCAAGTAAGAAGTTTCTGCCACAATGAAAGGGGAAGGGCACTATTGTGGTGTCCTTCCCCTTTTTGTTTTGTTCTTTTGTGCGTCGTTATGATGGCGGATGGAGACGGTGCCATTTTTTAGACGCTGATTTATGTGCGGAATTCTTGGTGAACTGGTCATCAGTGGAGCCTCACTCACGGAGCAGGATGTCTTTCATGACATCCTGGCCCGCTCGCAGCGGCGCGGGCCCGATGCCTACGGCGTGCAGCGCATCGACGGACGCTGTCAACTGGGACACAACCGGCTGAGCATCCTCGACCTAAGCCCACTGGCCAATCAGCCGATGGTCAGCCCTTCAGGACGATACTGGTTGGTTTACAACGGAGAGGTTTACAATCACGCCGAGTTGAGGAAGTGGGTGGGCGATGAGCGGCTGTTCCGGGGCACCAGCGACACCGAATCGCTCTCTGTGGCCATCGATCGCTATGGCGTGCCGGCGGTGATCGAGCGGTGCGACGGCATGTTTGCCATCGGCGTATATGATCGGCGGGAGCGCTGCTTGTGGCTGGCCCGAGACTTTGCCGGCATCAAGCCGCTCTTTTATGCTTTTAACGGTCGGCGGCTGGTGTTTGCCAGCCAGTATGATCAGGTCACGGCCTTTCCCGAATTTCGGGATGCGCCGGTGGAACCTTCGTATCTGCGGTTGTATCTGGAGCAGCACTTCATGCCGGCGCCCTTTGGGTTGCATCGCGGCACGGGTCAGCTGCGGCCCGGCGAACTGATGCGTGTGGATGAAGACGGCCGCATCACGCGCACCCGATTCTGGGAATTTCCGGCGCACGTGGAGGCAACCGTCAAGGAACAGGAGGAGGCCCTGGCGCTGGTGGAAGCCGAACTGGAAGCCGCCACACGGGCCGAGCTGATGTCTGATGTGCCGCTGGGAGCCTTTCTCTCGGGAGGCATTGATTCGCCGCTGGTATGCTACTTCGCCCGCCGCAACGTTGATTGGAAGCTCAAAGCCTTTTCTATCGGCAGCGATAGTCCCGTACACGACGAGTCGGAGGATGCCGTCGCCTATGCCCGCCTTATCGGTGTGGAGCACCACCTCGAGCGCATGGACTCCTCCCACGCCGCAGCCGTCATGGAACGGGTCAGCGAGGCCCTGCATGAACCCATGGCGGATTTTAGCATCATCCCCACGTGGCTGGTCTCAAATCTTGCACGGCGTGAGGTTAAGGTGGCCCTCTCCGGCGACGGCGGCGATGAGCTGTTCTTTGGCTACGAGCGCTTTTGGAGCATTGGTAAAAACATCCGCTTTCAGGGGTGGCCGTATCCATTAAAATACCTGCTCTACGGGCTGGACCGGATTTTCGGCGGCAACCGCCACATCAACAGCGCGGTGTTGACTCCTTCCCAGGGCCCGGCTCATCAGGGCTTGCATTCCCGATTTGACGGGGCATGGCTGGAACGCCTCTTCCCTGACCTGAAAAATGTTCCCCTGCCGGAGGAATATGATACCTATACTTATCCCCTTACCCGCAACATCGATGAGCTGCTGGGTCATATGCGCAAAGCCGAGTTCTACGGGATGATGCAAAAAACCTTGCGCAAGGTGGATCTGGCCAGTATGGACAACTCCCTCGAAGTCCGCGTCCCGTTCCTGAAAAAATCCTTCATCGAAGCCGCCATTAAAATCGACCCCTGGCTCAGCTATGGCCCGGGACGAAAAAAAGAACTGTTGAAAGACCTCCTACGCCGACAACTTCCTGATGCCCCCATCGACAACCGTAAACGAGGTTTCTCTGTCCCGCTGGGCAAGTGGATGCGCGAACAACTGCGAGCGCAGATCGAAGCCATGCTCCTTGACACCGACCAACACGCCGAGTGGGGCGTCGCTTCACCGGCTTTGCAGCAAATGTGGGCGGCTCATCTTCACGGAAAGCGGGACTATAAATGGCCGTTGTTTACGATATATGCATTACTGAGATGGAAAACCAACGCGCGATGAAACAGTATATTCACTATTTTTTTAAGTTAAAGTTTTATCTTGGCTTGGCCGATGCTTGCAGGGTGCTATGGGCCAAGGAAATAGCAAAGTCGTCCCTTCGGGTAAAAGGAGTAAACCATGAGTTTTTTATCCGGTATGATGATTTTGCCGATAACCAGATATTTAATGAAGTGATTTTACGGAAAGCATATGCGGGCTTATTGCATGAAAAGAGAACGGTAAGAAGAATATTAGACCTGGGGGCGAATATCGGCCTGGCATCGATTACCTTTTTGTCGGAGTATCCTGATGCGGAGATTGTGGCGGTAGAGCCCGAGATGGAAAACTTTTCGCTGTTGTTGAAAAACGTGGCGCCCTATAACGAGCGAAAAGAACGAGCCAGATGCCTGAGAGCCGGAGTCTGGAACAAAGACGGCAAGTTGCTCCTTGTTGACTCCCAAACGGGGTCGCATGGATATAGGGTCACGGAGCATGGACAAGGCGAGCAACTCCGGAAGGATGAGGTCGAGGTCTATTCCATCCGTTCTTTGCTGAGGAATGCGGGGTGGGAGGGAAAGATGATTGATATTGTGAAAGTGGATATTGAAGGAAGCGAGAAAGAACTGTTTGAAGCAGATACGGAGTGGTTGGAATATGTAAGGTGTCTTGTAGTGGAAACGCATGATCGATTTAAACCGGGCAGCAGCAAAGCTGTGTTTGCAGCACTTTCGGAGCATGACTACCGATTGGTGGTGAGAGGAAGCAACCTGATCTTTTACCTGAAATGAGGCTCAAAGTCCTTTACACCATCCCCAACTTCGATACCGCCGGCAGCGGTAAAGCCCTGTTGAAGATTGCGACCCGACTGGACCCCGATAGGTTCGAGCCCCACATCTGTTGCATGCACGATCGGGGGCCGTTCTTTCAGGTGGTAAGGGCCTCGGGCATTCCGGTGCATCTGTTCCCCTATACGGCGGATATGTCGCACCGACTCAAAGGGTTGTTACATGTGCTGCGCACAGCCCGTTTTTTCCGAAAAATCCGGCCGGACATCATCCACAGTTTCCACTATGCCGCCGACTACTCTGAAGCGCTGGCGGCCCGTCTGGCCGGCATCAAATGGGTTTATACCAAAAAAAACATGAACTGGGGCGGCGCATCTAAAAACGGATGGCGCCTCCGATCATGGCTCGCCAACGGCATCATCGCCCAGAACTCTGACATGCTGCGAGATTTCTTCCCCGGCTGGAAAAAGGTGAAGCTGATCCCGCGGGGCGTGGATCTGGAAGAGTTTCATCCGGAAAGCGATCCGGTTTATCCGCTGCCCCGACAATATCGCTGGGTGCTCTGTGTGGCCAACCTCGTGCCGGTAAAAGGCGTGGAAACCCTGCTGGATGCCTTTCGACGCCTCTTCGTTCAGTTCCCCGATTGGCGCCTTGCCATTGTAGGGGACGATCGAAATGCTTACGCTGCGCAGCTTAAAACGACTTTTGCCGACCTTGTCGAAGCACAACAGGTCGTTTTTACGGGCAAGGTGCTGAACGTGAAAGATTATTTGCAGCAGGCGAATTTGTTTGTGTTGCCGACACTGAATAAGGGCCGCCGAGAAGGATCGCCTGTCTCCTTACTTGAGGCCATGGCGATGGCGATGCCGGTGCTTGCCAGTGCTGTCCCGGGCATTCGGGACCAACTTGCCCGTTTCCCCGAATTGATGTTCGAGCCGGGCAATGTGGAAGAACTGACCCGGAAGTTGCAGATCTGGATGCAGAAAGATGACAACGAGCGCCATGCCATGGGACTGGCCCTGCGACGAGAAGTGGAGGCTCGCTTCTCTATCGAACGGGAAGTGCACGATCATGAGGCGTTCTACCTGGGATTGTAAAAGCGAGGCCGGCCTTGCAGGATGCTTTGTAAAAGTCTTTTCCTTATCTTGCCGTTTTTGATATAAAAAGACCTTCATGAAGCCCTTTGCCGTCCTTGGCTTAAGCCTCTTCCTGTCAGGCGTCTTGTATGCCCAATTCGGCAGCCGTGTGATGCTGGAAACTGTGTCGCGGGGCATTACGGATATCGCCGCCGGTGATTTGAATCAGGATGGGAAGCCCGACATTGTCGTTTCCCAAAAAGGAACGAATCGCCTGGTCTTCTACCCCGCCGGAGACAGTGGCGGATTCTCTCCAGCCCAGCCAATCGCAACGATGGCGCGCCCCCAGACGGTGGCTGTGGGCGACTTGAATCAAGATGGTCTCGATGATATTGTGGCAGCCTCATTCCGCATCAGCATGGCCGAGGATACGCTGTATTTCTTCCGCAATGATTCGGGGGGCGCTTTTACGCCGGTGGTTATCGATACGTTTTCCGCTCTGGCTCATAAGATATCCGATGTGGAGCTGAGCGATATGAATGGGGACGGCGTGTCCGATGTGATCACGATGGCTGATGTGCGGCTGACGCTCTATGTGAACAACGGCCATGCGTCTTTCTCCAGGGTCATACTCTCGCCGGTCTTGTCCGAGTATTATGAACTGTCGGTGGCGGACTTGGATGGGAATGGCTTCCCCGACGTGATCGTGGGAGGAGTCAAGACTTTCGTGTGGATGAACGATTCCGGCGTGTTGATGTATGACAGTGCCCGATCGGCGTCAATTGCATCGGAGGGGTTGGTGTTTCTGGTCCATGCCGCCGATTTTGACGGCGACGGCGATGCCGACCTGGTGCTTTCTGATAAGAGTAACACCCGCTTGCAACTTTATGAGAATAATGGAAACGGCTTTTTCAGCGTCCGTTCGGTGATTCAAACCGACTTTATTCAATGTAAGTCCATGGCGTCGGCCGACTTTGACGGCGACGGCGACCGGGATATTCTCACAGCATTTCCACAGCAGGGCAGGGTGGTCTGGTATGCCAATGCCGGTGACGGTACTTTTGGTGCGGCACAGACCATTGACACGGCCGTCTCTCCCTCGCCCCGCCAGGTGCATGCGGCCGAGCTGAATCGGGATGGGGGAGCAGATGTCATATGGGCCGACCCCCTCTCAGTCCACTTTAATGCCCGCCTGCTGCGCTTGCGTGGCAAGGATGCGGCACCCGACGTGCGGGTCTTTCCAAATCCGGCCGGTGCAGTGGTTACCGTCCAGATGCCCACGGCGGGAACCCTTTCGGTGTGGAATGCCCTGGGTGCGGAAATCCGCAGCGGCATCGCCCTTGTTTCCGGTGTCAACAGACTTCGGCTGAACCTCAAACCGGGCCTTTACCTCCTCGACTGCCGAACCCCGCAGGGACGGGTGATGAAAACGCTGCTCATCCGGTAAGGTCGGCTTATGTGGAAACACATCCCGGGGGTTCTCTGCTTGCTGCTGGGCCTTGCGGCGGAAGGGCAGGCGGCCTGGCAAAAGTGCTCGTGTAATCCGGTGATGGTGAAAGACAGCTCCTTTTACGAGGGGCTGGCGATCGGCAGCCCGTCCGTACTCATCGACAGCGGCCGTTTTAAGATGCTGTACGCCGCAGGCGGCCTCGACCACAAGGGAAGAATCGCCTACGCCTACTCCTCCGACGGCGTTCACTGGACGAAATATCGCAACGGCACCCCCGTTTTCGAGCCCGACACGGGCAATGCATGGGACAGCCACTTCTTAGACACCCCCGAATGGCTCAAAGACAGCACCGGCTATAAGATGTATTACTTCGGCGATACTGATAACGATCCCCGCCACAGTGCGATTGGGATGGCCACTTCCGTTGACGGGGTTCATTGGCAACGGTCGGCCGCCAATCCCGTTCTGACGCCCGGCAACCCCGGCGACTGGGATGCGCTCTACATCGAGTCGCCCGCTGTGGTCTTCGACGGCACCACCTACTTTATGTATTTCTCCGGCGTAAGCGCCGATTACAGGGTGCGCATCGGGCTGGCCACCTCTTCCGACGGCATTCACTGGACCAAATATCCCGCCAATCCCGTCCTCACCGAAGGCGGACTGCTGGATTGGGACGGCTTCTCGGTGGGCACGCCCACAGTGCGCTTTCACAACGGGCGGTTCGAGATGTGGTATTGCGGCGTGTCGAACTTCGACCTGCTCGACAACAAGGTGGATACCATCAAAGTCGGCTACGCCTATTCCTATGACGGCATTCACTGGACCAAAGACACAGCCAACCCTATCCTGCACACCTATTCATCGCCCTACACCCCTTTTGAGCAACGCGGCCCCTGGGCGCCTACCGTGGTGTATGATGACGGTGCCGGCGCCTATCGGATGTGGTATGAAACCGCCCACGGATTCGGCATGGCCGAGGGCACACCGAATACCCCGTCAGGGCGGGGGGCGAAAGACTTCCCCGGCCCCCTCAGCATTACGGTGGAGGACGGCGCCCTTCACATCCAGACAGCCATCCCTGGCCGCCTGACCATCCGGAACGCCGTCGGGCGGGTGATGATGCGGAATGTTCCCATCACCACCGGCGTACACACCATTCACCACCAACTTCCGCAGGGAACATATCTCCTGACCTTTGCCGTGAAAGAAGGTAGCTGTCTCGTCACCCAACGAATTTACATCCAGTAATTCCTTTGGAGCATCCTGCCCTTCGGTCTTTGTAGCTTTGACTATCTTTATAGCGTTGAAACAATAACCCCATTATCAATCAGGAACCATGAAGCAGATTCTAATAGGGATTTTTGTGGTGTGGCCGGGCATCATATGCCATGCGCAAAACCAGAATATCTCGAACGGAAATGTGTTTGACGGCGAGCCGTATCTGGCGGTGAATCCGGCCAACCCCCAACACATGGTGGTGGCATGGATGAGTTATGTCTTCCCCGGGATTGCGATTAGAACCCGGGCGACCTTTGACGGCGGCCGCACGTGGGGGGCTGTCCAGGTTATACCACACACCAACCCTTTATACGATGGGGCCGACCCTTCCCTCGATTTTGATAACGCAGGGAACCTCTTTCTGGCATTTGTAGATTTCGACGAGAGTGCCAAAACAGGCGCTGTGGTGGTGGTGAAATCGACCGACGGCGGACGCACATGGGGCGCCCCCGTGGAAGTCATCAACGCCGCCGCCGATGTCCAGAAACCCATCGACCGCCCATGGATCGCCGTTGATCGTTCCGGCGGGCCGCACGACGGCACCATTTACGTCACCACGATGCCCCCCACCGTCTTTGGTTACCTCCCCCCTCCCTATCGGCCTTACCTTACGGTGTCCACCGACGGCGGAAACAGTTTTCATCCATGGCGGTATCTCGACTCCGCCGGCTGGCTGGCGGGAAACCTCATCAGAAGCCCCATGCCCACGCCCTGTGTGGCAGCCGACGGCACCTTTCATGCCGTCTATCCAAGCTATATGTTCTCCCAAAACCTGCTGCCCCGGTATATCATCGCATCATCCACCGACGGCGGAAGCAGCTTCACATACCATACGGTGTTTAGTGCGGCCACGGGGTCCAAAGACCCCGACGCCAAAAAAGGATACCTGCTCCTGGCCGATCCATCCGATTCCAGTCACCTCGTCTTTGCTTACTTAGAACTGGATTACGGCGACCTCGATGTGTTTATTCGAGAAAGCTACGATAAAGGCGCCACCTGGGGAAATCCGATCAGGGTGAACGACGACCCGACAGCCAACAACCGCATCCAGGACCTGCTGTGGGGCGACTTCGACACCGACGGCGACCTGTTGCTTGCGTGGCGGGACCGGCGGAATGGGACCGACTCTACATATGCAACCGCCTATGAGATATGGGGGGCTTACCGGAAAAAAGGCGCCGGCGGCTTCTCACCCAACTTCCGAATTTCGGACACGCTGGTAGCTTATGATAGTATCCTGGCGCTTTCCGGCAACGATTTTATGTGCGTCAGGCTGGTCGGTGATACGTTGAATGCCGTCTGGGGCGACACGCGCAACGGCACGCTGAACATCTGGTTTCAACGGATGACCGTTGACGGCGCACCCGTCGGCATCCGAAAGATTTATACCGAAAAACGCCCGTCCGTCGAGATCTATCCGAATCCGACCGCCGATGTATTGACGGTGACGGGAAAACGCATCCGACGCATCGTGGTGTATAGCGCACAGGGAAAGCCTGTCAAGCAATATGAGGCCGGCCGGCGGATAGATGTGCACGACTTGCCGGCCGGGCCCTATTGGGTGCACGTCGTCACCCGAGAGGGGACCATCATCACGAAAATGATAAAGACCGAATAGAGTCGCGAACATGCGGGTGCCCGTGGCCGTCAGTGCAGACAAGCGCTCGTTATCGAAGAAGGCGGGCCGATGGAAGTGGTGGAGTCTCGCATGGCTGTTGCCGGTCCTGTTGACGAGCCCGGCCTGCAACCGCCAGAGCATTAACTGCGGTGTGGAATGCACGCAACCGCCCAATGAAAAGCTCTTTAACTTCGGCTTCGAAGGCGTGACCATCCAGCAGGCCGGCAACAGCGCCTACATTTCCGGCACCGACACCGCCTATCCCGATCATAACCAATGGGATGCATTTCGGGACAACCCGGACGGAACGCTGAGCATTTACTACGAAGACGGCGACCTGTCGCAGCGCCGGGCCGCCGTTGTGCCCGCTCCCGATAATCCGGAAAACCACGTGCTGCTTTTCGAAATCGCCGAACCCAACGTCAAGAAGGGGAGACGGAAAAAGGCCCGGGTGCAAATGCAGTTTCATCAAACACGGTGCATCCAGGAATATTACCAAACATGCCGCCTCTATCTGCCGAAGGCCTCCATGGAATATCTCACCCAATATCCCGAGCCTATCCATTGGCTTACGCTTTTTGAGTTCTGGAACAACGCCAACTGGACCCGAGAAAAGCACCCCTTCCGGATTGCAGTGGGCCTCTGGAAAGCCGCCGGCGTCGGCCAATCCCTTTTCTTTCACGTCAAGGCCGAAGTGGATAAATCCCTCGGCGGTTTTGACCCGATATGGGAAGAAGTCAATGAGCGCGCACCGCTCCTTTTTGATCGGTGGCTGACCATTACGCTGTATGTGCGGGAAGGCGATGCCGACCACGGCCGTTTTTATATGGCCGTCACGCCCGACGGCGGACAAAAACAGGTGCTCTTCGACATCCGGAATTTCACCCAACATCCGAAGGAAACATGCCCGGACGGCTACACCCACATTCACCCCATGAAGCTATACACTTCCGACGCCGTCGTCAATCACATGAAAGCCGGCGGACGAAAGTTGCAGGTGTATTGGGACGACTGGGTGGTGTATCGAAATAAAAAGCCATGAGCGGGAGGGGACCCCACCGGCGCATCAGGAATGTGACGGGTCGGGAAGGGCCGATAGCGTGCCAAAGCGAGAGACGATACTTTTGCACGTCAAGAGAAATCCACTTATGTTTACACGGTTGAAGAAGGTAGCGAAAAGCCTGTATGCGGATTGGCGGTCGGGCCGTCGGGCGATGAAAACCTATCGGTTGCTGGGCCGGGAGGTCAAAGCCTTGCCGGGGACGATTCGGAAAACGCCCGATCAAGACGATGCCTGGTTCGATTGGCTGGTTCGGCACCGCACGGCGATGTTCGACGTCGGAGCGAATATCGGATTCACGGCCTTGATCGCGGCCCTGCGGGGCATGGAACGCATGCTGCTTATCGACCCTAATCCGGAGGCGCTCAGTTGGGCCGCCGCCAACTTGATCTACAACAACTTGGCTGTTGGATGCGGATTTGTGGCTGCCTTCGTTGGTGACGCCCCCGGAGAAACCGTCTCCTTTTATACCGTGGGGGCCGGCGCCGCAGGGAGTATCTATCCCGGCCATGCACAAACCGCCGCCGCCGGCGGAAGCGTGATGGAGGTCCCCACCACCACCATTGATGTCCTTGTCGAACAGCTTCGCTGGACACCGGACTTTATTAAGGTGGACGTGGAGGGAGCCGAAGCCGACGTTCTTGAAGGGGCCGTCCGGACGGCCCGCACCGCCCGGCCCTGGTTGATGGTCGAGATGCACAGCCCACCCGAGTTGCCCATGCGGGAAAATGCCGCGCTTGTGCTGAATTGGTGCAAGGAAAACCGATACACCGCATGGTATATGAAAGAAGCCGCCGTCATGGACCACCCCGACATGATTGCCCATCGAGGAAAATGTCATCTCCTCCTCCTTCCCGAGGGCGAAACCTACCCCGAAGCATTGGCGGCCATCCCCCAGCGCGCCCCCCTGCCGCAAGCATAAAGGGCCGATAAGAGCCGAGGCTTTGTTGCAATAACCCATACCTTTGCGGCAACCTCCGGATGTCCCGGCTCGGTAGTGTGTCATGACATGAAGCAGGCTGCATATGAGTCATTGGAAGATGAAATCGGAAAAGAATATACGGGGGGCTGACTTGCTGATGGACAACGATTACCTGGCGGCCAGTGTTCACTGTGCTTAATTATAGCATTATTCAGCTGGCATTGCATGTCTTATTAAGTGAGCTCTGGAAATCGGAGGAAAAGATTGATCAAGAACGCAAAGAAGGAGCCAGAAAAGAAAGAGGGTTTCATAACTGGCTGAAAAGACCATTTTTAAGAGAACTAAATAGGAAAGACCGGAAGGCGGCGAGAGAGTTTAATAATAAGTTTAGTGAGCTTAAAAATATAAGGGTTAAGTCGGATTACAAAAATGTAGCAATACACAAGAACGAAGCCGAAAAGGCGTTCTCCCTGTCGCAAGATATCAATGCAATCCTGTCGGAAAAGTTTAGAGTATGAACGCTTCAGATTTTATTAAAAAGCGGCTACAGGCCCTTATTGAGAAGTTCCCGCAATTGAAGGTCATTTATGGATATGACTCATGGGCGGATGCGCATTATATCAAGGTGTTGCCCCCATCAGAGTTTAATGAGAATGAGGCGTATGCGGAGTATGAGATGGATTTGATTCTTGATTTTGTCGAACAGTTTCCTTATGATGAAATTGGCTTTTTTACCGAAGGCGATCTCATAGAAATTGAATGCCCCCTTTTCGAGAAAGCAGGGGAGAGATATTTTAACGTGGACGTACATTTCTCGGATGAAAAACCTCCGACTGTTATTAATTATTAATATTGACAGGGGCCGTCGGGAGGTAATAAAGCCGGCGGGAAAAGAAAACGGGCCCATCGTGCCTGAGGGGGGAATAAAAAGAAATATTGTAGGGGAAGAATTTATTGGCCCCGGCGAGGGAAGAGCATCTTATCCACTTGCAGCGTAAGAAATAGGACCATGGAGAATTAAGCGTTTAGGCTTGAAAACATTGCGCTGATCGAATCTTTTTTCAAGCGCGAATATGGGGGGGAATTTGCCAATAAAGATATAGAGAAAAACGTCGGCATCGAGATTAAACATGCCACAAGGAAAAATATACTGCTTGTTTCTGTAATACTGACTTATCATGCAAGCCTGCACGGCGAGAAGTTGGTGGAGGCTAAAATTGAGATGGTGGGGGAGTTTCAGTATGCAGAAAATGCTGAGCTGTCGGTGGAAACTTTTGGACGGGTGAACGGTCCGGCGATCATCTTTCCTTATATCCGGGAACACCTGTCCAATATGTCGTTAAAAGCCGGGATCCCACCGATATTTCTACCGCCGATAAATTTTGTGAGATTGGCGGAGGAGCAAAAAGGCGGGTGAGAAGGGCGGCATTGTTTTCCTTTCTCTTTATCCTGAAAGGGGGGGCGGCATTCGTGGGCTTGCCGGGCCTATATCTTTGCGCATCTTTTAAGCCTCCGTTGTCATCCCATGGCGTCCTATCCGTTGTTATACATCACTTCCGAGTTTCCACCCGGGCCGGGGGGCATTGCCAATCATGGTTTTCATCTGGTGTCGCACCTGGCGCGTCGGGGGTTTGAGATCACGGTATATGCCCCCCAACGAAGCGCTTTTGCCGACCCTTCTTTTGATCGGAATCTGCCGTTTGCTGTGGTCCGTTATGGGCGGGAAGGCGAGCGGGCCCGAAAATATCATCGTCTCTATCGGGCGTTGAAGCGTCACATAGAGCAGCTGGAACAGCCCCCCGTGGTAATGGCCTCCGGCGGAGTGTCATCGTGGGTGGCGGCGGCATTGAAACGCCGGAAAAAAGACCTGATTGCCATGGCGGTGGCTCACGGGACCGACGTCAATCCGCACCATAGATGGAAACGTTTTTTTCTGAAAAAAGCCCTGACGCGGATGGACCGCATTGTCGCCGTCTCTCGCTACACGGCCGGCCGAATCGACTACTTGCCCAACGGAAAGGTGGTGGTGATTAACAACGGGGTCGATCTACGCCGCATCCAAACGCTGGCGAAACGGGCTCCGCTTCCCCGTCTGGCGGGGAAGCCCCGCCTGGTCACGGTGGGCACGTTGTCTGAACGGAAAGGACAGATGAATGTGGTTCGGGCCCTTCCTTTGTTAAAAAAGCGGTTCCCCGAAGTTCATTATCACATGGTAGGGCTGCCCGATTGGCAAGCCCCTATCCTTGAGGAGGCCCGTCGGCGGGGCGTGGCGGAGCATATCACCGTGCATGGCGCCCTGTCGGATGAACAGATGGTCGGGGTGCTGAAAGCATCCGACATCTTTATGATGTTGAGCCAACAGACGGCTGCCGGCGACTTTGAGGGGTTTGGCATTGCTATTCTCGAGGCTAATGTGCTGGGGATGCCGGCGGTGGGGACACGCCGGAGCGGCATCGCCGATGCCGTCAATGAGGGGCTTTCGGGACGGCTGGTGGACCCTGCGCAGCCGGCCGATGTGTGCAAGGCCGTCGAGGAACTGCTTGCAAACTACGACCACTATGCCCGCGGCGCCCGACAATGGGCCGAACAATTCGACTGGGCCCGCATCACCGACCAATACGAACAAACCATCCGAAGCCTTTTATGACACGCCGCCCCGCCGTCCTTTATATCGGCAGTAAACTGGCCGCACACGGCCGCACGCCGACCTCCATTGATACATTAGGCCCGCTCCTGGCGCGCTACTACCATGTGATTTACGCATCGGATAAAAAGAATAAGCTCCTCCGCCTGTTGGATATGGCCTGGAAGACGCTCCGCTACGGCCCTCGGGTGGATATTATTCTCATCGCTACATATAGCACCGCTAACTTTTACTATGCGTGGCTGATCGGGCAACTGGCCCGACTACTGAAAATCCCTTACGTCCCCATTCTCCACGGCGGCGAGTTGCCCCGGCGACTGAAACGTTCGCCGCGCCTGAGCCGGATGCTTTTTGTGCATGCGGCCGTCAATGCAGCCCCTTCGCCATACAATGCCCATTTTTTCCAGAAAGCCGACTTTCCGGTGACCATCATTCCCAACATGATTGATATCCGCCAGTATCCGTATAAAAAGCGGGAAACGCTTCGCCCGAAACTCCTCTGGGTGCGCTCCTTAGATGCCGTCTATAACCCCTGGATGGCGGTGGATGTGTTGGCCGGTTTGAAAGCCCGTTATCCGGAGGCCGCCTTGACGATGGTGGGCCCCGATAAAGGGGTGATGCATGATGTGCAGCAGTATGCCCAACGAAAAGGCGTGGCTGACCGCATCACCTTCCCCGGGCGGTTGTCTAAAAAAGCATGGACGACGCTGGCACAAGACCACGACATTTTTATTAACACCACCGATAAAGACAACACGCCCGTCAGCGTCATCGAGGCCATGGCGCTGGGATTGCCTGTGGTCACGACCAACGTGGGCGGTATTCCCTTCCTGTGGAAAGACGGCGTGCATGCGCTGCTCGTGCCACCCAGAGAACCCGCCGCCATGACCCGGGCCGTGGAAGCGTTGCTCGAAAATCCTCAACAAGCCCAACAAATGGCCCAACAGGCCCGTCGGATGGTGGAAGCCTTTGACCAGCCCCGCGTCCTCAATCAGTGGAAAGAACTGATTGACGACATCATCGCCCGCAAAAAACAAAACGCCTAATTTTGCGCCGCTTTCTGCGGCTTTAATCTGAACGAATTATGAAGAAGGACATTCACCCGAAGAATTATCGGTTGGTGGTGTTTAAGGATCTTTCCAGCGGCGTGGCCTTTCTGACCCGTTCGACCGTGGCCACCAAAGAAACCATCACCTGGGAAGACGGCAACGAGTATCCCCTCTATAAACTGGAAATCAGCGACGCCTCTCATCCCTTCTTTACCGGCAAGAAGATGTTTGTGGACAGTGCGGGGCAGGTCGATAAGTTCTTCCGCCGCTACGGCAAGAAAGAATAGGCCGCCGAAGGGTCTGCGCGCAGCGCTCATCGCACATCATGCTTCCGGCGGCGATTGTCTGGGATGTCGATCCCATCATCTTTCACATCGGCGCTCGGGGCGTCCGCTGGTATGGGTTGCTCTTCGCCCTGGCCATCTATCTGGGCTACCGCTTTTTTGAACGCGTTTTTCGGGAAGAAAAACTCCCCCCGCAGCTGCTCGACAGGCTGGCCCTTTACGTGATCATCGGCATCATCGTCGGCGCCCGCCTCGGCCACGTTCTCTTCTATGATTGGCCCTATTACAGCCGCCATCCGATCGACATCATCAAAATCTGGGAAGGCGGGCTGGCCAGCCACGGCGGGGCCTTTGGCATCCTGCTGGCCTTCTGGTTGTTCGTCCGAAAATACCGCTCCCAATATCCGCAACTGTCTTACCTGTGGCTGCTGGACCGCATGGTCATCCCCACCGCCCTGGGCGGCGCCCTTATCCGCCTCGGCAACCTCTTCAACTCCGAAATCCTTGGCAGACCCGCCGACCTCCCGTGGGCTTTCATCTTCAAGCGAATTGATAACCTTCCCCGCCATCCCGCCCAGCTCTACGAGGCCGTTACCTATTTTCTCGTGTTCCTGTTGTTGAGGTGGCTCTATCGCCGCCGGCAGTGGGGGCGATATCGGGGGCGCCTCCTCGGCCTGTTCCTGACGCTGGTCTTCGGAATGCGGTTTGTCATCGAGTTTTTCAAAGAGCGGCAGGAAAGTTTCCAGCACCCCCTGCCTGTCGATATGGGGCAGCTGCTCAGCATTCCTTTTGTGCTGGTGGGGTTGTATTTGTGGTTCCGTCCAACGGCCCGCCGTGCGTAGGCTGGTTGTTTTTTTCTTGCTGGCAATCGGCATTAGCGCAGGCGGTTTGTGGGGGCTTCGGGCCCAGCCTTTCCCGGCCGTGGAACCCTATCTCGAACGCGGCGTGTTGGCCGTCGAGACCGGGCGGCCCGCCGAGGCCGTTCGCCTGTTGTCTTTCAGCTTAAAAATCGACAGGAAAAATCCTTACACCTACATGTATCGCGGCCTGGCGTATTATCAACTAAAAAACTATCGCCGCGCCGTTCGGGACTTCCGAAAAGCCCTGCGCCTTGACTCCACGATGGCGGCGGTCTATGCCAACCTGAGCAACGCCTATTCCGAGCGCGGCCGCTACCACAAAGCCATCCGCATCGCCCAACAAGGGCTGCGGCACGCCCCCCGCATGCCCCACCTTTACAATGCCGTCGGCGTGGCCCACTGGCACCTCGGCGACATCGACCAGGCGCTCCAGTATTTCAAAAAAGCCGTGGAAGTCGATTCCTCCTACGATATGGGCTACAACAACATGGCGGCGGCCATCTATGCCAATCAAGACATTGCAGCGGCCCATCAGCGAGACCTCCTGCGGGCGGTGCGATATTTCCGCAAAAGCCTGACCCTCAATCCTCAGTTGGCGCTGGCCCATCGCAACCTCGGCCTGATGCTTTCCTTGCTGGGGAAGCCCCGGCAAGCCGCCTTTCATCTGCAACAGGCCCTGCGGCTCGATCCTGCCGACTCTATGGCGTATGACTTTCTGGGCAGCGTTTATTACAGCCAACAGCAATATGCCCTTGCCATACAGGCATGGCAACAGGCCCGGGCGCACGGCCTCGACCGCCCCGGGCTGGACATCGACATCGGCAATGCCTACCTCTATCTCGGGCAATACCGAACCGCCGTGGAACATTATCAAAAGGCCATGCGGCGGGGCCGATACTGGAAGGGCCTGGCCTACTATAACATGGCCTGCGCGGCTTCGCTGCAACATCGGCCGGAAGAAGCCTTCCACTATCTGAAAAAAGCCTACCGGAAAGGATTTTTGCGGGATAAAAAACAGTGGGAGTGGATGAAAAAAGACCCCGACTTAGACCACTTCCGCCGCAGCCAATGGTATTCGCAACTGCTGAATTGGGCCAATAAATGACACTCGATCTGAAACGTCCGCTGGCGGAGCGGGTGCGCCCCGCCTCGCTCGATGAAGTGGTGGGGCAGCCGGCCCTCACGGGCTCCGACGGCGTTCTCCGGCGGTGGCTGGCCGACGGTGCCTTCCCATCGGTGATTTTCTGGGGGCCGCCCGGATG
>Ga0256832_1000476_pt1 | contig 25947 bp, 24 predicted proteins | sample 134614metaG_FD_190534 | JGI IMG/M metagenome (GOLD analysis project Ga0256832, IMG submission 190534) | Hydrothermal vent microbial communities from Lau Basin, Pacific Ocean - 134-614 | ecosystem: Environmental > Aquatic > Marine > Hydrothermal vents | place: Pacific Ocean: Lau Basin | collected... | reverse complement strand
CCCGCCACATAGGTGCCGACGGCTGAACCAAGGGTACTGAACAGGAAGACCAGCAGGGTGCGGGATACCCGGTTTTTCCACCAGCCCATCCAGTGAGTAGTGTCGTGGCGCAGTTGGCTGAAGTCTTCGACCGTGGGTTTTCTCAACCAGAGTTCCGCGGCTGCCGTCACCATGCCTGCCCCTATGGTGGGGTTCAGTGACGTGATGGGGGCGGCGACGAAGGCCGTCACCACCGTGAGGGGATGGCCTCCCGCCAGGACGGCGCCAACGGCGGACAGGCTGCCATTGATCAGTACCCAGCTCCAAACCAGCTGCCAGCCCAGTTCCGGACTGCGGTAAAATCCAATGCCGAAACCAATGAACACCAGGGCCACGATGAGCCAGGGAATCAGCTTTGGCCAGCGTGAGGGCTTCGGCAGGGCGTCCAGTTCAGCAATGGTGCCTGCCGGATCTTCGATGCCGTGGGCCAGCTTCTTGCGTATGCCTCTCAGGTGTCCCGCGCCCACCACCGCCAGAATGTCCTCGTGACCGTTTTCCTCGATCTCCTGGGCGAGCCGGGCAGCCATGTATTCGTCCCTTTCCTCGATGAGGGGGCGGTACAGGTCTTCCCGGTCATGGGCGAACTCGGCGAAGGTGGTTTCCAGCATGTCACCTTCCTTGAGCCTTTCGATTTCCTCTTCCTCGACCTCTTCCCGGGAAACCAGGGAAACCAGCAGGCCGGTGAACAGGGTCCAGCGTTTCCACCAGGACAGGTTACTGGCGGTGCGCTTGAGGGTGGTGCCGATTTCCCGGTCGATGAGCAGCACCGGAAGGTGATGGGCACGGGCCTTTTCTATGGCCATGCGCTGCTCGGCACCGGGTTCGATGCCGAACTGCTCGGCGATGCGCTGCTGGTAGGCGCCCATGGCAAGGTTCGCGATGACCATGGATGCCTTGCCGCTTCTGATGACCTCCATGAGATTCATCTTGGCCAGGGAATCCGGAGAGAGTATGGCATTGTAGCGGCTGGGGCAAAGCTCCACGGCCACGGCATCGTAGTCGCCTGTTTCGATGAGCTCTTCCACCTTGTCGGCGCTGGTGCGGGAGACATGAGCCGTGCCCAACAGAGTAATCTTGCTGTCCTTGATGGACAGTGTTTCCATGGGTTCCTGGGATGGAGTTTCTTGCATGACAGGGAAGTTTGCTTTAAGGCATGAGGCTGGGATAATACCAGCATCATCATACAATCTGTATGGAGCATTTGCGGTGAAAGTATTCTTGTTGGGCCTGTTGTTCTCCCTGTCCCTGGCCGGTTGTGAAACCATGGAGAATATGAACAGGGAAAAAAAGCTGGATTTCGATGTCAAGCTTTACGGGCATGAGGTGCGTTGGGGAGAGATCGAGGCGCTGCCCTCTTACCTGAAGCCGGATATGGCTCAAGAGCAGCCGTCGGTGGCGAAAGATCCGCAAAACATCCGCGTAACGGCGTATGAAGTCCTGGTTGCGCCCCATTTTCTTGGGGAAGACAAGAACAAGGCCTCCCAAACGGTGCGCATCAACTATATCTTCCGTGACCGTCAGGTGGTGCGGTCTCTGGTGGATGAACAACACTGGGAATATGATGCCGAAGCAAAAAAATGGTATCGCAGCAATCCCATTCCCGCGTTTGAATGATGGCAGTCGTTCCTTTCAGCGAACGCCCCGGCAGGCACGAACGGCATTTCCGGCGTAAGCTGGATAACCCCCTGTTTCCGCGTCCTGTCCGGGAATGGAGCGAGGATGACCTGCTCGAGGTGCAACGTCTGGATCACGAGGAGCTGATGGCATTCCTGCAGTCCCTGCGCAGGCTGGTGAGGCAGGCGGTGGAACTGAAGCCCACGGAAGAGACCCAGGTGATTCTGGACCTGAAGGCAGAGCTGGAAAAACATTATGAGCAGGCTTGCAGCCTGGCGGATCAGCAGGAGGGGAACAAGCAGGCCATCCGGCAGCTGGTAGAGGTGATCATGGGCACCATTCGCTGCAATGCTGCGGGAGACCCTCTGGCAGAGCAGGAACTGGCCGAGGAAGAACTGGCGCGCAGAACGCATTTCGAATTGCTGGAGCATGCGCTGGTGGCGGATCTGCTTCATCCTGACGGCCTGATCGAAGCGGATGAATTGGCAGCCGTGCTGTTGACGGATGATGAAAGCCAGGTGTTGGCGGCATGGGGGCTGTTCGACCAGGACCAGCGGCAGCTGCTGCTGACAGAAATGGAAGACATGCTTGCGACCGGCCCGGGCGGGCAGGAGGCGGCCAGGCAGCGCCTGGCCAGACTGCGGGATACTCAATGAGCATAAGCAGGCTGTTGAAAAACACCATTTTCAACATCTTGTTAGGACGGGATCGGAGTCAAATCGCCCAAGGTGTGAAATATGCGAAACATCATGCTGATTTGACTCCGATCCCTTAGCGCTCCCCAAAGGAACATGGGGAGGCAGGATGATCCTATACCTCCAGATCCGGGTTGCTTTCGACCAGCATGTCGTAGGCGGTGTAGATGAGTTCATGCCTGTCCATGCGGATGCTGTCAGGCTCGACAGAATCCGTGTCCACATCAGGGTTGCCACGGTACACTTCCTGCAACGATGTCAGGGTCGGAGCCCTGGAAGGCATGGGGTTGCTGATACCTTCGGAAAGGCTCGGGATGTTGGGGTCCAGGTCCTGGCTGGCGATCTGGCGCTCATAGGCGAAGGTTTCGGCAAAGGCCATGTTGCTTGCCAGGAAAAGGGCGGAAACAGCGATAAGTGTTTTCATGATAATGTCCTCACGGTTGTCATTTGTTGTGTATAAATAGACCTTGACGCAGTCGCATTCATTTCCTCGTGCTTCAGGAAAGATTTGATAACCAATGAAATATTTTTTACGGGGTCGGAGTCAAATCACTCAAGGTGTCAAATGCTCGCAACATCATGCTGATTTGACTCCGACCCCTTGCGCTGGACATGGTGACAAATGAAATATCAGGATCTGCGGGACTTCATTTCCCTGCTTGAACAACGCGGTGAACTCAAGCGAATCCGGGTGGAAGTCGATCCACGGTTGGAGATGACGGAGATCAGCGACCGGGTGCTGCGTGCCGGTGGGCCGGCATTGTTGTTCGAACGTCCCCGGGGGCATGATGTTCCTGTGCTCACCAATCTGTTTGGCACGCCGCATCGCGTTGCTCTGGGCATGGGCGAAGACTCGGTGGCGGCCCTGCGTGAGGTGGGGCGCCTGCTTGCTATGCTAAAGGAGCCTGATCCTCCAAAAGGCATGAAGGACGCCTGGGACAAGCTTCCCATGTATCGCAAGGTGCTGGATATGGCACCGAAAGAGCGCCGTTCCGCTCCCTGCCAACAGGTGGTACATGAAAAGGATGAGGTGGATCTGGGCGATATCCCGGTACAGACCTGCTGGCCGGAAGATGCCGGCCCTCTCATCACCTGGGGACTGGTGGTGACCCGTGGTCCGCACAAGCCGCGCCAGAACCTGGGTATCTACCGCATGCAGGTCATCGGCCGCAACCGGGTGATCATGCGCTGGCTTGCCCATCGTGGCGGTGCCCTGGATTTTCGTGAGTGGCAGGAAACACACCCCGGTAAACCCTTTCCCGTGTCTGTGGCCCTGGGAGCGGATCCCGCCACCATACTGGCCGCTGTCACGCCTGTGCCCGACAGCCTTTCGGAGTATGCCTTTGCCGGTCTGCTGAGGGGTTCCCGTACGGAGGTCACGCGCAGCCTGGGCAATGACCTGCAGGTGCCTGCATCCGCCGAGTATGTACTGGAAGGTGTGATTCACCCCGGGGACATGGCGCCGGAGGGGCCCTTTGGCGACCATACGGGCTACTACAACGAAGTGGATGAATTTCCGGTGTTCACCATTGAGCGCATCACCCGCCGGGAGCAGCCCATCTATCACAGCACCTACACCGGGCGTCCGCCAGATGAACCCGCCATCCTGGGGGTGGCTCTCAACGAGGTCTTCGTTCCCATCCTGCAGAAACAGTTTCCCGAAATCACTGATTTCTACCTGCCGCCGGAAGGCTGCTCCTACCGCATGGCGGTGGTGAGCATGAAAAAACAGTATCCCGGACACGCCAAGCGGGTGATGTTCGGTGTCTGGTCTTTCCTGCGCCAGTTCATGTATACCAAGTTCGTCATCGTTACTGACGATGATGTGAACGTACGCGACTGGAACGATGTCATCTGGGCCATGACCACGCGCATGGACCCCGTCAGGGATATCACCCTGGTGGAGAACACACCCATTGATTACCTGGATTTTGCATCTCCCGTGTCTGGCCTGGGCTCAAAAGTAGGCTTCGACGCCACCAACAAGTGGCCTGGAGAGACGAGCCGGGAATGGGGCAGGCCCATTGTCATGGATGAAGTCGTAAAGAAACAGGTGGACGAAATTTGGGATTCGCTGGGACTGTAGATCACGTGGGGGCGTTCTTCGGCAGAAAGCTGCGCCAGTACGTCCATCGCCGGGTCAGCGGGGACTGTGATTCCCTGCGCTGCGCCCAGGAGAAGATACTCTATGGCATGCTGGGCATCGCCTGGGTGTTGTTGCTGTTTCCCTACCTGTTGGGCGTGGCCATGGCTGCGAGGGTGGAGCTGTGGCCTGTGGTGCTCATCGATACCATTTCATATGCCTGGCTGTTGTTTTTGGTATTGAACACATCGCTTTCCTACCCCGCCCGGGTCTACGGGTTGCTCCTGCTCATTGAATTCCTGGCCTTGTCCCTGCTGTTCATTACGGGAAACGACGGTGCCGGCTGGCTCTGGCTGTTCCTGGCGCCGGTGCTGGCCGCGCTGCTGCTGGATTGCCGCAATGGTTACCTGGTGTCTGTTGCAAGTACCCTGATGCTTGGGTTGCTAGCATTAATGGACCTGATATTTTTTTCCGGCTGGATGGTTCTGCTGAACCAGGGGCTGGCTTTGTTCGTTGTCATCAGCAGTAACTATCTGACGCTTTCCATTGTTGTGGTATTCATCATCGGCCGTCTGCTGAACAGCCTGGATGGTACCCTGAAGGCCCTGCGGGAAGGGACCCGGGAACTGGAGCTGACTCAGGAAGTGACCGTGGATACCATGGCCTCCCTGGCGGAATACCGGGATATCGAAACCGGTAACCACATTATTCGTACCCGGCATTATGTCCAGTTGCTGGCGCGACAGCTTCAACGGCAGTCCCCGGAATATGCTTCGGTGCTGGATGATGAAACCATTGAGACACTGTCCCGTTCCGCTCCCCTCCATGATATCGGCAAAGTGGGTGTTCCCGATGACATACTGCTCAAGCCGGGAAGGCTCACGGTCGATGAATTCGAGGAAATGAAGAAGCATACCGAGTATGGAAAGGAAGCTCTCATGCATGCGGAGGAAAAACTGGGCAGCAACCATTTCCTGCGCCTGGCAGCGGAAATTGCCTGGACTCACCACGAAAAATGGGATGGCAAGGGTTATCCCCGAGGGTTGTCAGGTGATGAGATTCCTCTTTCCGGCCGCATCATGGCAGTTGCTGACGTCTATGATGCCCTGATATCAAAACGGGTGTACAAGGAGGCTGTCTCTCATGAGGAGGCAATGGCCTATATCGTGGATCACGCCGGCCGCCAGTTCGATCCGGAAGTGGTGAGGGCGTTCCAGGCAGTTTCCGAGGACTTCAGATCCATCGCCCGCCGGTTTGCCGACCAGTGAGAGGTGGCCCCCGTGACTGACCAGCGGCTGAATGCGGAACAGATCGGCCGGATACTGGACGATATCATGGAAGTGGAGTTTTCCTTTCTTCATACGGAGTCCATGGCCATGGAGCTTGCTGCCCTGCAGGCGGATCAGCAGCGCTTCGTGCTACAGTGGGCGAAACGCGTGTCCAGCACCAATGTACAGTTGGCCTACGAGTTTGCTTCCCGGGCGGTTGACGCCTTGGCCCGCATGGATGGGGAGATGATCTCTGCCTGGTGCCTGCACGCCATGGATACCTATGATCGTGCGGGTCTGCACCCGGCCATGGAAGTCATCAAGGACCTGGAAGGCTTTCTGGAGTTCGGCCATCTGCGTGCTTCGGCGGCCCTGCTGGAGCAGGTGAGCCCGGTGCTTACGCCTTTCATTCACGGCTTGTCGGGACGAAAGCTCAGCCTGCAGGAGGACACCCGTGCCTGGACGGACGGTGAGACTCTGTATCTGCCGGAAATGATGGCCCGCCTGGACAGCGAAGAGGAGAACTTCCAGCTCTACAAGGCCATGGCCACCCATCTCTGGGCGCATACACGTTACGGTACCCTGAACATCGACCCCGAAGTCTTGTTTGCGCCGTACGAAGACCAGCAGCGGGCGCTGCACTGGTTTCATCTGCTGGAAACCTTGCGCCTGGACAACTATCTGCGTCGCGATTTGCCCGGACTGTATCGCCAGATGCAGCAGCTGGAAGCGCGGCTGGCGGATAAAGAGGGGAGTGCGATCCTGAATGCCTTGCGCGGGGAGCTGGACAGCCTGACCACGGCGGCGGACAGCGTGGAGGCGCTTTCGCGTCTCTACGACCGGCCGGCGCCGTCGTTGCCCTGTTACGCTGGCGGCATGGATCTTCGCCAGGCCTGGCAGGCGCGGGAACTGCGCCTGCAGCGAGAGGAGGCGCGCTTCCGTGACGCCCTGCGGGTGCTTGCGGAGGAGCTTCAGGGTGACTCCCGGGAGCCACCGGAGCGCTTCGACCTGAGAGAACGCAATCCCGACCGGGAGGCCAGTGAACTGCCGGAACTGGAACTGGTGGTGGCCGACCAGGTGATGCCGGTACCGGAGCATGTAAAGCAGATGATGACCTCCATTCAGCTGGACCTGACCGAGATTCCGGAGGAATACCTGGTGCCGGCCGGTGAAGGGGAATACGATGCCTCCCTGCTGGAAGATGAGGAGCTTGATCCGGACGATGTCTGGGGCGGCACCTATCACGAAGAAGGCGCCTGGTTTTACGATGAATGGGATTTTGGACGCCTGCATTACCGCAAGAACTGGTGCGTGCTGCGGGAACTCGAGCAGGAGGCCGGGGATGCGGGCTTCTATGCCCGTACCTTGGACAGATATCGTGGGCTGGTGCGTTCCCTGCATCGTACTTTCGAAGTGCTGCGTGGCGAGGACAAGGTATTGCGCCGCCAGCCCCAGGGCGAGGATATCGATATAGACGCTTTCGTCGAGGCCCTGGCCGACATGCGCTCCGGCATGGAAATGTCCGATCGGGTCTTCTCCCGCATGCACAAGGATGAACGCAATATCGCCGTATTGTTCATGGTGGACATGTCGGGGTCCACCAAGGGCTGGATCAACCAAGCCGAGCGGGAAGCCCTGGTGCTGCTGGTGGAATCCCTGGAGGTGCTGGGCGACCGCTATGCCATCTATGGCTTTTCCGGCTGGGCGCGCAAGCGCTGTGAGGTGTATCGCATCAAGAGCTTCGACGAACCCCTGAGCGACAGGGTAAAGGGGGCCATTGGCGGCATGGAACCCAAGGACTACACGCGCATGGGGGCGCCCATACGCCACTTCACCCGCATGCTGGAAGAGGTAGAGGCCAGAACCAAGCTGCTCATCACTCTCTCGGATGGCAAGCCAGATGATTACGATCACTACTACCGGGGGGAATATGGTATCGAGGACACGCGCCAGGCTTTGTTCGAGGCCCGTGTGGCAGGAATACACCCGTTCTGTATCACCATAGACAAGGAAGGAGCCGATTACTTGCCCCACATGTACGGCAAGGCTAACTACGTGGTGCTGGACGATGTGGCAAAACTGCCCTTAAAGGTTTCCGATATCTATCGTAAGATAACAAGCTGACCGGTTCGGGCGCCGACTCTGTCCGGGAGCGGTTCAACCAAAAAAGCAGTACCCGAATCCCCGGATTCAGGCACGATAAAGCAGTTCACAGGAGAGGAGGAAGTGGTTATGAAAAAGACAGCAGTTGCCATCATGGCAGTCATGAGCATGAGTGTTGCGCAGGCGCAGCCGGGAAGCGGCATGCCGCCCTATGGTTACGCGCCGCCCATGCCAGGCCCCATGCCTCGACCGGTGCCGGCTCCGCGGGAGTACCCTGCCGACAGCCCGGCGGCCCTGGTGCAAAAGGGCATGGGGGCGCTCATTCAGCGGCTGCAGAGCAGGGATATCAACCCTCGTTCCCTGGAAAAATATCTCCAGGATGAGGTGGCACCCTATTTCGATTTTGAATACATGGCCAAATCGGCGGCCGGTAACATGTACCGCCATATGAGTGACAGTCAGAAGAAGCGCATGGCGCAGCGCATCGAGCGCCAGTTCCTGTCAACCATGGTGCAGCGTCTGGTCAGCTACAACAACCAGGAAGTGCGGGTCGTCTCCCAGCATCTGAACCGGAACGGCCGCACCGGCATGGTCACCACGGCCATCACCGGACCGCGTGGCTATCCCACCCGGCTGGATTTTCGTTTCTACAAGGCAAAGAGCGGCTGGAAGGTTTTTGATGTCATGGCCAATGGCCAGAGTGCCGTCGTTCATTATCGCCGCCAGTTCCGCCAGACCATGTACATGCCGCCGGGTCGCGACAGGCAGCTGATGATGCGGCCTCATTTCCAGCCTACTTCGGGAAGCTGATTGCCTGCGCAGGTCCTGAGGGAAGGAGCAGATGGAATCTCCACCGGGGAAGCGCCTGGGCAAGGGCATGACCATCGGCGCCTGGGTGTTGCTGCTTGCCCTGCTCACCCTGTTTTTTTCCCGCGTCCTGGAAGAACGCCAGAATCCCAACCGTCAGCCGGTTGGCAGTGTGTCCGCCCAGGGCGTCAGGGAAGTCGAGCTGAAGCGCAATTCCCAGGGCCATTATGTCGCCACCGGGGCCATCAACGGCCGGCCGGTAACCTTCCTGGTGGACACGGGTGCCACGGATGTTGCGCTTTCGGAGAAGCTGGCGCGGCGCCTGGGCCTGGAAAAACGCGGTGGCGCCTTCAGCCACACCGCCAATGGGGTGGTGGCCGTGTGGCAGGCCGTGCTCGATCGCGTGTCCCTTGGGGTCATCGAGCTGCGCAATGTCAGGGCGAGCATACTGCCTGATCTCAAACCCGCCGACCAGGTGTTGCTGGGCATGAGTTTCCTCAAGCAGCTGGAGATGGTGCAGAAGGGTGATACCCTGATCTTGCGCCAGATGCCTTGAGATAGCGGATATAGGCTGGGCTTCAGCCCGACACTTCCCGTTGTGGCACCTGTTGTCGGGCTGAAGCCCGACCTACGAATACTGTCCATCCCTGGGTATCGCCGCTACGGCCATCCATGGCCTCTCGCAGCATACGACCGCCAGGGATGGCGGAAGTGCAGATTACGCAGGAGCAGTCATCTGCCGACCGCCAGGGAAGGCGGAAGTGCCGAAAATGCAGGAGCAATTTTCTGCCCGTCCATCCCTAGACATGCGCCGCTCCTGCGCATCCCTGCGCTCGCGGCATACCGTCCATCCCTGGACATAAAAAACCAGCGCGGGGCGCTGGTTTTGTTTTTCCAAAAGCCGGATTTCCGGGTCTTACATGGAGACTACGTCCTTCAGGGCTTTCAGAGCGGTAACCTTTACGGTGGTGCTTGCGGGCTTGGCCGCAATCTTCATGGGCTCGCCGGTAGCGGGGTTGCGGCCCATGCGCGCCTTGCGGGCGGGCTTCTTCACACGGCGGATCTTGACGCCGGTATCGGGGATGGCGAATTCACCGGAACCGCGCTTCTTGATGTGGCGGGTGATGAGGTCGCCTAGGGATGAGAATACGGCTTGCACTTGCTTCTTGGTCAGACCAGTGTCATCTGCAATAGCGGCAATGATCTGGCTCTTGGTCTGCTTCTTGCCAATGGCGGGCAGTTTCTTGGGAGCTGCCTTGGCAGCGATCTTCTTGGTGGTCTTCTTTACCATCTGATTACTCTCCTCAGGTTATCGGGTAATTCCGTACCGGAACTTACCACAATATTTTTTGTTGACATAGTGAAAATGTGGTTTGAGTTGATGTATACGGCATATTCTGCACATCAGGGGGTATGAAAACTACCAATTTGTTGTCTCTTTCGCCCGCTGTGGAACTGTTACCCCTTCTTTTCCTTTTTCAGTTCTTTTATTTCTTTCTCCACCTTCTGCAACTGGGACTCCAGCCGTGCTGTTTCATAGAAACTGAGTCCCCGTATGCGCAATGCAATCTTCAGTTGCATGGCCGAAGCTTCCAGGGCGCCTTTCAAATAGTAGTGCATGGCCATGTGTTGATGGCTTTCCGCCTTGCGTCCAAGCTCTGCCGCGGCGTTAGCCAGCAGCTTGTAGACATGGGTGTTGTCCGGGCGCAGCGAAGCCAGAACAGAAAGCTTCCTATAGGCGGTTTCCGCATTGCCCGCGCGCAGATGAAACTCTGCCAGAGTGATCTGCAGTGGATAGCTCACGGGGAATTTCTTCGCCGCCTGCTCCAGGCGTTTCAGGGCCCTGCGCTTGTTTCCGGCTTCCATGTCGGTGCGGGATGCGGTGATGATGAATGCCAGGGTATCTGGTTTGTTCCGCAGTAGTTCATCGAGTTCTTTCGCGGCCGCGGCGTAGTCGTCATTACGCAGCAGGGCCAAGGCAAGCCCGTAGCGTGCCGCGGCTTCGTCCCTGTAGCGGCCTTCCCGGAGCGCGGTTCGGAAATAGGTGATGGCATCCCGGGGTTCATGGAAGGCGCGTTCCCGCAAGCTTGCCCGGACCAGCAGATAGGCGAAACTGTCGGTGTACTGTTTGTAGGGGTAGGTTTCGGCTCTTCCCAGGGAGTCGGCGATTCGGGAATTGGTGACCGGGTGGGTGCGCAGGAACTCGGGCAATTCCGTGCCATAGCTGCGGTTGGCTCTGCCCATGCGTGTGAAGAAGGCCGGCATGGCGCGGGGGTCATAACCGGCATCGTGCAAAATGGTGATGCCCAGGCGGTCGGCTTCCTTTTCGTTGTGACGGGTGAAGTTGATCTGTTGCTGCTGCATGGCGGCCTGGGCGCCGGATGCCGCGGCCATGGCGGCATCCCCTCCCACGGTGGCGCCCAGTATGACGGCAGCGACCAGGGCCGCGCCCTGCACCAGGCTCATGTTGCTGGCCGCGTACCAGGCGCGTTGCAGATGCTTTTGCGTAACGTGAGTGATTTCGTGGGCCAGCACGGCGGCCAGCTCGCTTTCCGACTGGGTGGTGAGCACTAGTCCGGTATAGACGCCGATATAGCCGCCTGGCCCCGCGTAGGCGTTGATCACCGGGCTGTCCACCAGGAAAAAGGTGAACTTGGAGCCCATGCCTTCACTATGCTCCACTAGGGAATTTCCCAGCTTGTTGATGTACTCGTCCAGCAGGGGGTCGTCGATGACCGGCTGGGTGGCGCGGATGTAGCGCATGAAGGTCTTGCCCAGCTGCTGTTCCTGTAGGGGGGTGAACAGGTTTCCAGATGCGGTGCCGATTTCAGGCAGGTCGTCGCCCAGTTCACTCCATGCCTGGAGAGGCGCCAGGCACAGGCTGATGCTCAGGACGAGAATCAGCCAGCGGTATGAACGGGGATGGATCATCAGTTTAATTGTATACGCTGCCCCCAAGGGGGCTTTTCCTTTCCCTTGACTAACCACAAGACAGGATATGAAGGGGCAAGTTCCGGGAACTGCCCCTGGAGATCGGAAAAATACACCAGGATTTCCGGCTTCATGCCCTGTTCTTCCACCCATTGGAACACGGGGCGGAAATCAGTGCCACCACCGCCACTGATTTCCGTGCCCAGCTCCAGGTCTTCCCAGGGCTCGAACACCCAGGGGGCGCCGTCGGCGATTTGTGCGTCACAGGGTATCAGGGTGACGCGGGCGCGCATCTGCCCCTTGAGGGCAGAGATCTCTGATAGGAACTCCTGTATCTCCCTGTCCCTGATGGAGCCGCTGGTGTCCATGGCCACCACGATGTCAACCTGGCTGGAGTGCAGGGAGGGCATGATGGCATCCCCCTGGCTGCGGCGGGACTGGCGCATGTAGCTGTAGTCATCCCGTGCCACAGCGGTCATGTAACGCGCAAGCAGCATGCGCCAGGGCAGGCGGGGCTGCAGCAGATGGTCGATCACGCGGGCCATGGCGCCGTCCATCTTGCCGGCCTGCATGGCCTGCTGGGCGGCGCCGGCCAGACGCTGTTGCCACTGGATTTCCAGGGTGTCCTTTTCTTCCGGACTCAGGGGCGGCGGCTGGGGGGCGCCGCCGGGCCCGGGCTGATGGCCAGCATCCTGGCGCTGCTGATCCTTGCCACCGGATTCACCCTTGTCCGAACGGTCTTTCGGCTGCTGTTGCTGCTCCCTTTCCTGCTGCTGTTCGGGAGGGGGATTGTCGGGTGGCGGTTCTCCATCCTGGCCGCCGTCGCCGCTGCCATCGCTGTCCTGGTCGTACATATGCTGATCTATGGTCTGCTGCTCGTCGTCTTCCTGGAGCAGGGGATAGATCTCCTCGGCAGTCATCCCCTTGTATTCGTCCATGATGAGAGTGTCATAAGGCGGGGTCAGGCCTTCTTCCACCAGCAAGGGGTTGATGGCGTAGTCGCAGGCCAGGTTCCAGCGGTGCAATACCCGGTGCTGGCGCCGGGAGAAGTGGGACAGGGCGCAGTGCAGGGCCTCGTGGGCCAGCATGAACTGGGTTTGGGCCAGGGTCAGTGAGTCGATGTATTCGGGGTTGTAATAGAAATGCCTGGCGTCCGTGCCCGTGGTGGGGCACCAGTCGGGACTGGCAGCCTTCAGGGGCAGGCGCAGTACCAAGGCGCCAAGAAAGGGCTTGTCCAGGATCAGGCGGGTGCGCGCCGCTGCCAGCTTGGTCTGAATCTTTTCCTGATCCAGCTCAGCCATAGAGCATCACTTCGCCGATCGCCGTGGCCCAGTCCGTGAATTCCGGTACCTGGAACAGCTGGTCGCCAATGGCCCTGTGCAGGTCGGAAACCAGCATCACCCCCATTTCCTTCTGGGGAAAGTTGTTGGCGTAATTGAGGATATGGCCGATGACCTCGTTGGCATTGTCATCGTCCCGGGCGCGGATGGCGCGGCCCACCAGGGCCGCGGCCACGGCATACTGCAGGTCGATCTCGTCGGGAACGGGCACCTCCCGGCCGGTGACGATGTCGTCCAGATCCGGCATCTTGTCCAGGCTGTTGATGAATGCGTGCAGCTCGATGCCCGCCGCCGGACCCACGCAGGCCTGCAGGGTGCCCAGCAGCAGCTTGGGGTTGGCGCCGAATTTTTGCAGGCTGCGGTGGGCGAATTCCCAGGAACGGGGGGAAGGAAAAGCCACGGGGTTGTGCGCCGGGTCGAAGTCGAACAGCAGTTCCGGGCGGAAACGCAGGAAGGCGATGACCCGCTCGTCTATGCCGTTGGCCCAGGCCCAGGCCACCCAGTCGTCTAGGTTGGTTTCCACTTCGAAATGGGAAAGGCGGTTGGCCAGGGGCGCTGGCATGGTGTAAGTCACGCCCCGGTCGCCCTGACGGTTGCCGGCGGCGAAGATGGCCCAGCCTTCCGGGACTTCGTATTCCCCCAGCTTGCGGTCCAGTATCAGCTGGTAGGCAGCGGCGGATACGCTGGGAGGCGCGGAAGTGATCTCGTCCAGGAACAGGATGCCCCTGGGGCCGTGACGCTCGGCATTGGGCAGGATGCCCGGCACCGCCCATTCCACGGTGTCTCCGCTACGGAAAGGAATGCCGCGCAGGTCTGAAGGCTCCATCTGTGACAAACGAATGTCTATGACCGGAACGCCGTGTTTTCCGGCAATTTCCGCCACGATCTGTGATTTTCCCACTCCGGGGGGGCCCCATAGCATCACTGGCGTATGGTGGCCTTCGGTGGTGCTGGTGAATTCACGGTCGAGAATGGTGAGTAGCTGGGCTGGGCGCATGGAATGGCAACCATATCAGATAACTTGAGGAGACTGGCAGCAAGAATGCGTAGTCAGGGTAAAAAGGTCAACCTTTACAGTGCAGGGGGATTTCCGGTGTTTCTGGAAGGCCTGTAAGTCCTTGTAATTTCCCCTGTTCCCTTTATTTTTCGGCAAAACATGCATCCCTGACTTGCAAGACATAAGAAAAACAGAGTATTCTAATGCCCAGTATTCACCATCATGTCCCGGTTCCCGGGATGGCCGGTGATGTCTGTTCCTAATATGTACAGTAATATTTTGAGGCGGCGTTCAAAGCGTGGCAAAATGCGCTTTTGTGCTGTCAAAGTATCAACATCAAAGAATTTCGGAGACCGGATATGAACCAGTTTTATTACGATGCCGTAACCAAGATGGAAAGCATGGGTGTCGATGATGAGTATATCCTGGGTTGGCAGGCAGGTTTTCTGCATCACCCCGAGCGTGAAGAGCAGCGCCTGACCGAAGCCTATGAAGCAGGCTACGCGGACGGCGGCGAGAAAAACCTGGACAACCTGGACAAGTGGGTCAAGAGCTGATCCTTCAGACCGGTTGAAGTGACAAAGGCGGGTTTTCCCGCCTTTGTTGCGTCTGGAGGACGCCTTTCCTCCCTCCATGTTTCACTGGTTCGCGGAGCCTGTCGGCGGACTATTCGAACAGATCCCGCATGGCGGGAACAATCTTGCGGTCCAGTTCCGGGCCATCCTTGTCCATTACCTGGTCGATGACCCAGCGGTTTTCCTGGGATTCTCCCATGATCTGCTGAATTTCATAGCCCAGGTGCCTGAGAAAAGGGTAGGACGGGCCGTCGTCCGTATAACGGAATTCCGCGTATTCTCCCGCCCGCTGGTTGACCAGGGCAAAGAAGGGAGCTACGTAGTCTCCCGGGCCGAAAAGATCCAGGCTGTTGTCCTGGATGATCTCCGCCTGCTTCTTCGCCACGGCGATGACCAGTTGTTCCCTGTCCTCGTCACTCAGTTCCAGTTCCTGGCGGGCCAGGCGATCGATGATCTGCAGCATGAATATCAGGTATTCGATGATCACGTCCATGCGCTGCCGGTCGTTCTCGTAGATAAAGTTCTCGCCATGAAGATTGATGGCCTTGTTCTGCGCCAGGCGCCAGCTGATGAAGGCCAGGGCCCCGGCGATTTCATCCAGGGAATGATCGCCTTCCTTGTTCCAGCGGCTCTTGATGCGTAGGGGTAATGCCATGGAATTTCTCCTTTTGAGTCGGGAATGACTTCATGCTATAAGTTAATAGCCTAGTATTTTACTCAAGAATTGTCCGCACATGAACCGTTCCGTGGAAAAAATTCGCCAGCAGGTGCAGCACAACTGCCATATTGCCGATGCGCGCCATGGCGGAGATTTCACCATGTGCACCTACCTCCTGAAGATGAGGGAGTTCTATCGCTGGGAGCAGGGGCTGGGCATACAAGCCGTATTGCCCAAGGAAGCGCTGGGCGATTGGCTGATGGCGCGGGAAGCGCTCTGGGAGTCCCTGGATGCCAGGGAGTATTTGCCCCTGATCATAGACGGGAAGGAATACGAAGCTTTCGATGTGGCAGCCGTGAACCGGGCCCTGGAGCCCCACGGCCTGGTGTACAGCGCCGGCCTGGCCAACGGCGCCCGGGCGAATTTCTTTCTCGGTGAGCTTCTGCAGCGGGAAAACGGCGAGGATGGCTTCGTGCTGCATTTGTCCGGCCGGGAGTATGCCCGCTGCCTGAGCGCTCCGCCTGCCATGGCCGTAGAGAAGGAAATCTTTCTGCGGCGTGAAGCCCTTTCCCGTTACCTGTGGGAGAAATATGAATCCTGGGGATGGAATCGTCCTGACAACGCCCTGGGAAGGGCATTTGCCAGTTATGACTTCGCCGGCGATGCGGAAACAGCCCTGGCCCGGATGACCGAGGCGGAAATGGCGGCGGCCAGGGAGCATGAACTGGGCGAATACGAAGCCAGCCGGCTGCTGGGGCCTGACTGGAACAGGATGCTGCTGGATCTGGCCCTGTCACCCGCCGAACTCATGGCCCGGGCCGTCAAGGATCATCTGGCCGACGCCCTGCGCACCCTGCCAAGACTGCTGGAAGAGGCCAATCCGGCCTCTCTGCATTTCTACATGGGCAATCTTTCCGGGATGCGCCGGCATCTGTTTCCGGGCCTGGTGGCAGCCTATGAACACTGGCTGGCAGGAAAAGGGTTTGCTTCCATGCTGGAGGCAGTGGAGTGGTCGCGGCAGCACTGGCTGGATCTGGCCCGGGAGATGATGGATGTGCACCGCCGGCTTGGGGTGGGCAGTGCCGAGACCCTGCGCCGGCTGGTGCTGGAACGATGCGGAGTGAATGACTGATGACAGGGCGGAAATCCCTGCTGGCCATCGTCGAGCTGGGGGGCTATCCCAATCTCATGCCTCTGTACCAGCGCCTGGGCTTTGAGGTGACCGTGGTGACATCCCAGAGAAAGGCGCGGACCTGGTTGAAAAAACACCAGCCGGACGTGGTGGTGGCAGAATACAACTACCAGACAGATTTTCGGGATCGCAGTTCCAACCTTGAGACTCTGACGGCGGTGCTGCAACGCTACCCAGGCGTGAAACTGCTGGTGTTCTATCCGCCGCAACATCAGGAGGTCTTCGACCGTTTCAGGCAAAATCATGAAGTCTGGAAAGCCGTTCCCTTTCCCGTGACGGAACAGGCGGTGGCCGAAGTCCTGGACGGGTTGTAATATTCCGGCGCTTCAGCCGTGAACGATGCGGTTCTTGCCTTCCGCCTTGGCCTTGTACAAGCGGCTGTCAGCCAGTGCGATCAGTTCCTGTGCCTGTTCCGGCAGAGGAAGATTCTCCTGCTGCACTTCCTCGATACAGGCGATGCCTATGGAAGCCGTGGTGGCACTGTGATCTTCGTGCTGGAGCGCTTCCAGCGCCCAGCGCACGTGCTCGCACAGCCATCTGGCGGATGCGGTGTCGCGCTCCGGCATGACGAGCAGGAACTCTTCCCCCCCATAGCGGCCGAGGCGGTCTTCCTTGCTCAGCATTTCCATGGCGGTGGCGGCAGCCTTCTTCAGGATGCGGTCGCCGGTTAAGTGGCCGTAGCGGTCATTGACCATCTTGAAATCGTCCAGGTCGATCATGGCAATGGTGAACGACTGGCCGGTTTTCCGGAAATTCTCTATGCAGCGCTCCATGATTTCCACGATGGCTTTGCGGCGGTAGAGTCCGGTGAGTTCGTCGAACTGTAGCTGGCTGTGCAACAGCGCGTTGGCGAATTTTGTTGAAATGCTCTGGGCGAACAGGTTGAGAAGCTCCGTTTCCCGCCAGGAATACCGTTGTTGTCCCAGGCTGCGGCCGATCATGAGGGTGCCAAAGCGGTCGCCATGGAGTTGCAGGGGCACGATGAGTTCCAGTCCACGGGCATAGAGTTGCTTGCGCAGCGGGTCGGTTTCCCCGGGTTTGCCCAGGTGAACCGGGATGTCCCTTTGCAGAAGCTCAGGGTCGTTCAGGCAAAGGTATTCGCCCTCCTTCCCTATCCAACAGGGTATGGCGTCCTCGGTGTCCGGGGAATCCGGGCTGGCGGCGTGGTGTTCCGGGTTGAGATGCAGTATCACGCCCTGGCTGTGCATGAGCGTGGCCAGACGGGAGGTAAGCTGTCTTTCGATTTCCTCCAACCCATCCATCATCGACAGCTCCTCCGCGAGTTGCCGCAGGTCGCGACCCAGATTGTGCTGTTTGCGCCAGTTTCGCCCTTCCAGGGCCAGGATTAGCTTGTCCCTTACGGTGGAAAAACTGAAACCCAGGGCCAGCATGGCCAGGTTGGAAATCCACAATGCCATTTCGGGGCTGTACCGTCGGCTCAACAGAACCCCTGATTCCATGATAGCCAAAGCGGGTATGGCCAACACCAGGATGGTGAACAGAGAATAGAAATAGTTTCGGGGAAACAGATCATGAAGATCCAGCAGGTTGTGGCGGAAGATGGCGGCCAGCACGCCCACGGGGAATAGCAAATGCACGAATTTGTCCAGAAAGTCGTACCAGTCCGAGTATGCCCATCCCGCATTGGGCACCAGAATGTCGGATAACTGCAGGCTGAGCCAGGGTATGACGGACAACAGTATCCATTTCACCTGCTGACGCTCGCCGCTGTCATGGGTGGTGGAGAGCTGAAACAGTAGGATGAGCAGAATGATGAAGCCCCAGCTGATGTAGGCAATATTGTTGTTGAGCACCTGGAGGGAGAACCACATCACGGAGTCCCCCAGTGAAGCCAGGCCAAACCCCGAGAGGACGACGAGCAGGTGAAAACCCAGCGCCAGGATGTACAGGGCGGCGGGCATGAATCGCCATTTCATCCAGGGCGCGGTTTTGGGAATGAGTGACAAAAGATGAAAAATGAGGGCAAACTGCAATACCGCCAGCATCTGTTTGAAGCCGCTGTACAGCAGTTCAATATTCCCCCAGTAACCCGGGTTCAGGTAAGTGGTGATGTCTAGGGCCACGGCAAAGGAGAACCATGCTAGAAGCCGGGTGCGCCGGTCGATGTTCCTGGCCCGGTAAGCCGCCGTGCCAATGCTGATGTACACGATCAGGATGAGCAGATTCAGTGTCAAGGACCGGTAATTGGCCGGCACGCCAAGGACCACCTGTATTTCCTGGCTGTTCCCATTCAGTTCGACAGTGATATTCGGGCTGTTGTCCCTGCCTCGGGCGGCTTTCAGCAAGGGTATGATGTCTGTGATGGTGGTGACGGGATGACCATCGATGGCTTTCAGAACGGCATGATCGGGTATGCCAGCCTTTTGTGCGGGCAAACCATCATGGACGGAAATGATTTCCACGCCAGGGTCGAGGTTCTTCAGCACAACCCCCAGGCGTATGCTGGAAGAAAGATACTCTGAGACCGACTGGAACAGGAACAGGGAAAGGAGCAGGGCGCTCAGCAGCCAGATGACGGCTCTGTCCCGCTGGTCATTCTGCGTCACGGCCCATCACTCCCGCTTTCCACTTGGCATCCCAGCCTGCGGGCAATTTCCCTGATCTGGGCTTCCGGAGGATAATCTTCCGGGTGTTGGTTGAGATAGTCCTGCCAGGGAAGGTAGGCTTCCTGTAAATGCGGGTCCGTGGCGGCGCAACCGAGGACGCGAATCCTGGCGTCACCCACCCGCCATGGCCCCTCACCTTGAAGTTTCCCCCGGATCAGGTGAGCGGCTTCATCCGGTGTGGACAAGTGCCAGAAGAGATCCAGATAGACCAGCCCCAGGGGATGAGGAAAGGCGCGTGCCACCACTTTCTCCTTGTCCCCGGAGAAGCGTATGACCAGAGGCGCTGTTACCGTATCGATTTGTGCCATACTGAAGCGGATCTCCTTGTTCTCCAGGTGCGCTGTGCGGCACTTTGGGCTGGAAGGGATTGACGCCTGCCGCCCCAGTGGGACAGGAAAGAGTTTCTGGTTTGAGGCGCCATTCCGGCCAGCCTGGACAGGGTGTTGAGCTGGGCATCTGGTACAGCATAAGAGCCGGTCAACCGTCTGTCGGTTGGAAAGGGGTTACCCTCGTGTGTTCAATCCTAGCAACGTGATGCGGGCTTAACAACAAGTGGGTCGGTTTTGGCGCTGCCACCGGCCACGAATCGTTCACAATTCCGATGTATATAGACTGCCCCATGACTTGTCCGATTGTTTTCACCATGGTGGAGTTTCATCCGTTCAACAAGGTTCGCCCATGATGCGGGAGAGGCTCTGCCTGACTGTATTCCTGTTGCTGGTGGGAGCTGCCGGTGCTGCTGCTGGCATGAAGGAAATGCAGCTGAGCATGGAAGCGCTGGAAGGAGAGGGCTGGCGGGGAAGGGAATTGGTGGTGGAGGTTGCGGATATTGGCAATGGTGGCTTTTCACTTGCCTTGAATCTTGCGCGGCTGGTTGTCGGAGATTCGGCGTTCGAGGACATCCACCTGGGCTGCGCGGTTGTCCTGCCCGGTGATTCGCCTGCCCTGAACTGCGGGGATGGTGAACTGGTTGTTGCCGCGTCGCCCCTGGGAAAACTGAGCGCCCGCGTATCCTGGAGCTACCTGGGCGCTGGAGACTGGAAGTTGTCCCTTGACCTCCTGGAAATACCCGGAGGCAAGTTGAAAATCCATGCAAGCCGCCAGTCAAAACTGCTGCTGGCGGATATCGAGGCCAGTAGGTTTCCCCTGGCCTGGCTGCAACCCTGGCTGCCTGAAGGGTGGTCCCTTGGCGGTACGCTTCAGGGCAAGGGGACAATTCGGGTGGAGGGGCAAGAGCCGTCGTCCATCGCCTTTGCCGGAAGCTTGGATGGATTTTCCTGGTCAAGCGCGGACGGCCTGCAGGTGGGGGAAGACATCAGTCTCGCCTTTTCGGTGAAGACATCGGGAGATGCGTCCCAGTGGCGCGGCGCGCTAGAGGCGGGAATATCTTCCGGTCAGCTCTATTCCGACCCCCTGTTCCTGGAGGCCGGCGGAAATGCTTTCCTGGAGCTGGCCACGGGTTTCGATTTGTTCCGGGACAGGCAGCAGTTGTTGCTCAGGGGGCTGCGTCTTTCTTATGCCCGTGCCCTGGAAGTTCGTGGCGACCTGGATATGGATCTTGCTTCCGGCCAGCCCCGTGCGCTGGACCTGGATTTCGTCCTGGAGGATCTGCGGCAGACCTATCAGGTGCTGCTGCAGCCGCTGGTCATCGGGACGCCACTGGACGATCTGGTGGTGCAGGGGCGTGCCAGCGGCAATGTCCGCATGACGGGCGGTGTCCTGACGGGCTTGACCATGAACATGGACAGGCTGAGGGCGGAGCACAACGGCGGCATGTTTGGCGTCAATGATGTGCAGGCCAGCCTGAACTGGCGGCATGAGGGCGTGGCGGATTTTTCCCACCTGAGCTGGAAATCAGCGCATCTTTACCGGATTGGCCTTGGGGCCACTGAAGCGCTGTTCAAGGCCAGTGGAGGCAGCCTGCGCCTGCAGCCCTTGCGCATCCCCCTGCTGGGAGGCAGGCTGATGCTGCATGATCTGGAGATGACCGGGCTGTTGGATGGCGGCGGCCTGGCCTGGGAAACGCGGGCCGACCTGGATGACATTCAGTTGGCGGAACTGAGTCGTGCCATGGGCTGGCCAGATATGCAGGGCAGACTCCAGGCCACCATTCCCCGCATTCACTACCGGGATGCCGTCCTGCGTATGGAGGGGGAGTTGCAGCTGGATGTGTTTGGTGGAGAAGTGGTGGTAGAAGGCCTTGAGCTGCAGGAGCCCCTGGGCGTGGCCCCTGTGTTGCAGACCAACCTCCGCTTTGCCAACCTGGACCTGGAGCAGATTACCCAGGTGTTTTCCTTTGGCCGTATAGAAGGCAGCCTGGAGGGGCAAGTGCATGACCTGCAGCTCGTGGGCTGGGAAGTGGCGGCATTCGATGCCAGCTTGCATTCCCCAGCCCGTGACCGGCGTCCCCATCGCATCAGCCAGCGCGCCATCGACAATCTGACAGAACTGGGCAACGGCGCCAGCGTGCAGCTTTCCGCCACCATGTTGCGTTTCTTTGAGGATTTCGCCTATGACAGCCTGGCGCTGAAAGTGAAGTTGCGGGGCACCACTGCGGAACTCGACGGTGTGCCGCGCCCCCAGGGAGGGTATTATATCGTCAAGGGCGCCAGGCTGCCGCGCATCGACGTCATTGGGCGCAACCACCGCATTGCCTGGAAGGAACTGCTGTCCCGCATAAGGGATATTCGTTTTGACGACATGATCGTGGAGTGAAACCATGTGGAAGAAATTGAGCTGGCCCGTGATGAGTCTGTTACTGGGGGCCTGTGTCACCATCAATATCTATTTCCCCGCCGCCGCCGCGGAGGAAGCCGCCCGGGAGATCGTGCGGGACGTGCTGGACAAGGACAAGGCGCCGGAGCAGGACAAGGGGACGGAAAACGGTGACAGGAAAGACGATCAGAGCCGGGTGGAGCAATCGGCGGTGTTATTGCTGATCGGGCGCCTGGTGGAGGCTTCTGTTCCCGCCGCCCATGCGGCAGGCGCCGACATCAATATCAACACGCCGGCCATTTCCCGCCTGCGGGCCTCCATGCAACAGCGCCAGCGCGCCCTGGCTGCCTTCTACCGCGACGGCGCCATTGGTTTCGATGAGAAAGGCCTGGTGGCCATCCGGGACCTGAAGGCGGTTGCCCTCAAGGACCGCAATCGGGTGAAGAAGCTGGTGGCGGATGAGAACAGGGACCGCAATGCCCTCTACCGCGAGATTGCCCGCGCCAACGGCCACCCCGAGTGGGAAGCGGATATCCGCAAGACCTTTTCGCGCATCTGGGTGGAAGAAGCCCCCAAGGGCTACTGGTACAAGAAGGGTGGAAGCTGGAAGAAAAAATAGACTGTCCACAAAAAAGCAGCCCGCGGGCTGCTTTTTTCAGTGAGCGCGGTCTCTCAGTAACCGCCCTTGCGCCGGCTTTCCGGCAGGCCGCCGATCTTGGCCGCCTGCTTGGAGGGACCGCCACCGCCGGGGAAGAGTACAAACAGGTCCTTGGAACCGATCTTGCGGCCCCACTTCTTGCTCATGGCCTTGATCATTTCCCGGTTGTTGGGCTGATGACCGTTTTCGTTGATGTAGGCGTCGCGCAGGTAGTTGATAACATCCCAGTGCTCGTCGGTCAGTTCAACGCCCTCGGTTTCCGCGATGGCCTTGCCCACGTCTTCGTTCCAGTCGTTGATATCGACGAGATAGCCGTTGGCATCGGTTTCCACGGTCTTGCCATTGATTTCGTAGGACATGCTTGTACCTCCTGGTCAGATTGCGGTTGCCCGCCCGCGAGCAGGCGATGAATTTCTTGCAAGAATTAGAATTCTATAAAATTCGAAAGGACTAGTCATCCCTGGCCGGATCCACGGCCTGGATGCCCTTCATGGGGAGAAAAATGCCGCATCCGATATGCTGGTGCCTTCCCAATCCTTCCTGCTGCAGTTTCAGGGAATCGGCGGGACTGAGGTCGGCAATCATCAGGCTACGGGTATGCAGGGGGCCTTCCGGTGTGCTGATGTGGCTGCCCTTGCCGCACAGGGCCTTGCGCACCTTGATGCCCTGAGCGGCCAGTTCGTCCGCCATGCGCCGCAGGAACAGGTTTTCGTCTTCCCACTCGTCGTTGCGCATGAGCACGTGGCGGGCATAGAGGGTGTCATGGCTGGCAAGAGGCCGGGTTTTGGGTTTGCCCAGGGTCAGCTCACAGCCGTCGATGTCCAGGGTGACGCCGTCGAGCCGCCTTGCTATCTCGTCTGCCTGGTCAGCGGGAACGCGCAGCCTCATGCGGGTGCGCCGCGACGGCATGAGATACTGTCCCAGAGAGGGGTCCGGCCGTTCCCAGCCGTTCTGGGAGCCAGCGATATGAATCTCATGAACGGCGATGCCGTTGTCACGCATTTGGGGCAGCAGCTGTTCGAGGGCCTGGCTCAGGGCATGCAGGTGATCCACGGGAAGCTGGCGGCATTGCATTGAGAAGGCCAGGTCCACCGTTTCGCTGCTGGTCTGCTGTTCTTCCGCCTTGTCTTCTTCCCACAACATGGCTTCAGTCCTCGGGGATGCGGGCGCGCAGTTCGTCCCTGTCGAACCACCAGTCGTCCTGCACCAGTACGTCCACGATGTTACGCAGGCGCACCAGGAACTTGTCCGGCTGATCCAGCTCCAGTTTTTCTATCCAGTAGTCGAACTGGGCCTGGTCGCTGACGCCACTGTGGCGGTTGGCCACCTTGCCCAGCATCTGCTGGGTAAAAAACAGGAGGTCTTCCCGGCGGGAGTCTCCTTCCGTGCGCACGTCAACGATGAAAGCGGCGGTGGCGGCGGCCACGGCGGCACCGTCGGAGTCGTCGGGGGTGTCGTCGATGATGTGGTGCAGCAGTTCCACGGAGATTTCCGGGTCTATGGGGTAGGTGACGCCCAGCCACACACCCTGTCCCAGGGCGCTGAGGGAACCGGGCTGATCGCTCAGGTACATGATATTGCAACAGTCAGCGGCGGCCTCCCAGTTTTCCTTGGCGAGAAAATGATCGAAGGCCTCGCGGCACAGGGACCAGGCCTGGTCACCGCGTTTAAGATCCGCCAGGATGCGCCCCATGTCCAGCTGCAGCTGTGCCCGCTCGTTGGCATCCGACGCCTTGGGGAGGCGGGCTTCCATCTCCGCCAGCTCAGCTTCCAGGCGCGCTTTTTCCACGGCGTCCATGTTTGCGGATTCCGCTACAGTATCTTCGAGCTTGTCGGGATTATGGAAGTCCATGGGAATCAGTACCTGCTGCTGAAAGCGGCTTCCAGCCGATCTTCCCAGTCTTCCGGTGTATCGGGGAATTCCGGCTTCACGTCGAACTGGAGAAAACGTTCGCCTCTCTGGGCGAACACTTTGACGAGCTGCAACAGTTCTTCGAAAGTCTCCAGGTCGTGATTGGAAATCAATATGTTGCTCAGGGTCAGGACTTCATTGCTCATGGCGTTGTGCACTCTGGTAATCGGGTTGGAAATCAGCAGTTAGGGACGAGCCAAAAACCCACGTTTATTTGACGTAGATCAACTGTATTTGTCGGGCGCTTGACGAATCAATTAGCGGTCTCTAATATGCCCCGACAGTCCGGTAGTTGCGTATACTCTAACATACTAACATTGGAAAACGTCTCCCATTACCACTCGGACCGAGTGGTGTTTGTACCTGCGGTGTCCTGGATGACACCTTGTGTATCAATGAGTTGGAGACCGTATGGCCGGGCGGCACAGCTTCGGACTATCCCAAAGGGGATAGAGGCTTGCGGTCCTGCTACCCCCGAAGGTGGAGTATTAAGCTCGTCGTTCCTCGGCTATATTAGCTGTCGTTGATGAAACCTTTGCCTGGAAGGCAGGTGGTTGTCATCACATAATTTTAAGGAGTGACGACGTAAAGAGTTACTGAAGCGCTGAGGCCGAAGCGGTTTCAGCGGTTCTCAAAAAACCGCAAGCAATTCACGATCTAGTCAGGAGAAACCCAAAATGGCGATCGACAAGCATGATACACCCATGATTGACCAGCTCGTAGACGGTCCTTGGCCCAGCTTCATCAAAGGCATCAAGCGTCTGCGTGACGAGCACCCCAGTGAGCGCATCAACGGCATGGCCAACGACCTGCTGGGTCAGCTGGAGACTTCCTACGAAACCCGCAAGGGCTATTGGAAGGGCGGCACTATTTCCGTTTTCGGTTACGGCGGCGGCATCATTCCCCGGTTCACCGAGCTGAAGAAAGACGATGGCAGCTCCATGTTCCCGAAGGCGGAAGAGTTCCACACCATGCGCATCCAGCCCCCCGGCGGTTTTCACTACACCACTGACATGCTGCGCAAGATCATGGATATCGACGAGAAATATGGCTCCGGCATGATCTGTCTGCATGGTCAGACCGGTAACCTGATGCTGGTCGGCATGGATTCCGACGCCATCCAGCCCTGCTTCGATGAAATGAACGCCATTGGTTGGGACCTCGGCGGTGCCGGGCCCTGCGTGCGTACCGGCATGTCCTGCGTGGGTGCGGCCCGTTGCGAGCATTCCTGCGCGGACGAGATGAAGATCAACCGCGTGCTCCTGAACAACTTCCAGGACGACATGCACCGTCCCGCCCTGCCTTACAAGTTCAAGTTCAAGGTTTCCGGCTGCGCCAACGACTGCACCAACTCCATTCAGCGTGCGGACATGGCCATCATCGGCACCTGGCGCGACGACATGAAGGTTGACCAGGACGAGGTCAAGGCTTTCGTGGAGAAGAAGGGCCGCAAGTACGTTGTAGACAATGTCATCAGCCGCTGCCCCACCAACTCCCTGTCCCTGAACGACGACAACACCCTCGAGGTGAACAACAAGGATTGCGTGCGCTGCATGCACTGCATCAACGTCATGACCAAGGCGCTGTCCGCGGGCGACGACAAGGGCGTGACCATCCTCATTGGTGGTAAGCGTACCCTGAAGATCGGCGACCTGTTCGGCACCGTTCTGGTTCCCTTCATGAAGCTCGATACTGACGAGGATTACGAGAAACTGGTGGAGCTGGCCGAAGAG
>Ga0256832_1000475_pt1 | contig 25970 bp, 25 predicted proteins | sample 134614metaG_FD_190534 | JGI IMG/M metagenome (GOLD analysis project Ga0256832, IMG submission 190534) | Hydrothermal vent microbial communities from Lau Basin, Pacific Ocean - 134-614 | ecosystem: Environmental > Aquatic > Marine > Hydrothermal vents | place: Pacific Ocean: Lau Basin | collected... | reverse complement strand
GCCGTGAAGCGGATCTCGGGATCCACCGCCTTCAGCGCGTTCTCGACCTTGCGTATGGTTTCGGGCGTGATGCTCTCGGCCCCCTTCTGGGCCTGGATGCGGATCGTGGCGACGTTCTTTTCGGGGCCGAAGGAGGGATCGAAAACTTCCGTGATCACCACGTCCCCAAGCCCGAGCGGCCCGATCGCCTTCCTGTAGGCGCCCACGTCCACGGGATTGACGGAGACCGTGCGGATCGTGGTGCCGCCGCGAAAATCGATGCCGAAATTCAGCCCCATGGCGAAGAACAGCACCAGCGAAAGCACCATCGCCACCACCGAGGCGCCGAAGGTGTAGCGCGCGTATCTGAAGAAATCCCAGTTGGTCTCTTCGGGAACGAGTTTCAGGCGCATCTTCTCATACCTCGATGGTTTTGGGGCGGCGGCGCTCGAACCACATCACGATGATGAGGCGGGTCACGTAGATCGCGGTGAAAACGGAGGTGATGATCCCGAGCCCGAGCGTGACGGCAAAGCCGCGCACCGGCCCCGCCCCCATCAGGAACAGGATCACCGCGGTGATGAAGGTGGTGATATTGGCGTCGATGATCGCCGAGAGCGCCTTTTCATAACCAAGCTCCACCGCCCGCGCCGGGCCGCGGCCCGCCTTCAGCTCCTCGCGGATGCGCTCGAAGATCAGCACATTGGCATCGACCGCCATGCCGATCGTCAGCACGATCCCGGCGATGCCGGGCAGGGTGAGCGTGCCGCCGATCATGCTGAGCATCCCGAAGATGATGGCCACGTTGAGCGCCAGCGCCACATCGGCGATGAGCCCGAAAACGCCGTAGCTCAGCACCATGAAGGCCACCACCGCGACCAGCGCCACGATGGAGGCGAGCTTGCCCGCCTCGATGCTGTCCTGCCCCAGTTCGGGGCCGATGGTGCGCTCCTCGATCACATCGAGCCCGGCCGGCAGCGCGCCGGCGCGCAACAGGACCGCCAGACGGGTCGATTCATCGAGGCTGAAATTGCCGGTGATGATCCCCGATCCACCGCGGATCGCCGTCTGGATCACGGGGGCGGAGATCACCTCGTTGTCAAGCACGATGGCGAAGGGCTCGCCCACATGCTCGGCCGTGTAATCGCCGAACTTGCGCGCGCCCGCGGGATCGAAGCGGAAGCTCACCGCCGGGCGGCCGTTCTGATCGAAGGAGGGCTGGGCATCCACCAGTTCCTCGCCCGTCACCACCGGCGTATCCTCGACGATGTAATAGGTGCCGGGATCGTCCACCGACGGCAGGACAACCGTGCCCGGCGGGTGGCTGGCATCGGGATCGCTCGTGCGCCCCACAACCGGCATGAACTCGAGCTTTGCCGTCTTGCCCAGAAGCGCCTTCAGCTCGGCGGCGCTGCCAAGCCCCGGCACCTCGATCAGGATGCGGCGATCGCCCTGGCGCTGGATGGTGGGCTCGCGGGTGCCCACCTCGTCGATCCGGCGGCGGATGATCTCGAGCGATTGCTGGAGCGTGCGCTCGTCGGTCGCCTTCTTCTCGGCATCCGAAAGCGTGACCACCAGCGTATCGCCCTCGGCCCTGACCTCGATATCGCGCGAGCCGACCCCGGTGAGAGAAGCCACCGGGCGCGCCAGCCGCTTCACGATCTCGAGCGCGCGCGCCATGCCCTCGGGCTTGGCGATCCGCACCCGAAGCTCGCCCTTGGGCGCCTCGATGCGCCGGATGCCGCCGATCACGTCACGCTCCACCTTCAGCGCGTCGCGGATCTCGGGCCACATGGCCTTCACCCGGCTGTCATAGACATCCTCCGTCTTCACCTCGACAAGAAGATGCGCGCCCCCGCGCAGATCGAGCCCGAGATTGACAAGCCCGGAGGGCAGCCAATCGGGCCAGGCCTTCGCCGCGGCGCGGTTTTCCGGCGTGTCCTGCCCCGCCTCGATCGCCGCCACCGCGTCATTGTGGCGCTCCACGCGCGGATAGAAGGCATTGGGAAGCGCATAGATCAGCCCGAGGAGCACGAGGCTCCAGATCAGGATCCGCTTCCAGAGAGGGAATTGCAGCATCGTTCTGCCCGATCGGTTGAAGGGGTTGCGGGATCAGCCGTTGGCGGCTTCAAGGCTGGTGTCGGTCTTGCTCAGGACCTTCTGGATGGTGTGCTGCACCACCCGCACCTTGACGCCGGGCGCGATCTCCACCTCGATCTCGCCGCCGTCCTTCACCTTCGTCACCTTGCCGATGAGGCCGCCCTGGGTGATCACCCGATCACCGCGCTTCAGCGCCGCCACCATGGCCTGGTGCTCCTTTGCCTTCTTCTGCTGCGGGCGGATCAGCAGGAAATACATGATCGCGATGATCAAGAGGAGGGGGATCAACTGTCCGAATGCGCTTGGGCCTTCCATGATGCTTCTCTTTCCTGTGCTGGCGGGGCCTTCGCAGCCCGCATTTCGCGCGCACCCTATATGTGGCCCAAATGCTTGGCAAGGCAAAGGCGCGCCCATTTCCGGGCTTCCGCGAAAAGCCCTTTCGGGGCATATGGATATTGAACCGAAAAGCGCAACCCATGGAGAGTGCGGCGAAATGGACAGGAGCGATACCCCGGCACATATGATCCTGCCGATCACGCCCCACGCCTTCTGGGCATGGGTGGCGCTTCTCGGCCTGTTCGCCCACGCGCTTCCGGGCCTGATTGCCTCGATCGCTACATGGCTCAAATCCCGCGCTTCCACCCCGCCGCCAAATAAGCCATAACCGCACCAGCCGATTCAAAGCACCCAGACGGAGCCCGCCCATGCACGATATCCGCGCCATCCGCGAAGATCCGCAAGCCTTCGATGCCGCCATGGCCCGGCGCGGGCTGGCGCCTGTCGCCGCCGAGATCCTCGCGCTCGATGATCGCCGCCGCGCCGCCATCCGCGCCGCCGAGGAGGCCCAGGCCGCGCGCAACCGCGCCAGCAAGGAGGTGGGCGCGGCAAAGGCGAAGGGCGACGAGGCCGAGTTCGAGCGCCTGCGCGCGCTCATGGCCGAGAAGAAATCCGAGATCGCCCGCCTCGAGGAAGAAGCGAAGGCGCTCGAATCCGAGCTGCGCGATCTGCTCCTCGGCCTGCCCAATATCCCCGCCCCCGACGTGCCCGAGGGAAGGGACGAGAACGACAACGTCGAGATCCGCCGCTGGGGCGCCCCGCGCGAATTCTCCTTCAAGCCCCGCGAGCATTACGAAATCCCCGCCGCCAGGGCGGGGCTCGATTTCGAGGCGGCGGCAAAGCTTGCCGGCTCGCGCTTCGTGGTGATGAAGGGGGCGATGGCGCGCCTCCACCGCGCACTCGCGCAGTTCATGCTCGAGATCCACACCGAAGAACACGGGCTCGAGGAAGTCTGGACCCCGGTGCTGGTGCGCGAGGAGATGATGCTCGGCACCGGCCAACTGCCCAAGTTCGGCGAAGACAGCTATCAGACGCGCGAAGGCTGGTGGCTCATCCCCACCGCGGAAGTCACGCTCACCAATCTCGTCAACGGCGAGATCGTGGCCGGCGATACCCTGCCGCGCCGCTACGTGGCCGATACCCAGTGCTTCCGCTCCGAAGCCGGCAGCGCCGGGCGCGACACGGCGGGAATGCTGCGCCAGCACCAGTTCGAGAAGGTGGAGATGGTCTCGATCACCACCCCCGAGGAAAGCGACGAGGAGCACGCGGAGATGACGAAACGCGCCGAAACCATCCTCGAGCGCCTCGCCCTTCCCTACCGCACCGTGATCCTCTGCACGGGCGACATGGGCTTTGGCGCACGGCGCACCCATGATATCGAGGTCTGGCTGCCGGGGCAGAACAAGTATCGCGAGATCAGCTCGGTTTCCACCTGCGGCGATTTTCAGGCCCGCCGGATGAACGCGCGCTTCCGTCGCGAGCCCGGCGCAAAGCCCGAATTCCTCCACACGCTCAATGGCTCGGGCCTTGCGGTGGGCCGCACCCTGATCGCGGTGCTGGAAAACGGCCAGGAGGAGGATGGCTCCGTCACCCTCCCCGAAGCCCTCCACCCCTTCCTCGGCGCCAGGAGCCGCATCACCCCGGAAGGCGAACTGGTCTGATCATCACGCCTGCCCGCCGCCAATCCATCATTGGTCCGTAACTATCCCGGGGGTGCGGGGGCGGGGGCCGGAAGAAAGAGGGGCAGCCCCTGCTCCGGAGGCAGGGACTGCTCTGCCCTCACCGCCCCTTGAAAAACCCGCCCAGGATCCCGCGCACGATGCGCCGGCCGGTGGTGCCTTTCAGCTCCTTCAGCACCATCTCTCCGATCGCCTCGCCCCAGCCTTTTTCGCCCTTGCGCTTGCGCGAGGTCGAGCGCCCCACGCGATTGCCGGAATAGCGCCGCCCCGTCCGAAATTCGCGCAGCGCCAGATCCTCTTCCTCCGCCTCGCGCCGCTCGGCCTCCTCGGCCGCCTTCGCCGCCTCCTCGGCCCGCTTCTTCAGCATCTCGAAGGCAGAATTGCGATCGAGCTTCTCTTCGTATTTGCCGGCGATGGGCGAGGCGGCGATCACCGCGCGGCGCTCCTCGTCCGTGATCGGGCCGAGCTGCGAGCTCGGGGGGCGGATGAGCGTTCGCTCGGCCATGCCGGGGATGCCCTTTTTCTCCAGGAATGACGTCACCGCCTCGCCCACGCCCACCTCGCGGATCGCGTCCTCGATCGAGAAGCGCGGGTTGTCGCGGTAGGTTTCGGCGGCCATCGCCAGCGCCCGGCGATCGCGCGCTGTGAAGGCGCGCAGCGCGTGCTGCACGCGGTTGCCGAGCTGGCCGAGAATATCCTCCGGGATGTCGTCGGGGTTCTGCGTGACGAAATAGACGCCGACGCCCTTGGAGCGGATGAGGCGGGCCACCTGCTCCACCTTGTCCACCAGCACCTTCTGCGCGCCGTCGAAAAGAAGATGCGCCTCGTCGAAGAAGAACACGAGCTTGGGCTTTTCGGGATCGCCCACTTCGGGCAGCTCTTCGAAAAGCTCGCTCAGCAGCCACAGCAGCGAGGTGGCGTAAAGGCGCGGGCTCGCCATCAGCTTGTCGGCGGCGAGGATGTTGATCCGCCCGCGGCCCTTCTCATCCTTCAGCATGAGATCGGAGAGCGCCAGCGCCGGCTCGCCGAAGAGATTGGTGCCGCCCTGATTTTCCAGCACCAGGAGCCGGCGCTGGATCGCCCCGATCGAGGAGGGCGAGACATTGCCGTAGCGCAGCTGCACCGCATCGGCGTTTTCGCCGAGCCACACAAGGAGCGCCTGCAGATCCTTCAGATCGAGAAGCGGCAGGCCCTGTTCGTCGGCGATGCGAAAGGCGATGTTGAGCACCCCTTCCTGCGCCTCCGTCAGCTCCAGCATCCGCGCCAGCAGGAGGGGCCCCATCTCGGCCACCGTGGTGCGCACCGGATGGCCCTTCTCGCCGAAGAGATCCCAGAAGGTGACGGGGAAGCTCTCGTAGCGGTAGCGATCGGCGAAACCGATCTTTTCGGCCCGGCTCATGAAGGCCTCATGCAGCTTGAAATCGGGCGACCCCGCCTTCGCCAGCCCCGCCAGATCGCTTTTCACATCGGCAAGGAACACCGGCACCCCGGCATTGGAAAAACCCTCGGCGAGGATCTGCAGCGTCACCGTCTTGCCGGTTCCGGTGGCGCCGGCGATCAGGCCGTGACGGTTGGCGTATTTCAGCAGAAGATTCTGCGGCACCTTGTATTCGGGGCCACCGCCCCCCACGAATATGTGATCTTCACTCACGGCTCATCTCCCCGGCCATTCTCATTCCATGCGAAAATACAATCTTAACCATTTTGCGCCAGACTGGACTCGTTCAGGCTGTTCGGCAGCTACCGGATGCCCGAACATACTTCCTCCCTGTCAGACTGGCCGCGCCACGTGCGCGGCCTTTTTTTTATATGCGTTTTTTTCCATGTGTAATTCAACACGATAGGCCGGATTTCCTGTTGACCGGTGCGACAAAACGCCATAAATTCCCCGCAATGATGAAGTCGGCCAGTCCGACAGGGAGGAACGATCGGAAAAGGGCCTTGTGAAGGGTCCTTTTTCTTTTGCCTCTTTCCAGCCCCGCACCCGGCAGGCAGACTTTGCAGGCGAACGGCGGCAGGAAATGGCCGAGCGCGGCGCGGCAAACCCGTTTTCGCCGCTGACTTCCCCCCCGCGGCGTGATAAATCGCTGCCGGACATCGCCAGCAACAACAGAAAGCAGACAGAAAAGATGCAGGACAGAATGGCAAAACTCCTCCGGATCCTCGCCGCCGGCGGCCTGATCGCGCTGGCCGCCCCCGGCCTTGCGCAGGAAACCCAGCCAACCCAGCCGACAGGCGAAACGGCTGGCGGAGCGGCGGGCGAAACGCCGGCCGCACCCGCAACAACCCCCGATCCCGATGCCCCGGCAAGCGCCGAAAATCCGGTGGGGCTCAACATGGGCGAGGAAGTGCGCGACGAAAACGCGCCGGGCACGATCTACGTGCGCGAAAAGCACGGCGATTGGGAAATCCGCTGCACCCGCATGCCCGAGGGCCAGCAGGATCCCTGCCTGATGTATCAGCTCCTGAAGGACGAAAACGGCAATCCGGTGGCCGAATTCACGCTCTTCAAGCTGCCCGAGGGCCAGAAGGCGGAAGCGGGCGCCACCATCGTCACCCCGCTCGAAACCCTGCTCACCCGCCAGCTCACGCTCACCGTGGATGGCGGGCCGAAGAAGCGCTATCCCTTCACCTGGTGCGCGCAGAACGGCTGCTATGCGCGCATCGGCTTCACCAAGGGCGATATCGCCGCCTTCAAGCGCGGCGCAAAGGCGACGGTCACCATCGTGCCGGTGGTCGCCCCGACGACGGAGATCAATGTCACCGCTTCCCTCAAGGGCTTTACCAAGGCCTATGAGGCGGTCAGCAAGGCCAATCAGTCGGCCGGGAAGCCGGAAGAAAAACCAGCGGAAAATCAGTAGGGCCACAGCCCCTTTGCACACGCGCCACATGAAGCCCCGCCCGAACCGGCGGGGCTTTCCTCATGGGCGCAAAGCGGTGTCTCTCAGGGCGCCTTCCTGAGCGCCAGCACCGCATTCAGCCCGCCAAAGGCGAAGGCGTTGGAAAGCACCGCGCTCACTTCGGCCTCGCGCGCCACGTTGGGCACCACGTCGAGCGGGCATTCCGGATCGGGCGCCTCGAAGCCGATGGTGGGCGCGATCACGCCCTCGCCAAGCGCCATGATGCAGGCCAGAAGCTCCACCGCCCCGGTGGCGCCGATCAGGTGGCCGTGCATGGATTTGGTGGAGGAAATCATCAGATCATCCGCCGCCGCGCCGAACACATCGGCGATGGCGGCGCATTCCGTCCTGTCATTGGCGCGGGTGCCGGTGCCGTGGGCATTGATGTAGCCCACGTCCTGGGGCGCGAGCCCGCCATCGGCCAGCGCCCCGGCAATGGCGCGCGCCGCGCCCGCGCGGCTGGGCACGACGATATCGGCGGCGTCCGATGTCATGGCAAAACCCACCACCTCGGCGAGGATCTCCGCGCCGCGCGCGCGCGCGTGCTCCAGCTCCTCGAACACGAAGACCGCCGCCCCCTCTCCCATCACCATGCCGCTGCGGGTGGCCGAAAACGGCCGGCAGGCCTCGCGGCTCATCACCCGCAGGCCCTCCCAGGCCTTGACGCCGCCAAAGCACAGCATCGCTTCCGCGCCCCCGGCCAGCATCACCGGCGCGCCGCCCGCGCGCACAAGATTGAAGGCCTGGCCCATGGCGTGATTGGAGGAGGCGCAGGCGGTTGCGACGCTCCAGCCCGGCCCCCGAAGGCCGAACTGCATGGAGATATGCGAGGCGGCGGCATTGTTCATCAGGCGGGGCACGGTGAAGGGATGCACGCGGTTCTTCCCCGCCTCGTAAACGGTGCGGTAGCTTTCGTCCCAGGTGTTGACGCCGCCGCCCGCGGTGCCGAGCACCACGCCCGCGCGCGCCGCCAGTTCATCGCGAAATTCCAGCCCCGATTGCGCCACCGCCTCGCGTGCCGCGATGAGGGCGAATTGCGTGAAGCGGTCGTAAAGCGCCAGCTCCTGGCGATCGAACAGCTCTTCGGGGGCAAAATCCTTCACCTGCCCGCCGATCCCGACCGAAAGCCGCTCCGCATCGCGAAAATCAAGCGGCCCGATCCCCGAGGCGCCTTCGCGCATGGCGGCAAGGGTTTCGGTCACGTCCCGCCCGAGCGGATTGATCGTGCCCTGCCCGGTGATGACGACCCGCTTCATGCGGCCCTTTCGCGCACCAGATCCTCGACCGCCCGGATGATCGCCCCCACGCTCGTGATATCGAACCCGCCCTCTTCGGGGGTGTTGGCATTGAAGGGCACCTCGATATCGAAGGCCTCCTCGATGGCGAACACCGTTTCGACAAGCGCCATGCTGTCCATCCCGAGGCTCTCGGGGCTGGAATCGGGCGTGACCTCGGCCGGATCGCACCCGGCCTGCTCGGCGATGATCGCCCTTACCTTCGCTTCCACCTCTTGCGCCATGGTTCACTGTCCCCTGCTGGCAAGAAAACTATTCCTTCCCGGCCAGCTTTGAAACAGCTTTCTGCAATTCGGCAAACTGCTTCATCATCCGCGGCAGGCGCCGCCAGGCCTTCTGGATCTCGATCTGGGTTTCCATCCTCACCGCCGGCGCGCCGAGCAGCACCCGGCCGGCCGGCGCGTTGGTGAAGATCTTGGTGGCGCCGCCGGCCACCACGTCATCACCGACGAAGATGTTGTCGCTCACCCCGCATTGTCCGGCCATCACCACGCGATTGCCGATGCGCGAGGAGCCGGCGATCCCCACCTGCCCGCACAGGAGGCAATCCTCCCCGATCTCGACATTGTGGCCGATGTGCACGAGGTTGTCGAGCTTGGTGCCGCGCCCGATGCGGGTGCTGCGGATCGTGCCGCGGTCGATCGCCGTGTTGGCGCCGATCTCCACATCGTCGCCGATCTCGACGGCGCCGAGGGAATGGATGCGCGTCCAGCTCTGATCGCCCGCCTCAACCGCGCGCCCGAGGCTCTCGCGCACCTGCTCCACCGCCGATTTCTCGGGGGTGACGAAGGAGAAGCCATCCGCCCCCACCACCGCGCCGGGCTGGGCGATGAAGCGATCGCCGATCACCACCCGCGCCCCGATCCGCACCCCGGCATGGAGCAGCGCATCGGCGCCGATCGCCGCGCCCTCGCCGATCGAGACATGGGGGCCGATGCGCGCGCCGGTGCCGATGCGCGCGCGCGCCCCGATCACCACGAAAGGCCCGATCGCCGCCCCCTCGCCGATTTCGGCGCTTTCATCGATGATGGCGCCCGGATGGATGCCCGGAGCGATCCCGGGGCCGGGATCGAGAAGCTTCGTCAGCCCCGCCATCGCATAGCGCGGGCGCGGCACGTAGATCGCCGCCTCGAGCCCGAGCGCCCGCCAGTCGGCGCCGGGCCAGAGAATGGCAGCGCGCGCGCGGCCCTCTGCCAGCCCCTCGCCGTATTTTTCGCTCATGGCAAGCGCCAGATCCTCCGGCCCGGCGGTGGCCGGCTCGGCCGCGCCCCTTACCCCGATTTCGGTATTGCCATGCGCCTCGCCCCCGAGCGCGGCGGCGATTTCGGCGATGCTGTGGCTCATCTTTCCCTCATGCCGGTTGGCCGGCCTCCGAAGGGGCCGCTTCGGCAGAAGGTTTAGCTGCGAACACCGCGGATGACCACCCCGGCCTTCTGGAGCGCGCGGAAAATCTTCGCATCCCGCCCGTAGACATCGCGCCGGTAATGCACCCGCCCCTTGGGAGTGGTGAAGGCGGTGCGGTAGATCAGATGGACCGGCACCGGCTGCTTCAGATTGATCTGCGTTTCGCGCCCCGTGGCCAGCACCTTCTGGAAATAATCTTCCGGGTTCTTCATCTGCGGCTTCAGCAGCGCATAGGCGAAATCGAAGGGCTGTTGCAGGCGGATGCAGCCGTGGCTGTAGGCGCGGCTGTTGTATCGGAAGAGCTTCTTCGCCGGGGTGTCATGCAGGTAGATGTTGTAGGGGTTCGGGAACATGAACTTCACCAGCCCCAGCGCATTGCCCCGGCTCGGCGGCTGCTTGAGATCGAAGGGGAAGGTGTTTTCGTCGAACTGCGAGAAATCGATCCCGCTGCGCCCCACCTTGCGCCCGCGCCCATCCACCAGCTGCAGATGGCGCACCGCATTCGGGTTGCGCTTCAGGAGCGGCAGATATTCCTTCACCGCGATCGAACGCGGCACGTTCCAGGTGGGATTGACGATCATGAATTCCATCAGATCGGAAAATTCCGGCGTGCGGCGATCCTCCTTGTCGGCGCCCACCACGGCGCGGGTGGAGAAGGTGACCTTGCCGTTGTCGATGATCTTCGCCGTGAAATCGGTGATGTTGACGATGATATGGCGTTTGCCGCGCGGGAAATTCAGCCAGCGCTCGCGCTCCATCGCCACGATGATCTGTTTCAGGCGCTCGCTGGCGGGGCGGTTGATCTCGGCGATGGTGGCCTTGTCGGCCACGCCGGTGGCGGGAAGCCCGTGCTCGTACTGGAAGAGCTGCACCGCCTTCTGTAGCTTCGCGTCATAGCTTTGCGCATTGCTCCGGCGCAGGTAGCCCATGGCGGCAAGGCGCCGCGCCAGGGCCGCCACCTGCGGCCCGCTCTGGCCGGGCTTGAGGGCTTTCGCCGCCACCGGCGCGCCCCACCCGCCCTTCGCGATCCTCTTTTCCAGCTGCAGCTTGGCCTTCAGCAGGCGCTGATATTCCGGCGATTTCGGCGCCAGCGCCTTCAGGAAGGCCTTGGGAGAATGGCGCACGAAGCCCTTGAGCAGCGCCAGGCGATCGCGGCGCGGGGGTTTGCGCACGATGCCGGGATCGATGCGCCGCGGCTCGAGCGCGCCGCTCTGCAGATCCTGCGCATATTGCAGGAAGATGCGGCTGAGCTGCACATCGAGCTTCCCCCTCTGGGCGGGCGTTCGCGCGGCCTTCAGCGCCGCCTTGATGCGCGCCGGATCATAGCGGCCGACGGGCAGACCGTGATCTCCGGCCCGCCCGAGCGCCGCGAGAAAGGCGCGCCGGCGGGAGGCATCCTTGCCGCCGCGGCCCGTCCAGATCCCCTTGTAGGCGTTTTCACGGTAGAAGGTGGCCAGCGCCGGATCCTTCGCCGCTTCCGCCGCCACCGCCTGCTCGAAGGCGCCGACCCGGACTTCGCCAGCCGTCGCCGCCCCCGTCACGCCGAAGACGGCCAGACAGACGAACAGGGCCGCAACCAGGGAAAGGCCGCCTGCGGCCACCGCCGCACGGACCGCCCGCATGGCTTCCTGCATCCGCGCCTGAAGCCCGGCTTCGATCCTGCGCCGTGCGTTTTGCTTGTTGTTCGGTGCCGTCATGTCCATACCAGTGAACCCCTCATGAAAATCCGGTGCCGTTGCAAATCCAGCATCTATCACTTGTTTTCTCTCGCGCCAGTCATCCCCGCTCACGGCCGCGCTGTCCATTCACTTTTGCATCATCGGATGGTGCGCGCGCGCTTCTGATCCGCCCTGTTACCCTTCCGCAACAGCGCGCGGCGAAATGAAAGCCGCCAGGGCAGATCGCCCCCTTGAGCAAAATCCTGCCGATATGCGACTGTTCACGCTTCTGCAACAATTTGCATCTTGGAGAGCGAATCGGCTTGTGCCATAAGATTTCTGCATCTGGGGAGATGATGAGCGGACCGCACCGAGAAGGGCGGCCGGAGGGCTTACGGGACAGGCGAAGAAAATGACAACCCAAAAGACATCGAACATCACACGCCGTGGCTTGCTGGGCGCGTTTGCAGCAACGACGCTGGTGGCCGCGCCGACATATTCGAAGGCCGCGGGCTTCCTGCGCGGGGCCGGGGATATCCGCCGCCTGCGCATGTATTCCGGGCGCACCGGCGAAAGCATCGACACGATCTACTGGATCGAGGGCGAATACATCCCCGAGGCGCTGAAGGAGATCAACTATTTCATGCGCGACTGGCGCGAGGATGCGGTCAAGGTGATGGACACCCGCACGCTTGACATCATCGCCGCCACCCATGCGCTTCTCGACGTGACGGAACCCTACATGCTGCTTTCGGGCTACCGCACGCCGCGCACCAACGCCATGCTGCGCGCGCGCTCGCGCCGGGTGGCGAAGAATTCGCTGCACATGAAGGGCGAGGCCAATGACGTGCGCCTCAAGAGCCGCAGCGTGAACCAGATCTACCGCGCCGCCATGGCCTGCCGTGCCGGTGGTGTGGGCAAATATACCCGCTCGAATTTCGTGCATATGGATTGCGGCCAGGTGCGCACCTGGGGCAGCTGAAACGCCTCCCGTCCCCAACAGAGGATGGGGCACGGGACCGCAAAGGGGCGCCTTCGGGCGCCTTTTTTCATGCCTGTTCGCCACGGATCGGGCAGCACCCCTGCCCTGCGCCGGCTCCTGTGGCGCGCGCGGGATGCCTCCGGCGGGGATATTTGCAGGACCAGTGATGAGGCCAAGGCGCGGGTAGAGCGGGCCGGAGGGGCCATTGCGGGCAAATTACGGGTTTATCGCCTCTCTGTTATCCGTTACCCACAGGGCCAGCGATCAACAGGCAGTGAGGCCTTCAGCATGCCCCGCAGGAGCGGTTCAGGAGCGATCATCTTCATCCCGGCGCGGTTCGCCTCCGCGCGCTTTCCCGGCAAGCCGCTGGCCGAACTGCGCGGGGCGGGGGGGGAGGCGAAAAGCCTGATCCGGCGCAGCTGGGAGGCGGCTCGCGCGGTAAAAGGGGTGGACGCGGTTTACGTGGTGACGGATGACGCGCGCATCCGCGCGGCGGCGGAAGGCTTCGGCGCCGATGTGCTGATGACGAGCCCCGATTGCCGCAACGGCACGGAGCGCTGCGCCGAAGCGGTGGGGCTGCTTCGGGAAGTGCCGCGGATCGTCGTCAATCTCCAGGGCGACGCGCCGCTCACGCCTTCCTGGTATGTGGAGGATCTCATAGCGGCGATGAACGCCGATGCTGAGGTTGCGGTGGCGACCCCGGTGCTCGCCACGTCGGGCCGGCATCTGGAGAAGCTTCGCGAGGATCGCCGCCGGGGCCGGGTGGGCGGCACCACGGCGCTTGTCGATCATGCCGGCAACGCGATCTATTTTTCCAAGGAAGTCCTGCCGTTTACGCCGCGTTCCTACGGTGAGGAGGAGCGCACGCCGGTGCTGCATCACGTGGGCGTCTATGCCTATACGCCGGGCGCGCTGCTGCGCTACATGGAACTGCCCCAGGGCACCTACGAGCGCCTCGAGGGGCTCGAGCAGCTGCGCTTTCTCGAATACGGCATTCCGCTGCGCTGCGTCGAGGTGGAGGCGCGCGGCGCGGAATTCTGGGAGCTCAACAACCCGTCCGACATCGAGATCATCGAAGCCATCCTTCGCGAAAGGGGAATCGAATGAAGACCGTCGCCATCGGCCCGATCGCCGTATCCAACGCCCTGCCCTTCACGCTGATTTCCGGCCCCTGCCAGCTCGAGAGCCGCGATCATGCGCTGATGCTGGCCGCACGCCTCGCCGAAACCTGCGCCACGCTCGACATCCCCTTCATCTTCAAGGCCAGTTTCGACAAGGCCAACCGCTCCTCGCTTGCGGGCAAGCGCGGCGTGGGGCTCGAAGCGGGGCTCGAGATCCTCGCCGCGGTGCGCCACGAGATCGGCTGCCCGGTGCTGACGGATGTCCACCTTCCCCAGCAATGCGCCCCGGTGGCCGAGGTGGTGGACGTGCTGCAGATCCCCGCCTTCCTCTGCCGCCAGACGGATCTTCTCATCGCCGCCGGGCAGACGGGCGCGGCCGTCAACGTGAAGAAGGGGCAGTTCCTCGCGCCATGGGACATGCAGAACGTGGTGGACAAGATCGAGAGCACAGGCAACAAGCGCATTCTGCTCACCGAGCGGGGCACGTCATTTGGCTACAACATGCTTGTCAATGACATGCGCGCCCTGCCGATCATGGCTTCGGGCGGCTGCCCGGTGGTGTTTGACGCCACCCATTCGGTGCAGCTTCCCGGCGGGCTCGGAACGGCCTCGGGCGGGCAGCGCGAATTCGTGGCGCCGCTGGCGCGTGCGGCGGTGGCGGTGGGCTGCGCGGCGGTGTTCCTCGAAACCCACGAGGCGCCCGAGCGCTCGCCCTCGGACGGCCCCAACATGGTGCCGCTTGGCGAAATGCCGGCCCTTCTTGCCATGCTGAAGCGGCTGGACGGCATCGCCAAGGCCGGATGAGGAACCATGAAGAACGCATTGGAATCAGCCAGAAAATCGCTTTCGATCAACAAGGAAGGCCTGAAGGCGCTGGAAGCCGCGCTTGAAGCAGGCCCGCTTGCCGAGGCGCTCGGGGAAGCGGCCGCGAGGATCCTTGCCATGAAGGGGCGGCTCATCGTCACCGGGCTCGGCAAGAGCGGCCATATCGGCGCCAAGCTCGCCGCCACCTTCGCCTCCACCGGCACGCCCGCCTTCTTCGTGCATCCGGCCGAGGCGAGCCATGGCGATCTCGGCATGATCCGGCGCGAGGATGTGGTGCTGATGCTCTCGTGGTCGGGCGAGACGCGCGAACTTTCCGACATCGCCGCCTATACGCGCCGCTTCGCGATCCCGCTGATCGTGATGACGGGGCGCGCCGATAGCCGGCTCGCAAAAAGCGCCGACATCACGCTTGCGCTGCCGCGCGTGCGCGAGGCCTGCCCGATGAATCTGGCCCCCACCACCTCGACCATGCTGCAACTCGTGCTGGGTGACGCGCTTGCGATCGCGCTTCTGGAAGCGCGCGATTTCGATGAAACCGCCTTCCGCGATTTTCATCCGGGCGGCAAGCTCGGCGCCTCGCTCACCGCGCTGCGCGAGATCATGGTGACGGGCGATGATCTGCCCCTCGTTACCCCCGATGCGCCGGTGATCGCGGTGATCGGCGCGCTCTCGCACGGCAATTACGGTATCACCGGCATCACCGGCGCCGACGGGCGGCTCGCGGGCGTCATCACCGATGGCGATATCCGCCGCTATCTCGAGGCGCGCGCCGATGCCTCCATGCGCGAGGCCATGCACGAAACCTGCGCCGAAAGCATCATGACCCGCGATCCCGTTTCGCTGGAGCCCGGCTGGCTCGCGGCAAAGGCGCTCAACGTGATGCAGAAGAAGAAGATCTCGGCCGCCTTCGTGCTCGATCAGGAGGGGCGGCCGGAGGGGCTCATCACCATGCTGCATCTGCTGCGGGCCGGGGTGGCCTGAGGCGGGCCATATGCTGGCCGTGGCTGGCTGACGGTGCCGGATTTGGCTGATACGGGCCGCCCCCCCGATGCGCCGCTTTGCCTATTTCTCAGCCTTCGCCGCCGCGAGGATCGGGCCGAACTCGGGGCGCTGGATGATCACCACCACATCCTCGTCGCCCTCCGCTCTGGCCTCGATGGCGAGCGGCTTGCGCGTATCCCATGGGTCGAGGCGGCGCCAGTCCGTCACGATATTGCTGTAGGTGATCTTCTTTCCCGCGTTCTCGCCGCGGCGGATCTCCACCGTCGCCTCCGGCTTCACCCGCACGATCTGCACCCAGAGCGGCACATCCTGGGGCTTTTCGGCCTTCGCGGTGATGCGGACCCGATCGCCTGCGCGCTTCACCGCGAGATCGATGCCGCTGTCAACCGCCCGATGACGGCGGATCAGTTGCATCACCTTGCCCGGCTTCGCCCCGACAACGTGATCCTTCCCTTCGATCACCATCTGCGGCGTATAGACCATCCGCTTGCCGGCGGCGCGGGCATAGCCCTTCTGGCGGGCAGTGAACTTGCGCTGCCCGAAGGTATCCTTCCAGCCGATGTAATCCCAGTAATCCACATGCAGCGCGAGAGGGATCACGTCATCGCGCTTCGCGAGCTTGCGCAGAAGCTCATCGGCGGGCGGGCAGGAGGAACAGCCCTGCGAGGTGAACAGCTCCACAACAACAGGATCGGCCCTGCCCGCATCCGCTCCCGCCAGCATGGCGAGGGCAAGAGCGAGGGGAGCAAGCAGGCGGGCCTTGAGCAGGGATGTGATTCGCATGAAATATCCGGTATTGGCGTTGTCATTCATTGATATGGCAGGCCGCAAGGCAATTCCAATCAAGGTTTTGCGAGAAAACCCGTCGGTGAGGTCACTTTTTCGCGTATCCTGCCATTTTTCGGTGTGCAATGGTATACATTTTGCCGCGTCCCCCTTGAATGCGCGCGCACCTTGCGTCACAACCGCAACCGAACCAGCCGTCATTCGAAGGGAGCCAGAACATGCCGATCACCGTCGGACAGGATAGCGCCAATACCCGCAAGACCCTCAAGGCCGCCGGGCAGGAGGTGGATTACTACTCCATCCCCGCCGCACAAGCCGCCGGGCTCGGGGAATTCTCCCGTCTGCCCGCCGTGCTGAAGGTGGTGCTCGAAAACATGCTGCGCTTCGAGGACGGCAAGACCGTCACGCTTGACGACATCCGCGCCTTCGGCGAATGGGCCAAGGCGGGCGGCAGGAACCCGCGCGAGATCGCCTATCGCCCGGCGCGGGTGCTGATGCAGGATTTCACCGGCGTGCCGGCGGTGGTGGATCTCGCCGCCATGCGCGACGGCATCCTCGGCCTTGGCGGCGACGCCCAGAAGATCAACCCGCTCAATCCGGTGGATCTGGTGATCGATCACTCGGTGATGATCGACGAATTCGGCAATCCGCGCGCCTTCCAGTTCAATGTCGATCGCGAATATCAGCGCAATATCGAGCGCTACACCTTTCTCAAATGGGGCCAGAAGGCGTTTGACAATTTCCGCGTGGTGCCGCCGGGCACCGGCATCTGCCACCAGGTGAACCTCGAATACCTGGCCCAGACCGTCTGGACAGACAGAGATCAGCACGGCCGCACCGTGGCCTATCCCGATACGCTGGTGGGCACCGACAGCCACACCACGATGGTCAACGGGCTTGGCGTGCTCGGCTGGGGCGTGGGCGGGATCGAGGCCGAGGCCGGGATGCTCGGCCAGCCGATTTCCATGCTGATCCCCGAGGTGGTGGGCTTCGAGCTCACGGGCGAGATGGCCGAGGGCACCACCGGCACCGATCTGGTGCTGAAGATCGTGGCCATGCTGCGCGAACATGGCGTGGTGGGCAAGTTCGTCGAATTCCACGGCGAGGGGCTCGATCGCCTGCCGCTCGCCGACCGCGCCACCATCGCCAACATGGCGCCCGAATACGGCGCCACCTGCGGTTTCTTCCCCATCGACAACGAAACCCTGCGCTACCTGCGCCAGACGGGGCGCGATGAGGATCGCATCGCGCTGGTCGAGGCCTATGCGAAGGAAAACGGCCTCTGGCGCGGCGATGACTACGCCCCCGTCTATACCGAAACACTCAGCCTCGACATGGGCGAGGTTGTGCCGGCGATCTCGGGGCCCAAGCGCCCGCAGGATCATACGCCCCTTGATCGCGCCGCCGAGGCCTTCCTCAACGTGGTGGCCGAATACCGGGGCGAGGACGAAAGCCTTGAAAGCGACGAGATGCTCGCCGAGGGCCCGGCCCCCGATCCTTACGTGGATCCGCGCAAATCCGCCCCCGTGGAGGGGCGCGATTTCGAGCTGCGCGATGGCTCGGTGGTGATCGCCTCGATCACCTCCTGCACAAATACATCGAACCCCTACGTGATGATCGGCGCCGGCCTGCTGGCGCGAAAGGCGCGCGAGAAGGGGCTCACCTCCGCGCCCTGGGTGAAAACCTCCCTTGCGCCCGGCAGCCAGGTGGTGAGCGAATATCTCGAGGCCGCGGGGCTTCAGGAAGATCTCGATGCGCTCGGGTTCAACCTCGTGGGCTACGGCTGCACCACCTGCATCGGCAATTCGGGGCCGCTCCCAGAGGAGATCTCCAAATGCATCAACGATAACGATCTCGTGGCCACCAGCGTGCTTTCGGGCAACCGCAATTTCGAGGGCCGCATCCACGCCGACGTGCGCGCCAACTACCTCGCCTCGCCCCCCCTCGTGGTGGCCTATGCGATCGCCGGCGACATGAACGTGGATCTGACCCGCGATCCGCTGGGCCATGACAGCGAGGGCAATCCCGTTTTCCTCAAGGATATCTGGCCGAGCCAGCAGGAGGTGGCCGAGCTGGTGCACCGAACGGTGACGCGCGAGGCGTTCCAGGAGAAATACGCCGACGTGTTCAAGGGCGACGAGAAGTGGCAATCGGTCGAAACCACCGACAGCGAGGTTTACGACTGGCCGCCCACCTCCACCTATATCCGCAATCCCCCCTATTTCCAGGGCATGAGCCCCGAGCCGGGCTCGATCTCCGATATCGAGGGCGCGCGCGAGCTTGCGGTGCTGGGCGACATGGTGACGACCGATCACATCTCGCCCGCCGGCGCGATCCCGGTGAACAGCCCGGCCGGCAAATACCTGATCGAGCATCAGGTGCCGCCGCGCGAATTCAATTCCTACGGCTCGCGGCGCGGCAATCACGAGGTGATGATGCGCGGCACCTTCGCCAATATCCGCATCCGCAATGAAATGGTGCCCGGCGTCGAGGGCGGCTACACGAAAGGGCCGGATGGCGAGGTGGTGCCGATCTTCGATGCCGCCATGGCCTGGCAGGAAAAGGGCGTGCCGCTCGTTGTGGTGGCGGGCGAGCTTTACGGCGCGGGCTCGAGCCGCGACTGGGCCGCCAAGGGCACGGCGCTTCTGGGCGTCAAGGCGGTGATCGCCGAGAGCTTCGAGCGCATCCACCGCTCCAATCTCGTCGGGATGGGGGTGATCCCCTTCGAATTCACCGGCGAAGACAACCGCAGGAGCCTCGGCCTCAAGGGCGACGAAAGCTTCACCATCCGCGGCCTCTCGGACGACATGAAGCCGCTTTCGGAGGTGCCCTGCACCATTGAATACGCCGATGGCACCAGCCGCGAGATCACCCTTCGCTGCCGGATCGATACGGAAGTGGAAATCGATTACCTGCGCAACGGCGGCGTGCTGCACTACGTGCTGCGCAACCTCGCGAAAGGCTGATCACGGGGCCGTCCGGGCGCGCCTCGCGCGGCGTCCGGGCGGCCTTTCAGCCGAGAAACCCGCGAAAACCGGTTGTTTCGGCAAAAAACCACCTACGGGACCATTTCTGGTCTTCTTTTGTTAACCTTTTTCGCGCATCTTGCCCCCATGAATACGAAACACATCATACGCCCCCGCCGCATCAACATGATGACGCTCGAGCTTCTCGCCATGCTGCTGCTGGCATTCGCGGGGATGCTCTCCCATTAGGAGCAATTTGTGCGAGATGACTCCCGTGTGGAATCATCAAACGCATGGTGTCATCGCTTTTTCCTGCCCGTCGGGCACCACCAGGCAGCGCCCGACCCGCCCCGACTCTCCGAAGGAGAGCAGATGACGGATTGGCGCGCCTCCGGCAAGATGGGATTGGCGCGCCTCCGGCAAGATGGGATTGGCGCGCCTCCGGCAAGATGGGATTGGCGCGCCTCCGGCGCGACGGCGGGCGCACCTGAGCATCCACCCTCCGGCCGTGCGCTGTCCCCTTCACAAGATCATGTGTCTTGCGGCGGTTCAGCCTGATCCGATTGGTGGCCTTGCCCTGCCTGGCAACCCTGCCGCCGGAGCGGTCCGGTGCGCCGCCGGATCGATCACGAGGGAGAGCCCCCGATCACCTCCCGGCGCGTTTGAATGCGCGCCGCTGCTACTACGGGCAAAGCGGCCTATTTCGCGCCGTCCATCACCGGCTTGATGCGGTTGAGGAAGATTTCCTCCGTCATCGGCCCGGCATAGCGCAGCAGGATCGTGCCCCGACCGTCGATCACGAAGGTTTCGGGCACGCCGTAGATGCCCCACTCGATCCCGGTGCGCCCCTGCCTGTCGGCACCGATGGCAACGAAGGGATTGCCGAGATCGGCCAGGAATTTCTGCGCCTTCGCGGGGTCGTCCTTGTAGTTGATGCCGTAGATCTTCACCCCGTATTCGGTGGCGATCTTCTCCAGCACCGGGTGCTCGGCGCGGCAGGGCACGCACCAGCTGGCCCAGAAATTGACCAGCTTCACCCCCGGCGCGCGCAGGGCGGCCGCATCGAAATCCGGATAATCGCCGAGCGGCACCAGCTTCAACGCCGGCGCCGGATGGCCCTCGCGGGTGGAAGGGAGCGTGGTATCCCCTGCCCCGCCAAGCCCGAGATAGAACAGGATCGCCAGCCCGGCAAACAGCACCGGCGGCAGGATCAGCAGGGGCGAGATGCGCTTCTTTTCCGCCATTTCAGGCCTCCCTGTTCATGCTTGCCTGCCTGCCCCTGTCCGGGGCGGAATCACTGCCCGTGCCACTCCCGGCGGAGCGGCTTGCGGCCGCACTGCGCCGGCGCGCCTCCATCCGGCTCAGCGCACGCTGCACCCGGCGTGCGCTGAGCCAGCTGGCCAGGATAAGAACTGCGATCAGCAGCAATGTGGCCCCATAGGCCGAAAGGATCACCGTTTCGTATTTGCCGAGATCGGGGATCATGCCATGCGCTCCCGTGCCTCGAGGGCCTTCAGCCGGCGCGCGCGCACCTCGGTGCGCGTCCGGTAGAGAACCAGGGTGAGAAACAGCAGTCCGAAGCCGATCAGGCTCAGGACAAGCGGCCAGTAATAGACATCCGCCACATGTTCGGCCCGGTCCATGGAGAGCGAGGCGCCCTGGTGCAGCCCCTGGGGCCAGAACATCACCGCATAGCGGCTGAGAAGCGCGAAGACGGAGCCGACGATGCACAGGATCGCGGTAAGATCGGCCGCGGTATCGGGATTTTCGATCGCCTCCCAGAGCGCCATGTAGCCGAGATAGAAGATGAACAGCACGAGGAAGGAGGTGAGGCGCGGATCCCAGGCCCACCATGTGCCCCACATCGGCTGGCCCCAGACGGCACCGGTGATGAGGGCGATCAGGGTCATGGTGAGGCCGACGGGCGCCGCCGCCTTGGCCGCCAGCGCCGAGACGTGATGGCGCCGCACCAGCCAGATCAGCGAGGCGACAAGCATCATGATCCAGGCATTGATGGCAATGGTCGCGCTCGGAACGTGGATGTAGATGATCTTCACCGAGGAGCCGAAATTCTCCGCCTCGGGGGTGAAGAAATACCCCCATGCGAGGCCAGGGATCAGGGTGACGGCCGTCAGCCCCACCAGCCAGGGCATGAAGCGGGCCGTGGTTTCCATGAATTTCTTCGGATTTGCATATTCCCAGATCGACATGCGCCACCTTCGGTCCGTCTTTTTTCGCCGCTACAATGCCCCAGCAATTTCCCTAACGCAAATTGATGCGTATGGCCTGGGCCGCTACAAATGGAAGCAGCGCGATGGTGCCGAGCGTGATGCCCGCGAGCATCAGGAGCGGCACCGTGTTGGCCATCCCCTCCGCCCCGCGCCGCAGCGCCTCGGCGCCGAAGGTGAGGCTCGGGATATAGAGCGGCAGCACGAGGAGCGAGAGCAGAAGCCCGCCCCGCTTCACCCCCACCGTGAGCGCCGCGCCGAAGGTGCCGATGAAGCTCAGCGCCGGCGTGCCGAGAAGGAAGGTCACCACCAGCCAGTAATAGGCGCTTTCGGGCAGGTTCAGCAAAAGCCCCAGCACCGGGGCGGCGATGGTGAGGGGCAGGCCCGTGGTCAGCCAGTGGGCGAGCGCTTTCATCGCCACCACCCCCTCCATCGGCAGCGGCGAGGTGGCGAGGAGATCGAGCGTGCCATCCTCGTAATCGAGGGTGAAGATGCGATCGAGGGAAAGGAGGCAGGCCAGAAGCGCCGCGATCCACAGGATCCCCGGCGCGATCGTGCCCAGAAGCCCGCCCTCGGGGCCGACACCAAAGGGCACCAGCATCACCGCGATCAGGAAGAAGGCGAGCCCGAGGCCGAAGCCTCCCCCGGCGCGCATGGCGAGGCGGATATCGCGCACCAGAAGGGCGATCATGCCAGATCCTCCGCGCCGGAGAAGGGATCCTCGGGCGGGCGCGCGGCCTTGCCCGCACCGCCCGCGCTGTCTTTCCCGGCCCCGGCCTTCCCTGCCCTGTCGGGATCGGCGCGAAAGGGCGTGAGATCGAGCGCGCGCGCCGCAAGGCCGAGATCGATATGGGTGGCCATCAGCGCCATGCCGCCCCTGGCGAGATGGCGCTCCACCGCGCGGGCGAAAAGGCGGACGCTTTCGACATCGAGCGAAACCGTGGGTTCGTCAAGCGCCCAGATCGCGCGCCCGGTGAGCAGGAGGCGCGCCAGCCCGAGGCGGCGCTTCTGCCCGGCCGAGAGGCTGTGGGCGGGGCGCTCGGCAAGATCGGCGAGGTTGAATTCATCGAGCGCGCGGCCGATTTCCCCCTCCCCAGCGCCATGCACGCGGGCCCAGAAACGCAGGTTTTCCAGAGCGGTGAGCGTGCTCTTCAGCCCGTCGGCATGGGCGCCATAGGCGAGCGCCTCGTCGGGCATGTCGATCCGCCCGGCGAGCGGCGGCTGAAGGCCGGCGAGGGTGCGCAGGAGGGTTGTCTTGCCGATGCCGTTCGGGCCGCGCAGCATGAGGGCCTCGCCCGCTTCGAGGCGGAAATTCACCCCCTCGAGCACGAGCACGCCGCCACGGGCGCAGGCAAGATCGGCAACTTCGAGTTCCATGCCAGCGCACATAGCCGATCGGGGGGGAGGCGAAAAGCGGGAAATGGGAGAATCGGGCGGGGCGGGCATGAGGAGGCCGCGCGCCCGCTCAGCCCACGGGCAGGAGCGCCGCGCCCACCCTGCGCCCCTCGCCCAGAAGCACGTTGTAGCTGCGGCAGGCCGCCGGGGTGGGCATCGGCTCGCCCATCACGCCGCCTTCGGCCATGGCAGCGGCGAGCGCGGGCGGCAGATGCGCCATCTCCTCGCCCATCCCGACGAACAGCACGTCGATCCTGCCCGCAAGCGCGCGGATGGCCTCCGTATCCTCAAGCCCGCCCCAGGGCGCCACCCCCTCGCCCGTCAGCACCAGAGGCCCTTCGAAGACCTCCCCGCCGATGCGGAAGAACCCGGGCCCGTAGCCATCGATCGGGGCCTGCGCCCCGAAATCCACCGCCTCGAATCGCATTTCCACAATCTCCCTGTTTCCAGCCGGCCCGGCACGCCTGTTACCACATCCTCCCGCCCCCCTGCCATGCGCAATCCTTCCACGGAGCTTGTCAGGGGGCGGATAAAGGTGTTTCCTCTCCCTCGCAAAGGCCGGCAACAGCGGCCAGACAGGCAGAAGGGGCGCCCGGTGGCAAAACGGATCGCGATGGTGGCAAAACGGATCGCGATGTTGTGGCAGCGCCACCGCCTGCTCATGATCGCCTTCGCGATCGCCGCCACGCTCACGCTCTTCTTTGCCCTGCGCATGGTGATGTTCGCCCTCTACTGGGCCGATCCAGCGCATCGCCAGCAGCCCCCCGAGCCCTGGATGCCCCTGCGTTACGTGGCCTATTCCTGGGATGTGCCGCCGCAGGAACTGGCCGCCGCGCTCGGCCTCGGGCCCGATGCCCGCAAGCGCCTCACCATCGCCGACATCACCCGCATCACGGGGCTGAGCCCCGAGGAAATCGAGGCCCGGCTCGAAGCCCTGAAGGCGGGCAATCCGAAGGCGGGCCAAGGGCTCGAAAGGCAGGGGCGCGATGAGTGAAACGCTGCTCGCGCTGGTTGGCGAACACGGCGCATGGGTGCTCCTTCTCACCACCTTCCTGAGCTGCCTTGCCCTGCCCGTTCCCGCCTCGGCGCTGATGCTGGCGGGCGGGGCCTTCATCGCCTCCGACACCCTCGATCCGGCAGAGACGGTGCTGGCCTGCCTCGGCGGCGCCGTGGCCGGCGATCTCACGGGATTCCTCGGCGCGCGATTCCTTTCGGAGCGCTTGCAGGCCCGGATTGCCCGCAGCCCGGCGCGCGCGGCCCTGCTTGCGCGCGCCGGCGCCATTGCAGAAAGATGGGGCGGGCCCGGGATCTACTTCAGCCGCTGGCTGCTGAGCCCGCTCGGGCCCTATGTCAATCTCGCCCTCGGGGCCACGGCCTTCGGCTGGCGGCGCTTCCTGGCCTGGGATATCCTGGGCGAAGCCACATGGGTGGGCCTCTATGTGGGGCTCGGCTATGCCTTCGCCCGCCAGCTCGCCATGATCACGGACGTGCTGACAAATCTCTCCGGCCTGCTCGCCGCCTTTGCGGCAACGCTTGCCACAGGCTATCTTCTCCTCAGGGCGACGCGGCAATGATGCCGTGACGAAAGCCGCCAGCGAAAGCCACAACGGAAAGCCCGGCCCCTTGAGCACCGCACCCGTCTTTCACATCGATCCCGAAAGCTTCGCCGCAGATCCCTACCCGGCGCTGAAGGAGATGCAGGCCGAATGCCCCATCGCCCGCGTGCCCGAGCTCGGCGCCACCCTCTTTCTGCGCCGCGATGACATCTTCGCCCAGGAAAAGCGCATCGATGTCTTTTCCTCCGATCAGCCAAAGGGGCTGATGACCCGCCTCATGGGGCAGAACATGATGCGCAAGGATGGCGAGGATCACGCCGTCGAGCGGCATGCCACCTTCCCCGCCTTCTCGCCACGCACCGTGCGCGATCACTGGCAGGCGGCTTTCGAGGCCGCGGCAACGGCGCTTCTCGATCGCCTCGCACCCCTGGGCGAAGCCGATCTGGTGGACGATTTCGCCCGCCCCCTTGCCGGCGAGGCGCTGCGCGTGATCACCGGGCTGGCCTCCATGAGCGCCGCCGAGATCGACAGCACGAGCCAGGCGATGATCGACGGTATCGCCAATTACACCGGCGATCCCGAGGTGGAAGCGCGCTGCCGGGCCGCCACCGCCCTCATCGACGAACACGTGCGCGCCGCCATCCCGAAGAAGCGCGAGGCGCACGACATGTCGCTCATATCCGTCCAGCTTCAGGCGGGGCTGCCAGAGGAGGCGATCGCGGCCAATGTGAAGCTCGCCATCTCCGGCGGGCAGAACGAGCCGCGCGACGTGATCGCAGGCACCGCCTGGGCGCTTCTCGCCCATCCCGAGCAGCGCGCGATGATCGAGGCCGGCGCGGCCACCTGGCAGCAGGCCTTCGAGGAATATGCGCGCTGGATCTCGCCGATCGGCATGTCGCCCCGCCGCGTGGCGCGCAAGGCGGAGGTGGGGGGCGTCCGCTTCGAGCCCGAAGAGCTCGTGTTCTTCATGTTTTCCGCGGCCAACCGCGATCCGGCGCATTTCACCGATCCCGAAATCTTCGACATCACCCGCGATACATCTCCTTCCATCGCCTTCGGTGCGGGCCCGCATTTCTGCGCCGGCGCGGCGGCCTCGCGCACGTTGATCGCCGATGTGGCGCTGCCGATGCTGTTTGCCCGCCTTCCCGGCCTGCGCCTTGCGGGGGATCCGGCGGATGTGCGCTTTCACGGCTGGGCCTTCCGCGGCCCGCTCGGGGTGCCGGTGGCATGGGATGCGTGAGGCAGGCCGCCGCGCGCTAACGTAAGCACGATCCCCCTTGCCTCCCCGCCGCTGACAGGTCAGAAACGGCGCATGAGCGAAGCCGATGAAGCCCAGCCGCATGAACCCCAGCCGCGCGCATCCGCCGGCCCGCCCCCCGATATCCTGTGCATCGGCTCGGTGCTGTGGGACGTGATCGGCCACAGCGCCAGCCACATGAAGATCGGCGCCGACGTGCCCGGCCGCATCACCCGCCAGCCCGGCGGCGTGGCGCTCAACATTGCCCTGACCCTGCGCCGCTTCTCCCTCACCCCGGCGCTGCTGACGGTGATCGGAAAGGATCGCGAGGGGCGCGAGCTGGCCGCCGCCTGCGCGGCGCGCGGGCTCGTCATGGATCATGCCCATCTCTCCGAGGATCTGCCCACCGATCGCTACATGGCGATCGAGGCGGCCAACGGCCTCATCGCCGCCATCGCCGATGCCCATTCGCTGGAGGCCGCGGGCGCGCGCATCCTTGCGCCATTGCGCAAAGGGCCGCT
>Ga0256832_1000474_pt1 | contig 25986 bp, 34 predicted proteins | sample 134614metaG_FD_190534 | JGI IMG/M metagenome (GOLD analysis project Ga0256832, IMG submission 190534) | Hydrothermal vent microbial communities from Lau Basin, Pacific Ocean - 134-614 | ecosystem: Environmental > Aquatic > Marine > Hydrothermal vents | place: Pacific Ocean: Lau Basin | collected... | reverse complement strand
CGCATGTCGCCTATGCTTTGACGAACATCGAGGATGTGCCCGCGAAGATCGTGGATTTCATCACGAACCACCTCCCCTCATGGAGTGCGGCGACGGGTTCGGCTGGCCCGAACGGCGAGACAACGGCCACCATGACGTTTCCGGCGGGCACGAACAGCCCGAGCCGGACTTTCAAGATCATGGCGCTGAACGGGACGACGCAAAATGGGAGCGGCGCCAGGCTGTTTAACAACTACATGTGGTTCAGCTTCGATGGCGGGAATCCCGTGGCGGATGAGTGCCGGGTGTATGCGCCGACGAAGCCGACGGGCACCGGCTCATCTGACGCCGCGCCCCGGAATGCGGTGCAGCTTCACATGTTCGGTCATGACGCGGCCAGCGGAGACGCCACGTTCATCGCGGGTGCGGTGGAGTTCGACAACAAGCACTATCGGCACTTCTATCTTGGCCGCATTGAGCGGCACGGGAGTTATGGCGACGGCATCGTCATGACGGGATCGAACGTCCTCTGCCGCAAGGGATACTATTCCGACCCGTATGAATGGGATTCTCCGGAGCACCGGCACCCCTTCGGTGGCCTTGCCCCGTCCGGCGGCGCCTCCGACGAATGGCAGCCGCCCTACAGCGGTGGGCTGCTTATTGACCATCCGGACGACGCGACGCGGTTCAGGCCGTTCCACATGGAGCATTCCACGAATTACGAGAGCAGCGAGAGTCCAGACAAGATTGGCGACGGCACCGAAGTGTTTGGCGGGCCGAACGACGGGCCGATCGACGGGCTTATCGCCAGCGGGTTCGCTCCTATTTCAACGGCGAATCTCCTCGCCACGATCGAGCTCTTCTCGAACAACGATGACGGTGCCAATGGGCGATTCTATCGGCCTCTCGGCCACCCTATCGGCGTGCGTGCAGTCAACCTGCAAAATCTCACGCCCGGACAATCCGTCACGGTTGGCACTTCAACGTGGTGGATTTTCCCCTTGGGGAAGATGAACCTCGTTGACGATGAGGCAGACTACACCACATCGCGCTACTATCCGGACAACGAGAACACCGGCCCGTTTGGCATCGCCTACAAGGAGTAGGCCATGCCGAGCATTTACGAAAATCGGGAAGTAGCGGAGGCGGCATGGGTTGTCCGGTCCTCCAGGCTCGCCCCCGGCCCGCAAGCGAGGCTTATAGATGAGCCGGAAGTGCGCGTGCGCGACATCGGGGCGACGACGCTCCATGGCCCGGCTGACGTATCATGGGCGTTCTCCGGCAGCGGATGGCGCATGCACACGTTTTTCGACGACTGGTATAACGACTACCACATCACGCCGAAGAAGATTGATCTCGGGACGCTCACCGCGGAGACACAAATTCCGCTTTCGATCTGGTCCGCGTATCTCGAAGACCACACCCTGAACAGCATCGGCGTCCTGAATGACACGGGGATCTCCGTTCTGCTCGGAACGCCTCGCACTTTCAAGGCGCTTGAGAGCGTCGATACGCATGTTGTCGTCTCCATGGATGGCCCGCCGGTCATCGACGCGCAGGTGCTGTTCCACTTTGACAATCTGACGCCCTATGTCTCCGTCTCCGGCTTGCGTGTTGTGCTGTTCGAGCTCCCGCCGAATTGGGTGCAGGCCGTGACAGACAAGCTGGAGTTCCGGACTGACGTATTCATGGCGCGCGACGGGCATGAGCAGCGCCGGGCTTTGCGGAAGTATCCTCGTCGCGGCACGCGGATGCGCGTTACGGGCATCAAGGATAAGCAGCACTATCTGCTGCGCATGCTGTCCACGAAAGCGGACACGTCGATGGTCTTTCCGGACTACGTCAGGTGGGTGCTCACAGGGCAGGACGCTTCGCCCGCAGACACCGAAGTTACACTTTCCGAGGTTCCGGAATGGGCGCTCCCAGGCGCGCTTGTTGTGCTGTCGGCCCCCGGCGGCGGGATGGAATCCGGACTCATTGACGCGGTTGATTCCGGCACGAAGAAAGTGACTCTTCACTCACCTATCAACGGGAGCTACCCCGAGGGATCGAAATTCATGCTCGGCGTTCCCGGGAAGCTGGCAAAACAGATACCCGCAGTGTCTCCCACCGGGACGATAACTGGAACGGTCGTCACGTATGAAGCCGATCCGGGAGCGATGGTGTGGTGGGATCGTGTGTGGGCCGCGGAGTTCGATGGCCGCAAGATTCTCGACATCCGCCTCAACTGGCGCGTTTCCCCGAAGCGTATTTATCAGTCCTTCCGCGAAACGCTGGACTTCGGGCAGGGGGTGGTTCGGACCACTACGCCCGTGCCGTTTGTCGGGCAGACGATTAGCGCGACGTGGACGGAGATCGGCCTTGAAGAGGCGAAAGCCCTGGAGGGCTTCTTCATCCTGCATCGGGGGACGTGCAAATCATTCTGGCTGCCTTCATTTTCGCAGGACTTCTTCCCCATGGACCCGCTCGTATCCGGGCAGCATGTTCTTCGGATCAAGGGGCAGGATTTCTATGCGGCGTTTGCCGACAGCCCCGTCCATAAGGCCATTCGTCTCCGCTTGACGGATGGGACCTACATCACCACAAAGGTGACGAGCATCGTCGCGGTTGATGATCCGGAGGGCCATGACACGCACATCATCGTCAATGACGCATGGCCCCGCGACATCGCGCTGTCGGACATCGTGACGTGCCAGTGGGTCTATCGTGTTCGCTTTGCTTCCGACGCCTTGTCACTGGCGTGGCCGGTGCGCGGCATTGGGGAGTTCAACTTGTCGTTCCGCCTATTGGAGGCTGATTGATGTCTTTTGACGCCAGAGAATCCAGCCGTGAAGACGGCCTCCCCGTGACGTTGTTCAAAATCGTCATCGGAAACACGAAATACCTCTACACCAATGCCGAGCACGCCGTGACCTATGCTGGCGACACCTACAATCCGGAGCCCATCATGTATGACCGGATCGTGGCCAACACAGGCTCGGACCGGCGCCGGGTGAATGTCTCCATGGGGGCCAAGGCGGCTTTTGCCCGGCTCTTCTACGGCCCGCACCCGGTATTTTGGGCAATTCATCTGACCATCTATGACGGGCACCTGGACGATGCGGAGTTCATCGAAAGGTTCCACGGTATCATGGCCGGGGCGATCTTCATGAAGCAGCGGTTCACGGCGGCTTTCGAGTCGCAGCAGATCGAGGCGGCGCGGCCCGGGCTTCGCCGCACGTATCAGCAGACCTGCCCACACATCCTGTATGGCCCGGCCTGTCTCGCGCCCCGGGCCTCCTTCACGGTCACGGCTTCCGCGGCGGGCGTGGACGGCAACGTGGTAACGCTGGCCAGTGGATGGAATATCCCGCATGACAAGGATCGCTTCGTCTATGGTGAGGCCCTGTGGTCAATGCAGCACGGCGTGGCGCGGGCGTGGATCCTCGTCGTCGATGCTGCAAACGACAAGATCACCTTGTCGAATGCCCCCGAAGGGCTGAACACGGGCGACGCCGTGACACTCTCCATGGGGTGTGATAAGCTTTACGCGACGTGCCGCGACGTGTTCAACAATCTCCCGCATTTCGGCGGGACGATAACCGAGCCCATCACAAGCAACATGCCCTTTGCTGACGAGAGGACTTGACATGGAGTTCGCACCGACAGGCTTCGTTTCCAGCGCCGCGCGCGGGTGTTCCGGCAAGCCGAAACCGGCGGCCACCACCCCATCGTGGGCGCGCGCCAAAGACCCCGTTGGGAATGCTTCCGGAGAGCCGACGATCGTCGTCTTCGGCACCGTGACCATCAAAGGCCCCGCCGTCCTCTGGTATGGCCGGGAATCTTTCGTCGAGAAGAAGGTGTGCAAATGATCTGCGGGGTTGGCGTAAACAGGCAGCGCTCGAAGGTCTGCAACGGCGAAATCCGGTATGAATACCAGATGGCGTCGCATCTCGCCGTGTGTTTCGGCCCGGTTACGTTCCGCGCCATGTGGATCAACCGGCACCTCGTCTGGTCGGAGGTGCTGGAGCGCCTGTCCAGCCAGGGGTTTCCCGGCCTGACCGGCGGAAGCAGCCACGGCACCTCGCAAACGGGGGCCATCACCACGGATGAAACCCTCTATTTCGACTATCCCGATCTCATGGGGGACGGCGACGGCGTGCGCGGCGATGTCGAGTTTTACGTCGGGCAGATCGGGCAGCAGATGTCGGCTCGGCTTGCCAGCAACGCCTACGGCGGAACGCCCTCTTCCCTGCCCGGGATGTCCGGAGTGGCAATGCTGTATTTCCACGATTTCGTGTGGGGCGTGAACAAGGAGAAGAAGCGCCCCAAAGGGTTGTCGGTGAGCGTCCAGGTGACGTATGCCCCGCAGTATCTCGATCCGGCAGCATCGCTTATTGCGAAGACCGGCACCGTCAGGTATGCGACGGACAGGACAACGGGAAACAACGTCGAGAATACCAGCACCATCGAGGCGCCAACGCCGCCAGACGCCAACCCCGCGCACGTGCTCTACGAACTCCTCCGCGATCCGGACTATGGCCTCGGGGTTCCAACCTCCCGGATAGACACGCAGAGTTTCCTCGATGCGGCGGCTGTGCTGGACACGGAAGGGCTGGGAATCTCTTTTGTGTGGGCGCGCCAGAAGAAAGTCGAGGAGGTCATCAAAGACATCATCGACACGATTCAAGCGGTCATGACAGTGAACCCGGACAGCGGAAAGTGGCGGCTGCGCCTTCTCCGTTCCGATTACCAATCGGATGATCCGAACATCCGGACGATCACGCCGAGCGTGGCGGATGTGACGCAATATGCCTGCAAGGCTTGCGCCGCCACGATCAATCAGGTCACGGTGCTGTGGACCGACCCGGCCACGGAAACGCAGAAGTCCGTCTCCGCCCAGGATACGGCGGCCATCAACGCCTTCGGACAGATTGTCGCAGACACGCGGAACTACTATATGATCCGCGACCACTATACGGCATGGCTGCTGGCCCTCCGGGACCTCCGGCAGGCTGGCTACAATCAGCGTCTTGCGGACGTGAAATTGGATAGGTCTTTCTGGAATCTCCAGCCGGGCGATCTTGTCCGATTCAATTGGCCGGAATACGAGACGGGCAATATCATCATGCGCGTGACCAGCGTTGATTATGGCGCGCCGGGCAAGATGCCCATTACCGCAACGCTGGCAGAGGACATCTACAGCCTTGCGCCGCCGACGGCCGTCCCCCTCCCATATGCGGCGTGGGACGCCACGCTGACCGATCCGACGCCACTGGATCAACAGGTCATCATGACGGCGCCTTATGCGCTCGTCTCGAACGAAGTCAACATCAGCCCGGAAGCATGGCTCATCATCATGGCCCGGGATAGCGCCCCGGACTGTTCCGGATTTTCCGTAGCTGTCGAAACAACGGACGGTGCGGGAAACACGGTGTGGACGGAAGAGGCCGCTCTTCCGCTCACCGACAAGGGCACGCTTGGGCAGGCGCTGACCATCGAGTGGGAGACGACGATTCCTGTCGATCAGCTCATTTCGTCTTTCGCCGGGGCGTATGGCCCGGAAACGGGCAACATGCTCATTTTCGGGGACGGCGAAGACGATCACGAGATCGTGATAATCAAATCCTACGATTCCGTGAACGATGAAGTGACGCTGCTCCGCGGCGCGTTCGATACATTGCCGTCCGAATGGCCCGTCGGCACTTCGGTTTGGGTCTGGAATCAATACATCTTCCCTGTCGATCCCGTGGCGCACAATGAAGGCGCCAGCTTTGACGTGAAGCTGCTCACCAGGACGGGGCTGGGCGTGCTTGATGCCTCTGCCGCCACCGCCACTACGGTGACGCCCTCTTCGCGCGCCAACGCGCCTCTGCGGCCCGCCAACATGGTGCTGGCTGGAACGGCGTGGCCCGCCACAGCCAGCCACTCCGGGAGCTCCGATGTGACGGTGACATGGGCCAACCGGAACCGCGTGGCGGAGGACGGCGTGGCCGTGGCGTGGGACGGCGCCACGAGGACGCCGGAATCCGGGCAGCGCACCCGGATCGAAGTTCTGGACTCCGGCGGGACAGTTCTGGCGACGCACGTTGCCGCCGAGGGCGATACCAGCTTCGACATCCCGCTGGCAGATTTCGGGACGGCGCCAGTCTCGCGGAAAGTCCGGCTGACCGCCGTCCGCGACGAGCCGGGTGGCGGGACTTCCGATTCATGGAAATCCGTGATACAAGACATCGACATCACTTGAGGAGAGCCCACCGTGCCCATCAACTACAAGCCCTTGTATGCCGCCGTGAAGGACCTGCGGCGGCACGCCAAGGCCGAAGGCTACCCAAAGCCGCTGCGCCTCACAGCGCGGCGAAAGGGCGCCCTGCGCGCCATCATTGAGGCCGCGGAAGAGGCTGGCGCCATGCGCGCCGATGTGGTGGCCTTCTTTCTGGCCACGGATATTTGGGAGACGGGTGGCCGTATCCTGCCGGTTTATGAGGCATATGCGAGCAGCCCCGAGCAGGCGTCGGCGCGGCTCGAACATGCGTGGCGGCAGGGGAGGCTGCGCTGGGTCAAGCACAAATACTGGCTGCGGGATGCCAACGGCGACTACTGGATTGGCCGCGGAATGGTGCAGATCACGCACCGTTCCAATTACGCCGGGAAGGCGCGCAAGGCATGCCGGGAGAAATTCGGAGTGGACATCCTCGAAAATCCGGAAGCCGTCATGCGCGTGGACGTGTCGGCCTTCATTCTGGTCAACGGCATCTTGAAGGGCTGGTTCACCCGGTATCGGCTGTCGCACTATCTGCGCGCCGGGAAGGCGCTGGATTACGCCAAGGCGCGCAAGACTGTAAACCCGGGGGACAAGAGCAGCTTCATGCCCATCAAGCGTTTGGCGGAGCGCCTGGAACGCGCCCTGCGCAAGGCTGGCCTCGACGCTCCGCGTCCCGATGTGACGGAGCGGGCAGGCTACAGCCAGCGTTTGCTGACCATCCAGACGCGCCTCAAGCGCCTCGGGTATCACGAGGTTGGCACGCTTGACGGGGTGTGGGGGCCGCGCACGCAAGCCGCCGTGCTGGCCTTCAAGAACGAGCATGGCCTTCCGCTCAATCTGGACATCGACGAAAAATTCATCCTCGCTCTCGATGATGCCGAGCCGAGAAAATCTGCCCCTGACAGGGCAAAGGTAACGGCCTCGAAACTGGCGGAAATGGGCAGCACGGATATTGCACGCGCCAACACGGGGATGCAGACCGGGGCGCTGGTTGCGGGTGGCGCCGGGGTCGTTGGCGCGGCGCGCGAAGTGCTGCCCGTGCTCAAAGAGAACTCCGGAACGCTCTCCGAAGCCGTGAAACTGGCCGGGGATGTTGCCGCCTTCATCGAGGGGCACGCCATCGTGTTTGCCGGGGCGTCTGGCCTGCTCATCATGTGGATCGCGTGGCGGGCGCGCCGGAACCGCGTTATCAAGCACCGGACAGGGGAGTATCTGTCCCGATGATCCCATATCTTGGCATATTCAGAGCGGCGTTTTCTCTGCTCAAAAACCCCATCGTGCTGCTGGCCATGGGCCTTGCGGCGGCGCAGGTGTATGGGGTATATAAGGCCCATCAAGGGGCCGTTGCCGCACGCGCGGAGTGCGACGCCTCATGGAAAGCCAAACTGGCGGAAGCGCGCGCCGCCGAACGTGAGAAAATCCAGAAGGCCCTCCGGGCCGCCATGGAGCGACAGAAGGACGCGGATCGAGTGCTGGCGGAAGCCAGAGAGATCGCGGCGAAACTCAAGGAGGGTTTCCGCAATGCGAAGGACTGCAATCTTGATCCTTCTGTCATTGACCGGCTGCGCCGGATCAGGTGAGAGCATATTTTGCGAGAGGCCGATCCCGCCGAAAGCCGTCATGGAGGAATGCCAAATTCCTGAAATCGACAAATCCGCCAGGCGCGCCCTCGTGGATCACAGGGTCGCGCTGGCCGAATGTGCGGCCCGACACAGGCAGCTCGTGGCGTGGGAGCGGGATATAGCGAGGACAAAATGACGAAGGAAGTCAACATCAATGACGGGGCATGGCACTTGGACAAGCGAGTGAATCTGGCCACGATCTTGACGATCGCAACGCTGCTCCTTGGCATCGCCGGGTTTCTCAACGCGACGCGGAACGATGTCGAGACGAATGCCCGGTCGATTCAGTCTCTTGGGAGGACAATCGCCCTCAACCATGACGCCATCGAGGCGCTGCGCGCGAAAGACGGCGCGGCGAGGGAAAGGCTGGCCAGGCTGGAAAAGTCCATAGAGGCCACGAACGCGCTGCTCCAGCGCATCCTCGTTTCGGTTGACCGCCTCAACGACCGCATGGACCGTTCCGAGAGGCGCCACAGTTTTGACGGAGGGGCGAAATGACGGAGCACATCGGTTACGCGCATGTCGAAGCGGACGGGGAGTATTCCTTCACGCCGCAGACAATTTTCGTGGATCCCGCGGTATGGTGGGGGCCGACTGGCAATGCAAAACTGCGCGTCCGCTTCGAGGTTGATGCGGGGGACGGGACGATCATTCAATCGTGGCCGGAAAAGGCTGGTTCCCTTGGCGACGCCACGGCGCTCGATCCGGCACATCCGAAGCGCTCGGCGCAGTTCTACGGCGAGATGCACCGCATCGTCATTGAGGTCAGGGACTTCGACACGCCGTTCGTTTTGCGCGTCGCGTCGAGAGGCGTTCCCGGGACACGAAACCTTCTGCACAGGAGCGGGTAGTGCCTTATCTAGGCGACATTCACACAGGCATTCCTGGCGGCGCCGCTGACGGAACGGACGTTCGCGCCGTGGAAACGATCGCGGATCGAGACGCCTTGAAGCCGCATCTGTCTGACCGTGAGATGGTCATTGTCCGGGATGCATCCGCCGATCCGAATGTTGATTCCGGCGGGGCCATCTACATCTACAACTCCGCTACGGATGACTTTACAAAGCTGTCCGAAGCGGAGAGCACGGACATCATTCATTCGTGGAGTCTCATTCAGGGCAAGCCAACGTCCACTCCGGCGCAGATTGATTTTGCCGCCGGAGCCGCCCACAACCACGGACGCCCTCTCCCCGACATAGACACGGCGGTTGACTGGATGCACCAGCACGGGCAACCGCTGGCCGACATTGATGACGCTGCCGTAAAGCGGCACCAGCACGGCCAGCCGCTGGCCAACATTGATGACGCCGCCATCAAGCGGCACCAGCACGGGGCCGCCCTACCGGACATAGATAACGCTGCCGCACTGGCGCATGACCACCCCAACAAGGCGGTGCTGGATAATTTTGACCAGAACGCGGATATGCAGCTGACCGCGCCGACGTATCTCGGGCGGGCGCTTGTGCAGGCCACGCCGGGGAGCATCTATATCACGATTGCCCCGGACGCCGCCTCAAAACAGGTGGGGGACTGGAAGGATGTTGGCGCGGCTGGCATCATTTCCGCCCTCCGCGAATGCACCCGCTATATGGTTGACGGGCAGGAACGAATTTACATTCGCTTGCGCGACGGGGATTACACCGGAATTACGTCCCCTATCACGCCGCCGGTGTGTTCCGGTGGCATCACCTTGCAGGCGCTCACCGGGGCGCTCACGGTCCCGGCGGCGGGGGACTATACCGGCAATGCTGCACATGACCATCAACTCTTGAAGGACGCCTACAAGGTCCGGCTGGCTTTCGATTCGTGGGCAGCGATATGGCACTTCGGGGGTGGCCAGCTCTACACATCGCGCATCCTGTTCGATGGGAATGGCTATGGCGACGCCAACCATGTCGGCGTTGCGCTTCGCGCGCGGAGCAGCTTTATTCAGGCGTGGAAATGCTCCGTCATCGGCGCGACCGGCGGATATGCTGATCTGGCCGGGACGGTCATGATGCAGGGCGGGCCGCATTGCATTGGCAAAGACGCCAAAGTTGGAAACGGGCTGACGGGCGAACACAACGGGGTGGTCTATATCTACTCTGCCAGCGACGCCCAAGCGTATTTCGGCAACTACTCGTCTGGTGTTGCCGCCGGGCACGGGTCCGCGATAGCCTTGTATGGCCGCTCCGACAAAAAGGCCATCATGGACTACATCAAATACGACGCGCTCGTGTCCGCCACGGGGGCGGGGGTCTATGCCGTCCACACTTCGGCACGGGATTGCCGCCGATTCATCTCGTCGTCATATGGCGGGTGGGTCCAGGCATATCGCACGAAAGCGAATGGGGCGCGAGGGTATCAGGTCTATGCGGCCTACAAGAGCACGGTTTACCTGAACAACCACACATTCCCCGCGTCGTCCGAGCCGAGTGCGAAGAGGACCCTTTACGCGCAAGGGGGCTCTGTTATCCGCAACTATAGCCCGCAGGGCGGCACGCCGGTTTACAGCCCGGCACACAACACAGAGGGCAACTATGGGGCGTGGAATCTGTCATGAGGCACTTTGTTGATGACCTTGGCTATGTGGTGGCCAACTATCGGGACGACGTGGATGTTCCTTTGGGGCGCCACCCGGGGTGCGTCGAGGTATGGTTGCCTGACGACGTGCTGCTCGATGTGGAGTATGAGCCTGGCCCCGACGTGCTTGGCGAGGGTGGGGAGATTATTCCCGGCGAGCCTGTTGTGACGGGATACAAGATCCCCGATCTGGACGCCCCAACAGCCCGCCGGGTTGCCGAGCAGACGGTTCGAATCATGTATGCGTGGGCGCTTGACCAGATTGCGGGCCATGCTACCCCTATCGAGATGGCGACGTGGACGCCGAAGCGCCAGCTCGTTGAAGACCTGAACAGCGGGGACGCCGACAAGGCGAATGCCGCGCGCACGGCGCTGGCGGCCATGGTGCCTGACAATGAGGCAGAAGCTGCCGGGCTGGCCAGCGAGGCAGACAAGGCGCTCTACATGGCCGCCAAGATCGCCCCGAAGGCACAAGCTTACACCGCCGCCATGACAGCCGCAGAGAAGGCGCGCCGGGAGGCGTGGGCGTCGTTGGCGGCACTGCCGGAGGACGCTGATGCACTTATGGGGTTCGCTGCCGCTGTCCGCGCCGCGGCCCCGGCGCGGCTGCAAGAGTTCATGGAGGCGCTTGGAAATGGATGACCGGCAGCAGTTCGTCGTTCTCGCATTCTACAAGGGGCGTGGCCGCCTGTGGGATTGGGTTGTCAGGATCGCCACCCTGTCGAAGTATTCTCACGTCGAAGTGATCTTCCCGGGGGGCCAATGGGTTTCCAGCAGTCCGCGCGACGGGGGTGTTCGGGCAAAACGGATAGCCGGAAAGCCGGGTCATTGGGCCTATATCGCTCTGCCGCCAAGCCCGGCGCTTATCGAGACGTATGGGCGAGTCCCGTTCGGCGCCAAATATGATTGGCTCGGCGCGTTTTGCACCGTGTTGTGCCCGTGGCGGGCAGAGCGCCGAAAGAGGTGGTTCTGCTCGGAACTGGCGGCGCATCTCGTTGGCGCGCCGAAGCCGTGGCGGATGACCCCGGCGCGCCTGTATCGCTGGGCAAAGAGCACCTTTTAGCGCCAGCGGCGCTCCTCGATCTTTTTCAAGGTGTCCCGGAGGTCGTCTTCGTTCTCCCGAGCGAGCGCGTTGATTGCGGACTGCCGGTCCGTCGCGCGCTCGCCAAACTCATTCAGCAGGCGCATGGCCTCTTCGCCGTCCTTGAAGATTTCGTCTTGCCGGGCCTTTGCCCACTCCCGGACGGCTTCCGCCGCCGATTTGAGTCCTTCGGCAACCCCCTCCGGGGCTTTCGTTTCTTTCGTCATCGCGATTCTCCTTTCCTCACGTAGACTCTGGCGGCGTGACGTGCGCACCACGGCACGTTATCCGATTCCGTTTTCTCTCCACAATACCGGATGGGCCTCTCCTCTCCAGAGATGATATACCGGCACGATCTGCTCTTGAGATCGGCAAAGCCAATCCCGCCGGAATCAATGACCTCCATCTGGAAAGACATCTCCCGAGGCGCCTCTTGCGGGTGAGCGTCCTTCTGCACGACTACCTCTGGCTTTGGGGCCTCTTCCGGTGGTTTTTGCGCCTTTTTCTTCCGGGCCTTCGCTTCCCTCATGAGCCGCTTTTTGGCGGCCATATCAGCGCGGCGGCGCCTTGCCCTTTCCCAACGCATCTGCCGGTTTTTCCCAACTGCCCGAGAAGCCAGTATCGCTCGATCGTCTCCCGCTCGGATCAAGCGGTCAAACTTCCCGGCGATAGCGTTCCGAGGGCGGCCAACGGCCCTTGCGGCGTCATCATACGAGCCGCCGTCCCGGAGCACATCCAGCATGCGTTGCGTCTCTTCTTCCGTCCAACGCCCTCCCATCACAAGACCTCCCCCATGGCAAGCGCATGCACGGCGGATTCCTGCATCACTTCCGGCGAGAGCTCGTTGCCCCACACGGCCCATCCCGGAAAGGGGCGGCGCGCGAAGAGTTCGATATAGGGGCCGGATATGAGCTGCTGGATGCGCCTGTGAACCTCGTCAGGTTTGCGGCTGTGCTTCATGCGCCTGTCGAGCACCACCTGGTGCACAGACGCCGACAGGCGCTTGGGGCGGCCCCGTGTGCCAAGCAGGACATACTCGGCATTCTGGCGCGTCCAGAACCCCATGCCGGTGAACGGCGTCTCCCCGTCCTTGTTCACCTTGATCCACGTGAAGGCCATGGATTTGTAGGTGAAGCCCCACGCCTTCATGACCTCGAAAGCATCCGGGAGCATTGTTCCAGTGGCCCACAGGAACAAAGCGCAATCCTTGTCCGCCAGATCGGCTACTGGCAGGGCGCAAATGTCCTTTGTCGGCATCGTGCCATAGTGCTGTGAGGCGCTCCGGCCAGCCCCCTTCGGGGAGCGGACGCGGAAATCCCACGGCGGGTCGGCAAGGATGACCTTGAACTTCCCGGCGGGGAACGGCGGTGTGTTATTGTCCGTCATGCCGCCCCCCTGTCACGCGCGGCGTGGTCTTTCAGCCACTGCCGGAATTGATCCTGCCGCTGGAGCCTATGCGCCACACGGAGGGCTACCTGCCGGGCGGTTTTGTTCGTCAGCACCTGGTCGATCCCGTGCAGGATCGTCGTATGGTGCCTGTTGAATGCCGCTCCAAGATCAGACAGGCTCACCGGGAGGCTCGACATGGCATAAGCCAACGCCCATGCGGCATACCGGGCCGCGCACACGGCAGGCCGCCTGTCCGCCGAGTAGAGGGACTCTACCGGCACGGTGAGTTCCTCCGCCACAGCGCGCGCGAAGGCGTCAATGGTGGCAGCCACAGGCTGCGTTCTGGCGTTTTCTTTGGCATGCTTCGAGGGGCGGCCCCACAGGCGCATCAGTTCGTTTGTGCCGAGTTTGTCCTGCTCAAGCATTGCCGCGTCATACTGGACGCAGGCGAGGGCCGCTTTCAGGTGCGCGATCTGCTGGCGCTCGGAAGTGAGTGCTCGCTCATCTTCCGTCGCCGCCAGCCATTTGCGCGCCATCTGGCGTTGCAGGGGCGTAGGTGGCATTAGCCCTTCCATTGGTAATCCTCCCACCAGCGGTCATCTCCCGGCGCCACAGCGCCGTCTCTCGTGCTGACGTGTGTCCGTGCCCGAGGATGGCGACTCAGCGGCTGTGCGCCGCCTGTGTGTCGCCGCGCGCTCTTTTCGATAGGTCTGAAAAGCCATGACATCCCCATGGCAAGGAAAGAGCCAACGGCAGCAGCCGCCGTTGGGGCGTCAAAGCCGCCATCAGGGGCATTGTAGAGCAGAAACGCGAAAGCCCACATGACGCCGCTCAAAAACGCCATGAGCGTTGACATGAATCCGAACAGGATGTTCTTCACAGCATATCCTCCTCATCTTCGCCGTCCGTATTCACGGGCGCGGCCAGCACTTGCAGGTAGAGGTCGATCATGGCTTGCTGCTCTTCCAGCTCGTGCTGATCCTGGCGGCGCTGCGCGATGACCTTCCGCAAGGCTTTCGTGTCGAAGCCGGAGCCTTTGGCCTCGGCATAGACCTCCTTGATGTCGGCGGCGATGGCGCGTTTCTCCTCCTCCAGGTTTTCGATGCGCTCGACGAGGCGGCGCAGCACGGTGGCGGAATTGCCGTTCAGGTTGATGATCTTGGAATCGTCAGACATTTTTTCGCTCCTTGTCTTTTCTGCGAGGTTTGCAGAACATGGTTTGGCTGTTGCGCGAAACGCTGTCATACGCCTCCCGCTCGAAATCCGTCATCGGGCCGAGGAAAGGCAGCAGCGCCAGCGGAACGTCCTTGCGCGCCGCTACGCGGCACCAATGGTCGTGAGGTCTGGCCTGCGCCACGGGGATTCCGATAGCCTTTGCCACGGCCAATTCGGCAGCCACGCCCTTCGAGTTTTCGCTGACCGGGAATTGGACCCGGACAACATCCGCGTATGTGGTCAGCCAGTCCAGATTCCGCCTCATGACGTTGCGGATGTTGTAGGCGTCGGAGAGTTTGCTGTGATCCCCTTCGGGGGAAAGGGCGTCAGGCGCGGCATGCATTCCGGAATCCAGTCTGGCCGCGCGTGCAGGGTTGAAGGGCCACAGGGAATCATCCGCCTGTTGCAAGGCGTATTCCCACTCGGCGGAATACAGGAACGGGAAGTTGAAATCCCTTACATTGGACATGGGCGCAGCCAGATAGATGAACCGCCAATGCTCCTGTGTCGCCTGCGCTTTCGCCATGGGGTTGATGGTGTTCCACTTCCCGGGGACGGGGGCGGCGTAGTCAAGCCACACCCGGCGGAAAATAGCCGCTTTGAAGTCTGTCAGGAGGAGCGCCATGAGGTTGACAGCCTCCACGAACTCCTTGCGCGAAACATCCTCCCGCCGGGAAGGGGCGGCCAGAACATCCGGCATCTTTTCGATTGCCGTTTTGTCCAGCAGTCCAGCGTCCGCCATGGCCATAATGACGTGCTTTGTGCGGATCATGACCTCCGGGAAGGTGCGCGCGAAAGGTGCCGCCGTCCCCGCCAAGAGGGCGCTCATGTGCGCCCGCGGAAAGTGCAGGCCATGATCAGGGCGCTGTGCGTCCGGCTTCTTCTGAACGGTGTCAGCGATACGCTCTGCATCCTGCTTGGACACGCCGGAATTTTCTGCCACGCGGGCGGGCTTTGCGACAGGGATACGAGCTTCGGCTCTCCAGAGTTTCGTCTCTGGAAATGACGCCGATCTGTCGCTCGATGAATCGGCCATGCCGGAAAGAGTGCTGCGGTGCCCATACACGGCGGCGGGGTTCGGCTCGTCGTCTTTCTTGTGGGCTTTCAGCCAATCCGCCAACTTCCCCTTCGGGGGCCTGTCGTCGATCAGGGTGCCGGACGCCTGCGCGTCGAGGATGATGCACGCGCAAGCCATGGCGTGCCCGAGATGATGAACGCCGGAATCGTCCGCGAGGTCTTCGCCGTCCCACCACGCCATCCAATGGCGCATGGCGGCGTTGTAGTAGGTCCTGGCGCAAATCTTGCTCTCCCGGTAGTTCATCGGGCCATACTTGCCCGCGCCGTCTTCCATGGCCATCGCCATCGTGAAAATGCCGATGGGCGGAGTGGCGTCGAGGGGCGGCTTTTTCTCCCCGTGAATCTTTTTCGGGTCAGACATCTTCTTCGATTTCCTTTCTCATGCTGGCAATGGAAACGGCGTATTTCGTCTTTGTGTGAAATCCGCAGCGGCGGGTAGGCGATATGCGGCGCATCGGCGCGGGCGGCTTGCATCCGATCGCGCAGGCCAGATCGAGGCCCGGGCGCGCCACCCCGTTCGGCGGGTCGCGATACGGGAGCGATCCGAAGGTCCCGATGAGTTCAAGACGAACTTCCGTGGCATCGAGGTTCCGGATGGCCTGAAAGACCCGCGGCCACGCCTCGCGCTCGACAATGCAGACCACCTCTCCCGAGCCGTTGTCCTCCGCGGCGCGCGCGGCGGAATACAACGTGGCCTCCCAATTGACGCAGAAGGTCATCTGCCGGGGCCGCGGCAGCTTCTGGTAGGGGTCGAGGCACAGAAAATATTTGCGCCCATGGACGCAATTCGAGTTGGCCTTCCAGTGCCGGAGAGACAGCACAACCGGACGCCGATAGGATTTCGTCCGGGACATCTGGATTGCTTGAACGTGATTGATTTCCTCGGGAGCGTAAACGCCGCCGTCGGAATCAATCACCGCAAGCATGGTGAATTTGGTCATGATCGCCTCGCTGTGTTGCCGGTTTTCACATTTATGCACATGAAGCGGCGCCGGTCAATAGGGTGGCCCCCAACTTTCGAGATCCGCTATGCGGTTTTTCAATTCGGAGACGCGCTTTCTCATCTCCAGAATCTTGTTTCCGGCCTCGTTGGCACGCCCGGAGGTGGCGTAGCGATTGTCAGACATCGAGGCCATGTAGTCGGCGTGTTCGAGGCGGCGCAGCGTGTCCTCGGCGTGCGCAAGCTCCGCCCGCAGGACTTCAAGCTCGGCCTCTGTCGCTTCCCGATTCGTTTCCATTGTTCAGCTCCTTCATTTTCTCGTCCACCATCTGAATACGCTCCCCTAACCACCGCATGACGTTTACCGACATGGAGTTTCCAAGGGCGGCGTAGCGTGGAGAATCGCAGGCGGGACGGCCCCGGTATCGAACGGCAGTCCAGCCATCCGGGAAACCTTGCAGGCGCTCCGCCTCGGTTGGCGTCAATTTGCGAAGCCTTAAGTCTCTTGGGTCCGTAAAAATGGTAACGCCATTTCCGCCAAAAGCATCACGCCCTCCCCGGCGTGTCAGTCCACGAGCTGCGGCGGGAACAAACATCGGCATTCCGGCTCTGACGTGCTGATCCTCCAAGCCTTGTTTCTTCCCGAAACAAGCTTGCAAAGTCCACGCTGTCTCGTGGATCATTCGGCTTTCCGGCGCTCTAGCATCTCGCGATAACTTTCCGGCAGCCGGATTTTCTTTGCGTCGGCGCGGCGGAGTATCCCGGCGGCAGCTTTCGCGGTCAAATAATACCGCTCCTGCACCTCGCCAGTCTCCAAGACTTCCCACAAGGAAGAGACGCTTTCGTCTTTGCGGGATAGCTCTGGGGAAGCCGCGCACTCGGACGTATTGAGTGTCAAGCACTCGCCACGCCAGACCATACCCGATTTCATCCAGCGCCGAGAGGATGGACCCGAAGGCGGCGCCTCGCTCAACGGAAAGCGCGCCGGGGACATTTTCCCACAACACCCATCGAGGCTTGTAGCGCTGCACAATGCGGCAGAAAACGAGGGCCAGGTTTCCTCGCTCGTCAGCCAGCCCTCCACGGAGTCCGGCCACGGAAAACGACTGACAGGGGCTTCCTCCAACGATGAGGTCAACAGCCATATCAGGCCACTCTCGATAATCATTCACATCTCCAAGATTCGGAACGTGCGGAAAGTGCTTGGCCAGCACGGCGCAGGGGAAAGGTTCGATCTCCGCAAAAGCCACCGGGTCAAAACCTAGAGGCTCCCACGCCACTGATGCCGCCTCAATGCCGGAGAATAGCGACAAATACTTCACAGCACCCCCTCCAGCACTGTTGAGTGGTGAGAGGCTGCGACAATCTCACGCCTCACTTCCGCCTTGCCGGACTGCATGGCGACGCGCGCCGCGGCCAGTCCGGCGCGCTCGAAAGGTTCGGCCCCCACATCCTCATACGTGACCAGCGTCGGCGTGTCCCGGTGAGCGGCAAGCCATGCGGTTAAGTCGTTAAGATCATGCGCGGATTCCGCATAGAGGCGCTTCCCGGCGGACGGGTATGGCGGGTCGAGATAGACAGCGGCATTCTCGGGAACGAACACCCCATAGAAGTTTTCACATGCCACATGCACCCTGCTCCGGAAAGCCATGAGGTTTTCAATCCGCTCGGCCAGCGTTTCCGGATACCACATGCTCTCAAGGCCGCGATTCCTGTAGCCGGATTTGCGCAGGCTCTTTCCAAAATCCAGAATTCCAGACGCCGCAAAGCGGTTCTGGACCAGCACGGCAAAGGCGTAGTCCGCCGGAGTGTCCCACCGGCGGCTTAGCGCGGCGCGGAGTTCCGCCTCTTCCGGGGTGAACGTCTCGATGCGCTTGATGACCTGCTTGGCGTGGGCTGCCGGATACTCGAACAGGATTTTCCAGAAGCGCGTAACGCGCTTGTCCAGATCGACGAGGAACAGCCTCTGGATGGCGCGGCGGCTCATGAGATACAGCCCCACCGACGCGCCACCGGCAAAGCCCTCCAGCAGCGCCTTGCGCCCGTGCGTGGCGGCCCACGCTTCCGCTACCTCGGCCAGCCAGACCTTCCCGCCCGGATAGCGGAGCGGCGTCACCATGTGCTCCTTGCGTGGTGGCTTTGGCTTTTCCTGCCGGGGCTCCAGGGCCTCCCGGAGCGGCGATTTGAAAATGTGCAGTGTCATCCTGCCGGTTCTCCTAGAATGGCGGCTCCTGCGGCTCCGGAGGCCGCTCACGGGGGAAATTCAGCCGGGCGAACTCCCCAAACCGGGCAATCGCCGCGGCATCCCATGCCCGCGCCGCTTCCTCCGCCGTATCGAACATGCCGAGGCTCTTGCCGAGAAGACGGGCTTGCCAGCGCGCGCCGTGCTTGCGCACTCCGTGAAACCCGCAAGCCGTGGCGAACGCCCTGTTGGCGGTGTTCTCCCGCACCGTGCAGACGCGCAGGTTTTCCCGCCGGTTGTCGAGGCTGTCGCCATTGATATGATCGACGACATAGCCCATGGGCGGCTTTACGATCGCCCGGTGCATATACAGCACCGAGCGTTTTCCGGAATCCAGCGTGATGATCCGGCGCGCATAGAGGTTGCCTGCGGCGCCTGGTGAAGCGTGCCAGAGGCCGAGGGCCGTCAGCCAGTGGTAATCCCTGTCAGAGACAAGCGCGTGGCGCTCGCCATGCCTGTCAAGGGGAATGCGGCTGGTCATGGCAAGTCCCTCAACATCTCGATCAACCGCTCCGCCTCCTTCGCCGGAAAACGAGCCTTGACGGCGGCCATGAAGGCGCAGCGAACTTCTGCTATCACGTCTGCGCTTTTCCACTCCTCCCACTCCCACAAGGCGTTGTCGCGCGCCTCCAGGGCCTCCAAGAGGCGGTCTATGGCGAGCCCGTCGCCGTGGGCCTCAACTATCGCTGCGCCGCCTGCGTCGATCTCCAGAACCGAGGTGCTGCGGCGCGTATATTTGAGATGTGGAACAGGCGGCATGGCTTTTACCCCACGGATTTCGTCATGACACGAACTTCTACACCGGATTCAGAAAACAGGGCGAGCCCGGCGGTGATGCTGGCGTCCCACCGGGGCGGGATGTCCGGCATGATGATGACAGAGGAAATGCCCGTCTGAACGATATGTTTTGCACAGCTTTCGCACGGGGCGATGGGCCACACGTAGAGGGACATGCCGGAGAGGTCGCGCTCATGCGCATTCAGGATGGCATTCATCTCGGCATGAACGACGGCGATATACTTGGCTTTCCGATTTCCAAGGCGCGTATCGTCGCGAATCCCTCGCGGGAATCCGTTATAGCCGACCGATGCGATGGTCTTGTCGGGGCGCGTGATGACCGCGCCGCATTGCGTTGACGGGTCTTTGGACCATCCGGCGATGTGCCGGGCCAAGTTCATGAAACGCCAATCCCATTGATACGGCGTCAGCCGCTTTTCACCTCCCGCCTCTGGTGGCCAGCTTTTCGATTCCGGCTTTTTCATTTTCCGCTTTCCCTCTCTGGCTTTTCGATTCCGGCTTTTCGATTTGCCGGATTCCATTTTCAGGTTTTCAAATTTCTGATTTGATCTCAACGCTTTGCGCGTGTCTCCGTTGACCCTCGGCGCGCCGCTTTGGCCGCGCGAAAGAACAGACGGCTGGCGTCCTCAAAATGCGCTCCGGCGCCTTGGGCGCGCACGGCAAGCGTCGTCCAGTTGCGCGGAGACGTGGTGTTCCGGGCCAGTAACCGGCCAAGTGCTTTGAGCAGGAATTCCATGTGGGGATCCCGTGCCCCGGGAACAGACAACCGGGGCACGGGGGCGACGCAGAGGCGCGCGGCGAGGACTTTCATCGCGCGCACAATCCGCGCCACGTCTTTTGCGAGGCGATCGCCTTGCGGCATTGCGCCACAGTATGATTGGGACTCCTCGCGAATGGATACGCGTGAAGTTGTCTCTGGCGCCGTGGGGTCTGTTCCGCACATTGTGCTTTCGCCTCGATAGGTGTTGCCGGTGAAGAAACCCTAGCAAAACCTGTGCAAGGCTGCAAGCCCTTATTTGACATGTTCCGTAAATAGAATCCCCCGTCTCGCGTGGAGCCCCCAAAGACGCGAGACGGGGGTTGGCTACCCACCCGAGCCATTCGCAACCAAAGGGAGAAAGCGGGAAGGCGGTCGTTTCGGGCAGGCGTTCGCTTGCGAAGCCGACGATACAGCGGCCCCCGGCGCGATGTCAAGCCCGCCGGAAAAGAAATGCCCGGCGCAAGGCCGGGCAAGTCGGAGGTTCAGTCCAAAGGAGTCATCCTGAATCAATCGCAAGGCCAGTGTGCCACGCACGGACGGGCCTGTCAAGCGCCTTCCGAGCGTCGAGTCCCAACGAGGCCCGCAATGCGTCGTTGCCGATGCCCAACGAGGCCCGCAATGCGTCGTTGCCGATGCCCAACGAGGCCCGCAATGCGGCTGTTTGGTGGCGTCGAGTCCCAACGAGGCCCGCAATGCGGCCGTCGTGTATAGAGGGATCCGCCAAAGCGAAAGCCGGACAAAAGAAAAGCCCGGCGCAAGGCCGGGCCAGTCGAGATAGGGGGAAACCCACATGAAAACGCATCTGGAGAATGCCACGGGGCGGGCAGGCTTGTCAAGGCCCTGGCCGCAAGCAAAAAGCCCTTGCCGCAGGCTGTGGTATTGCGACAAGGGCAGATCACGTTGACAGGCCGCCGCCTCGCGGCTTATTGTGGGCGCATCCGGGTGGTAAGGTCAAAGGCGGTCAGTCTTGCGGGGCTGGCCGCCTTTCCCGTAGCTTTGGGGGCGCGGAAAAGCCGCCTGGCCTTTCCGCCAGACGGTTTTTCATTTCGTCACAGCAGGGGGATCAAAAGCGCCCCTACGGCGGCGGCGGCGAGAAGCGTTGTCCAGTCCCGCCAGAATATGGCGGCCAGCACCGCTGCGCCTATTATGGCGGCAAGGCGTTTCATCGCACCACAGGGGCGCTGAACGCCCTGAACATCTTGCGTGTTTTCACATCCGACGCCAGCGTATAAATCACCTGTTTGGGCGCATATCCGGCAAGCATTTCCGCCGCCCGGATCGGGCTGTAACAGGCGTCGCTCACGTCGCGCCCATAAAACCGCCCTTCCAGATAGAGGCGGCGGCCACCATCTCGCGCAGACCAGCCGCGCGCGCCAATGATGAACGTTCGCGGCGCTTTGCCAGGCGCATAAACATGCAAAGCGTAACTGATGATCGGTTTTGCCATTCTTTTTGTCCTCGCTTTTAGTGATTCTGACTCACCAAGCCCCCCTCGCGGAGCCGCTGAATGAAACGGCGCATGTCGCGCGCCCACGTTTCAGGCGCGGCGGATTCCGGGCGGTGACGCTCCGCCGCCTGGCTCACGGGGACGCCATAGACCAGCACGTCACGCAGCACGGCGAACCGCTCCGCCGCCGTGGCGCATCCCGTGGTGCGCGTGTCCAGCGTTGCCCATAGCGCGCGTGCCGCCGCCTCACGATTGCGCAATACGCGAAGCCTTGCGGCGCGCTGCTCTTTCGCCCGGCGCACGGCGTGGCGGCATTCATGCCGGAATGGCGCGTATTCCAATTGAGCCGGAAAGAACATTCCCACCGGCTCCAGGGGCTCCCCGCCCTTTGTCCGCCAGTCCATGAGCCGCCCGGACTGGCCCCACGCCAGCGCCTGATCTGTCTCGCCAGCTGGAACGATCTCCCCGCTGGCAGACGCATAGAACATGACGGGATATTGACTCATGCCATTTCTCCGGGGGCGGCTTCCTCTTGCCCCGGCGTGTCCTGCGCGGGGCCTTCGGGGCCGGTGAACGCCCACAGCGGATCGTCCCTGTCCAGGGCCAGCGGCCCGGAAAACAGGGCGTCGGACAGGTCGCAGGCAAGATCACGATATGTTTCGGGGGGCTCCATGACCCATTTCCCGAAATGCTCCCGGCGCGCCCACGTTGACACGCGATCGTCATGCACATCGCGTGCCGTAAGGTGGCAGGTGGCCAACCGGGCGGCAATGTCGTCCAGATGCTGCCATGACGCCGCCAGCATCTGCCGGAGCGGCTTATAGCTTATCCATTCCGCGGCGGCCTGCCACGGCTCGCCGCGAATGAAACGCGCCCGGAGCGCCTTGTCCATGTCCATCTTGTCGCGGCGATCAAACGCCGCCGCATTCGGCCCCATGAGCCACCACCACGTGGTGGTGCCGTCATAGTCGCGGAGCCATGAGGGCCTCCAGACGATATGCGTCCACGGGATTCGCGTGACCGCGTTTTCACGCGCCCGCCTGGCGCACCTCGCTTCCCACTCTTCGATATACGCCGCCAAGGCGGCGCGATCTTGCCGGATTTTGTCGATCTGGCGGCGCTCCCGCCAGTCGAACATGCCAGTCCAGAATTTGGGGATAACAATCTTTGCCATTCTTTTTGTCCTCGCTTTTAGTGATTCAGACTCATTAGGGTGTCAAAGCCCTAGCGCCTTTTCCGTTTGCTCAATGGCGCGATCAAGCGCCCGGTAAGCATCGCCCAGGGCCGTCCGACAGGCCCGCCATGCGTCCCGGCGCGCGGCGGAAATGGCCCGTCTGGCGGCGTTCTCCAAGGCGCGCGCCCATCGCCCCGCCACCAGCGGCGGGAACGGCAGATCATCATGCCATTCCCGCAGCTCTTCCAGCGGCAGGACAATGATACAATCGTCAAGCGCCTCGCGATTCAGCGGGCCAAGCATGTCCTGGTCTGTTCGGTTCGCCAGCGTTTCCACCATTTCCAGATCGGCCACGATTTGGCGCGTGTCATGCCCGTCGCGGCACCGCTTGAGGCGGCCCCATCCGGCCCATTTCAGATTGCCCTCGATGGACGCGGCGGGTTGCAGCGGCGTAGCCTCGCCGTTCACCTTCCACGCCGGGTTGTGCCCTGGCATGAAGGACTCGACGATGGTAATATCGTCTGGATAGTCGTATGTTGTGCAAAGGAAAATCATGCCGCTTTTTCCTCTTCACCCAGCCATTCCTTGGCGGCCTCACGGCTGGCCTCGGCTTCGAATCCGTTGCGGAACGCTTCCCACGCATTTTCTATATATGCGTCGCACACGCCCTCGAACGCCTCGCGGATTTCTTCCTCCATTTCTTCGATCCGCTCTTTCAGCTCGGTGACCAGATCGTCCAGGGCTTTGCCGTGCGGCACCTGTTGCAGGGCGAAAAGCTGGCGGCGTTTTTCAATCAGTTTGTTTGCCTTGTGCGCCGTGCGCGCCCCGGACTGCCACAGCTCATCATACTCGCGCGCTTCTTCGGCGGCCTCGCGGGCCATGCGCGCCCCGGTGCGGATGCACTTGTCGCGCTCTTCATCATCTCCGAACATGTCGCGCCCACCGTAGAAGGGGCGAGACAGATCAATGACCGCATAGCCACCATTGGCCTCGATGTATCCGGGGAAATAGAGGGCGTCCCCGGAGTCCTTCCACCACCGCCCGGCCATCTGGAAGGCCGCGCCGGTATAGGTTTCGTCGCAAAATGCGTCGGCATACCAGCCGGTGCCGTCTTCATGGATGTGCCGGATCATGGGGTTACCTTTCGGCAGGTGAATGATAGACGGGACGTTGGTTGACCGGCCCACCTTGTCGTGTGGATTCATCCACCACGCACGGCCATCCCAAAGGCCGGGACGCTTCTTTCCGGCCATTTCCCACGCCCTCGCGGCGGGATATCCCATGCGGCGATATTCAGTGTAGCTTTTCGTTTTGAGCGTTTTCATTTCCCGATTTCCTTCTCGACGATTTTCCTGAACGTTTTTGCCGTGACGGTCTTTCCGCCAACAGCTTCGGCCAGCACGCGGCACTTCTCGCGCTCCCTGGCCGTGCGCGGCTTGCGGCTGATTTTGAGGGCCAAGGGGAGCGTTTCCGTTCCTTCGGAGCCGTCCCCATAGCGGACAAAGAGAAGGCCGCCGTGTGCGGTGCTATAGGCCACCGCTTGCCCTCTTTTCGCGCCGGTCATGACGATCCGGCACAAAATCAGCTTTTGCTTTTCGTCATTCCGCATTGTAGATTTCCTTCTCCTCGATTTCCGGGCCGCCGGTCACTTCCATGTTCGTGTCCGCCTCGAAGGCGCGGACAATCACGCCAGCGGGCGGGTTGTCTTCATTCGCCCACACGGCCTCGACGGCCTCTTGCAGGGCGTCATTATCCGCCGCCATGGCGGCGGGCATCTCCAGCGCCATCGTGTGCCAGCGTGTCTCGACAGTGGACAGCACCATCTCGACGTGCGCCATTTCGGGCTTTTCCTCTTTGGCTTTGCCGTGGCGGCTTTTCGATTTGCCGGATTTCGATTCGGGCTTTTCGATTCGGGCTTTTCGTTTTTCGCTTTTCGATTCGGCGGATTTCATTTCCGGGTTTTCATTTTCCGGATTCGATTCATCCGCTCCGTAGGCGGCGCTCAAGGCGTTCGGGCCGCCCGCAATGAGAACGGCCTGCTCCAGGGCGTTCAGCCCGGCCAGCCCACGCAGGCGCATGAATGCCGTGACGTTGTGATAGACGCCCGCCATCTTGTGGTCGGGGGTGGCCACGCCCTTGTGGGCGGCGGCAAGATGCACGTTCGCCACAATGTGCTGGAGCAGCTTCATGGCGTCGCGCCAATACTGGCGGTTCAACTCGCTGCTCGCCGTCTTGTAGAGCTCTTCGACGCTTTTCAGTGCCATTTCAGCCGTGTTGAGGGCCGCGCCGTGTGTCATCGGTTCGGCATAGACGGCAATGATCGACGCCGCCGTCCTGGCGCTGCTGCTCCCTTCGGCGGCGTGCTGCCAGATACGCCGGACAACGCAAGGCTGGCCGTGCTTGTCCGAATACTCTTCCCACGTCATGCCGGGCGGCACCTTGGCCACAATCCCGGAAATGAGGCCGGGAAAGAGCGCCGAAATGGCCTGCTGATACTTGTATCCAATATCGCCCGGCAGGCGAAAACCAAACTGGTTTTCTTCAGCCAGAATCTCCTCGATGTAAAAGCGAACATCGTCACGAAGCATCTTCTTTCTCCCTTGTTTCGTCTGTGGTGTTTCCACAGATAATGCACATTTCCTAACAAATGATTAACGCCGTGGCAACAATTTTATCGAATTACGATTTTTCTTCTCCGCCGATGCTGGCGGCGCTGGTCAAGACGGTTCGGCGCGACGCGCGGGCGGGCGTCCATGGGGGCGGGCGTGGCGGCGCAGAGTCCCAGCGAGGCCCGCAATGCGTCCGCCGGGGCCGCCCGCCACCGATACCCAACGAGGCCCGCAATGCGGCCGTCGTGTATAGAGCCATCCCGCAATGCGCCTGGCGCGGCGTCGCGCGTCTGGCGGCGCGCATGGCCGCCATTCCGGAAATGTTTTTGCGCGCCCGTTTCCGGCGTTAACCATACCTGTTTACCACGTCCGTTAACCACGAATTTTCCGGTTCGGTATGCCCATGCCCTGGCCATACCGCCATAGTGAGTCTTACTTGCCAGCGGGCGCGCCTGGTGCGGCGCGGATTCCGCCAATGGCCATTGCGCCGGGCGCGCGGCGCGCCAGTCAAGAGGGTTGCGCAATCACGGTTAACCCGGCGTTTACCGTATTTCGCTCTTGCACGTCTGTTAATAAATTGTTAATAAATGCGTGCTAGCAATTGCCCATGGCGCGCCATTCAGGCGGCGCGCCTGAACAGAAAAACTAAAGGAGTCAAAATCATGAGAACGGTTTTCACGAATTCGGAGCTTGCCCATGTTTGGGCGCATCAAGGACAGGCATACGGGCGCAATGCGCGCGAGTCTTTCCATTTTTCCGGGCCGGAGCTTTTCAGCTATCGGACTCTCATTGGAATGCTGCACAAAGGCCGCGCCTATCTGACAGATACCACCTATTCGATCACCAC
>Ga0256832_1000473_pt1 | contig 25992 bp, 15 predicted proteins | sample 134614metaG_FD_190534 | JGI IMG/M metagenome (GOLD analysis project Ga0256832, IMG submission 190534) | Hydrothermal vent microbial communities from Lau Basin, Pacific Ocean - 134-614 | ecosystem: Environmental > Aquatic > Marine > Hydrothermal vents | place: Pacific Ocean: Lau Basin | collected... | reverse complement strand
TAGGTTCTCTATAGAGAGTTTCATAAACTCCTCCAAACTATTAATGTTAGCATTTGCTACCTCTCTTAATACAATTCCTCTATAAGCCTTTGCCCAATGAGAGACAACTTTTCCATCTTTTATAAATTTTAGAGTAGTGTAGGGCTTAGTTGGTTTATAAAACTTATCATAAAATCCTGCTCTCAAATCTAAAATATCTTCATTCGCTAGGTACTCCTCCATTAAGTAGCTCTTCTCTTTATAGAGTTTTTCAGGCTTTAACTCTCCAACAGATGCTCCCTGTTTTAGACGATATTCTGGAATCATGTCATCAGCACGAATAAAACCAAAAAGGTTAGAGAATAAAATTACATTGCTATCAATATACTCTTGTGAATTAGAACTAAGGTTTTTGTAGTCAAGATAGTCAAAGGCAACACCAGTATAACGCTCAATAGCTTTCATGGTCAGTTCATGAACAATATCTCTGTTGTAGTAGCTAATATCGGACTCTTTTTTTAGTCCAAACATCTTAGAGAGTTCTTCGAGACTATTTTTTTGTAAAATATTCATATATTTATGTAAAAGGAGTTTTCTAGTAGGGGTAAGTTCATTAAAAAGAAGTGACTCTAAACTAAAATTATCAGTTCCCCCTTTAGTTTTTGTTTCACTTGGAGCAAGAAGAATTTTCATAAAAAAACCTTATTTTTCTTAAATTATATCAAATTAAAAAAAAATAGTATAAATTTTACAAAAACTCTTGACATCAATTTCGTTTTTGTCTATAATGCGATTCCATTTAAACGATGACCTAAAAGAAATCTTTAAATGACTGGTGCTGATGTAGCTCAGTTGGCTAGAGCAGCTGATTTGTAATCAGCAGGTCGGGGGTTCGAGTCCCTTCATCAGCTCCATAAAATTTTATCAGTGTTTGACCAGAGATATAACATCTATGGTGGGTTACTCAAGCGGCCAACGAGGGCGGACTGTAAATCCGCTGACTATGTCTTCGAAGGTTCGAATCCTTCACCCACCACCATGTTTTTAATATAGTGCGGGAATAGCTCAGTTGGCTAGAGCGTCAGCCTTCCAAGCTGAGGGTCGCGGGTTCGAGTCCCGTTTCCCGCTCCAATGGTATTAATAATCTGGGAGCTGATGTGAAATTTTATTTGCATCTACTTTCATATTAACAATCAAAACATCAAACACTATGGTATTATAAAATATATTGTAATATAGCTATGCCCATATGGCTCAGGGGTAGAGCACTTCCTTGGTAAGGAAGAGGTCGTGAGTTCAAGTCTCACTATGGGCTCCACCATTAATTATGGACAAAAGTATTGTTAAAACTTAACAATTTTACAATACTTTTGTCCATATTGTTGGTAATTAAAGCAATATTGAGTTACATCTGATATAATGTCGGAAATTTTTTAACAATTAACTTAGGAGACCGAGATGGCTAAAGAAAAATTCGAACGAACAAAACCACATGTTAACATTGGTACTATTGGTCACGTTGACCATGGGAAGACTACATTAACAGCTGCAATAACTGCTGTTCTTGCAACTAAAAATGAATCTCAATTTATGGATTATGATGCAATTGATAATGCTCCAGAGGAGAGAGAAAGAGGGATTACTATTGCTACTTCTCATGTTGAGTATGAAACAGATAAGAGACACTATGCACACGTAGACTGTCCAGGTCACGCAGACTACGTTAAAAACATGATTACTGGTGCTGCTCAAATGGATGGTGCTATTCTTGTTATTGCTGCTACTGATGGACCAATGGCTCAAACTAGAGAACATATTCTTCTCTCTAAACAAGTTGGTGTACCTTACATTGTTGTATTCTTAAATAAAGAAGACCAACTTGATGAAGAAGATAAAGAGGAGATGTTAGAGCTTGTTGAGATGGAAGTTCGTGAGCTTCTTGAAGAGTATGACTTCCCAGGAGATGAGACTCCAATTGTAGCTGGTTCTGCATTCCAAGCACTTGAAGAAGCAAAATCTGGAAAACTTGGTGAGTGGTCAGAAAAAATTCTTAAGCTTATGGATGAAGTAGATAACTATATTCCAGAGCCACAAAGAGAGATAGATAAAGATTTCCTAATGCCAATTGAAGATATCTTTACAATTCAAGGTCGTGGTACTGTTGTAACTGGTAAGATTGATAGAGGTCAAGTTTGTGTTGGTGATGCAGTTGAAATCGTTGGTATTAAAGATAACCAATCAACTGTTGTAACTGGTGTTGAGATGTTCCGTAAAGAGATGGATTGTGGTCAAGCTGGTGATAACTGTGGTGTTCTTATTAGAGGTATTGAGAAGAGTGCAGTAGAAAGAGGTATGGTACTTTGTAAACCAGGTTCAATTACTCCTCACTCTAAGTTTAAAGCTGAAGTTTATATTCTTAAAAAAGAAGAGGGTGGTAGACATACACCATTCTTTAACAACTATAGACCACAATTCTATGTAAGAACAACAGACGTTACTGGTTCAATTACACTTGAAGAGGGTGTAGAGATGGTTATGCCAGGTGATAATGTAACTATTACTGTTGAATTGATTGCTCCGATTGCTCTTGAAAAGGGTACTAAGTTTGCTATCCGTGAAGGTGGTAGAACTGTTGGTGCAGGTGTTGTTTCTGAAATTATAGAGTAAGAGACGCTGTAGAAGGGAGTTCCCTTCTGCTATTTTTTAGGAGAAGCTAAATGAGAGAAAATATTCACTTAGGTTGTGAGAAGTGTACAAGACGTAACTATCATACTACTAAGAACAAAAAGAATACTACTGAAAAGCTTACTTTAAAGAAGTATTGTAAGTGGTGTAAGTGTCATACAATACACAAAGAGATGAAGCTTTAATTAGTTACTAGTTGCTATTTTTAGCTTCTAGTTGTCTACTTATAGGCCAATAGCTCAGTTGGTAGAGCACTGGTCTCCAAAACCAGGTGCCGGGGGTTCGAGTCCCTCTTGGCCTGCCATAATTAAAAGGTAACTATAAAAATGGAAAAATTAATAACATATTTTTCACACGTAAGAGAAGAGATTCAAAAAGTTATATTTCCAACAAAAACACAAGTAAGACAAGCATTTTTTGCAGTTTTTCTAGTTGTAACAGTAATATCAATATTTTTAGCACTTGTTGATTTAATTATGTCATCAATAGTATCAGCAGTGGTAGGTTAGTATGTCATTTCAGTGGTATGCAATTCAAGTCTATTCGGGTTCAGAACAAGCTGTAAAAAAAGGTATAGAACTTTTAGCAGTAGAGAATGGAATTGAGGACCAGATAGAGTCTATTATTGTTCCTACAGAAGAGGTTATTGAGGTAAAAAATGGAGAGAAGAGGATTACTGAACGTGTTCTCTACCCTGGTTATGTTTTTGCTCATGTTAGTCTAGATACATCGCTTTGGCATAAGATTCAATCTTTACCAAAAGTATCTCGTTTTATTGGAGAAGGTAAGACAGCTACACCTCTTTCTGATGCTGATATTAAAGTTATCTTAGATAAGATGGAGAAGAAATCAGCTCCTAGACCTAAGGTTGATTTTGAAGATGGTGAGATGGTTCGTATTATAGATGGCCCATTTGCTAACTTTACAGGAATGGTAGAGGAGTATGACCTAGACCATGGAAAATTGAAACTTAATGTTTCAATTTTTGGTAGAAATACACCTGTAGAGATTCTCTATACTCAAGTAGAAAAGATTATATAGATTTAGTTAATTAGGGGAATGGAGTTTGACTCTGTTTCCCTTTTTTTATTTTTATATTTTAAAAAAATTTGAATCATCATAATATAATTATTATGATTCAAGTTTTTATTTTTGGAGATTCCTAAATAAACGACTATTTTATCTAAGGAGAAAATAATGGCAAAAAAAGTAACTGAAAAGTTCAAAATGATGATTCCTGCTGGATCAGCCAACCCATCACCGCCAGTAGGACCAGCACTTGGTCAGCGTGGTGTTAATATTATGGAGTTTTGTAAAGCTTTTAATGAGAGAACAAAAGATAAAATGGGCTTTAAAATACCTGTTGAAGTAACAGTCTATTCAGATAGAAGCTTTACATTTGAGACAAAAGAGCCACCAGCATCTGAGCTTATTATGAAAGCAGCTAATATTAAGAGTGGTTCAGATAATCCTCTTAAAAATAAAGTTGCAACACTAACAAGAGCTCAAATTGATGAGATTGTAGAGAAGAAAATTGCAGACTTAAATACAGATGACAAAGAGATGGCAGCAAAAATTATTATGGGTACTTGTCGCTCAATGGGTGTTGAGGTTACTGCATAGTAATACTATTAATTACCACAATTAGTGTGGGAGATTTTATTATCGTTGGAGAGATATATGGCAAAAAAAGTAAGTAAAAAAAGAGCAGCACTTTTAGAAAAGATAGATGTAAATAAAAAATACTCTGTAGATGAGGCAACGGCACTTCTTTCAGAGTTAAAATCAGCTAAGTTTGATGAGACAGTTGAGATAGCACTTAATTTAAATGTAGACCCAAGACATGCAGACCAGATGCTTAGAGGTTCTGTTGTTCTTCCAAATGGAACAGGTAAAAAAGTTAGAGTAGCAGTATTTGCAAAAGATGATAAAGCAGATGAGGCAAAAGCAGCAGGTGCTGATTTAGTTGGTTCTGATGAGTTGATTGAAGCAATTCAAGCAGGAAATATAGATTTTGATACAGTAATTGCAACACCTAATATGATGGGAACACTAGGTAGAGTAGCAAGAATTTTAGGACCAAAAGGTTTAATGCCAAACCCTAAAACAGGAACAGTTACTATGGACGTAGCTAAGGCTGTTGCTGAAGCTAAAGGTGGTAAAGTTAACTTTAGAACAGATAAAAAAGGGAATATTCATGCTGGAATTGGAAAGGTGTCATTTGGTCCAGAGAAAATTAAAGAGAATTTAGAGACTTTTGTAAAAACAATTAATAAAGTTAAACCAGCTTCTGCAAAAGGACGATATATTCTTAATGGAGCATTATCTTTAACTATGAGTCCTGCTGTTACGCTTGATACAACTGAACTTCTAGAGATGAAAGCTTAAGCCTAAAGCTTAGGACACAAAGGAGAAATGGGTAGACAAATAGGGGTCAGGTTTAAACCTGACCCCTATTTGTCTACCCATTTCAACAATTCCTTTTTGTCTTTTCCTTTATGCTTAGCATAAAACGATTTTAGGCTGAAGATAATAGGGGCATAAGCTTAATTAGTATACTTGAAAGAGTATACGTGTCGAGAGACACCCTATTAGAGGTCGAAAGGAGAATAGATGACTAGAAGCGAAAAAGAGGCTATTGTTGCTGAACTATCAACCTCTTTTGCCAATCAGGGTGCTATAATTGTTTGTGATTACAAAGGCATGACTGTTGAAGCATTAGAGGGTGTTAGAGCATTAGCTAGAGAGAATGATGTCAATGTTAGAGTTGTAAAAAATACTCTTGCTAAAATTGCACTTAAAAATGCAAATTGCGATGAGTTAGAACTTCTTAACAACAACATCTTTATCTGGGGTGAAGACCAGATTGCTACTTGTAAAGTAGCTGACAAATCTGCTATTGCTAACAAAGGTAACTTCTCTATAAAAACTGGTGTAATTGAGTCAAAAGTTGCAGATATTGCAACTATTGAAGCAATGGCTAAGTTACCTAGTAGAGAAGAACTTCTTGGTATGCTACTCAATGTTTGGAATGGTCCAATTCGTTCATTTACAATTGGTCTTCAAGCATTGGCAACTAAAAAAGAAGAAGAGGCGTAGGTTTTGTAGATTCGATTTTATCGAACGATTTAAATATTAAAATTATAGAATTATAAAAGGAATTAACTATGGCAACAACTAAAGAAGATGTATTAGAGTTTATCTCAAATTTATCAGTATTGGAGCTTTCTGAGCTTGTAAAAGAGTTTGAAGAGAAGTTTGGTGTATCTGCACAAGCTACTGTAGTTGCAGCAAGTGGAGACACAGGTGGAGCACCAGTTGAAGAGAAAACAGAATTTGATGTTGTTCTTACAGATGCAGGTGCTAAGAAAATTAATGCTATCAAAGTTGTAAGAGCTATTACTGGTCTTGGACTTAAAGAGGCAAAAGCTGCTGTTGAAGAGGTACCAACTACTCTTAAAGAGGGTGTCTCTAAAGAGGAAGCAGAAGAGATTAAAAAACAGATTGAAGAGGCTGGTGCTTCTTGTGAGCTTAAATAGGTCGCTTTTAGTTTATATTTTTCAGATGAGTTTTTCTCATCTGAAATTTTCAATGTTTCAACCCTTTCTTCTACTGAATTAGTAACAGTAGATAAAACAGTGCTCAGGTTATAACTCTTGTACTGCATTAGTAACAGTACAAAATCAACAAAGACAGATTATATTTTATTAAGATATAGCGATAAGCTATTGTGCAATAGTTTTTTTGTATATCTATACATTTATTAATTAACATATAAAGAGGTTTGCCCATGTTAAATACTTTACACTCTGGAAATAGACTTAGAGTCGACTTTTCAAAGACCCCTCAACAGATTCCTGTTCCTAATTTGCTTCAACTTCAACAAAAATCTTACGATGACTTCTTAATGATAGGTGCGAAAAATCGTTCAGAATCGACTATTGAAAAGGTTTTCTCTTCAGTTTTTCCACTTCATGACCATCAAAATAGACTTACTTTAGAATATAAAGGAAGTGATATTGTTCAGCCTAAGTATACAATTCGTGAGTGTATGGAACGTGGATTAACCTACTCTGTTTCACTAAAAATGAATATTGCTCTTACTATATGGAACAGAGATGAGAAGACAGGTGAAAAGCTAGACCCAAAAGAGATAAAAGAACAAGCCGTTTATGTAAGAGATATTCCTCTTATGACTGATAGAACATCATTTATTATCAATGGTGTTGAGAGAGTTGTTGTAAACCAGCTTCACCGAAGTCCAGGAGTTATTTTTAAAGAGGAGGAGGCAACAACAGTTGCAAATAAACTAATCTACTCTGCACAGATTATTCCAGATAGAGGTTCATGGTTATACTTTGAGTATGATGCAAAAGATATTCTATATGCAAGAATTAACAAAAGAAGAAAAATTCCTGTGACAATTCTCTTTAGAGCATTAGACTACTCTAAAGAGGATATTATGAAACTCTTTTATACCTCTAAAGAGATTTTTGTAAAAGACAACCGTTTTGTTACTAGATTTTCAGTTAAAGATTTTGTAGGTCGTGCTCCTTATGAGGTAAGAGATTTAGATGGTAATGTAATTCTTGCTGCTTCAAAGCGATTAACTAAGAAAAAGGCTCAGAAATTAGTTGATGAAGGGTTAGAGTGGGTAGAGTACCCTATTGAAGTTCTTGCTGAGAGGCATCTTGCTCGTCCGATTATTGACCAAGAGAGTGGGGAAGTTCTATTTGATGTTGTTACTCAGATGGATGAGCTTAAACTTAAAAAGGTTATTGAGGCTGGAGTTGAGTCATTTCATATTGCTGATGATTTAGCTGATGGAGTTGATGATTCAATTATTAAGTCATTTATTGCAGACCAAGAGTCGCTTAGACTACTTAAACAGACAGAAGAGATTGAAGATGAGAATGATTTGGCTGTTATTCGTATCTATAAAGTTATGAGACCAGGTGAACCAGTAACTGTTGAGGCTGCAAGAGTATTTTTTAAACAGCTCTTCTTTGATCCAGAGCGTTATGATTTAACTAAAGTTGGTCGAATGAAGATGAACCATAAATTAGGGCTTGATATTCCTGATTATGTTACTGTATTAACTTCAGAAGATATTATAAATACTGTAAAATATCTCTCAAAAGTTAAAAATGGTTCAGGTCATATTGATGACAGAGACCACTTAGGTAATAGAAGAATTAGGGCTATTGGTGAGCTACTTGGTAATGAACTATATAATGGTCTTACAAAGATGCAAAAGGCTATTAGAGATAAGATGACAACAATATCTGGTAATCTTGATGAACTTATGCCTCATGACCTAATTAATTCTAAGATGATTACTAATACTATTTTAGAGTTCTTCTCATCTGGTCAGTTATCTCAATTTATGGATCAAACAAACCCTCTTTCAGAAGTAACGCATAAAAGAAGACTGTCAGCTTTAGGTGAGGGTGGTCTTGTAAAGGAGCGTGCTGGTTTTGAAGTTCGTGATGTTCACCCAACCCATTATGGTCGTATCTGTCCTATTGAGACACCAGAGGGACAAAATATTGGTCTTATTAATACACTTGCTACTTATGCAAAGGTAAATGAGCTTGGATTTATTGAGGCTCCTTATAATAAAGTTGTTGATGGTGTAATTCAAGATGAGATTGTCTACTTAACTGCAACGCAAGAGGAGGATTTAGTTATTGCTCCTGCTTCTACAAAAGTGGTTGATAGAAAAATTGTAGATGAGTTAATTGAGACAAGATGTAATGGGGAGATTGTTCTTAATGAGACAAAAAAAGTAAGTCTTATTGATATTGCACCTTTAATGGTTTCTGGTTCTGCTGCTGCACTTATCCCTTTCTTAGAACATGATGATGCTAACCGTGCATTAATGGGTTCAAATATGCAGCGTCAAGCTGTACCACTACTTAGAACAGAGGCTCCGTTTGTTGGTACAGGTATGGAGTCTGTTATGTCTCGTGATGCTTGGGAGTCTGTTAAAGCAAAACGTGCAGGTAGAGTAGAGAAGGTTGACTCTAAAAATATCTATATTTTAGGTGAAGATGATGGTGGTGTATTTATTGACCACTATCCAATGGAAAAGAATATGCGTACTAATCAAAATACAACCTTTTCACAGACACCAATAGTAAAGCTTGGTGATATGGTTGAAGCAGGTCAAGTAATTGCTGATGGTCCAAATATGGATATGGGTGAACTTGCACTTGGTAAAAATATGCGTGTTGCCTTTATGCCTTGGTATGGATATAACTATGAAGATGCAATTATTATCTCTGAAAAAATTTTAAGAGAAGATACCTTTACATCTGTTCATACTTATGAAGTTGAGGTTGAAGCTAGAGAGCTTAAACATGGAACAGAGGAGATTACAAGAGATATTCAAAATATTCGTGAAGATGAGCTCTCTCATTTAGATGACTCTGGTATTGTTAAGATAGGAACTCATGTTCGTCCAGGAATGATTTTGGTAGGTAAAGTCTCTCCAAAAGGTGAGATTAAACCAACTCCTGAAGAGCGTCTACTTAGAGCTATTTTTGGAGATAAAGCAGGACATGTTGTAAATAAATCTCTCTACTGTAAAGCCTCTATGGAGGGTGTTGTTGTTGACATTAAAGTATTCATTAAAAAGGGTCAAGAGAAAGATAAAAGAGCTATTCAATCTTATGAAGAGGAGAAGGCTAGACTTGATGCTGAACACCATGATAAGCTCTTAATGATAGATAAAGAGGAGCGTCTTAGAATTGCTAAACTACTTTCTGAGTCTGTTTTAGTTTCAGATGTAACTGTTGCAGATGTTAACTATAAAGCTGGTGAGCGTATACCTTTAGAGGTAGTTAAAGAGGTAAACCGTTTTGCACTAAAAGCTGTTGTTCAGGCATATGACAATAAAGTTCAGTCTGAATATAACTCAACTAAGAACTATTTCCAAAGACAGAAGAAAAAACTAAAAGATGCCCATGAAGAGAAGCTTCACATCTTAGAGAAAGATGATATTCTTCCAAATGGTGTAACTAAGTTAGTTAAGATTTATATTGCGACTAAACGTAAGTTAAAGGTTGGAGATAAGATGGCTGGTCGTCACGGGAATAAGGGTATTGTATCTAATATCGTTCCTGAGATAGATATGCCATATATGAAAGATGGAAGAACAATAGATATTATATTAAATCCTCTAGGGGTACCATCTCGTATGAATATTGGTCAGATTCTTGAAGTGCACTTAGGAATGATTGCTAAAGAGCTTGGTGACCAAATTCAAGCAATGTTTGATGAGCATAAAGATACACTAGTTAGTGACCTTAGAGCTAAAATGACAGAGATTGCAGATGTTGCTAAGCTTATGAATGCTAAAGAGACGCTAGAAAAACTCTCAGATGAGGAGTTATTAGAGTATGCAAGAGATTGGGCAAAAGGGGTAAAGTTTGCAACTCCTGTCTTTGAAGGGGTCAACTATGAGGAGTTTGATAAACTATTTGAATTAGCTAAACTAGATAGTGATGGTAAAGTAGAACTTTATGATGGAAAAACAGGTGAGAAGATGTTAGAGCGTGTAAATGTTGGATATATGTATATGCTTAAACTTCACCACCTAGTTGATGAGAAAGTTCATGCACGTTCAACAGGTCCATACTCTCTTGTAACACAACAGCCTGTTGGTGGTAAAGCACTCTTTGGAGGACAGAGATTTGGAGAGATGGAAGTTTGGGCACTGGAGGCTTACGGTGCATCACATACTCTTAAAGAGATGTTAACTATTAAATCCGATGATGTAGATGGTCGTACACGTGCTTATAGAGCAATTACTAGAGGTGAGAGTGTTCCAGAGTCTGGTGTACCTGAGACAATGTTCGTTCTTACAAAAGAGTTACAAGCACTTGGTCTTGATGTAGATTTATATGAAAAGAAAAAAGAGGTAGAAGCGTAATGAGTGATTTTTTAGATAATTTAGTACCTATTGACTTAACCAAAGAGGAGCGTCCAAGAGATATTTTAGCTATGCAACTTAGAGTTGCAAGTCCTGAAAAGATACTCTCTTGGTCTTATGGTGAGGTAAAAAAACCAGAGACAATTAACTACCGTACCTTAAAACCTGAAAGAGATGGACTCTTTTGTGCAAAGACTTTTGGACCTGTAAGAGATTATGAGTGTCTTTGTGGTAAGTACAAAAAGATGCGTTACAAAGGTGTAGTTTGTGAGAAGTGTGGTGTTGAAGTAACTACCTCTAAGGTAAGAAGAAATAGAATGGGACATATTGACCTTGTTGCTCCTGTTGCTCACATTTGGTATGTAAGTTCACTACCTTCAAGAATAGGAACACTTCTTGGTGTTAAGATGAAAGACCTTGAGCGTGTACTCTACTATGAAGCTTATATTGTAAAAGATCCTGGTGGGGCTTGTTATGATTCTGAGGGACAGACTCCTTTAGCTAAGTATGATGTTCTAAATGAAGAGCAGTATCAGTCAATCTCTAGCCGTTTTGAAGGTTCTGGTCTTGATGCTAGAATGGGTGGTGAAATTGTTAAAGAGCTTTTAGAGGAGCTTGACCTTGTTGATATGTTTGCTAAACTTAAAGAGGAGATTCAAGCAACAAAATCAGAGGCTAAGAAGAAGACTATTGTTAAGCGACTAAAGGTGATTGAATCCTTTTTAGAGTCTGGAAATAGACCTGAGTGGATGATGCTTACTGTTCTTCCTGTTATGCCACCTGACCTTAGACCTCTTGTAAGTCTCGATGGTGGTAAGTTTGCAGTCTCTGATGTTAATGATTTATACAGAAGAGTTATTAACAGAAACCAAAGACTTAAAAGGCTTGTAGAGCTTGATGCACCAGAGATTATTGTACGTAATGAGAAGAGAATGCTTCAAGAGGCTGTTGATGCTCTCTTTGATAATGGACGAAGAGGTAACTCTGTAAAGGGTGCAAATAAAAGACCACTTAAATCTCTTTCAGAGATAATCAAAGGGAAACAGGGACGATTTAGACAGAACCTACTTGGTAAACGTGTTGACTTCTCTGGGCGTAGTGTTATTGTTGTTGGACCTAACCTTAAGATGGATGAGTGTGGATTGCCAAAGATTATGGCACTTGAGCTCTTTAAACCACACGTTATGGCAAAACTTGAAGAGCGTGGTTATGCAACAACACTTAAACAAGCTAAAAAGATGATTGAGACAAAGCAAAATGAAGTTTGGGAGTGTCTTGAAGAGGTGGTTGATGGTCACCCTGTACTCCTTAACCGTGCACCAACACTTCACAAGTTATCAATCCAAGCATTTCACCCAAAACTTATCGATGGAAAAGCAATTCAACTACACCCTCTAGTCTGTGCTGCATTTAATGCTGACTTCGATGGTGACCAGATGGCTGTTCATGTGCCTCTTTCAGATGAAGCGATTGCAGAGGCTAAGATTTTAATGTTAGCTTCAATGAATATTCTGCTTCCTGCATCGGGTAAAGCGATTGCTGTACCTTCACAAGATATGATTTTGGGTCTATACTACTTAACATTAGAGAAGATAGATGTAGTTGGTGAGCATAAACTTTTTGCCAATGTAGATGAAGTTTTAATTGCAAATGAGCAAGGTGGACTTGACCTTAATGCTAAAATTAGAACAGTTATCAATGGTAAAATTGTAAATACAACAGCAGGTAGAGTTATCTTAAAGTCAATTATTCCTGATTATGTTCCTGAGTCATATTGGAATAAAGTCTTAAAGAAGAAAGATATCTCTGCACTAGTTGACTATATCTATGCACAGAGTGGAATTTCATACACCTCTGAGTTTTTAGATAACCTAAAAGATATTGGATTTAAATATGCAACTAGAGCGGGAGTCTCTATCTCGATTGATGATATTAAAGTTCCAGAGGTTAAAGAGTTAGCCGTTGCAAAAGCAAAAGAGTATGTTATTGAGATTCAAAAGCAGTATAGTAAAGGTCTTTTAACAGAGCAAGAGCGTTATAACAAAATTATTGATATTTGGACAGATACCAACAATGAAGTAGCCTCTGAGCTTATGGCACTGATTAAAAAAGATAGAGATGGGTTTAACTCTGTTCACATGATGGCTGACTCAGGTGCTAGGGGTTCTGCTGCACAGATTAGACAGCTATCAGGAATGAGGGGATTAATGGCAAAATCAGATGGGTCTATTATTGAGACACCAATTACCTCTAACTTCCGTGAGGGTCTTAATGTATTGGAGTACTTTATTTCAACACATGGTGCTAGAAAAGGTCTTGCTGATACAGCTATGAAGACAGCAAGTGCTGGTTACTTAACAAGAAAACTTATTGATGTTGCTCAAAATGTTAAGGTTGTTATGCATGATTGTGGAAGTCATGAGGGTGTTGAGGTTTCAGATATCTATGTAGGTAATGAGCTTATTGAACCTCTTTCAGATAGAGTCTATGGTCGTGTAATTGCTGCAGATGTTATTGACCCAATTACTTCAGAGGTATTGGTTAGCGAAGGGACAATGATTGATGAGGAGAAAGCAAGAATTATCTCTGAATCTGGAGTACGCTCTGTAAGTATTAGAACCTCTGTTACTTGTAAAGCACAAAAAGGTATTTGTGCTAAGTGTTATGGTCTTAATATGGCTGAAAACAAGATTGTTAAGCGTGGTGAGGCTGTTGGAGTTATTGCCGCACAATCTATTGGGGAACCTGGAACACAGCTTACACTCCGTACCTTCCATACAGGTGGTGCGGCAACATCAGGTAAAGAGGAGCGACAAGTTATTGCTAATAAAGAGGGATTTATTAGATACTATAACTTAAATGTTAATAGAAACTCAGAGGGTAAACTACTTGTCTCTAACCGAAGAAATGCAGGTGTTCTTTTAGTTGAACCTAAAGTAAAATCTTTGACACGTGGAAAATTGACTATTACCTCTTCTCATGATGAAGTTCTTTTACATGTTCAGCAAGGTGCAAAAGAGCAACGCTATACAGTAAGAAAATCAGATATTGCAAAGACCAATGAACTTGCAGGTGTAGGTGGAAAGGTTGATGGTAAACTATTTTTACCTTATGAGAGTGGAGAGATTATAGAAGAGGGGGACTCAATTATAGAGGTGATAAAAGAGGCTTGGTCAGTACCTTCTCGTATACCATTTGCATCTGAATTGACTGTTGAAGATGGTGCACCTATTACTCAGGATATTTATGCTGATGCTAAAGGAACAGTTAAATTTTTCCTCTTAAAAGGAGACTATTTAGAGAGACATAATGGTATAAAAAATGGTAAAGTTATTAGTGAAAAGGGTCTATTTGCAGTTGTTGTAGATGAGAATGAGCGTGAAGCAGCACGCCACTACATTGCAAGAGGTTCAATTATTGTTATTGATGACAATACTGTAGTCTCTCGAGGAGATGCTATTGCAAAAGCATCACATACAGAACAAGTTGTTATTGCTGAGTGGGACCCTTATGTTGAGCCAATTATTGCTGAGGCAAATGGTACACTAAAATTTGAAGATATTATTCCAGGAGTAACTGTTATTGAACAGTTCGATGAGTTAACGGGAGAGAGCCGTTTAACGCTAAATGAGTATATACCAGCAAGTTATAATCCTGCAATTGTTTTAGCAACAGATGATGGTGAGATTATATCCTATGGACTTGACCCAAAAACATCTATCTATGTTAGAGATGGTGCTAGAGTAGGGATTGCAGATATTTTAGCAAAAACACCAAAAGCTGCTCAAAAATCGAGTGATATTACATCAGGTCTTCCAAGAGTCTCTGAACTATTTGAGGCACGTCGTCCAAAAGACCCAGCTCTTATAGCAAGAATTAATGGTATAGTCTCTTTTGGAAAACCATTAAGAGGTAAAAAGAGAATTATTATTACTCCTGAGCATGGTGAACCAATTGAGCAGTTTGTTGATAAGCACCGTACAGTTGTAGTAAGTGAAGGAGACTTTGTTCATACTGGTGAGAAATTAACAGATGGAACTATCTCTAGTCATGATGTTTTAGCTACTCTTGGGGAAAAAGCACTGTATGAGTATATTGTTGAAGAGGTACAGAAGGTTTATCGTCGTCAAGGGGTTAATATCTCTGATAAACATATTGAGATTGTTATCTCTCAAATGATGCGTCAAGTTAAAGTGATTGATGGTGGTGATTCTAAATTTATTGATGGTGACTTAGTCTCTAAAAAGAAATTTAATTTAGAAAATGAGAAGGTAATTAGGCTTGGTGGAGAACCTGCTATTGCAGAACCTCTATTAATCGGTATTACAAGGGCTGCTGTTGGTGCTGACTCAATTATCTCAGCTGCATCATTCCAAGATACAACAAAAGTATTGACCTCTGCTTCAATTGCAGGTACAATTGATACACTAGAAGACCTTAAAGAGAATGTTGTTATTGGGCGTCTTATTCCTGTTGGAACAGGTATGATTGACCTTGAAGAGCTTGAGTTAAAAGAGATAGAAGAAGAGGAGGAGTAGTTCTCCTCTTCTTTATGGCATGCTTCTCCATTCTGCTTTAGAGTAAAATTTAGGGTCAAATTTATATTTGTATGTAATCACTTCTGGTGGTTGAATATAATCTTCAGCTAAAAAAGTTCCCTTTTCAGGAGTGAACTCTTTGTCACTATTTTTATCTATTTCTTGTAAGTTCATTGCAAACTCTTCTCTCTTAAGTAACTCTTCAGAATAAGGGTCTTGAATAATACCATAATTATTGTTGTATAGATGAGCTTGAGATACTGAGATAATTTCTTGCTGTGAACTACAAGCACTTATTATAAGTAAAAAAGATATAGATATAAAGTGTTTTCTTTTTTTTAAAAAAATCATAACAAATCCTAATATTAATTTTTCTTGAAATAAAATATATAATATTTAAGCTTAAATAAAAATTATATTTTAAATTTTATATAATACTTTAAATAGAACACTCTATAAATTCTCATATATTTTTAAGTACAAATTGGTAATAACTAAAGAATATTTAGGTATAATATCCACCATTTTCTAACTTGGGAATCCCGAAAATACGTTTAAAGAGCGTTTTTTCGGGGTTCTCAGCCCAGATTTTAATTCAAATTAAAGGAATTGTGTTGCCTACAATAAACCAATTGGTTCGTAAAGAACGTAAAAAGGTGATTAAAAAATCAAAATCACCAGCATTAGTAAACTGTCCTCAAAGAAGAGGTGTATGTACTAGAGTTTATACTACAACTCCTAAAAAACCTAACTCAGCTCTAAGAAAAGTTGCAAAAGTTAGATTAACAAGTGGATTTGAAGTTATCTCGTACATTGGTGGTGAGGGTCATAACCTTCAAGAGCACTCTATTGTACTTGTACGTGGTGGAAGAATTAAAGACTTACCAGGTGTAAAATATCATATTGTTAGAGGTGCATTAGATGCATCAGGTGTTAATGGAAGAACTGTTTCACGTTCTAAATATGGAACAAAAAAACCTAAAAAATAGTAAATAGTTTTTTAAATTATAAGAAAAAGAGTTAGCCTAAAAAGCTTAAAGCAGTTTTTATCAGATAACCTTAGGGGATAAAAATTGAGTAAATCAATAGTAAACGATTGAAGAATAGTAAGGAAAATAGTAATATGAGAAGAAGAAGAGCTCCTATAAGACCTGTATTGCCAGACCCAGTATATGGTTCTAAAGTTTTAACAAAATTTGTAAATGTTGTAATGTTAGATGGTAAAAAGGTGACAGCAGAGAAGATAGTGTATGCTGCACTAGAGAGAATTGAAGAGAAATCTGGAGAAAAAGGTATTGACGTATTCAATAAGGCAATGGAGAACGTTAAGCCTATTATGGAAGTAAAAAGTAGACGTGTAGGTGGTGCAACATATCAAGTACCAATTGAAGTTAGACCTGCACGTCAGCAGACACTAGCGATTAGATGGATAATTGATGCTGCTAGAAAGAGAAATGAGAGAACTATGATAGAGCGTCTTTCAAATGAGTTAATGGATGCAGCAACTGAGAAGGGTGCAGCATTTAAGAAAAAAGAAGATACCTATAGAATGGCAGAAGCAAACAAAGCATTTGCTCACTATAGATGGTAAGGGAATAGTATGGCACGGACACATAAACTTGAAGATGTAAGAAATATTGGTATTGCAGCTCATATTGATGCTGGTAAAACAACAACTACAGAGAGAATTCTATTCTATACAGGGGTAGAGCATAAAATCGGTGAAGTTCACGATGGTGCAGCTACTATGGACTGGATGGACCAAGAGAAAGAGAGAGGTATTACTATTACCTCTGCTGCTACCACTTGTGAGTGGCGAGGCAAACAGATTAATATTATTGACACTCCAGGTCACGTTGACTTTACCATTGAAGTTGAACGTTCTATGAGAGTTCTTGATGGTGCAGTTTCAGTATTTTGTGCCGTTGGTGGGGTTCAACCACAATCAGAGACAGTATGGAGACAGAGAAACCGTTACGGTGTACCATCAATTGTCTTTGTAAATAAATATGACCGAACAGGTGCAGATTTTTATGAGGTTGAGAGACAAATTAAAGATAGATTAAATGGTAATCCTGTTCCAATTCAATTACCAATAGGTGCTGAAGAGAACTTCCAAGGGGTTATTGACCTTGTAAAGATGAAGGCAATTGTTTGGGATAAAGAAGCAGCGATGGGCTCTAAGTACTATGTTGAAGAGATTCCAGAAGATATGATGGAGTTGGCTGAAGAGTATCGTGAAAAGATGATTGAAGAGATAGCTTCAGTTGATGGCAACGAAGAGCTTATGGAAAAATATATGGAGGGTGAAGAGCTTAGCGAAGAGGAGATTAAAGAGGCAATTAAAAGAGCTACAATTGGTATGCATATTGTTCCAATGACTGTTGGTTCTGCCTTTAAAAATAAAGGTGTTCAGACACTACTTGATGCTATTGTTGACTATCTTCCATCTCCTGTTGAGGCTGAACCGATTAGAGGGACAATGATGGACGATGAGGAGAAAGAGGTTGTTGTTGAATCTACAGATGATGGTCCATTTGCATCTCTAGCCTTTAAGATTATGACTGACCCTTTTGTTGGACAGTTAACTTTTATTCGTGTCTATCGTGGTTCGCTAGAGTCAGGCTCTTACGTTCTTAACTCAACAAAAAATAAAAAAGAGCGTGTCGGTAGAATTATGAAGATGCACGCTATTAAAAGAGAAGAGATTTCTGAAATATATGCTGGTGAGATTGGTGCTGTTGTTGGTCTTAAAAATACAACTACAGGAGATACACTCTGTGACCCTAGTGAAAAAGTAGTATTAGAGAGAATGGATTTTCCAGACCCTGTTATCTCTGTAGCAGTTGAACCAAAAACAAAAGCTGACCAAGAGAAGATGGGTATAGCTCTCTCTAAACTAGCAGCAGAAGACCCATCTTTCCGTGTCTCAACAGATGAGGAGTCTGGTCAAACAATTATTGCAGGTATGGGTGAGCTCCACCTTGAGATTATTGTTGACAGAATGAAGAGAGAGTTTAATGTAGAGGCTGAAGTTGGTGCTCCACAAGTTGCTTACCGAGAAGGTATTAGAAGAGCAGTCAAAAAAGAGCATAAGTATGCAAAACAGTCTGGTGGACGTGGACAATATGGTCATGTATTTTTACATATTGAACCACAAGAGCCTGGTGCTGGTTATGAGTTTGTCAATGAGATTAAAGGTGGAGTTATTCCAAAAGAGTTTATTGAACCTGTTAATAAAGGTGTTCAAGAGGCAATGGCTAGAGGAATTCAAGCTGGTTACCCTGTTGAAGATGTAAAAGTAACTCTATATGATGGTTCATTCCACGATGTTGACTCATCTGAAATGGCATTTAAACTAGCAGGTTCTATGTGTTTTAGAGAGGGTTGTAAAGAGGCTGACCCATTTATTTTAGAACCAATGATGAAGGTTGAAGTTGAGACACCTGAAGAGTATATGGGTGATGTTATTGGTGATGTATCTAAAAGACGAGGTATTGTTCGTGGTATGAGTGATAGAGCAGGGAATAAAATTGTAGATGCATTTGTGCCACTCTCAGAGATGTTTGGCTACTCAACAGATTTACGTTCAATGACACAAGGTCGTGCAACCTACTCAATGGAGTTTGACCACTACGATGAAGTACCTGCAAATGTAGCTAAAGAGATTATTGAAAAGAGAAACTAAGGATAAACCTTAGCTCTTTAATCTTTTTACTCTTCTAAATTCACTAGAACTATTCTAGTGAATCTCTCCCCTTTTTAATTTTACTACTAAGAGTATTTTAATTTTATCTACTTTTATAAGTATTTATGTAGTTATTAAAAATATATTAAAAATTTAATTAAAAAACTATATTAAAGTTTATTTAATATAAAATTAACATTATAATAATTAAGATAAATTTTTGATATCTAAGTATAATTATTATTATTTAATGTTAAAATATAATTAAAATAAACAATTTATAATATTATTATTAATAGGAGTCAATTATGACAATAAATAGTATGCAATATAGAGCTATAAGAGCAGTAATATTATTTTTTTTACTCTTTAATATGAATATTTATGCTCAAATTGAATTTTCAAACTTAGAAGTAAAATCTAATATAATAAAAAAAACTAGTAAGAGTTCTTCTCATATTATGTCAAAGTCAACTACAAATCAGATTACTTTAGGTGACTATGTTTGGTTTGACTACAATTTAAATGGTATTCAAGATAAAGGAGAGATTGGGTTAGCTAATATTCAGGTCAAACTTTTTGATACAAAAGATTGTACAGGAGCTCCTATTCAAGAGACTTTAACCTCTTATCTAGGCTATTACCAATTTAAAAATATTTCAGTAAGTAGCAAAGAGCATTGTATAGAAGTTGAGTATCCAGAGTATTGGATTGCAACTAAAGCAAATCAAGGAGAGTCTAGCTTAGATTCAGATGTAATAGAGTCGGTTGATGGAATAGGAAAGATTAAAAATATTTTAGTAAGTTATGATGATAATAGTTTAGATATAGGATTACACCATAAAGATAAAAATTGTCAAACTCTTGGATTAGGTTTAGGAGCTATTGGTAAGTTTGGTTATAACAACTCATGGGGAGTTAAACCTTGGTTAGAGGTTGAATTTAATAACTTTACAGCTCATGGATTTTGTCATGAGTATACAAATGGTAGTCCTAAAGAGGGTGACAAATATGTAGCTCATAGTAGAGATAGATTGAACTTTACAGAACAACAACGAGATAAGCTCTCAAGAGCATTTCAATTTGCAAGTGACCCAGAGGTGATTGACCTTTTTTATAAAACATTTAATAAAGATGAGAGTTACTATTGGATTGAGATGTTTCACAATATCTTTATTTGGTATGTCTCTGATTGGAACTACTCTTTAGATAAAGTGGATAATTTTATTGATGAGGATAGTTGGTTTAAAGATTTAACACAAAAAGAGAAAAATTCATTAAAAACAATTGCTCATCTTATTGTTAACAAAATAGAGGGAACTAATGGTCAAACTCAATATCAACCAATGAAAGTTTACTACCTTTGGAATATGACTTCAGATAAACGACAAGATGTTATTGTGCCAGAGACATTTTTAATTCCAAATCAGAAAGAGTGTAATGGAGATTCAGACCCACTTATTAAAGTTAATCTTGGAGATAGAGTTTGGTTAGATAGTAATAAAAATGGAAAACAAGATAGCAATGAGGTTGGACTACAAGGTATTAAAGTTGAACTCTATGATACTAATGGAAAGCTACTCTCTTCTACTATAACCAATAAACAGGGTCTATATAGTTTTAACAATTTAGATGCTGGAGAGTATCAGGTTAAGTTTATTAAAAAAGTAGGATACTCGTTTACAACAAAAAGAGCAACAGGAGTGGACTCTTCTCTTGATTCAGATGTAGATGTCTCTACAGGTTTAACAGAGACCATCTTTTTAGAGGGAGAGAGGTTAGATATAGATGCAGGTATGTATGTTACCCCTAAACCTAGCATTGATATTACTAAAACTACCAATGGTGGTGATGTATCTAATATTGTTGTAGGAGATACTATTACTTGGAGCTATTTAGTTAAAAATAGTGGAAATACTATTATTAGTAATATTAAAGTAACAGATGACAAAGAGGGAGTAGTTGATTGTGGTAACGATACTCTTAGACCTGGTCAAAGTATGACTTGTACTAAAGTGGGCGTGGCTATCTTAGGAGCCTATAAAAATATAGGAAAAGTAGAGGGGATTACTCCAAATGGAGAGAAGGTAAGCTGTCAAGATGAGAGCTCTTATGTTGGTCATGAAGCACCTGTTGAGTTAGGTAGTATTGGTAACTATGTTTGGTTAGATAGCAATCGGAATGGTATTCAAGATGTAGGTGAGTTACCACTAAGTAGAGTAACTGTAAAGCTTTTTGATAATAGCAATAAGCTTATAAAATCTACTAAAACAGATAGTAGTGGAGAGTATAAATTTAAAGATATACCAGCTGGTAAATACTATGTGAAGTTCAGTGTTCCAAGTAGTTATAGTGTTACAAAAAAATCACAAGGTAGTGACAATACAAAAGATTCAGATGCTAACAGTAATGGTAAAACAGCACTTTTTGAGTTAGGGGCAGGGCAAAATAGAGATGATATAGACATGGGGCTCTACCCAACACCTGCAAATCTAGGAGATAGAGTCTGGTTTGATACCAATGCTAATGGTATTCAAGATAGTAATGAAAAGAGAGGTGTTGCAGGGGTAACGGTTAAACTCTATAGTGAAGCAAATAGATTAATAGCAACAACAAAGACAATAAGTAGTGGACAATATATATTTAGAAATATAACTCCAGGTAACTACTATGTAGAGTTTAAAGTTCCAAGTAACTATAAAGTTAGTCCTAAAAAGCAAGGTAACAACCAAAGTAGTGATTCCAATGCAGATAAAAATGGAAAGACAGATATTTTTACACTCTATGCAGGAAGAGATGACAAAACGGTAGATATGGGACTCTATCAAGAGAGTACAAAGATTGGAGATAGAGTATTTTACGATTTAAATAAAAATGGCATTCAAGATAGTGGTGAAAATGGAGTTGGTGATGTTACTGTAAAACTATTTAAAGCTCAGAGTGGTAAACTTATTCAAACTACTAAAACCTCTAGTTCTGGAATATATCTTTTTAAAGATATACCAGTAGGTGAGTACTATATTGAGTTTACTGCACCAGTAGGATATACCATTACCGATGCACATAAAGGTACAAAAGAGAATGACTCTGACCCAGATAAGAGTGGAAGAACAGAGAACTTTAGAGTAGAGGCAGGAACACAAGATAGCACTATAGATATGGGTATCTACCAAAATCTAGTAAGTTATGGAGATAGAGTCTTTTTAGATACTAACCATAATGGGCTACAAGATATTGGTGAAAAGGGTGTAAAGAATGTCAAAGTAACTATCTTTTCTGCCAATAGTAGCTTTAAAAAGTCTATGTTAACCGATGAGAGTGGTAACTACCTCTTTACACACCTACCAGCAGGTGAATACTTTGCAGAGTTTTCAGATATTCCTTATGGGTATCTTATTACTAAAAAAGATGTTAATGACAACAACAACGATTTAAATGACTCTGATGGATTTGAAAGAGATGGAAAGATTTTAACTGAGGTTACACTTTTAACTCCTGGAGTAAATGATTTGTCTTGGGATTTAGGTATCTATAAGACTGTTTGTCTTCCTGGTAAAGCTGTTCTTGGAAATCTTGTATGGGAAGATTTAAATAAAGATGGTGTTCAAGATGTTGGTGAGAGAGGTATTGCTAATGTTACTGTGACTCTATACAATAATGATACAGAAGAGAAGGTAGCAACAACCACAACAGATGAAAATGGATTCTATGAGTTTGCACACCTTGACCCAGACTTTAACTACTATGTTCAGTTTAAAGTACCTGCTGGTTATGTAGTAAGTCCACAAGACCAAGATGTAGACTCTATTGACTCCGATGCAGATGCTACAGGGAAAACAGATGTAATCTCTTTGAGTCCTGACCAGATTAACTCAAGTGTAGATATGGGGCTTTATCATAAAGGTGCGACTATTGGAGATAGAGTCTTCTTCGATGAGTTTAATGGTGTAAGTAATGGTATTCAAGATGTTGGTGAGCAAGGGGTAGTTGATGTAAAAGTGACTCTTTATAATGCACAAGGAGATATAGTTCAGACAACTACTACTAATGCCAATGGTGAGTACCACTTTACCAATGTGGCTAAAGGAAACTACATAGTAGGCTTCTCTGAACTTCCTGATGGATATATCTTTACACTTAAAGACCAAGGTAGTGATGAGGAGAGAGACTCAGATGCTAAAGCCAATGGACGAACCGATATAGTTGTTGTAAATGGAACAGAGATTATCACCTCTGTAGATGCAGGAGTGAAAAAAGTAAAAATTGCTATATCTACAAATGATATAGGAAGAGGTCAAGCAGGTAAAAATGTTACAGTAGATATCTTAGCTAATGATGTAGAGGGGTCATATAGTTTCGACCCTAAAACAGTTAAAATTACTTCAACACCAGATGGTGCAACTCTTAGTGAAGATGGTAAAACACTAACAGTTCCAAATGAGGGAGTATGGAGTGTAGACCCAGAGACAGGAGCAATTACCTTTACTCCAAAAGATGGATTTACAGGTGACCCAACACCAATCTCATACTCAGTACAAGATAGACAAGGTAATGAGAGTTCAGCAGATGTTGTAGTGGACTACCCACCATTAGCAAAAGATGACAGTGTCAATGGAGAGGTTGGTAAGCAGATAGTTGTATTTGTTCTTGAAAATGATGCTCCAACATCAAGCCCACTAGATAAAGCCTCTCTACGATTGATAAACCCTACAACAGGAGATGAGGTAGAGAGTGTAACTATTCAGGGTGAAGGTACATGGAGTACAAATATTGATGGCTCAATCACCTTTACTCCAGAAGATGGATTTAAAAATAATCCAACACCAATTAAGTATGTGGTACGAGAGCTATCTGGAGATATAAGTAACCAAGCCACTATTACTATTGTTTATCCTGATGCAGTTGATGATATTGTAATTATTCCAGCTAATCATGTTGGAAGCATATCTGTAAATGTAGCTGAAAACGATAGTAACAATACCGTTCCTTCTAATGTAACATTGGGTTGTAAGCAACCAGGAGTAAAAAGATTAGTTATTGATAACGAAGGAGTATGGAGTGTTTCAGATAATGGCATAGTTACATTTACTCCTATAGAAGGGTTTGATTGTGACCCAAGAGATATTAAATATACTATTGGATTAGTCTCTGGTGAGCGTTCAAACTGTGCAACCATAGATTTAAGACATGAACTTTTAGCTGTTGATGATATTGCTACACTTAATGTTGGGGGAGTCTCTCTTGTTAATATTTTAGCTAATGACTCAGGTGCATTAAACATAGCCTCTGTTCGTTTAGTTATTCCTTCTAATCCAGTTGCAGGAACAACACTAAGTGAAGATGGTAGAACTTTAAGTGTACCTAATGAGGGAACTTGGAGTGTAAATAATGAGGGTATAGTTACATTTACAGCTATAGATGGATTTACCTCTTCACCAACACCAATTGGTTACACTGTTGAGAATATGGAGGGTGCAAGAAGTAATATTGCACAGATTACTTTAACAGAGGGTGGTGTAACAATTACAGCTAATGATGATAATGCAACAGCTAATGGAGCAGAACCTGTAGTTCTCAATGTCCTAGATAATGACCAAGGAGATATAAACAGCTCCTCTGTAAGATTTATTGATGCAAATGGAGATGAAGCAAGAACATTAGTAGTATCAGGTGAAGGAACTTGGAGTGTAGACAACACTGGAGTGGTAACATTTACTGGAGAGAGTGGTTTTGTTGGAACTCCAACACCAGTAAGATATATAGTTCACGCTAATAGAGCAGTTCTAAGTGATACTGCAACCATAACAATTACAGGCACTTGTGACTGTAAAACTTATGATGAGTCTAGTATCCCAGCTATGGGTCAACTAGCAGGAGTACTAATGGTTTTACTTACCATGCTCCTTTCAATGCTCTTTTTACATAAAGAGGAGTTATTTTTAATTAAATAATGTTATAATATATTAATAATTTAAAGGATTTTAAGATGAAAAATATAAAACTATCACTAATTACTCTTATGACACTTGGAACACTTGCTTATGCGGGTGGAGATTTAACAGTAGTAACTCCTTATGAAGAGGAGGATATTAAGTTGGCAGAGGAGGTATATGTTGAGCCTGAACCTGCTCCTGCTCCTGAGCCTGAAGCTACTATTGTTGAAAAACAACCAACTCCTGAACCAGTTATTGCCCCAAAACCATTAGAGCATATTAAGGCTAATGGTTTTTATGCAGGGTTAGGTATATCGGCTTCTCGTTATAAGACAAATTGTAATTGCCCAAACTCTCCTAAAGTAGGGACAGATAAGTCTGCTGGTATTATGGCAAGGGTTGGTTATGACTTTAATAAATATATTGGTATAGAAGCTAGAGGAATTAAAACAAACTGGAAATCTGATGGTGGAAGAGTTCAACATGCTGGACTCTTTGTTAAACCGATGTTACCTGTAGGAGATGCAACTAATATATATGGTCTTGTTGGTGTAGCAAAGACAAAGACAAAAGGGCATTTGCAAACAACAAATACTAACTCTTTAGCAGTCGGTGCTGGTGTAGAGGTTGATTTAAGTAAAGATACTCCAAAAGAGGGAAGATACAATCGACCATTTGATGGACAAGGTGACCAAGAGAAGGGTTTAGGACTCTTTGCTGATTATGAGAGAATGGTAGCTAAATCAGGAGCCCCTGATTTAGATGCTATCTCAGCTGGTATAACTTATGACTTTTAATACTTTTTGACTTCTCTTTTTTAGAGAAGTCACTACTTTTTTTCTTACTTTTCTACTCTCTTTACTTTAATTTGATATAATCACGATAATTTATATAAAGGAACAAACCTTGATAGGAATTGTTGACTATAATATGGGAAATTTAGCCTCTATCATAAATGCTTTTGAGAGTATTGGAGCAGATATTAAAGTAGAAAGTGACCCTGAAAAATTACAAAACTATGATAAGCTTATTTTACCAGGAGTTGGTGCTTTTGGTGATGCAATGGAGCATTTAAAAAGTAATGGTATGGACAGAGCTGTAAAAGCCTATGCTAAAAGTGGAAAACCTCTTCTAGGAATCTGTCTTGGAATGCAACTTCTTTTTGAGAGTAGTGAAGAGTTTGGAACAACCCAAGGGTTAGGACTTATAGAGGGTAGAGTAGTAGCTTTTGAT